>Ga0183101_1000358_pt2 | contig 16021 bp, 13 predicted proteins | sample Biomet3_FD_127790 | JGI IMG/M metagenome (GOLD analysis project Ga0183101, IMG submission 127790) | Microbial communities from bioreactor (seeded with sewage sludge) at LBNL, California, USA - Biofuel metagenome 3 | ecosystem: Engineered > Bioreactor > Anaerobic > Unclassified ... | reverse complement strand
TGTTGATAACGTAAGGCAATTTTCAGTTTTATGAAACAAATAGAGCGAGCCACCCTATAGGTTAATTCCAAAGGGCAGCTTGCTTTTATTCCTTAATCAAACGTTCCCTTGATTTGACACTAGCGCGTTTCGAAATATCATGAATAGGAGCATTTTAAGTGTCAAAACGGGCACTGATTTACAAGGTAATCACAATATATGAAGAAGAATAAAGCAGCATTATGAGTTATGTTAGGCACTCAATTCTTGCTGACATTAACGATCTCGATGATCTGAATTTAACAGATGGCCAAGAATTTTTTAAAAAACCTTCTGGCTTTTTGAAAATGAAATGGTTTCCAAATGGTCAGAAAATGTATTTTATAAATCAAAGACTCTTTGTTTCTCGAACTTTCATTAACATGGCAGTAATCAAAGTTTTGGATATGAGAATCGACTCAATTTGATTTAATTAAATTCAGCCAAAAAAAATGAAATTCACTGATTTTAAATTGACATTTCTGAGCATACTGCATAGAATCGAAAGCATAATAAGTAGGAAGCTAACTATTAGGAGGCAAATATGAAAGATTTAATGCAGACGGCATTGTACAGTACCTATCAAGCACAATGGAAAGCAACATTGCCATACGTAGCTGGAATTGGTCTTTCACCTGGTCAGCCAAAAGTGCTGGATTATCTGTCGCGCTGTGACTCCTGCATGCAGAAAGATATAGCAGAAGCTCTGGATATTGAACCGGCAACGGTATCACAACTGCTGGTAAATATGGAAAGCGATGGATTGATTGAACGTGCTAAGTCGCCTCATCGCTGCCGTGCGGAGCATATTTCAATTACAGACAAAGGCTCTGCTGCATATCAGAGATGGAGAGAACTTTGTCTAAATGTCGAAAAAACATCTTTGAAGGGATTTACAAAAGAAGAACGAAGTGTATTTCTTAGCTACCTTGCCCGGATGTATCAGAACCTGACAGGGCGCCCATTGGAATAACTGGAAATGAGGGTTGGAAATGTTCAAGCAAATATTTGTTTATTTTAAGGGATATCGAAAAGATCTGATTGGAGCAATCGTCTGTGTCATCTTCGAATGTGCTTTTGAAATTGTAATCCCGCTAATTATGGCGGATATTCTGGATGTTGGTGTTCCAACACAGGATCGAGCTTACATTATGTATCGTGGTCTTGACATGGTTGGCTGTGCTTTGGCAGCATTGCTTCTTGGTGCATGCTATGCCCGTTTTGCGGCTCGTGCAGGACAAGGCTTTGGTGCTGCTTTACGTCAAGCGGAATATCAGAAGGTTCAAAGTTTTTCTTTTTCAAACATGGATCGATTCAGTACACCATCCCTGATTACACGGTTAACTAGTGACGTTACAATTTTGCAGAATACGATCAGCAATGGTCTTCGCCCGATTGTCCGCGGACCGGCTATGCTGGTCATGGGGTTCGCTTTATCAGTTGCCATGAGTCCAAAACTTGCTTTTGTCTTTGCCATCGCTGCACCGATTCTGGCACTTTGTCTCTGGCTGATTCTTCGCAAACTCAGTCCACTGTATCGCGGTATGCAGCGTGCAATGGATCGGGTAAATGCAGCTGTTCAGGAAAACTTAATTGCCATACGTACTGTAAAATCTTATGTTATGGGAGACCGGGAAGCGGTCCGGTTCGCCAGTGTTAACAATGAATATCAGAATGCATCTCAAAATGCATTTCATTATGCGGCAATGAACCTGCCTTGCTTTTTAGCCGTCATGTATACAACGATACTCTGCCTTCTCTGGTTTGGCGGAAATTTAATTATTCAGGGAAGTATGCAGGTCGGTCAGCTGACAGGATTTCTGAGTTATGTCCTGCAGATTCTTAATTCGCTGATGATGATCTCAAATGTATTTTTGATGCTGAGCCGTTCCACCGTCTCGGTAAGCCGTATTTTTGAAGTCCTTGAGGAAGTTCCGGAAATCGTGGATGGCGCTGGAGGAATTGAGGTTACCAAGGGAGATATTGAATTTGATCATGTATTCTTTAAATACAATGCTGCTGCGAAGGAAGATGTACTTTCTGATATCTGTCTGCATATTCCAGGCGGCAGTACGGTTGGCATTATTGGCGGTACAGGATCTGCGAAGACCTCTCTCGTTCAACTGATCCCACGCCTGTATGACGTAAGCTCCGGCAGTTTAAAAATTGATGGACACGATGTTCGTGAATATTCCGTTGAGCATTTGCGTAAGGCAGTTGGCATGGTACTGCAGAATAACACGCTTTTCTCTGGAACTATCCGAGATAATTTATGCTGGGGAGATCAGAACGCGTCCGATAAAGAATTGGATTGGGCATGTTCCTTATCCTGCGCAGATGAGTTTCTTTCACGTTTTCCAGAAGGTTATGATACGGACCTTGGACAAGGCGGTGTCAATGTCTCCGGCGGACAGAAACAGCGTCTCTGTATTGCGCGAGCGTTGCTTCGCAGACCGAATGTGTTGATCCTTGACGATTCCACCAGTGCTGTTGACACAGCAACGGAAGCAAAAATAAGGGAACAGATTGCACAGAATCTGAAGACAACCACAAAGATCATTATCACCCAACGAATCGCTGCTGTTGAAGATGCAGATCTGATCATTGTGCTCGATAATGGACGGATAAATGCCATCGGGACTAACGATGAGCTTATGAAAACGAATCATATCTATCAAGATATCTGTACGTATCAAAGAAAGGGGGCGGTGAACTGATGGCTATAACAAGACAACACGCGAAGCCAAAAGATATGCGCCGCACACTTCGCTTTCTGGGAAAGTATTTTAAGAAACATGCTGCATCTCTGATATTGATTACGATACTTGTTATCATCGGGGCGCTTTCCAATGTCATTGGAACGTATATGATCAAGCCAATCGTAAACAACTATATTGTTCCAGGCAATCTTACGGGACTTATGAAAATTCTAGCCATTCTGGGCTGTATTTATCTCACTGGTGTTGTTGCAACCCACACCTATGCACAGATGATGGTAAAAGTTGCCCAGGAAATTGTTAAAGAACTGCGGAATGATCTGTTCACACATATTCAGACACTGCCAATGCGATTCTTTGATTCTCGTACCCATGGCGATCTAATGAGCAGTTTTACAAGTGACATTGACACCATTGCGGATGCTTTGAATAACAGTTTCACGGTTCTGATCCAAAGTTCTGTAATTATTGTGGGGTCTTTCGCTTGTCTGCTAGCACTCAGTGTACGTCTGACTCTGATTGTTGCAGTTGCTTTTATGGCCATGTATGTCTTCATGCGTCACAGCGGCAAGAAAAGCCATGAATATTTTGCTTTTCAGCAGAAACATATGGGAAGTTTGAATGGTTTTATTGAAGAAAGTGTTGCTGGTCAAAAAGTTGTAAAAGTATTCAATCACGAGGATGAAAACTTAGCAGAATTTCAAATTCGAAATCAGAAACTTCAGGAAGCTGCGACAGGTGCTTTGACATATTCTGGTCTGATGATTCCAGTTGTCGTTAGTATCTCGTATCTAAATTATGCTCTTTCAGCATGTATTGGTGCTTTCTTTACAATTCAGGGAATTATTGATCTTGGCACCTTAGCTTCGTACTTAGTATTTGTACGGCAGACTGCAATGCCAGTGAACCAGTTCTCGCAGCAGGCAAACTTTATTCTGGCTGCGTTAGCTGGTGCCGAGCGTATCTTGGAGATTATGAGTCAGTCGCCAGAAAAAGATGAGGGTACTATTACACTCGTTCATACAAAGACGGCGGATGATGGCAGTCTGATCGAAAGTGATGTTCGCACAGATCCATGGGCATGGAAGAAAATGGATAAAGAGTTTATTCCATTGCGCGGAGATGTACGCCTGCATGATGTTGTGTTTGGATATACCACGCATGTTACAGTTCTGAAAGGTCTGAGCTTATATGCAAAACCTGGTCAGAAGATTGCTTTCGTCGGCTCCACTGGGGCAGGAAAAACAACCATTGCAAATCTACTAAATCGATTCTATGATGTCACCTCTGGTTCGATTACGTATGACGGCATCGATGTTCGCTCTATTCGAAAGGGAGACTTGCGAAAAGCGGTATCGGTCGTATTGCAGGATACGCATCTGTTTACAGGCACAATCACAGATAATATCCGCTATGGAAAACCAGATGCAAGCATGGATGATGTCATGCAGGCTGCAAAGCTTGCGAATGCAGATTCCTTTATCCGGCGTCTGCCAGATGGGTATGATACCAAACTTCGAGAAGATGGAACAAATCTGAGTCAAGGACAGCGGCAGCTGCTTGCAATTGCCAGGGCAGCGATTACAGATCCACCAGTTCTGATTCTGGATGAAGCTACCAGTTCTGTCGATACCTATACTGAACGCTTAATTGAGGCAGGCATGGATCATTTAATGGAAGGAAGGACCGTATTTGTTATCGCACATCGTCTTTCAACAGTCCGCAATGCCAATGCAATTATCGTTTTGGAGCAGGGAGAAATCCTCGAGCGCGGAAGTCATGATGAACTGGTCGCTAAAAAAGGAAGATATTATCAGCTCTATACTGGGCAGTCAGAACTTTCTTAAGAATAATTGAATTTGCCTTTCAATAAAATCTCGTCATTAGATCCGTTTCTACTAACGGGTATCTACAGGGACGGGATTTTTTATGTCTGTGTATATGTTTTCATTCGAAATATAAACTATACCATTTTAAAAAATGACCAGTTTCAATCTGCAGTCAACGGCATTAAGAAAATCTTAATACGAGAAGAAACATCCTAACACTATCCTAACAAGTTGAATTCTATACTGTTACACGAAAAGGGAGGAAGTTATGAAAATAGTTGTTGCTGCGGTGGGTGTCTGCGCCGTCTTGATATTGATTTATTTAAGCATTGTACTAGAGTAGTGTCGAAAACTCGTTAGATATCTAACAGCCAAAAGGACTGGGGATATAGAAAAAGAAAACAGGGCGCATTAAAAACAGCTCTGAAATGTTCTTTGAAAAGTCAATTGTTCAAATGCTTAAATCAAATTTCGTTTGTTGTTATCAAGCGATATTGTCATTGTTCAAAAGCATAAATCAAGTTTCGTTCTTGATCCATGCATCGAGATGAATATTGATGCCGGCGAAGATGGAGAAGAAAGCGTTCTTGCAGTAGTCACGTATGTGCATCTGATGAAGATGATAGTCATTGAGCACACGATCGTTGATACGCTCTGTGCTGGTACGGTTCTTATAGATCTTTTTCCATGAATCTGATCTGTAGGAAAGCGGTCCGGCATTTCTTGCATTGTCGCCGTCGTTGACATAGATGACTCTCCCATAGTCGGAGGTACTGCACGTATCCTGATACTCACAGTGATCTGTCTTGCCAAGGACCAGAGGACATCTGTACTTAGTGCGGCAGCGCTGAACATCGTAGCCGCAGTGGACCATTTTGAGACCGCAGGCACAGACAGGAATACCATCTCCGTCAATATGTTCATTGCCTTTGGTCTCTGAGCGCGTGAGATTTCTTTGATTATGATCGATGACAGGGGTAACATTCATTTGACGAAAGTATTGGTAGATGGGAAGACTGTCGCTGGCAGAATCAAGACACATGTAAGCGGGATGAAGATCCGGGCACATGTCGAAGAACTGAGCAGAGGCAGACATACAGGTCAGAGCATCGTGCTTAGAAGCCTTGTCCAAAGTGATAAAGACGGGGAGGTCGATATTTCTTAAAGGATTATGGTAAGCAATACTGTAGAAGGTAAAGCCAAGATAGTAACAGTTCAGATCTGAATCCCAGCCAATATCAGCGTCAGGTGCAGAGAAACGATAAGCAGGCTCAGAATCATCAAGATCCTTTTTGACCTTGTGTCCAAAAGGGCTTGAATGAATGTGCAGAGAAGAACCGTCTCCAGATAGGATGGCATTATCTCTGTCAATAAAGCCTGTGTCTATCGAAGGAATGACGACCAAGGCATTGAACAATGACTGAAGAGTAAACATCGTTCTGTCACGGTCGCTATCTGCACCATTTTTATATTTATCAAGAAGATAGTAGGTCTGTACATGAGAGTAGTTGATGAGCTTCTCGCCTTTCTTAGGAGCAGACTTCGGATCAGGCTTCTTGTAATGATCCTTGGGATAAAGATCTTTGAGATGAGGATCTTTACCAGTGAGACGAATGATGAAGTCGTAATGAGAAGCGGCAGTAGGCGGAAAGAAAGAACCGATCAGGTACTGGAGCAGAGTATCGCTGTGGAGAGCCTCGCACCAGCTGTGGATGGAAGTATATTTCAAGTGCTGCATAAGGACGAAAGAGCGGATCAGAACAGCGGGATCAATAGCAGGTCTACCGTGAGCAGAGTAAAGAGAGCAGAGAAGATCAGAAACGAGGCCAGGGTCGAGCTTCCTGAGCTTATGAAGAGCAGAACGAAACAAAGAAGAATTCAGACGTTTGAATTGAGAAGAATCTAAATGAGTTTCCTGCGAGCTGAGGAAGTCGCGATACTCCCAGATCGAGGATATATGTTTAAGCAAATCACTCACCTCCCAAGTCCTATAAAAGCGAACGAAGCGAGCCCGATTTTAGGAAATCTGTCAAGAGTTGACATCAAGAAAGTGGGGGTATGAGTGAAAATGAGCCAGAAGAAAAGAGCACTGCTTACTGGCCTACAGGCTTTTCGACAGTGCTCTACTAATGAGGGGGGATAAGCAATGAATACAATTTTACAGTATATATTATACTTAGCTCTTCTGGTTGTCTTGGCAATTCCACTGGGTCATTATATTAGCAAAGTGATGAGTGGCAAAAAGACATGCTTGTCTTTTTTAATCAATCCGCTTGAAAATTTGATTTATCGAATTCTTCATGTCGATAAGAATGAAGAAATGAATTGGAAAAAATATCTTCTATGTGTTCTTGCTTTTAGTGCGGTCAGTTTAGTTGTTTTAATGGCAATACTGATGCTGCAGCAGTATCTGCCGTTGAATCCGCAGCACTTGCCTAACCTGCACTGGGATCTGGCATTGAATACGGCAGTGAGCTTTGTTACGAATACAGACTGGCAGGCATATGCTGGTGAAAATACATTGAGCTATTTTTCGCAGACTGTCGGACTTACTGTACAAAATTTTGTATCCGCTTCTGTCGGGATTGCCGTTCTATTTGCCTTGATCCGTGGACTTTTTAAAGTTCAGCAAAAAGGTTTAGGTTCCTTTTGGGCTGATGTTACACGCTGTATTTTGTATCTACTGATGCCGCTAAGTTTGATTCTTTCACTAGCATTAGTATCACAGGGAGTTGTTCAAAATATAAGTGCATATCAGACGGTGAATTTAGTGGAGCCAATTACGCTGGAAGATGGTACGCAGGTCACACAGGAAATCATTCCTATGGGTCCGCAAGCCAGTCAAGTGGCTCCGAAGCAGTTAGGTACAAACGGAGGAGGCTACAACGGAACAAATTCAGCAAGTCCTCTGGAGAACCCAACTCCGCTGTCAAATTTAATCGAGATGCTGTCCATACTTCTGATTCCAGCTGCTCTTTGCTTCTCTTTTGGTGAAAGTCTGCAGGATCGGAAACAGGGAAGAGCACTGTTTATAGCAATGTTCATTTGCCTTGTTGCGGCATTAGCGGTGATCGCGGTAAATGAACAGGCTGGAACCCCGCAGCTTGCACAGAATGGCATGGTAAATATATCAGAAGTTCAGCAGGCTGGTGGAAATATGGAAGGCAAAGAGACCAGGTTTGGCATTGCCTCATCCGCAACCTGGACAGCCTTTACAACGGCTGCATCCAATGGTTCAGTCAACTCAATGCTGGACAGTTATACACCATTTGGCGGTATGGCAGCAATGATGCTGATGCAGCTTGGTGAAGTGATTTTTGGCGGCGTTGGCTGCGGGCTATATGGCATGCTCGGTTTTGTGATCTTCACGGTATTCATAGCCGGTTTGATGGTGGGACGAACGCCGGAATATCTTGGCAAGAAAATTGAACCATACGAAATGAAAATGGCCGTATTAGTATGTCTTGCTACACCAGTGGCAATCATAATAGGCAGCGGGATAGCGGCAGCTGTACCAGCTGTGACCGCAAGTCTTGGCAATACAGGAGCACATGGTTTTACCGAACTGCTCTATGCATATTCTTCTGCCGGCGGAAATAATGGTTCAGCTTTTGCTGGGTTTAATGCAAATACATTATTTTTGAATGTCAGTCTGGCTCTGGTCATGCTATTTGCCAGATTTGTGCCAATGTGCGCAACCTTGGCGATTGCTGGAAGTATGGTGGGGAAGAAGAAACTTGCGGCTGGTGTAGGAACACTTTCTACCAGCAACGGAATGTTTATATTCCTGCTGATCTTCTTTATTCTTTTGATTGGTGCACTTAGTTTCTTCCCAGCGCTTTCATTAGGACCAATTGCAGAAAATTTCCAAATGATTGGCCATTAAAGGAGGAATGTTAGGATGAGCAGAAAAGCAATTATAGAATCCAGTCTGATAAAGCGAGCTGTTCGTGATTCGTTTATTAAGTTATCACCGAAAACACAGGCAAAAAATCCAGTCATGATGCTGGTATATATTTCAGCAATTATGACGACGATATTGTTTATTTTGAGTTGGTTTGGCATTCAGGATGCACCAGCAAAATTTACTGGTCTGATTGCGTTTGTTTTGTGGCTGACTTGTCTGTTTGCAAATTTTGCAGAGGCAATCGCTGAAGGACGCGGCAAAGCACAGGCAGATTCTTTGCGTGCCTCACGTCATGAAGTATCTGCACATGTATTGAAAGATCCATCCAATCATGAGCAGATTGTAGAAGTCCCATCTCCATTGTTGAAACTGGATCAGGTATTTATTGTGAAAGCGGGTGAACAGATCCCGGCAGACGGAGAAGTGATTGAAGGAGCTGCCTCAGTAGACGAATCTGCCATTACGGGTGAGTCTGCACCGGTCATTCGGGAAGCAGGGGGAGATCGCAGTGCGGTGACTGGTGGCACAAGTGTTTTGTCAGACTGGCTTGTTGTACGTGTAACCCAGGAGGCCGGAAAGAGCTTCTTAGATAAGATGATTGCCATGGTCGAAGGTGCATCTCGCAAAAAAACACCGAACGAAATGGCACTTCAGATTTTCCTTGTTGCACTGTCAATCATCTTTATCCTTGTGACAATGTCCTTGTATACGTATTCCGTTTTTTCAGCGAAACAGGCGGGCATTGAAAATCCAACCTCTGTAACATCTTTAGTTGCATTGCTGGTATGCCTGGCGCCGACAACGATTGGTGCTTTGCTTTCCGCAATCGGTATTGCTGGCATGAGTCGGTTGAATCAGGCGAATGTATTAGCGATGAGCGGCCGGGCAATTGAAGCAGCAGGTGATGTAGACGTCTTGCTGCTGGATAAGACAGGTACAATTACTTTAGGTAATCGTCAAGCAAGTGAATTTATCCCAGTTGACGGAGCGGGTGAGCAGGAACTTGCCGAAGCTGCACAGATATCCTCTTTGGCAGACGAAACACCAGAGGGAAGAAGCGTTGTGATTCTTGCAAAGAATCGATATCATCTGCGCGGCCGCGAGATTGAAAAAGAACAACTCAGGTTTGTTCCGTTTACAGCGGTAACGAGAATGTCTGGGGTTGATATGCCGGGTACAGAAATACGCAAGGGAGCATATCAGGCAATTCGTTCCTATGTGGAAGCTGGTGGCGGGGATTGGTCACAGACTTGCAGCGAAGCAGTGGAACAAATAGCCCAGCAGGGCGGCACACCTCTTGTCGTTGCTAAAAACCGTCGTGTTCTTGGGGTGATCTACCTAAAGGATATTGTTAAGGAAGGGGTCAAAGAAAAGTTTGCGGATCTGCGCAAGATGGGGATTCGTACCATTATGATTACAGGAGATAATCCTGTAACCGCAGCAGCCATTGCAGCCGAAGCTGGGGTAGATGATTTCCTAGCAGAAGCTACTCCAGAAGGTAAACTGGAAATGATCCGTGATTATCAGAAAAAAGGACATCTGGTTGCAATGACTGGGGATGGAACAAATGACGCCCCGGCATTGGCACAGGCAGATGTTGCAGTGGCAATGAACAGTGGAACGCAGGCGGCAAAAGAAGCTGGAAATATGGTTGATCTGGATTCATCGCCAACAAAACTGATCACCATCGTGCGGATTGGCAAACAGCTTCTGATGACGCGCGGAAGTCTGACTACATTCTCGATTGCAAATGATCTGTCAAAATACTTTGCCATTATTCCGGCACTGTTCATGGGGCTTTACCCAGGTCTTGCTGCCTTGAATATTATGCGCCTGTACAGTCCACAAAGTGCAATTTTATCTGCAATTATCTACAATGCTCTCATCATTGTTGCTTTAATTCCGCTCGCTCTAAAAGGAGTTCGTTATCGCGAAGAATCGGCTGGTCAGCTGCTGAGACGAAATCTTCTGATCTATGGTCTTGGCGGAATCATTTTGCCATTTATTGCAATTAAACTGATTGATTTATGCATTGTTGCGATGCGGCTTGTATGAAACAGAAACAGGAGACAGGTTTATGAAATTCGAAATATTAAAAAAGGCAAGTATCTATCTGCTGATTATGTCCGTGCTTTGCGGATTGATCTATATGTTTTCGGTGACCGGACTGGCACAGCTGCTGTTTCCACAGCAGGCGAATGGCAGTATTATAGAGGTGGACGGAAAAAAGTACGGTTCATCTCTTCTGGCACAGCAGTTCAATGATTCTTCGCATTTATGGGGCAGAATTATGAGTCTGGATACCACGGAATATACAGATGTACAGGGGAATCCTGTAATGTATGCAAAGCCAATGAATCTTAGCCCAGCCAGTGAGCAGTATCAAACACTTGCGGCAGAACGTGTAAAAATGATCTGTGATGCCAATCCGGATGCTGATTTGTCTGCCGTTCCGGTGGATTTGGTGACCTGCTCTGCAAGCGGCTTGGATCCAGAAATCTCTCCGGCGGCTGCCATTTATCAAGTGCCGCGGATTGCAAAGGCAACCGGCCGCAGTGAAGAGGATGTTCAGGCGGTGATCGATCATTATACAACGGGCAGATTTCTTGGCCTTTTTGGAGAGCCGCGGGTGAATGTACTGAAAGTGAATCTTACGCTGGATGGGATTTTAAAGATGAACTAAAAGAAAGGAAAGGCATGCAGACTGCATGCCTTTCCGTGCATCGCAATATCCCATGAAATGTGCGAGAATATAGAAAAGAGGGTCAATTATGGAGGAACGTCAGACACCGGAAGAATTGATGCAGGCATATCATTTGGATCATCAATCAAAACAGGGAAAGTTAAAGATTTTTCTTGGCTATGCAGCCGGTGTTGGAAAGACCTATGCGATGCTTAAAGCTGCCCATCGGGCAAAGGATACTGGCATTGATGTTGTTGCTGGATATGTGGAACCGCATCACCGGCCAGATACCGCCCGGCTGCTGGAGGGCTTGGAACAGCTGCCTGCGATGGAACTGACCTATCGGGATATCCTGCTTCATGAGTTTGATTTGGAAGCTGCACTGCGGCGAAAGCCTCAGTTGATTTTGGTGGATGAATTGGCACATACAAACGCAGATGGCTGCCGTAATAAAAAAAGGTATCAAGATGTTGAGGAACTTTTGCGTGCAGGCATCGATGTTTACACAACGGTGAATATTCAACACTTGGAGAGCCTGAACGATGTTGTCGCATCTATCACCGGAATTCATGTGCAGGAGCGGGTTCCTGACTGGGTTTTTGATTCTGCAGATCAAACAGAAATTGTCGATATTGAACCAGATGATCTGATTGCTCGGCTCAAGGATGGCCGCATTTATCAAAAAAAGCGTGCTGAAAAAGCGATGGAATCCTTTTTTACCGTCAGAAATCTGGCAGCTTTGCGTGAAATCGCTCTGCGGCGTACGGCTGATCGATTGAATTACAGTGCTTCACAGACTTCTCGGCATGAGAATGCCAGCGAGTGGATTATGATCTGTCTTTCGGCTTCACCAACGAATGCAAAAGTAATCCGTACTGCGGCGCGAATGGCATTGGCATTGAACGCAAAGTTTACTGCATTGTTTGTTGAAACGTCCGCATACGCGGAATACTCAAAGCAGAACCGTCACCGGCTGCAGCAGAATCGCAAGATGGCTGAGGATCTAGGCGCCGAAACAGTGACAGTCTATGGAGATGACATTGCTGTGCAGATTGCAGAGTATGCGAAAGCAGGCGGGATTACAAAGATCGTACTCGGCCGGTCAATCCAGAGAAATCATTTCTTTTACACAAAACGCAGTCTGGTGGATCGGCTTGCGATTCTGGCACCTGATCTGGATATCTATATTATTCCGGATCGGCAACCTGAGGTACGGCCAGGTCTATGGCGACGACTGCATATTTCCGGTTCTTCTCATTTGCCGAAAGTACTGCTTACAGATATCCTTTTGCTGACAGCAGCCAGCGCAATTGGACTGATTTTCTATCAAATGAATTTCAGTGAATCAACGATCATTATTATATATTTGCTTGCGGTCCTGCTGGCGGCCGTTTTGACTGGCAGCTGGGTTGGTGGTGCTGTCATATCTTTGCTTGGTGTTTTGACCTTTAACTATTTTTTCACGGTGCCAAGGTTTACCCTGCAGGCATACGCGCCGAGCTATCCAATCACTTTTGTCATTATGTTCATAACTTCATGTATAGCAACATCTTTGGTGCTTCGTATCAAATGGCAGAGCCGTCAGGCAGCCGAAAAGGCGTATCGAACGGAAGTCCTTTTGGAAACCAGTCAAAGACTGCAGATTGCAGAAGGAAGTGAAATGATTCTGACAGCAACGATGGAACAGATACAGAAACTGCTGCGGTGTCCGGTCTTATATTATGGGGTGGATGAACAGCAGCTGACTGGCTGCACATGTTTTGATTTGGACGGAGCACCGTTTCCTAAGGATGGTTTGAGTGAAAAAGAAAAAGCCGTTGCCCAATGGGCCTGCACAAATAACAAGCATGCAGGTGCAACTACGGATACACTTTTTGGCGCAAAGTGTCTGTATATGACAGTGCGTGGGCAGAACAAGGTGTTTGCGGTAGCAGGTATTTATCTGGGTGAAGATAAAACCATTGGAATATATGAAAAGAATCTGCTGCTAGCAATCCTGAATGAATGCGGTATGGCATTAGAAAAAGAAAAACTTTTAGAATCCAAGCATTTTATCGAAACACGAGCCAGACAAGAGGAATTGCGGGCCAACCTTCTACGGGAAATTTCACATGATCTGCGGACACCGCTGACAACAATTTCTGGAAATGCTGCTGTTTTGATTGGTAATTCTGTGGTGCTGGATGAAACAAAAAAACAGAAACTATATACAGATATTTATGACGATTCTCAATGGCTGAGCAAACTGGTTGAAAATCTATTATCAATCACAAAGATAGGGCAGGGATCGGTGCCGCTGCAAATCCAGCCAGAATTGGTTGCAGATGTTTTCCAGGATGCACTCAAACATCTGGACAGGCATGCCAATGAGCACAGTATCCAAGTGGTGCAGGAGGATGACCTTCTGATGGCAGAGATGGATGCACGATTGATTGTGCAGGTTGTAATTAACTTGGTTAACAATGCAATTAAATATACTCCAACAGGATCGCATATTGTTTTGAAAGCAGAAAAGAAGGATCAGAAAGTGCTGATCTCTGTTTCCGATGATGGGCCAGGGATTGATTCCACGGATCTGCCGCATCTATTTGAAATGTTCTACACAGGAGATAATAGCAGAATGGATGGCAGACGTGGGATTGGTATCGGTCTCTCTCTCTGCAAGTCGATTGCGGAGGCTCATGGGGGTGCAATTTCGGTGGAGAATCGGCAGCCGCATGGAGCAGTATTTCATTTAACTTTGAAAGAAGCGGAGGTGGATATTCATGAATAAGTTTCAGATTCTTGTGATTGAGGATGATGAAGCCGTGTTAAATTTGATTTCAACAACTCTGGAAACGCAGAATTACCGATATCATACAGCGAGCAATGGCACAGCTGGAATTTTGAGTGCGCTGTCCAATCCGGCAGATGTGATTTTGTTGGATCTTGGCCTTCCGGATATGGATGGTGTAGATGTCATTCGGAAAATCCGCGGATGGAGCAGTGTGCCGATTATTGTTGTCAGTGCACGTGATGAAGATTCGGATAAGGTTGCTGCCCTGGATGAGGGCGCGGATGATTATCTGACAAAGCCATTCAGTGTAACGGAATTATTGGCTCGCCTGCGGGTCGCACTGAGACGAGTCGCGGCAGATCAAAATCATCCACAAACGGAATCATCGGTATATTGCAATGGAGAACTTCGTATCGACTATTCTGCAGGATGTGTCTTTCGGAAGAATACAGAAATCCACTTGACACCGAATGAATATCGTCTGCTGTGTCTGTTAGCGAAGAATACAGGCAAAGTTTTAACGTATCGATATATTGAAAATCAACTCTGGGGGAGTGGCTCTCCAGAATACAATGCAACCCTGCGTGTTTTTGTTGCAACGCTGCGGAGAAAAATTGAAGTAGATCCTTCAATGCCACAATATATTCAGACGCATATTGGGATTGGCTATCGAATGCTTGAAAATTCATGATCATACTTCTGTTTTTTCCTAAATGAGATAGTATAGTGGGTCCTAGGTACATTACGATCCTTGAATTCAACAAGTGCGGCAAATTTGGAACCGTTGTCTGCAGTAACAATCGGCTGTGACTTATTACCCATCACTACCATGGAAGCATAAGAACGAAATATACCGCATTTTCACGGGTCAATTCTATTATTCGAACGGAAAGGAAAGTATGTTCTATGTACATTCGGACATAGAACATACAAGGAAAATATGAACGAGATAAAAAGATATGAAACCGATGAGAACTGGGCGGATTCTGCAATCATAGAAGCTGGTAATTTTGTGTTTGTTGAATACTGCATGAAGAATGAAGGACGGAACATCGAAGATCAGATCAATGGAGCGTTTGATGTTTTGCAAGAGAGACTTCAGACCGTGGGATTGTCTTTCGATTCTGTCGTGAAGATGGATTGTCTGTTTCGAAATATTAATGATCTGTACATACTTCCAAAAGTGATTTCTGAAAGATTTCAAGGAAATTATCCTGCCCGCAAAGCGTATGAAACAAGTTTTATCCGTGAAGGCATTGCTTTTCAAATTGATGCCATTGCCTATAGAAATAGTTTGTAAAACAGAAGGTAGTATGTAGAATATTTACTCAGCGGCAGATAGAAAAGAGACGTGTATCTCACGTCCCTTTTTCATGCACAGTCGAAAGAATTCTATGCCTTTTTCGGCTTCTTTTGTTGCACATCCAGTACAGTATATGGGTAATGAAGTGAACGATTTTGAAAGGCAAGAATATCTTTGTTTAAAATGATGCCATGACGCATATCTGTTGCTCTTTTTAAAACTGGATTTTCTTTCTTCTGCACAAAATCGGGAAGATACGGCAGGAGACTGGTAGAAATTTCCCACGTTGCACTGTTCCATAACAGCGTTGGAGTATGATCTACCGAATAATACAGAATGTTTCCAATCTGACAGATAGGATGAGAAAAATCTGTTGGATGAGCAAAACTAAATCCCATTTTGTTATCACAGCTGATATCTATTATCAGACATTCCTTCGTAAAACACTTTATTTCATGATCCTGAATAAAAATTGAGGGATTCGTCGGATCCTGTATTACTCCGTTCACAATGATATCTGCCTGTGTCAGCTCATCTATAATCGGTGTCCATCGATTGCTTGAGTTTCTGATCATAAAAGTTCCATCCGTCTGCTTTTGCATCTGCATATACTGCAGCCCTGGGATACGGTCGGAAACGACGTGACTTGGGCGCATCGTTATCACTTTGATTCTGTTGATTCCATGCCCTTGCAAAGCATAGATTGCACCGCGGCTGACGGAGCCGAATCCCAGCACAATTGCGGATCGTTCCGGGCCAAAGTTTCCATCAATTCCGCGCAGCTGAAG
>Ga0183101_1000057_pt16 | contig 16053 bp, 18 predicted proteins | sample Biomet3_FD_127790 | JGI IMG/M metagenome (GOLD analysis project Ga0183101, IMG submission 127790) | Microbial communities from bioreactor (seeded with sewage sludge) at LBNL, California, USA - Biofuel metagenome 3 | ecosystem: Engineered > Bioreactor > Anaerobic > Unclassified ... | reverse complement strand
GGCGCCCGCGAAGGCGGCTTGGAGTTCTAATATGCGTCAGGAAAATACTGAAACTCAGCAGAACGAGTTGGGCGAAATCGAAAAGATCGTTTCCCTCAACCGCGTGGCCAAGGTCGTCAAGGGCGGTCGCCGTTTCAGCTTCAGCGCTCTCGTTGTCGTGGGCGACGGCAAGGGCGGCGTGGGCTTTGGCTTGGGCAAGGCCCAGGAAGTGCCCGAAGCCCTGCGCAAAGCTACCGAGCGCGCTCGCAAAAACCGTGTTCAGGTTGCCCTGGTTGAAGGCACGCTGCCCTATGAAGTGCTCGGTCGTTTCGGCGCCGGTCGCGTCATGCTCAAGCCTGCCTCTGAAGGTACCGGCATCATCGCTGGCGGCGCTGTTCGCGCCGTCATGGAAGCCGTGGGCGTCCGCGACGTCCTTGCCAAGGCCATCGGCACCAACAATCCCCACAACGTGCTTCGCGCCACCATGCAGGGCCTCGTTTCCCTGCGCAGCGCCGAAGATGTTTCGGCCCTGCGCGGCAAGAAGCTGGAAGCTCCGAGGAAGTAACCATGGCAGAAATCAAGGTAAAACTCATGCGTTCGCGCATCGGCACCACGCCGGCGCAGCGCAGGCTGCTGGACTCCCTTGGCCTCAAGCGTCGCGAGATGGTCAAGACGTTCAAGGATACCCCGGCCATTCGGGGCATTATCGCCAAAGTTCCGCATATGGTCGCCGTTGTTGAATAACGGCCAAAGGATATACCATGCAACTGCACAATCTGTTTCCTTTTCCGGAAGAGCGTAAGACCCGCCGTCGCGTGGGCCGCGGCTCTGGTTCCGGTTTGGGCTGCACTGCGGGCAAGGGCCACAAGGGTCAGAACGCCCGCGCCGGCGGCGGCGTGCGCCCCGGTTTTGAGGGCGGCCAGATGCCTCTGCAGCGCCGTTTGCCCAAGCACGGCTTCAAGAACTACCCCTTCAAGGTGACCTACGACGTCATTAATCTTGACATGCTCGTGGCCGCTTTTGAAGGCAAAAACGCCATCACGCTCGACGACATCTACGCCCGCGGCCTCGCCCGCATGGGCGCTCCCGTGAAAGTGCTTTCACGCGGCGAAGTCAAGGGCGCGCTGACGGTGGAAGCGCACAAGTTCAGCGAAGCCGCGGCGGAAAAAATCCGTCAGGCTGGCGGTAACGTCACCGAACTTGAAGCGGTTTCCGCCGCCGAATAATCTTGGGCCGCGCGAAAGCGCGGCCTCTCGGCATTCACCGGCGTCATTGCCCGCCTTTGTGGCGGGCAATGACGTTGCGCTCATACTGCGCCGCAGGCGCGCAAACGCAACGAGTGTTTCATGGCAGTAGGATCGGCAAACAATATGGCGGGCCAGGCTTCGCTGAGCAAACGCATCGGCTGGACCTTCCTGATTTTGTGCTGCTACCGCATCGGCGTGCATGTGCCCATTCCGGGTGTTGACGCGTCGGCGCTGGCGTCTTTTTTCCAAAGCATGTCCGGCACGCTTTTCAGCCTGTTCGACATGTTTTCCGGCGGCGGTCTGTCCAACGTTTCGGTGTTCGCTCTGGGCGTCATGCCGTACATCTCGGCAAGCATCATCATCCAGCTTTTGCAGGTGGTCAGCCCCGACATCAAGCGCATGGCCAAGGAAGAGGGACAGGCCGGGCGGCGCAAGCTTACCCAGTACACCCGTTATCTCACTGTGCTCATCACCCTTGTGCAGGGCCTGGGCATTTCCGTTGGCCTTGAGAACATGTCGAGCCCCGGCGGCGCGCCGGTTGTGCTGGCCCCCGGCTGGCATTTCCGCCTTGTCACCATGATGACCTTTACCGCTGGCTCGGTGCTTGTGATGTGGCTTGGTGAGCAGATCACGGAGCGGGGTATCGGCAACGGCATCTCGCTGATCATTTTCTGCGGCATCGTGGTGGGCATTCCGCGTGGCATCATTCAGTCCGTGGCGCTGATTCAGGCCGGGGACATGAGCATTTTCATGGCTATCGTCATTGTGGTCTTCATGGCTGCCGTGACCGTGGCCATCGTGTTTGTGGAACGTGCCCAGAGGCGCATTCCCATTAGCTATGCCAAGCGTCAGATAGGGCGCAAGATGTATGGCGGGCAGAATTCGCACCTGCCGCTGCGTCTGAACACAGCGGGCGTTATTCCGCCCATCTTCGCCTCTTCTTTGCTGTTGTTCCCGGCCACTATCGGCCAGTTTTCGACCAACCACTACGTCAAGCAGGTGGCCGACATCTTTTCCCCACACGGCGTTGCCTACAATGTGCTGTATGTGGCGTTGATGTTCTTCTTCTGCTATTTCTACACGGCCATCATTTTTGATCCCAAAGACATGGCCGAGAATTTGAAAAAGAACGGCGGGTTCATTCCCGGCATTCGTCCTGGTGAAAAAACCCAGGAATATGTTGATACGGTGCTTTCGCGGTTGACCCTTTCGGGGGCCACCTACATTTCTATAGTCTGCCTGCTGCCCATGCTGCTCATCAGCAACTTCAACGTGCCGTTCTATTTCGGCGGCACAAGTTTGCTGATCCTTGTGGGCGTGGCCATGGACTTCATGAATCAGGTGGAATCGCACATGATTTCCAGCCAGTATCAGGGGCTGATGGCCAAGGCGCGGAAGAGCGGCAGGCTCTAGAAGGTCAGGCCGTGCCCAAGGGCATGCCCGGCTTTCGCAAGCGTGGATGGTGATGGTATAATGAAAAAGTATCACGGCGCATTCATCAAGAATGAAAGGGAAGTGGCCTGCCTGCGCGAAGCAAACCGCATGGTGGCCAACATACTGGATGCCGTGGGCGATATGGTGGAACCTGGCCTTTCCACCATGCGTCTTGAGGAACTGGCGCGCGATATGTGCGCTGATTACAAGGTTAAACCGGCGTTTCTTGGTTACTGCGGTTATCCTTTCGCCCTTTGCTGCTCGGTGAACGAGCAGGTTGTTCACGGTTTTCCTTCCGCGCGGCTGCTCAAGGAAGGCGATATCGTCAGCGTGGACATGGGCGTTGTGTATGAAGGCTTTGTGGGCGACGCCGCGCGTACCTACCCTGTGGGTAAGGTCAGCGACGAGGCTCGCAAGCTCATGCGGGTGACCGAAGAAAGCCTGTACGTCGGTATTGAACAGGCCCGTGCCGGCAACGATGTTTATGACATCGGCGCTGCGGTTCAGGATTACGTTGAAGCCGCTGGCTTCAACGTGGTGCGCCGCTTTGTGGGCCACGGCGTGGGGGCAAAGATGCATGAAAAGCCCGAAGTGCCCAACTTCAGGCCCGGCATGCGGGGGTTGACCTTGCAAAACGGCATGGTCATCGCCATTGAACCCATGGTTACCGTTGGCACGCACGAAGTGGACATTCAGGACGACCAGTGGACCGCCGTCACTCGCGATGGTCTCTGGGCGGCACATTTTGAACACAGCGTGGCGATAACCTCAAGCGGTCCCAGAATCCTCAGTGTTTCTGACCGAGGTTTGAACCGGCATACAATTGAAGGTTGACAGAAGCGGTAAAGCCAGATAAAGATTTCCGTTCCCGCTCTCAATTTCGGGAGCTGCGGCCTGATGTTTTCGTTGCGAAGCCGCATGCCGGAGGCTTTATTTGGTCAATAGAATGTTTTATTGGAGATGAGGTATGAAAGTAAGACCTTCCGTCAAGAAAATATGCCCCAAGTGTAAGGTTATCCGGCGCAAGGGAGTGCTTCGAGTTATCTGCGAAAACCCCCGGCACAAGCAGCGCCAGGGCTAGGGCAGGAGACTGATTGTGGCGAGAATAGCAGGTGTTGATTTGCCGCGAGGCAAACGGGTGGACATTGCGCTCACCTATATTTATGGCATCGGCCGCACCACGGCCCTGAAAATTCTGGATACCACCGGCGTTAACTGGGAGCGCAACATTGATGAGCTCTCCGCTGACGAAGTGAACGAGATCCGTAAGGAACTCGAGCAGAACTACAAGGTGGAAGGCGACTTGCGTCGCGATATTTCCAGCAACATTAAGCGCCTTATGGACATTGGCTGCTTCCGTGGTTTGCGCCACCGTCGCGGCCTGCCCGTTCACGGGCAGCGCACCCATACCAATGCCCGTACCCGTAAGGGACCGCGCCGCGGCGCTGTGGGCAAAAAGAAGTAGCGGTGCGGCTGCGCTTGTCGCAGTTTGTAAAGCGGACGCAGCAATAGTGCTGCCGTGAGGACGAACGGATTTTCCGCCGCAAGCGGAGCAGAAATCTGACAAGCTCCATTCAGAGGTTAGTTTTATGGCCAGACCCAAGAAAGTGGTCAAGAAAAAGGAAAAGAAGAACGTGCCTGTGGGCATCGCCCACATCCAGGCTTCGTTCAACAACACCATCATTACCTTTACGGATACGCGCGGCAATGCCGTCTCTTGGGCCTCTTCGGGCCAGAGCGGCTTTAAGGGTTCGCGTAAGTCCACCCCCTTTGCTGCGCAGGTTGCCGCTGAAACGGCTGCCCGCAAGGCTCAGGATAACGGCATGCGTACCGTGGGCATTTATGTGAAGGGCCCCGGTTCCGGTCGTGAAGCCGCCATGCGCGCCATTTCGGCAATCGGCTTCAAGGTGGCGTTTATTCGCGACGTTACGCCCATTCCGCACAACGGCTGCCGGCCGCCCAAGCGCCGCCGCGTTTAGTTTGCGCTTTGCGTAAACTACGCCAAAACCGTAAGAGGTAAAGATAGATGGCTAAATACACTGAAGCCAAGTGCCGCATGTGCCGTCGCGAAGGCTGCAAGCTTTTTTTGAAGGGCGACCGCTGCTTCACCGACAAGTGCGCCTATGACCGCCGCCCCTATGCCCCCGGCCAGCATGGCCGTGCGCGTAAGAAGGTCAGCGAATATGCGGTTCAGTTGCGCGAGAAGCAGAAGACCCGCCGCGCTTACGGCATTCTCGAACGCCAGTTCCATGGCTATTTCGAGAAGGCCGAAATGCAGAAGGGCGTTACCGGTACCAACTTGCTCGTTATTCTTGAACGCCGCCTCGACAACGTGGTTTACCGCCTTGGCTTTGCCAATTCGCGCAACCAGGCTCGTCAGCTCGTGCGGCACGGCATCTTCACGCTCAACGGCCACAAGGTGAACATTCCTTCCTTGCAGGTTCGTGTGGGCGATAGCGTTGAAGTTCCCGAAAAGAATCGTAAAATTCCCGTGCTTGCAGAAGCTCAGGAAGTTATTGCCCGTCGTGGCTGCCCGGCCTGGCTTGAGGCAGACGGCGCGGCATTCAAAGGTACGGTCAAGGCGCTGCCGCAGCGTGACGATATCCAGTTCCCCGTCAACGAGCAGCTGATTGTCGAACTTTACTCGAAATAAGCGGGGGTTCGCATGCTTATAAAACAGGGCGAACGCCTTATAAATGCACGCAACTGGTCGGAGCTTGTGAAGCCCGACCAGATCATGCGCGAAGAAGAAACCGCCAGCGCGACGCACGGCAAGTTTATTTGCGAGCCGTTGGAACGGGGCTATGGCACTACCATTGGCAATGCCATGCGCCGGGTTCTTCTGGCCTCCCTTCAGGGCGCGGCCTTCGTGTCGGTGAAAATTTCCGGCGTGCAGCATGAATTCACAACCGTCCATGGTGTTCTGGAAGACATTACCGATGTCATCCTGAACATCAAACAGGTCCGCCTGAGCATGGACACTGACGAACCCCAGCGCATTACCCTGCGGGTTGACCAGAAAGGGCCGGTGCTTGCCGGCAATATTCAGGGCAACCAGCATGTGGAGGTTCTCAATCCTGAACAGCACATCGCAACTCTTACTGAGGATGTTGTGCTGGAAATGGAATTTGAGGCGCGCATGGGCAAAGGGTATGTGCCTGCGGACATGCACGAGGGCCTGACCGAAGAAATCGGTATAATCAAACTGGATTCCAGTTTCTCCCCCGTGCGCAAGGTTGCTTACACTGTGGAACAGGCCCGTGTGGGCCAGATGACCAACTATGACCGCCTGCTGCTGGAAGTGTGGACCGACGGCTCTTTGACGCCTGAGGATGCCATTGCCTACAGTGCCAAGATCATCAAAGACCAGATATCCGTTTTCATCAACTTTGATGAACGGGTTTCCGGCGATTTGCGGCACGGCAGCGGTGAAAGCGGCGAAATTAACGAGCATCTCTACAAGAGCATTGATGATCTTGAACTTTCCGTTCGTGCTACCAATTGCCTCCGGGGGGCGAATATCGCCCTGGTGGGCGAACTGGTGCAGCGTTCGGAAGCCGAGATGCTCAAGACCAAGAATTTCGGTCGCAAGTCGTTGGACGAAATCAAGGGCGTTCTCCTGGACATGGGCCTTGACTTCGGCATGAAGGTTGATTCCTTCGACAAGAAATATCAGGAATGGAAAAGGAAGCAGCAAAATGAGGCATAGCAATTCCGGCAGGAAACTCTCGCGTACGCCTGCGCACCGTAAGGCCCTGTTGCACAATCTCGCTAAGGCCCTGCTGATCCACGGCACAATCCGCACCACGGAAATCAAGGCCAAGGAGCTGCGCCGGGTGGTGGAACCCCTGATCACCCTTGCGAAGCGCAACGATCTGCACGCCCGCCGTCAGGCTTACCGTGTGTTGAACGACCATGCTCTGGTCCAGCGCCTTTTTGACGAGATCGGTCCCGTTTTCGCCGGTGTGCCCGGCGGTTACACCCGTATTCTCAAGCTGGCCATGCCCCGTAAGGGCGACAACGCCCCCATGGCCATTATTGAGCTTTCCCGTGCCCTTGAGGCCGCGCCTGCCGCTGAAGCCGCCCCTGCGGAAGAAGCCCCGGCCAAGCCTAAGCGCACCCGCAAGCCCAAGGCTGAAGCAACTACTGAAGCTGAATAGCTTTTAGACGGTATATTGTAGAAAAAGGGGACGCATTGCGTCCCCTTTTTCTTTTGCAGAAGTAACTCGCTTTTTTCGTTATGAGAGCAACGGTTCGTGGTGCTTGCCGCCACACGATGGCCTATGGCCGTGCATGACAGCACTCACGCTGTGCTGGAAAAAGTTGCGTAGCCCAGCCATGGTGGAGATCCTTTCGCCTGGCGCTTTCCTATCGCTCACATGACGCGCCACATCCTCGCATGAGCGGCCCCTGTTGCCTTGGCTGTCCTCAGTCCGCACATTTTCTCTATGCGGAAGCCTCATGCCAGAATTGGCCCGCCCCCCCCATTTATGCCAAAAGATGTCCTTGCATCTGGCTGCATTTCTTCTACAGCGAAAAATTGCCACCGTATTTTGCGTGCCGGATTAGCCTTAGCTGTCCGAGGCAAGGTTTCATGCGCAATGTGGCTCTATCTGTAGCCTTTCCGGCAAGCGGCAAGGTACGAAAGTGCGCGGCAGCGCAGAAGAAGGGAGGGCTGCCGCCATTGGGGGCAGCTCTGAGATTCGCGACGAAGTTCCGCTGTTGTTCGTAGATGTCTGATGGTTCGTGCGGCTATTTGACGCTAGCCGTCACGTGAGGCAGGCGCACTTTGCGAGGGAGCGGTGTGGGCGACTACTCCCTGCGAGCACAGGAATGATAGAGGCAGGAACCGCGCCGCCAAAGGTCACAGTGTTTTTCCATGACCTTCAGCGGCGCGGCACAGCTGTTATTTGAAGAGTTCTTTGACGTTATGCGGTTTGCAGCGCAAATACGGCGAAGGAACGGCAATTGTTTGCCCCAACGCTGCCGCCGCATGCCAGGGCCAACGCGGGTCATACATCATGCCGCGTCCTATGGCCACCATGTCCGCCTGACCGGTTACCACAATAGACGAGGCCAGTTCCGGCTCCGTGATCAGGCCAACCGCAATCACGGGCATGCTGGAAACCGCCGCTTTGATTGTCGCTGCCAGTTCAACCTGATAGCCTGGCGCCAGATTGATTTGCTGGTCGGGTGAGAGGCCGCCGCCGGAAACATGGATATAGGCCGCGCCAGCTTTTTCTATTGCCAGAGCAAAAGTTGCGCACTGGTGAACATCCCACCCGCCTTCGACAAAGTCCGTACCTGAAACGCGCACCCCCACCGGGAAATTGGCGGGAACCGCTGCCCGTATAGCGGCCAGAACCTCAAGCGGAAAGCGCATTCTGTTTTCTAGGCTGCCGCCATAGGCATCCTCGCGCTTGTTGCTCAGCGGAGAAAGGAATTCGTGCAGCAAATACCCGTGGGCGGCATGCAGCTCAATGGCGTCGTACCCGGCGCGCATCGATCTGGCCGCTGCGGCGGCAAATGATGCAACAAGGCGTGCAAGATCCTCCGCCGTGAGAGCCTCGGGCATTTGGTGCCCTGGCGCGTAGGGGAGGGCTGAAGGCGCGCAAAGCTCCCAGCTGCCTTGATCTGGTTTCAGGGGGCTTCCGCCGTCCCAGGGGCGAGCGGTAGCGCCTTTTCTTCCAGCATGCCCCAGTTGAATGCCGATGGGCATGGTGGAATAGGCACGGATGGAATCCAGCATGTCTTTGTGTGCCGCTTCCTGCGCATCGTTCCACAGACCAAGATCTTCGGGGGCAATACGCCCCGGTGCTTCAACAGCAGTGGCTTCTACTATAAGCAAGCCTGCTCCCGAAACGGCAAGATGGCCATAATGCATCGCATGCCAGGGGCCGGGCAGGCCGTCAGTCGCGGAGTATTGATCCATGGGAGGGATAACGATGCGGTTGGTCAGCGTTAGCCCTTTAAGTGTGATGGGTGCAAATAGTGGATTCATGGTTTCCTCCTGCGTATGGTATAATCTTACCAAAGTGCTTTATAATTGTTAAGAGCGGTCTAGCGCCCAGCGGTGTTTACAAGCCTGGTCAAACATGGCTCAATTGAAACATTGACGGCAAAGAACATCCTTTCGTAGCTGGGAGGCAGTATGCGTGCAATGCTGAAAAAATTGTGCAGTTCAATGCAAAAAGTTGGGCTTGCCCTGTGCCTGATCTGTTGGGTGGCCGCGTGGGGTGTTGCGCCTGCGGGCACTTCTTTTGCTGCTCCGGTCGCGGCTTCCGCCCCCGAGCGGCAGGAGCCGGCGGACCAACTTTTGGCGCAACGGCTGGATGCCGTGCTGGATGCGGCCTTGGCGGAGGGCAAAATTGTGGGCGCTGTGGTTGTGGCCGCTCGCGATGGTCAAACAGTGTATCAACGCGCCCTGGGCATGGCTGATGCGGAAAAAGGCACGCCTATGCGTCTGAACACGCTTTTCAGGCTGGCCTCCATGAGCAAGCCTATTGTTAGCGCGGCCGCGCTGGCGTTGATCGATCAGGGGGCGCTGTCGCTGGATGATCCCGTAACACGCTGGATTCCTTCCTTTACGCCGAAGCTGCATGGTGGGGCCGCGCCGGTCATCACCCTCCGCCATCTGCTCACCCACACCGCCGGGCTTTCCTACGGGTTTCTGGAACCGGCAAACAATGCACTGGCAAAGGCTGGCGTGTCCGATGGGCTTGATGATCCTCCGCTCACGCTTGAAAAAAATATTGCCCGGCTTGGCGGTGTGCCGTTGTTTTATGAACCGGGAACAAACTGGAAATATTCCCTGGCCATCGACGTGTTAGGCGAGGTTATCGCCAAGGCTGGTGGCGGCACGCTGCCAGAGGTTGTGCGGCGGCTGATTACCGGGCCTTTGGGCATGACCTCCACGGGGTTTATGGCGGATAGCGCGGAGAGACTCGCCAGCCCTTATGTGTGGGCCAACGGCGCGGCACACCGCATGGCAGCCACGGAGAACATGCCCAACGGCGTTTCCATAACCCGATATCAGCCTGCGCGCGCGCTGGATCCCAGGGCTTACCCTTCCGGGGGGGCGGGCATGGTGGGCAGCGCGCCGGATTATCTTAAATTTATTGAAGCCATGCGCAAAAACAGCGGCGCTATTCTCAAGCCCGCAACAGGGCTTGCCATGACTCAAGATCAGATCGGTGGCCTGTTTGCGCAAAACAAGGCCAAAACCGGGGGCAAATCTCCCGAGGTGCTCGGCTCCGGCTGGGGTTTTGGGTTTGGCGCGGCGGTGCTGCTTGATCCCGCCAAGGCCGCGTATGGGGGCAAGACCGGCACATGGAGCTGGAGCGGCGCGTATGGAACGCATTTCTTTATGGACAGGGCCAGCGGCATTTCATTTGTGGCCCTCACCAACACCACGCCAACCGGCATGGCCGGTCCTCTGGCTGTGGCGCTGGCAAGAGCCGTATACGGCCAGCACTAACGCTTGCGCGGCGGGCGGCATTGGCCGGTCCGCGTTGTTGCAGCCACAGTAAACGCCGTTATGCCGGGCAGGGAGTATCCTTGCCCGGCTTTTCAAGGCCTTTCACTGGCGAATATCGGCGCAATACGAAACAGGGGCTGACCGCCGCGCGCAATTGGCCGTGCATGATTTCCAACAATGTCGCACAGGGGCCGTGCCCAATTCCGGGGCTGTCTGGCCTTTTTCAAGAAGCGGGCGGAAGCGGGCAGCACCGGGCAACGGCGGCGCACCAAGGCGCGCCGCCGGGGCATAGCCGCGTCTACATTCTGTTGAGCGGCAGCTTTACAAACTGAAGGCCGTTGACCGCCTTGCCGAACTTGCCGGTGCGCATGTTGGCCTGAAGCGAAGGCAGAATCAGCGGGGGCACGGCCTTGCCGGTGTCGTCCGCCTTGCGCTTGGCCACAAATTCGGCTTTGCCCACCCGCAGGTTCAGGCGCACATTGTCGGTTTTCTGTTCGCCTATCGTGGTCATGCACTGCGGGCCGCGCGCGTCGGCGGGCGGGTAGTCGTGCCCCACATAAATGCGCAGGGCATCCGCCAGGGCAAACAGCTTGCGTGAGGAGTCGTAGGAATCTTCAGCGCTGCCGCCGGGAAAGTCGCACCGGCCGGAACCCACGTCGGGCAGAAAAATCGTGTCGCCCACAAAGGCCGCGTCGCCCACTATATAGGTGGTGTCCGCCGGGGTGTGCCCTGGAGTGTGGATAATTTTTGCGGGCATGTCGGCAATGGTGAATTCTTCATCATTTTCAAACAGGTGGTCAAAGGCCGAGCCATCCGCCGGGGTGTCCTCCTGTGTTTGAAAAATAGGCGTCCAGGTGGCGATAATGTCCAGCATATGTTTGCTGATGGCTATTTTGCCGCCCATTTTTTCTTTTATATAGCTGGCGGCGGTAAGGTGGTCGGCATGGATGTGCGTTTCAAGAATCCATTCCACCACAAAGCCTTTTTCCCGCACAAAATTGATCACGGCGTCCGCCGAGGTTGTGGACGTGCGGCAGGCGTGCAGGTCAAAATCAAGCACGCTGTCAATGATGGCGCAACGATGCTGGGCGTCGGTTTCAGACCAGACCACATAGGTCCATGTGGCGGTGACGGGATCAAAAAATCCGCGCACGTTGGGTGCAGACATGGCGAACTCCTTATGAAGGGCTGGGGTAATGTTTTCTGCTGAAAATCTCGAAAGTTACTGGCAGCTTGCGCCGGGGCTTTTGCCTGCGCCGATGGGGCAGCTCGCTCCCGCGCAGCCCTTTTTGTTCCAGGGCGCGCGCATAAGCAGCAACCCCAGGCCGCACCAGTTCGTAAGGCCAGAGAACACCTGCCCGCACCCCACAAACAGCGCGCCGAGCAAAAAGGCCTTGTGTACGAAAAAGCCCAGCAGAACAAACACCGCCGTGAGCGCGCCAGCCGCCAGCCGAACCTGCCTGTCCAGTGTGGGGGAAGATTCGCCTGTTTTGGGCAGAGCCTGCCCCGCAGTGGGGAAACCCGCTTCCTGGCAGGCCGCAAGCCCGCCTTCAATGTAGGTGACGTCGGTAAACCCGGCTTCAACAAATTTGGCCGCTGCCGTTTGCGCCCGTTTGCCGCTGGCGCAAAGCGTATAAATGGGCGTGTCCGTCAATGCCCCGCTGCGCAGGGCCACCTGGCGCGGGTCAAGCTCCGTCACCGGTGCGAAGGCGGTGGGCATTGCAAGGCGTTTTTCTGAAAATTCCATGGGCGAGCGCACATCCACGATGAGCGCCTGCTTCAGATCTTTCTGCCGCAGCGCCTGGGCGCTGATGCTTTTACTAGATGCCATCTTGGTCTCCTTTGGCGGGCCAGCCGCCGGATGGAGGAGCAACAGAAACGGGAATCTTTAATCGCTGTTATCCACAAAATGTCGCCGTATCAACACTACAGCAATGTGCCGCAGCTGCAAAGCGGCGTTTGGCTCTGTTCAAAAATTCTTTTTCTCACGCAGTTTAAATAAGCATATATTCCGCTTGTGCAAGCAATAAATGCCTTTCACTGTGGCGTTGCAATGCGGGCCAGCCGCCGTGGCGAAGTGCCGCTGAATGTTCATTGATCTTGCTGTAATTATTGTATTTATTAAAAATAATTATCAAAAAGAAAAGGCCCCCTTGTGAGGAGGCCTTGTGCGCGGCTGTGCGCAATGCTTTGACTGAGCGCCCCGGTGGGGCGGCGGCACTGACGAAAAATTATTTTTTGAGGGCCAGAAAGTCGTGTTCATCCGGGTCGTAGTATTTGATTTCGCCAGATTCAATGTAGTAGAGCCAGCCGTGAATGTGCAGCTGCCCCTTGGCGACTTTTTCGCGAACACAGGGATAGGTCATGAGGTTTTCAATCTGAAAGATAATGGAGAGCTTTTCCGTCAGGCGCAGCAGTTTTTCGGGCTCGGCTTCTCTGCCCAAAGCCAGCGAGGCCAATTCTTTGGCTTTTTTGCCCAGCGAAAGCCATTTGCGCGTGTGGACAAAGGCTTCCTCTGAAATGTTTTCATACAGCGCCGCAATGGCGCCGCAGTGCGTGTGCCCGCAAATGATAACTTCCTCAACGTTCAGGGCGGTTACGGCATATTCGATGCCCGCCGCCATGGCGTGATAATCTTCGTCGGGTTTGTAGGGGGCCACAAAGTTGCCCACGTTGCGCAAAACAAAAAGTTGCCCCGGGGCCGTATTGGTAATCAGCGTGGGAATAACCCTGGAATCGGCGCAGCCGATAAAAAGCACCTTGGGGTCTTGCCCGGTGGAGACGAGGTTCAGCAGCTCGGCCTCGTGCTTACAAAAATAATTTTTTTGAAAAAATTCGTTTCCCTGAAGCAACTTGTCCACATTCTTCATCAAAAACCCCAGTGCGCCGTGCTGCCGGTGGGGCTGTCACGGCTGTGTAAAAAGCGCGCCCCTGCGTTGCCGCAAGGAAAAGAAGCGATGGGGGAAACGTATTCCGCAATCTCTCATAGCAAAGCCCTAGGGCATCTGGCGGTAAACGTCAAGAAAGGCCCGGCGTCTGCAGTGCGCGCGTGAAACGCTCATCGCAGACGCCGGAAAAATTCTTACGCGGCGTGGGCCGCTAGCTTTGCGAAAGCTGTTTCAGGTGTTCCGCCAGCTTGGCCAGTTCCGTAACGGTTTCGTGCAGTTCCATGGTCAGCGAATGGGTGGATTCGGCAATCTGTTTCACATCCACTATGGCGCGGTTGATCTCTTCGCTGGTGGCCGATTGCTGTTCCGCCGCCGTGGCGATGGACTGAACACTGTTGCTTGTGCCGCCGACCATGGTCACAATTTCCGTAAGGGCGGTTCCGCTCTGGTTGGCCATGCCGGTGGCTTTGTCCACGGTGTCCGCCGTGTCGCGCATTTCCAGCATGTTGTCTTTGGCCACGCGTTGAACAGCGGTGATGGCCTCCGTAACCTCCTTGGTGGCCAGCATGGTTTTCTCGGCCAGCTTGCGCACTTCGTCGGCCACCACGGCAAAACCCCGGCCCGCATCGCCCGCGCGGGCGGCTTCAATGGCCGCGTTGAGGGCCAGCAGGTTTGTTTGGTCGGCAATATCTGAAATAACGCCCATGATGTTGCCAATGGACTGCGTGTGGGTTTCAAGAGACTCCATCTCTTTGAGCAGTGCGCCGGTGTGCGCGCTCACTTCCCTGATGGCGCCAACGGCTTCGCCCACGATGTCGGCCCCGTTCTGGGCCTTTTGCCGCGCGCCTTCGGTCTGGCTAGCCGCTGCCGCCGCATTTTGCGCCACTTCCCTCACGGTGGAGTTCATTTCTTCCATGGCGGTGGCGGTTTCCTGCACACGGTCGTTTTGCGCGTCGGCCCCTTCGGCGACTTTTTGAAAGCGGTCCTGCATCAGTGCGGAGGCCTGCGTCAGCCTGTCCGCGGCTTCGCCTATGGCGGCATTGATTTCGCGCATGTGGGCCATGGTCGCCTCGATCTCGCGTTCTTTCAGCACAAGCGAGGTAACGTCCCTGGCAATTTCAACATAGCCTATTTTGTGCCCCTGCCCATCGCGCAGCACGTCGCTGACCGGCTGAATGAAGTGGGCCTTCCCTTCCTTGCCAATGTCGAGGGTTTGCGCCTGCACGGCTTCGCCGCTGCGTTTTGATTGGGCAATGGGGCATGCATCCGTTTGGCACACTGTCGTGTTGAAGTGATCGTGGCAGAACTGCCCCCGCAAAGCGGTGATATCTTTTTCAAGCAGGTCTTCGGTGGCCTTGTTGGCGATGATGATTCTGAAGTCGTCGTCCACGCCAAAAATGGGGTCGGGCACGGCGTTGAGCAGGTTTTTATAGCCCTGCACTTCGGAAAGCATGGTTTCTATCTTGTCCAGCAGGCGGTTAAACCATGTGGCCAATGCGCCGATCTCGTCCCGCGAGGAGTATTCCAGGCGGTGCGCCAGAACGGCCCTGTCTTCGGCTATTTCCTGAATGGTTTGGCGCACCCGCTCCACAGGGCGCAGAACGGTGACGCTGAGCACGATGAAGGTCATGATCAGCGGCACCACAAGCAGCGTAAGAAAGGCTGCGGCAAGAACAATGCCCGCGCGGCTCATGATGCTCTGTTGTTCCGAAAGGTTTGTGCTGAAAACGAGCACGCCGATCTGTTTGTTGCGATAGTCGGTGATGGGCTGGGCCGCGAGCAGTGTTGCGCCGCTAACCATGGTGGCAACCTGCGTGCGCGCGCCCTCAAGAAAGGGCTTGTTCAACAGTGCTTCAATTTTGCCATCCTTGGTGCCGCTCACAAGCACAAACGTGTCGTCCATCACGGGGTGTTTGCTCTTGTCCTGCAACCGGGTTGCAATGCCAAGGTATGCGGCGTTCATATAGAGCAGCGCCGCCTGCCCCTTGCCGGTGCTCAGGCCTTGCAACACATGGGAAAAGTTCACAAGCACCTCAACGGAGCCAAGCTGCTTGCCCGTGTGGTCCGTAACCGGGGCCAGACCGCGAATTTCAAAACCGCCGCTGCCTATTTCAACGCCGCTGAGGGCCTTGCCGTTTTTGTTCACGTCCAGCACGGTGGGGCGAAAGGTGGAAAGATCGTCCGCAATATCAACCCACACGCCGTTTCTTTTGGTCTGTTTGTCGCGCCACAGGCGCACAAAGCTGCGCGCGGGCGGCAAGTGATAGTGAATTTGCGGTTTTTCGCCGATTACGGCCTTGAAGCCTTCAATCATGGGGGCAAGAGAAGCCCGCAGCATCTCCCGCCCTTTTTGCGTCGCCGGGCTGTTTTCGTCGTTGATGTCGCCTTCCATGGCCGTATGGTAGGCGGTTTCCACGACGGGCAGCCGGCTTACCAGCGCGGCCATGCGTTTGGCCTGTTCCCTGCAAAGCTCAATAGCCTGAAGAACCTGTGAAGACTTTGCCTCCACAAGATTTTGTATGCTGGTTTCGTTGAGCTGCTCGAACTGTTGTTCAATCATGGTGTAACATATGATACCAATCAAAAGAGTTATGCCGATCAGTGGAAGGCAAACTTTTGAACGTAATTGCATCGGCGCTCTCCGTATGTAACTATGTGACATGGTTTCATCATTTACAAAAAAAACATGATAGGCCGTAAGGGCGGCATGCAGCAGAAAAAATTCATGCTGTGCTCCTGGCGGAGCAGCATGGCGTCTGTAGCGATTGTGCTGTGATAGATGAAATTGAAGACTACCAGATTGCCATAAAAAAACAACAACCTGGTTATAGCGGTTTGGTTATGCGTAATTATTCGCAAATCGCAGAGGTGGGCTGCGCTGGAAAGGCCAGGCGCAAAAACATATCGGCTGGAAGACTTTTGAAAAAAAGAGGAACCACGGCGGGCAACGGCGCGGGGCTAGATCAGCCCAACGCGCGCCCGGCCGCCCGCGCCCTGGCTTCCTGCCCCGCCCCGCCCGGCTGCAGGC
>Ga0183101_1000260_pt3 | contig 16064 bp, 21 predicted proteins | sample Biomet3_FD_127790 | JGI IMG/M metagenome (GOLD analysis project Ga0183101, IMG submission 127790) | Microbial communities from bioreactor (seeded with sewage sludge) at LBNL, California, USA - Biofuel metagenome 3 | ecosystem: Engineered > Bioreactor > Anaerobic > Unclassified ... | reverse complement strand
TGCGGGCGGGTGGGGGCGGGCAGTCGGGGCGGGGGGGACGGGCGCGGTGGTGGGGGGCGCCGACGCCATGCGGGAGGCTGCCGCGGGGCTTGTTCCCGATGCGGCGGCGGTGGACCAGGCAACCCTGCTGTGGCGCGGTAATATTTGTTGCGCGGGCTGGCGCGACCAAACGCCAACAGGGCACATGTTCGCCTCTTCTTCGCGTCAGGCGGGGCAGGGGCGTCAGGCGGCGCAAACCATGGAGCGCCTCACCAGCGGTGTTTCGCTTACGGCCGCGCGCGATAAGGAACAGGGGCACCTGCACACCGATGTGACGGGCATTGCGCCCGTGCCCCGCGTGGAACCGGCCGCGCGCGCCGGAGAGGCCGAGGGCGAACCGGTGTATTCCATGGAGGAAGCCGCCCGCGAAGCGGAACGCTGCCTGCAGTGCCAGTGCATGATCTGTGTGCGCGAATGCGTTTATCTGCAAAAATATAAAGGCTATCCCCGCCTTTACGCGCGGCAGATCCACAACAACGCCTCCATTGTCAAAGGGCTGCACACGGCCAATGCCGTTATTAATGGCTGCGCCCTGTGCGGCCAATGCGAAGAACTTTGCCCGGAGAACTTCTCCATGGCCGAAGTGTGCCTTGCCGCGCGTGAAGACATGGTGGAGCGGAGCTTCATGCCTCCCTCGGCGCACGAATTCGCGCTTGAGGACATGGAAAGCGCTTCTGGCTCGGAATGCGCCCTTGTTTTGCCGGGCGTTGATCTGGAGCAGGGGCAAAGCCCCTCGTGGCTGTTTTTCCCCGGTTGCCAGCTTGCCGCCGCGCGCGGAGAGCAAACGGCGGCGCTGTATGGGCTGTTGCGCGAAAAAATGGCTGCTGGCCCAACCCCCGGCGTAGGCATCATGCTTTCCTGCTGTGGCATTCCCGCCCGCTGGGCCGGAAGGGCCGCGCTGTTTGGCGAGCACGCCGAGCGTTTGCGCAGGGCCTGGGCGGGCCTTGGCAAGCCGCGCGTCATGGCCGCCTGCTCCTCATGCATGGGCGTGCTGCGCGAAATTTTGCCCGAAGCACAGGTGTGCTCGGTGTGGGAGGTGCTGGACACCCTGCCGCTGGAGCTGCCCATGGCGGTGTCCGGGGCAAACGCGGCGCTGCCCGCGATTCTTTCCGTTCAGGATCCCTGCACGGCCCGGCACGACACGGCCTGGCTTGCCGCCGTGCGCAGCCTTGCGCACAAATGTGGGGTGGCCACGGATGAGCCGCGCCTCTCAGGGGCTACAACCGCCTGCTGCGGCTATGGCGGCCTAGTGTGGTGCGCCCAGCCGGAAACGGCAAAAGCCATGAGCGACGACCGCGCGGCGCAGCTGCAACACCCCGGCCTGGCCTCGTGCATCATGTGCCGCGACCGCATGGCCGCCAGCGGCAAGGAATGCTGGCATTTGCTTGATTTGCTGCTGCCCGGCGGGGCGACAACCGGGGCCAACCCCGGCCCAGGCCTTTCGGCCCGGCGTGCCAACCGGGCCGCCCTGCGCCTTCGTTTGCTGCGCGAGTACGGCGGCGCGGAGGCCGCAGCCCTTGCCGGGCAACCGGAAGCGGCAATCGGCCTGGTGCGGGTGGATGCCGCGTTGCTCGCGCGGCTGGAGGAACGCCACATTCTGCTTTCGGATGTGGAAGCCGCCGTTGCGGGCGCGGAAGCCAGCGGGCACTGGTTTGAGAATTTGGAAAACGGCCGCCGCCTGGGTTCTTGGCGGCCTCGAAAAGTGACGTTCTGGGTGGAATATGCATCCTGTGACGGCGGCTTCACTCTGTTCGACGCCTGGTGTCACCGCATGATCGTGCCGGGTTCGGGCGGGCAGGAGGCCGTGGATGTCATCAACCGCTACCAGTGCTGCACGGATGGGCGGCGCGGCGGAGAACCGGGAGGCCAGTCATGAGCATGGGACCAAACTATGGGCCGGACGGCGGCCAGTGGGTGTGCGGACGCTGCCGCGTTCCCCTTGAGCAGGTGAAGGTTCCGGTGTTTTATCTCAACAGCGCCTTTGACGTGTTTTTGCCGCGCTGCCCCAAGTGCGGGCTCACGCAGGTGCCCAAATCGCTGGCCGAAGGCAAGATGCTGGAAGTGGAAGCCCTGCTGGAAGATAAATGACCGCCCTGTGGGAACAGCCGGATTTTCGCCGTGCGGCGGGCGACGCCTGGCGGCCCGGCGGCGTGGCGCTGACGCGCCGCGCGCTTGCCTGGTGCCGTGGCGAGGGCCTCTTGCCGCCCGGCGCGTTGGCGCTTGATTTCGGCTGCGGGGCCGGGGCCAGCCTGCGCCTGCTGGAAGAAGCCGGCTGCCGCGCTCTGGGGCTCGATGCCAACGCCGGGCGGGAGCAAACCGCCGTGCCCGGGCCTGGGGCGGCGCCGCTTTCGCTTGTGCGGGCAAGCCTGGTTTGCCCACCGCTTACCGCCGCCCGCGCGGATGTGGTGCTGTGCGAATGCGTGCTCTCCCTGCTGGCTGATCCCCTCGCGGCTCTGCGCGCCGCGCACCGCGCCTTGCGCCCCGGCGGCGCGCTGATTGTCAGCGACCTTATGCTGCGCCGGAAGGGCGAACCCCAGCCGGACGCGGGCGCTTCGGGAACCTCCTGCCTGGCGGGCGCGCGACCGGCCGACGAGTGGCGCGGGCTTATGGAACAGGCGGGTTTTTGCCGGATTTTTTTTGAGGACAACAGCCGCGCGCTGGTGGAACTGGCCGCGCGCATGGTCTGGTATGGTGAAGAGCAGCCCGGCCCTGGCGGTTCCTGCCGTTGCGGCGGTCTGTCGCGCCTGACGGCGCGGGCCTACGGATACGGTTTGTGGATTGCGCGCAAGGAGTCGCTATGAACCCCATGATGATGGATTTGCTGCCCCTGGTGCATCAGGGCTATTGCTGCAGCCAGCTGCTGCTGGTGCTCATGCTTCAAGCGCAGGATACGCAAAACCCCGGCGTGGTGCGCGCGGCCCAGGGCTTGTGCCACGGCATCGGGCAATCGGATGGCCCCTGCGGCCTGCTGACGGGCGGGGCCTGCGCGCTGGCTCTGGTTGCGGGCAAGGGCGCGGAGGACGAAACCCCTCACCCCATGCTGACGCCGCTGCTCAACGACTATGCCTCCTGGTTCTACGAACGCACCAATGGCTATGGCGGCCAGCGCTGCGGGCAGATAGCGGCGGGGCTGGGCGCTGTTTCCGGCGCTGCGGGCGAGCAGCCCAACCCGGTGGCCTGCGGTGACCTGCTGGCCGAGTGCTGGGAAAAAATTCTGGAACTGGTTCAGAGCTACGAGCTGGACCTTACGGCCAAGGGTTAAGCGCATGCTGCGCCGCACCCAAAGCCTTTGCCCGGTCTGCCTGCGCCGGGTGGATGCCGTTTATGACCGCTGCCCCGACGACGAGCATTGCGTGGAGCTGCGCAAAACGTGCCCGGACCACGGCACGTTCGCCGTGCCCGTGTGGCGCGAGGCCGCTCCCGGCGACCCGCCCACGCCTCCGTTTTCCGCCTGGTCCCGCCCCAAAAGCCCTTCGTATCCCGCCAATCCCCGCACGCCCATAGCGGCGGGCTGTCCGTTCGATTGCGGCCTGTGCCCGGCCCACGCCCAGCACACCTGCACGGGGCTTTTTGAAGTGACCATGCGTTGCGACATGGCCTGCCCGGTCTGCTATGCCGATGCGGGCGACCATGCCCGGCACGCCCCCACGGCGGAAGGCGGCGGGGCGGCCCCGGCGGCGCGGCCCGAGGGAGCTTCGGATATTTCCGCTGATATTCCTCTGGAGGTCGTGGCCGCGCAGATGGACGCCCTCAAGCAAGCCTCCGGCCCCTGCAACGTGCAGATTTCGGGCGGCGAACCCACCGTGCGCGATGATTTGCCGCGCATCATCGGCATGGCGCGTCAGCGGGGCTTCGGCCTGGTGCAGATAAACACCAATGGGCTTCGCCTGTCGCGCGAGGCGGGGTATGCCCGCACCCTCCGCGAAGCGGGGCTGGATTCCGTGTATCTGCAGTGGGACGCGGCCAGCGAAAAGGGCTTTCGGCCCTTGCGCGGTCGGGATTGCCTGGATTTCAAGCGTCACGCCGTGCGGCACTGCGCGGAAGCCGGGCTGGGCGTGGTGCTGGTGGCAACCCTGGTGCGCGGCGTCAATGATGGCGAAGTGGGCGATCTGCTGCGGCTGGCGTTGGAGCTTGGCCCGGCGGTGCGGGGCCTGCACATGCAGCCCGCCGCTTTTTTTGGCCGTTATCCCTGGCAGCTTCAGGAGGCCCCGCGCCTTACGCTGCCCGAAGTGATGGCCGCGCTGGCGCGTCAGGCCCCGGAACTAGTCAGCCCTGCCCACCTGCACCCGCCGGGCTGCGAAAACGAGCTGTGTTCGTTCAGCGCCGTGTACCGCCGCGTGCGAAAAAATGGCGCGCCGGGGCTGGAATGGCTGCCGGACGCAGGGCAATCCTGCTGCTCGCCCTCGCCGCAAGCGGCGGAGGAGGGCGCGCGCAAGGCCAAGCAGTTTGTGGCGCTGCACTGGAAAGGCGGCGCGGCGGAAGGGGAGCATGCCGCCGCGCGCGAGGCGGATGGCTTCAGCCGCTTTTTGGCCCAGGCCGGAGCGGAACAGCGTTTCACCCTTTCCGCCATGGCGTTTCAGGATGCCCTGAGTCTTGACCTGGACCGCGTGCGCGGCTGCTGCATCCATGTGGTGCGGCCCGATGGCCGCCTGATTCCCTTTTGCCTGCACAATCTCACCGCCGCCGACGGCACGCGGCTTTATGGGTAACGCGCCATGACGGCCATGTCAGACTTTGCCGCTAGTGCAAACAGCGGCTTTCATCCTCTTGATCTTTGGCTGGCCCGTCAGTGCGGGGCCGCGAACCTGCGCGATCTGCCGCGCCTGCTGGCCGAGGCGCAGGCCGCCGCGCTGCGGCGCGCCCTGCGCTATGTCGCAGCGCGCAGCGCCTTTTATGCCGCCCGCCTGCAGGGGTGCGATCTTGACCTTGCCACAACGGCCGATCTGGGGCGTCTGCCCTTTACCACTGCTGAAGACCTGCGCCGCTGGACGGATTTTTTGTGCGTTTCGCAAGGCGACGTGCAGCGCATGGTCACGCTGCACACATCGGGCACCACGGGGCAGCCCAAACGCTTGGCCTTTACGGATGCGGACCTGGCGCGCACCAAAGATTTTTTTGCCGTGGGCATGAGCCAGCTTGTGCGAGCCGGTCAAAGGCTGGCCGTGCTGTTGCCGGGCGCGGAACGGCCGGACGGCGTGGCCGACCTGCTGCGCCAGGCCTTGAGCGCCGCAGGAGTGGAAGTTGTGACGCCGCCGCCGGAGGCGCTGGCCGTGGAGGGCACAGGCGGTTCTTCTGCACCATCCGGCACGGCCCTTGCCCGCTGGTTGGAGCGGACGGCCCCATGCTGCATGGTGGCCGCGCCCGTTCAGTTGGCCCGTCTGCTGCCGCTGTTTCCGCATGGCGGCCCGCCGGGGCTGACGGGCGTGCTCTCCAGCGCCGAGCCGCTGGACGCCGAGCTTGGGCGCAAACTGCGCACCCTGTGGCGGTGTGAGGTGCTGGACCATTACGGCCTTACGGAAACGGCCTATGGGGGCGCGGTGGAATGCCCGGCCCATGATGGGTTTCATGTGCGCGAACTGGACGTGCTGGTGGAAATAGTGGATATTTCCGGCAGCGCCGTTTTGCCGCCCGGAAGGGAAGGCGAGGTGGTCATCACCACGCTGGGGCGGGAAGCCATGCCGTTGGTGCGCTATCGCACGGGCGATGTTGCCTGCCTGCTGCCCGGCCCCTGCGCCTGCGGCAGCCCCTTGGGTCGGCTCGGCCAGGTGCGTGGGCGCATTCAGCGCGGCGGCCCGGAGGGGCCCCGCATTGTGCGGCCCCGCAAGGGTAGCGCATCTGGTCCACACCCGTCGCAACAGGAATAAAGAAAGCCGATGCAACCAGCCGTAATCATTTTGGCCGCCGGGCAGGCCTCGCGCATGGGGTCCGTCAAGGCTTTGCTGCAGTTGCCGGGGAAGGGCTGCGACAGTTCCGCCTTGCGGGGGCTGGTTGATCTGTACCGCTCCGTGGGCGTGGAAGAAATTGTGCTTGTCAGCGGCTTTCATGCCGCCGCTGTGGAGGCGGAAGCCGCCGCGCTTGGCGTTATGACCGTGCGGAATCCCCAGCCGGATCAGGGCATGTTTTCTTCCGTGCGCGCGGGCGTGGAGGCTTTGGCGCGGCGCGCGTTTTCCGGGGCTTTTTTCGTGCAGCCCGTGGACGTGCCGCTGGTGCGCCCGCTCACGCTTATGGCGCTGCTGGACGCGGCGCAACAGGACGCCGCCGATGCTGCCGCCGCAAAGCTTGTTTGCGGCCATGCCGGGCAGCCCAGCGTTTTGGTGCCCGTGTTTGAAGGGGAGGAGGGGCACCCGCCGCTTGTTCCCGCCGTGTGCGCCGCGCGCATTCTTGCAGACGACGGGCGCGACGGCCTGCGTGGCGCGTTGCGTGGCCTGCCTTTGCGGCATGTGCCCGTGGCGGACGCCATGATTCTGGAAGATATGGACACCCCCGACGATTATGCCCGCCTGCGCATGATGGCGCACGACCGCGAGGCCCTTTCGCCCTCGGAGGCGGAGGAGCTGCTGCGGCTGCGTGACGTGCCGGAAAAAGGCTTGCGCCACGCCCGCGCCGTGGGCGCGGTGGCCTGCTGCCTGGCCGAGGCCCTGGGGCACGCGCGCGAATCGGCGGGCATGGCCGCTGCGCTTGACCCCAGGCTGGCGCTGGCCGGCGGCCTGCTGCACGATATCTGCAAAGGCCAGGAGCGGCACGAAACCGCCGGTGGGGAACTGCTGCAACGCTTGTGCTTGCCTGTCATGGCCCATCTGGTGCGCGACCACAGGGATTTGACGCTGCCTGCGGGCGAGCCTGTTACGGAGCGGGAGCTGGTTTACTTGGCGGACAAATACTGCCATGGCGGCAGCTTTGTGCCGCTGGAGCGCCGCTTTGGGCAAAAGCTGGAAATTTTCGCCCAGAATGCCCCGGCCTGCGCGGCCATTCTGGGGCGTCTTGAGCGGGCACGCGCGCTGGAAAACCGCCTTGCGCGGGAAATTCATACGGAACCGGCCGTGCTGGCCCAAAAAGTTCTTGAGCGGCGTTGCGGCGTTGCGCGTGGGTATGCCGCGTGAGCGGCGGCGTGTGGCTGGTGCGCCACGGGGCGCTGCCGCCTAACCCCGAGCGGCGCATGGTGGGGGCGCGCGACATTCCCTTGAGCGACGTTGGCCGCCAGCAGGTGCGCGCTCTGGCCCGGCAGTTCATGCCGCAGCTGCGGGGCGGCCTGCGGGCCGTAATCTGTTCAGACCTGGACCGCTGCCGCGAAACGGCGGCACTTTTGCTTGAGGGGCTGTTGGAAAACGCCCCTCGACGTGGCGGGGAAGAGGCGGAAATCCCGCCTCTTTTTGTGGAACCGGGCCTGCGCGAAATATGCCTTGGCCGCTGGCAGGGCATGACAAAAGCGGAAATAGAACGCGCCTGGCCCGGAGCCTGGGCGGCGCGAGGCCGGGATATGGCCTGTTTTTGCCCGCCGGAGGGGGAAAGCTTTGCGCAGGCCCAGCGCCGGGGGTTGGCCGCTGTGGCGCGTTGGCGCAAGCGCTGCCCCGAGGGCACGCTGCTGGTGGTTGCGCACGCGGGCATTTTGGGCAGCCTGCTGGCCCACTACATGGCCCTGCCGCTCCGGGATGTGCTGCTGGTGCCGCAACACTATGCCTGCCGTGCTTTTGTGCCGGAATGGTAGATAGCCGCCATTTGGCGTAGGCCCACCTTGCGCGCGCATGCCAATGTGCAATAACGGGCGCCCCCGCCTGCGATGTCGGGCGCCTGTAGCGTATTCCACTGAAGCATGGCCGCAAGCATGGGCCAGAAATTTTCGCGCCTGTTGCCCCCAACAGCTTTCACCAAACAATTTTTTGCAGACGAATTTTGCGGAAAATTTCGCCGCAGGCCCGCACGCCATGAACGCATGTCATGAACGCACGCGCGGGCCGTTTTGTGTGCGGCTTCCCCTGTTCAAACCGCCAATGAAAAACCGCCTCGCACGGAGCGCCGCATCTGGGCGCGCCGTGAGCAAGGCGGTTTTATTTTGTTGGCGGAGCGGGCGCGCGGCCCTTGGCAGGAATGACGGCAGCTGTGCCGGATGCGGCGCGCCGAGCCTGTGGCCCGGATTACGCGCGCTGATCTTCGCGCGCCGGATTATTGCGTCGTGTCAGACCCAGGCCGTGGGGTTGTACACGTTGATGTGCAGGTTGATGTAGCGATCAGCCAGCACGTCGGCGGGAAGATTAAGGGCAATGTGCTCCTGATCCCGCTGGTTGAACTGCGCGAGCCACTGGGCCGCCTCCTTCCCCAAATCAGCCATGCGCGCCATGGGCGTGAACAGCGAGGCCGGGCAAATCTGATACAGGTAAAGGTTTCCGGCATTGAGCACGAAAGGAAACAGCCCGCAGGCCACGGGGCGTTCCGGCCGGGGCAGGCGGCAACCGCGCGAAGTGCATGAGCGGCAGCCACGGGCATCCATAAAGGCCGTGTCCTTGTTCAGCAGAAAAAAGTCGTTGGCCAGGCCGGGGCGCAGCTGGTCAGGCAAAAGCCCCATGGGAAACGGCTCGTCGGAATCCTGCGGGCCGCAGCAGTAGCGGCAGTCGCGGCAATAGCCGTTGTGCAGCCAGCCATCGCGCCAGGTCACGGCGCGCCGCCGGGGAAAAAGCTTTTGCCAGTGGGCCAGGTGGTCCCAAAAGTCCTTGTGCATAGTCTCTCCTGAAAGCGGCATCCGCACCGGGCGGAGCCTGTAAACCGGGTTCAGCTTGTGTGCAGCAGCACCATGCCGCAGGCAAGCAGGGCAATACCGGCAAAGGCGCTGGGCTTCAGCCGCTGGCGAAGCAGCAGCCATCCGCAAAGCGATGTGCCCAACACGCCAAAGCCGCCCCACATGGCATAGGCCACGGCTAAATCCATATGCCGAACCGCCAGGGAAAGGCAATAGAAGGCCAGCCCCACCAGCGCCAGGGCCAGCGCGCCCAGGCCGCGTCGTTGAAAGCTGTTGGATTTTACCAGCAGCATATTGGACGTTACGTCCAGAACAGCGGCAAGCAGCACCAGCAGCAGGGATATGGCATAGGTGAAGGCGGCGTGCGTCACATCTCCTCCTTCATGGCGGCGAAGACAGGGGCATATGCGGCGGCGTTTTGTGCCTGTTGCTCCCGTTTGCGCGGTGCTGCGGAGCCGTGCTCCGTGCTATGGCCCAGGCTATGTTCTGGGCCATGCTCTTTGCTGTGCTCTGGGCCATGCCCTGTGCCAAGGTTGACCAGCAGCGCGCCGCCCAGCACGCAGGCAAGGCCAAGCGCGCGGCGCAGCGTGATGGGCTCGTCCAGAAACAGCGCCCCGCACAATGTTATGCAGGTGAGGCCCAGCCCTTCCCAGCAGGCAAAACTCACGCCCACGGGAATGCCCGTAACCGCTCTGGACAAAAGAATGTAAGACAGGCCAATGGCGCACCACATGACCGCCAGCCCAAAAAATTGCGCGTGCGGAAACGCCCAGCTTTGGGAAAGCTTCATGATGCTTGTGCCGCCGACCTCCAGCCCGATGGACATGAGCAGGCAGCACCAGTGGTAAGGTTTTGTAGTAACCATAAAAGATCTCTCGCGAAAAAAGATGATAGACGCTGTTCATGACAGGCTGAACAGCAACAAAGAATAAAAGGAATGCGCGCGGGAGATGCTAAAGCAGGGAACGCCAGTAGCGTTCTTCGGAAAAACTGAAGATGCTGCGGCTGAAAAGATGTGCATATGTAGTTTTAAACGTTGCCATGGTGAAACTATAAGATTTGCGCACGCGAAGGTCAAGGCGTTGAAAATTTGTCGTCATATTGTAAGCGCGGCGCAACATTGGCGGTGCATTTGCCCTTGTGCCAGGTTGCCGAAACAACAAAAAGGGGGGTGGACCAACGGTCCGCCCCCCCAATGTTCACAGGCTGTTCACGCGGCAATTCCGCCAAAAGGCCAAAGCCCCCGGCGTTGCGCGGGTGTCGCTATTTACTGCGCCTCGATCCAGGCGTTGGCTTCCTCAAGGTTGAGGGTGCCTTCATACAGCGCCCTGCCGCTCACCGCGCCCACAAGGTTGGTGGTTTTGGTGAGGGGAAAGAGCTTTTGCACATCGGCCAGCGTGGCCACGCCGCCCGCCGCGATGACGGGCGCGGTTGAAAGGCGCGCAAGGTGCTCAAGAGCGGGCACGTTGACGCCGCACTGCATGCCGTCGCGCTCAATATCGGTGTAGATGATAAAGGCCGCGCCGTCGGCCAGCAGGCGGGGCAGCGCTCCGTCCACGGTCAGGCCCGTGTCCGCCACCCATCCACGGGTTTTCAGGCGTCCGCCTTCCGCATCAAGCGAAACGCCGATGCGGCCGGGAAAGGCTTTGCACAGCGCGGCGAACAGATCAGGCTTTTCCAGCGCCAGGGTGCCGATGATCAGGCGGGAAACGCCCGCATCAAAGTAGGCCTGGGCTGTTTCCATATCGCGAATGCCGCCGCCGAGCTGCACGGGAATGGAAAGCTCGGTGCAGATGCGGCGCACGATGTCGCGGCTTTTGGCTGCCCCGTCAAAGGCTCCGTCCAGGTCCACCACATGCAGCCAGCGCGCGCCGCGCGCCTCCCATGCTTTTGCGGCTTCCGCAGGATCTTCGGCAAAAACGGTGCTTTCGTGAGCGCGGCCCTGCTTGAGACGCACGGCCTTGCCGTTCTGGATGTCCACGGCGGGAAACAGAATCATAAACCCAAATCCTTTACGGCTTTGCGCATGCCGTCCACACTCAGCTCTTCGGCAGTCACCCACTGGCCGTGCCGTTTGATAAACGAGCCGACGTTCAGCAGGTTGTCAACCAGACCTTCCTGCCGCTCTTCAAAGACCGAGCGCGACATGAGCGTTCCGGCGGCAACGTTGATGAGGAAAAATTCCACCCGCACATGGGCGGGCTGGGTAACGCCAGCCTTTGAGCCCTCGCGTTCGTTCCAGTCCAGCACCTGCGGCACAAGCAGCAGCTGCGCGCCCTGTTTTTTGCCATAGGCTACCCAAAGAGGCAGGGCCTGCGGTTGCTCAGAGCTGTGAAAACGGGTGAGATCTCTTGGCAAATCAATGGCATTGAGAAACTTGAACTGCCGTTTGGTGGCCGTTGTCAGCACTGTTTGGAATTGGCGGTCAAGCGAAGGCAGCTGCTGATCGGGAATGCGCCCCTGATTTTCAGGAATATGCCCGGTGATCAGCTGGCTTGCGTTGATGGGCTGGGTGAACGGAGCGACGGAAATGGAATAGGACGGTGAAATAACGCGGGGCACGTCGGCCGCGCTGGTGGGGCGGCGGCTGCACGCTCCGGCCACCAACAGCAGACAAAGCGCGGACAGCAGAAGAATGTGGAGTCGGGATTGCATCAGTCAAGACCTCCCTTGGTGCTTCTGATGGTTGTGCCGTTGCGTCGCACGGCCTGGGCCAGGGCAAGCCCCAGCCCTTTGGCGGCCGACTCAAGCAGGTGATGACCATTGCGGCCATAGCGAAATTCCACATGCAGGTTGCAGCGCGCGGCGCTGGCAAAAGCCTTGTAAAACTCGCGCCAGAGGTCTTTTTCCTCACCTGCCAGCACCGGGGGCAGCAGGTCGCCGCCGCGCCATTCAAGCCAGGGGCGGCCGGAAAGGTCCACCGTCACTTCGGCCAGGGCTTCATCCATGGGCACGCGCCCATAGCCAACGCGGGCAATGCCCGCCCTGTCGCCCAGCGCGTCCAGCAGCGCCTTGCCCAGCATCAGCCCCACGTCTTCGGTGGTGTGGTGGGCGTCCACTTCCATGTCGCCCTCGCAGACCAGGCGCAAATCCATGCCAGCCCAAAAGGCCGTAAGCGTCAGCATGTGGTCAAGCAGGCCAAAGCCTGTTTTCACATCCGTTTTGCCCTGACCGTCGAGCGTCAGTTCAAGCCGGATGTCTGTTTCCGCGCTTTTGCGGTCGCAGGCCGTTGTTCTGGGTGCGTTTTCGCTCATGCGTCCTCCGAGTGCTGCGCGGTTTTATCCTTTGCAGCGGCGTCTTCCGGCGTTGCGGCATCCTCGGCTTTGTCTTGGCCCTCGCTGTCCTCGGTTTCCTGCTTGGGCTTTTTGCCAAAGCCAGCAGCAACCAGAATGCTTATTTCATAGAGCAGCAGCATGGGCGCGGCCATCAGCAGTTGCGAAACCACGTCCGGGGGTGAAAGCACCGCGGCCACAATAAAAATGCCAAGAATGGCATAGCGCCGCACTTTGCGCATGAGTTCCGCAGTGACAATGCCCATGCGCGCCAGGAAAAAGGCGAACAGCGGCATTTCAAACACAAGGCCGAAAGCGAGAATGAGCTTGAGAACAAAGCTCAAATAATCGCTCACCTTGGGCATGGCCACAATGGTGTCGGTTGCGTAGCTGACGAAGAAGGAAAAGGCGTTGGGAAACACCACAAAATAACAGAACGCGCCGCCGCTGATGAAGAACACGGCCGACATGAAGGCCACGGGCACGATGTGCTGTTTTTCTTCCTCATACAGGCCCGGCGCGATGAACGACCATATCTGGTAAAAAATAACGGGGCTGCTCACGAACACGCCAGCCACAAAGGCAATGTGCATGCGCGTGAAAAAACCTTCGGGCAGGGTCGTGTAGATAGCGTGCGAACCTTCAGGCAACACGCTCAGCAGCGGGGCCACCAACGCGTCAAAAATGGGGTCCACCACGGCCCAGCAGGCGAAAAAACCCACCATGACGGCAATGCAGCAGCGCACCAGCCGCCCGCGCAGTTCCGCCAGATGGTCCATGAGGCCCATGGGGCGGTCATCGGGTTCTTCCTCGTCTTCTTTGGGCGTGGCGGGAGGGGCGCTTTCGCTCTGCGTGGGCAGGTTTTCCGGCTCCGCGGCGGGGCTTTGCGTGGGTGCGTCCGGCGGAATGGGGGGCAGGGGGGGCTGCCCGTCGGCAAGCGCCTCGGGCGCGGCTTCCGGCTCGGCTTCCGCATTTGGCGCGGACGCCGCAGCAGACAAAGACGCCGCATCCGGCGAGGATGCCGCGTCTGCTGCCAACACTGGCTCTGCGGGTGTTTCGGCGGCAGTTTCTGATGGTGCCGCGGTCGCTTCCTCAGCTCCTTGCCGCGTCACGGCATCCGCCGCCGCAGCAGTGGACGGCGCAGCTGTTTCTGCTGCCTCGTTTTCCCTGGGGGCCGCCTCCTGCGCCGTTTCCGTAACAGGAGCGGCGATAACTTCAGGGGTCAGAGGTTTGTCGCCACTCATGCCTTGCCGCCGTTGCCGCTGTTATCAGAGGCTGCGGAAACGGGGGCCTGGGCGGCGGAAGCCGCCTCGGCCTCGGCCTTTGTTTTGGCAAGGGCTTCCGCCAGAGGGCTGCCGGGAGGCGGCGTGGCCATGCCCGCTTTTTCAGCCTTTGGGGCCGCATCGGCATCCGCAACGGCTGCTTCCGCCTTAGGGGCGGTGTTTGCGGCAACTTCCGGAGCGGGCGTTGCCTGTTCGGCGGCAGGGGTGGCCTGGGCTGCCGGTTGCGCCGCCGCAGGGGGGGTGGCGGAAGCGTCTATGACAACTTCAGAGGCGGGCACGGGCTCGCCCTGCGCTTTGGCGGCGGCTCCGGTTGCAGCTGCGGCAGCCGTTTCTGCCTCGTGGTTTTCCTTGGCGGCAGCGGCGGCTTCCTTGGCGGCTTGGGCGGCGGCCTGCTTGCGCTTGCGCTGCTCCTCCTCTTCCGCTTCGGCATTCAGCGTGCGCTGAAAGTCAGTGGAAACACGGCGGAATTCGCCCATGGCCTTGCCCAGCGTGCGGGACACATTGGCCAGGCTTTTGGGGCCAAGAACGATGAGGGCCACCACAAGGATGACCAGAAGCTCTGTACTTCCTATTCCGAACATGCTGCTCCCCCTATTCCCACTCAATAGTGCTCGGCGGCTTTGAGGAAACGTCGTAGACCACGCGGTTCACGCCCTTGACCTCATTGATGATGCGGCCCGACATGCGCTCGATGAGCTCGGCGGGCAGCCGCGCCCAGTCGGCGGTCATGGCGTCCACGCTGTCCACGATGCGCAGGGCGATGACGTGCTCATAGGTGCGCCCGTCGCCCATAACGCCCACGGTCTTCAGGGGCAGCAAAACGGCGAATCCCTGCCAAACCTTGCGGTACCAGCCGGACGAGCGCAGTTCTTCCTGCACGATTTTGTCCGCCAGGCGCAGAATGTGCAGCCGTTCTTCGGTAATTTCGCCCAGCACGCGAATGGCGAGGCCGGGGCCGGGGAAGGGATGCCGCCAGACGATGGAATCGGGCATGCCCAGTTCGGCCGCCACCTTGCGCACTTCATCCTTGAAAAGCTCACGCAGCGGTTCGATAAGCTTGAGCTTCATGGTTTCGGGCAGGCCGCCCACGTTGTGGTGGCTTTTGATAACGGCGCTGGGGCCCTTGTGCGAAACGGATTCGATAACGTCGGGGTACAGCGTGCCCTGGGCCAGAAAGTCCACTTGCGGCAGCTTTTTGGCTTCTTCGTCGAAAATTTCAATAAAGCCGTGCCCGATGATCTTGCGCTTCTTTTCGGGATCGTCCACGCCCTTCAGGCGGGAGAGAAAACGCTCCTGCGCCTGCACAAAGGTGAGGTTGAGGTCGAAATGTTCGCGCAGGTAGCTGACCACTTCATCGCCTTCGCCAAGGCGCAGCAGGCCGTTATCCACAAAAATGCAGTGCAGGCGCTTGCCGATGGCCCGGTGCAGCAGCACGGCCACCACCGTGGAATCTATGCCGCCCGAAAGGGCGCAGACCACATGGCGGTCGCCCACCTGCTCGGCCATTTCGCCCACCACGCGCTCCACAAAGGATGACATGGTCCAGTCGGCCTTGATGCCCGCGACCTTGAACAAAAAGTTTTGGAGCATGCGTTCGCCGTCCACGCTGTGGTGGACTTCGGGGTGAAACTGCACGGCGTATATTTTGCGCGATTCGTCGGCCATGGCCGCCACATCAAGGGTGGGGGTGCGGCCGGTAACGGTAAAGCCGGGCGGCGGCGCAAGCACCTTGTCGCCGTGGCTCATCCACACGCGGCTTGAGGATTCGACACCGTCCCATAGGGGGCAGGGCGCGGTAAAGGAAAGATCGGCGGGGCCGTATTCGCGGGTGAGCGATTGGGCCAGCTGGCCGCCAAGCTCCTTTGCCAGCAGCTGCATGCCGTAGCAAATGCCCAGCACGGGCACGCCCAGCTCAAGAAATCCGGGGTCGAGAGCGGGGGCGTCCTTTTCGCAAACGCTGGCCGGGCCGCCGGAAAGAATAATTGCGGAGGGCCGCATTTCCGCCACCTGCGCCGCCGTGGTGATGCAGGAATGTATTTCGGAATAAACCCCGGCCTCGCGCACGCGGCGCGCTATGAGCTGGGTAACCTGTGAGCCGTAGTCAATAATAATGACTTTGCTGGGCATGTGTGTCCTCGCCTGGTGCTGGCCGTGGCCTGCTGCTGTGCGCCGCTTCCGAGCGCCCGGTTGTTCGCGTCGATCCCGCGCCTTTGCAACATCGGTGTTGGTGCCGCAAGGCGGACCGGCGGGCGTTTCATTCTTGTCGGGGCATGGGGAACGCCCTGCGTGCTTTGCGCACGCCTGGGCCTGCCCGGAATGCCCGGCAGAAAGGGATGAAACCGCCGCCAGCCGCAGTTGGGCCTAGTTCTCGATGCGGTAGTTCGGCGCCTCCTTCGTGATAACCACGTCGTGCACATGGCTTTCGCGCAGGCCCGCCGGTGAAATCTCGCAGAAGGTCGTATTTTCAAAAAGTTGGTTCAGGTTGTGCGCGCCCACATAGCCCATGCCGGAGCGCACGCCGCCCATAAGTTGATACACGGCTTCCATGACCGGGCCACGGTAGGGCACGCGGCCCACAATGCCCTCGGGAACGAGTTTTTTGCTCTTTTCCTGGAAGTAGCGGTCGGAGCTGCCGTCCTTCATGGCGTCGATGGAGCCCATGCCGCGATAAATTTTGTAGGTACGGCCTTGATACAGAATGGTTTCACCCGGGCTTTCCTCGGTGCCCGCGAAGAGCGA
>Ga0183101_1000007_pt2 | contig 16159 bp, 18 predicted proteins | sample Biomet3_FD_127790 | JGI IMG/M metagenome (GOLD analysis project Ga0183101, IMG submission 127790) | Microbial communities from bioreactor (seeded with sewage sludge) at LBNL, California, USA - Biofuel metagenome 3 | ecosystem: Engineered > Bioreactor > Anaerobic > Unclassified ... | reverse complement strand
TATATTAATTATATTTGATTATATTTGTATGAAATAATCTAATGCTAATTTGAGGTTGTATTTTAGTATAACTCTTAAATTAATAATGAATTACATACAAAAATCAGATAATGATTAATACAAATACAACCAAAATCGAACAAGAAAACCCTGTTATTGCTCATATAAAAATAAACGATAATGGTGAATTTGAAATTCAAAAATTAGAAGAACATTTAGTAGGTACTGCAGAAATGGCTAAACAATTCTGTAAAGAAATTGATTGTTATTTATGGGGCTATCAGATTGGTATATGGCATGATATAGGGAAATATAATTCTTATTTTCAGAAATATATTAAGATTAATTCAGGCTATTTGGGCGACGAAGGCACGATGAATAAAACCGACCATTCATCGGCTGGAGCAATCTATGCGAAAGAATGTTTTCCACGAATCTGGCAACCGTTAGCTTATATTATTTCCGGCCATCATTCTGGTTTATTAAACTGGGACAATGAATTAGGTATTACAGGCGATTTACAATCTAGATTACAAAAAAAAATATCAGAGGATATAAGATTATTTCTTCCAGATAAATATAAGCAACCACTAGAGTTACCAATACCATTTGATGGAAAATTGAATGAGAAAAATATTCATTTATGGATTAGAATGATGTTTTCATGTTTAGTTGACTCAGACTACCTGGATACTGAGAGATTTATGAATCCAGACTCTTTTTATAAGCGAGGACATTATTCTTCTATCCCAGACTTGAAAAATAAGTTTGATGCCTATATGGAAAGTCTAAATGAAAGTGCCTCAAATACGTTTGTTAATACTTTAAGATCCGAAATATATTCTGCGTGTATAAATTCAGGTGAAAGTGAAAATGGATTCTTTACACTCAATGTTCCTACAGGTGGTGGTAAAACATTATCTTCAATGGGATTTTCTCTTACTCATGCAGTTAAGAATAATAAAAAACGTATTATTGTAGTTATTCCATATACAAGTATAATTGTTCAAACAGCTCAGACTTTTAGAGATATATTTGGAGAAGAAAATGTTATTGAACATCATAGTAATTTGGATAATGATAAATGTTCTGAAGAACATAAACTAGCTATTGAAAACTGGGACGCTCCAATTATTGTGACTACTAACGTGCAATTTTTTGAGTCGTTATATTCAAACAGAACGTCTAGATGTAGAAAATTGCATAACATAGCAAACAGCATTGTTATTTTGGATGAAGCACAAATGCTTCCTCCTGAGTTTTTAAAACCCATACTTTCTGTTTTAAATGAACTCAATAAACTTTTTAATGTATCTGTCCTTTTTACGACAGCAACTCTTCCTGTTCTAACAGGAAAGATTGGAACTGGTGAATCTACTTTCAAAGGAATAGAAGCTCCTGTAACTAACATAATAAAAAATACAGATGAAATAGAGACTTGTTTAAAACGGGTAGCGATAGAAATGCCGGCAAAGAATGAGCAGATATCATATACTGATTTAGCTCAAGAGCTCCTAAATTACAATCAAGTACTATGTATTTTAAATACACGAAATGAATGTAGTGAACTGTATAAAAGCATGCCAACTGATACGTTGCATCTGTCACGCATGATGTGCTCTGCACATATAATGAATACAATTGAAGAAATTAAAAGAAAATTGCTTAGTTCAGAGGATGTTCGTGTTGTAAGCACCCAACTTATAGAGGCTGGTGTTAATATGGATTTTCCTGTTGTTTACAGAGCATTTGCAGGATTAGATTCAATAGCTCAGGCCGCAGGTAGATGTAACAGAGAAGGTAAACTAAATAAAGAGGGCAAACTAGGAAAGGTAAAAGTGTTCTATTCTGAGAAAGGAGCACCTCGAGGATTTATAAGGAAAGGTGCAGATGCATTAACTGATCTGTTATATTCAAATCAATCAAATGACTATCTCTGCAGTAGCACGTTTAGAAATTATTTTATCAGGTTTTACAGCAAAATAAACTCTTTTGATAAAGCTAAGATAAAAGAGAATCTTTGGGACGGGGCACGTGAAATGAAGTTCCAGTTTGCAACTGCAGCGAATAATTTCAGGTTAATTGACGACAACGGTAAAAGTGTTATTGTTTGGTATAATGAAAGTACTGAGCTAATTGACTTGCTAAAAAGAAAAGGCCCGGAACCTTGGCTGATGAGAAAACTTCAGCAGTATTCAGTAAATGTACGTGATGCAGATTTTATTCAATTAGCAAAAGAAGGTCGCATAGAAAAGTATCATGATATATGGGTGCAGGCAGATCCTTATCTGTACGATAAAAAGGTCGGTTTGGTTCGTGATAATCATTGGTTAAATGAAATATTTATAGTATAGTAACTTATTAAAATATAATATATGGAGTATTCTAATAAAGAGTTCTGTTTAGAAGTGTGGGGAGACTTTGCTTGTTTCACTCGTCCGGAAATGAAAGTTGAGCGTGTAAGTTATGATGTTATTACGCCATCATCTGCGCGATCTATTTTTGAAGCAATATTTTGGAAACCAGCAATTAAATGGCAGGTTACAAAAATAGAAGTTCTTAATCCTATTAACTGGATTTCAATACGAAGAAATGAAGTAGGAGCCCTTATGAGCGAACGTGTATCTAATCTTTTTATTGAAGACAACAGGCAACAGCGAGCAGGATTATTGCTTAAGGATGTAAGATATCGTATATATGCAGAACTGATATTTATCCGTCCGAGCGAAAGAATTCAAACAAACAGAATTGTTTCTGATGAATTGGCTGATAAAGAAGAAAAAGAACTTTATAAGAAAGATGAAAATCCCGGTAAATACAATGCTATGTTTGAGCGAAGAGCCAGGAAGGGACAATGTTTTAATCAACCTTATTTGGGTTGCAGAGAGTTCTCTGCAAACTTTAAACTTGTTGATGCAGGCTTGTCTTTAAAAGATCCTATTAATGAAACAAGAGATCTGGGGTTTATGCTTTATGATATGGATTTTACAAATGTTAAAGATCCACAGGCTATGTTTTACAGAGCACAAATGCAAAATGGTGTTATATCTGTTCCACCAATAGATAGTGAGGAGGTACGCAAATGATTCTACAAGCTTTATATGAATATTATCAAAGAAAAGTTGCCGATGAAGAAAGCAATATAGCACCTCTAGGCTTTGAGAGAAAGGAAATACCTTTTATCATTGTTATTGATGAAGAAGGCAATTTTATTAATTTAGAAGATACTCGTGAAGGTGAAAATAAGAGAGCTAAACGTTTTCTGGTTTTAAAAACAAAAGGTAGATCTGGATCAAACAGCTGGCAAACAGCAAATGTGTTATGGGATCATTACGGCTATGTTATAGCTCAATCAAAAGATGAAACAGATAAGGCTGTTGATAGTGCAAAGAAGCAAAATGAAACTTTTATTAAAGAAGTAAAGAATATCTCGAATAAATTTCCTGATAATAAAAGTTTTAAAGCGATATTGAAGTTTTATGAAAATCCAGATTCAATAGAGCTCGTAAAGGCTCATGAACTTTTTGCTGATTGTATAAAAATAGCAGGATGTAATATCTCTTTCAGAATTATTTCGGAAACAGAGCTTGTAGCAGAAAATGAGGATCTTAAAAAACTTGTAACAGATTCTATAAAAGAAGATGAGGAAAATGTTTCAAAAGGAGTTTGTCTTATAACAGGCGAAAATACATTAATAGCTAAACTACATACAGCAACCGCCATACCTGGAGGTAAAAGTGGAGCTAAACTTGTTGGCTTTCAAAAAAAATCAGGATATGATTCCTATTACAAGGAACAAGGAATGAATGCACCTGTATCACTAGAAGCTGAGGATGCTTACACAACAGCTTTAAATACGCTTTTAGGAAAAGATTCTCAAAACAAAATGAGACTCAATGATATGACGATTCTGTTTTGGGCAGAAAAGGATAATGATATGGAGCACTATTTCAATGCTTTTTTTGCTTCTCCACCCAAAGACGAACCAGATAAAAATATTCGGGAAATTAGGTCTTTTATGGAATCTATATATACAGGAAAATTAAATCTCGATGGTAGTACACGATTCTATATATTAGGACTTGCTCCTAATGCAGCGCGTATTTCTATTCGTTTCTGGAAAGTAGGAAAGGTTAGTGATATTGCTGGCAATATTGCTACTCATTTCAATGACTTAATGATAATCAGAAATAAAAATGATGAGAGAGAATTCTTCTCTTTATTTAATCTGCTCACACAGGTGGCTGCTCAATTTAAAATGGATAATGTACCTCCTAATCTGGTTAGTTCAGTTATGGTAAGTATTATAAATGGAACCCCATATCCATCTACATTACAACAGCAGTGTATTTGTAGAATACGGGCTGAACAGGAAGTTGGTTATATACGAGCTGCTATATTAAAAGCTTATATTAACAGAAAAACAAGATTTAATAAGAATATAAATGAAAAAGAAATCACTATGGCACTAGACATTGAAAACAAGAATCAAGGCTATTTGTGTGGGCGTCTTTTCGCTATCCTTGAAAAAATTCAGGAAGATGCACAACCAGGTATTAACACAACCATAAAAGACCGTTTCTATGGTGCAGCATCAAGTACACCGGTGGCTGTTTTTAGCAGACTACTTAATATGAGTAATCATCACCTGGAAAAACTAAATTCAGGTAAAAAAATCTATTACGAAAAAATAATTCAGGGAATAATGGCGGGAATTAGTAGTGATGGTTTGCCTACTAATCTTTCTCTCGACGATCAATCTCGTTTTGCTATTGGATATTATCACCAAAGGCAAGATTTGTTTATCAGTAAAAAAGAAAATTAATTTATTAAATATGGAAAGGAACAATATTATGTCAGACATTATTAAAAATCGCTACGACTTTATACTACTATTTGATGTACAGGATGGGAATCCGAATGGAGATCCCGATGCAGGTAATTTACCAAGAGTTGATGCAGAAACAGGCATGGGGCTTGTAACAGACGTTTGTTTAAAGAGAAAGGTTCGCAATTATGTTCAAATAAAAAATGAGAATAAAAAACCTTATGATATTTTTATAAAAGAAAAAGCAATATTAAATAACTTAATAAAAGAAGCTACAGAGCAGGAAATAAACAAAGGCAAGGAAAAAGGAGATAAAACCGAAAGTGCAAGAAAGTGGATGTGTGAAAACTATTATGATGTAAGAACATTTGGTGCTGTTATGACTACCGGAGAAAATGCTGGTCAAGTCCGCGGCCCAATACAATTTACTTTTGCTCGCTCAATTGATCCAATTATTGCATTGGAACACAGCATTACACGTATGGCTGTTGCAACCGAAAAGGAAGCCGAGGCTCAAAATGGTGATAACCGAACTATGGGACGTAAAAGTACAGTACCTTATGGTTTATATTGTACTCATGGATTTATTTCTGCTCATTTAGCAAATCAAACAGGTTTTAATGAAAATGACTTAGATCTGTTTTGGGAAGCATTAAAGAATATGTTTGATCAAGATCACTCTGCTGCCAGAGGAATGATGAGTACAAGAAAGCTAATTGTTTTTAAGCATAATACAGCTTTAGGAAATGCTCCAGCTCATCAGCTTTTTGATTTAGTAAAAGTGGAACGCAATGATAAAACTAAATCATCACGTGCATTCAGCGATTATTCAGTTGAAATTGATCGTTCAAAATTACCTGAAGGGGTTGAACTAATAGAAATGGTGTAATAAATATCTGTTTATGATAGAATATGATGATGAAGACCTATTGATGCTTTCAGGAATACAGCACATAGCCTTTTGCGAAAGACAATGGGCCTTCATTCATTTGGAACAACAATGGGCAGAAAATAGATTAACCATAGAAGGACAATTCTTACATGAAAAAGTAGATGACCCTTTATATATGAACCTTAGTAGAGGTGCTGTGATTTTACGGTCGGTCTCTATTTCATCACGAAAGTTGGGACTTTATGGTTTTTCAGATGCAATTGAACTTTTACCATCTAAAACACAAACTAATAGCATTACATGTAAAAAATATCCGGGATATTGGTTACCTGTTCCAATTGAATATAAACATGGAAAGCCAAAAATGGATTCTATAGATGAAGTTCAGTTATGTGCACAAGCAATTTGTCTGGAAGAAATGTATTCAATTTCTATTGAAAATGGATATTTATATTATGGTGAAATACGTCATAGAACAGAGGTGATATTCACCAAAGAATTAAGAGAATTAACCTTTAGATTATCAGATAGGATGCATGAATTATACAAAAATAATATTACGCCACCACCTCATTTTCAAACGAAATGCAAGGCTTGCTCATTACATGATATTTGTATGCCGGAGACTTTCTCAAAAAAAAGAAGTGTGAATTCATATTTGAAAGAAATATTAGAATAATTATGCGGAAGCTACTAAATACCTTATATGTTACAACTCCCGATTCTTTCTTGTCAAAAGAAGGAGATAATGTAGTTGTGATGGTGAAAGGAACAGAAAAATTTCGAATTCCAATTTATAACATTGAAGGAATTGTAAGTTTTGGATATACAGGAGCAAGCCCGGCTCTTATGAAAATGTGTGCAGATAAAAATATAGGATTATGTTTCCTTACTGAACATGGTGAATTTTTAGGAAGAGTATCTGGACCAATAAAAGGTAATGTACTTCTTAGAAGACAACAATATAGAATGGCAGATGAAAAAGAGTCTTCTTTAAATTTGAGTCGCATTTTTATTGCTGGCAAGATAGCAAATTGTCGAAACGTTGTACAAAGATCAATTCGTGATCATGGAGATGAATTAAATATTCTTGATGCTGCTTCTAAAAATTTACTTTTAAAAAGTAGGCAATCATTTAATGCTATAGACTCAAATCAGTTAAGAGGCATAGAGGGGGAAGCTGCAACTTCATATTTCGGAGTATTCAATCAATTGATAAAAAACAGTGATTCTGGTTTTTATTTTGGAGGACGAACTCGTCGTCCTCCACAGGATAATGTAAATGCATTATTATCATTTACATATATGCTTCTTGCCCATGAAGTACAATCAGCTTTGGAATCAGTTGGATTGGATCCTTATGTAGGCTTTTTGCATACAGATAGACCGGGAAGAGCAAGCTTGGCACTAGATATTATGGAAGAGTTCAGGCCTTATCTTGCAGATAGGCTCGTGCTTTCACTAATAAACAGAAGACAAGTTTCAGGAAAAGGATTTGTTCAACAAGGTGAAAAAGGCATTATAATGACGGATGAAACAAAAAAAGAGATACTTTTGACGTGGCAAAAACGAAAAAAGGAAAGTATACAGCATCCTTTTTTAGGTGAAACAGTAAATATTGGTTTGTTACCATATATTCAAGCAATGCTTCTTGCAAGGTATATTCGTGGCGATATTGATAATTATCCGGTCTTTGTAATGAAATAGTTATGATGGTATTAATAACATACGATGTGGGTACTGATTCTCCCGAGGGTAAGAAAAGGTTAAGAAAGGTAGCAAAACAGTGTGTTAATTATGGACAACGCGTACAAAATTCTGTTTTTGAATGTCTACTTGACCCTGCACAATTTTTGGTACTAAAACATAAGCTTGATAAGATTATAGATAAAGAGAAAGATAGCATTCGTTTTTATTTTTTAGGAAATAAATGGGAAAAGCATATAGAATATATTGGAAAACTTACTTCATTTAATATGGAAGATGAATTAATAATATGATATGCGAACCTAGAGTGATTTCGTTTTTGTAGAATAATCGCATGTGCTGAAAATGAATGCCTTAACTTAAAATTGTTATTTTTTTAGTTGTTTAATTATAGATTATTTATGTTGTTCGCATAATTGTATGTTTAACAAGCTAGTTTTTAGCTTGTTAAATGTTGTGCTGTCGCACCTTGTACGGGTGCGTGGATTGAAACAATTGGTTTTGATAAATCAACATTCTCGTGAATGTCGCACCTTGTACGGGTGCGTGGATTGAAACTTAGAAAGAGCGTTTTGGAACTGTTCCATTACTGAGTCGCACCTTGTACGGGTGCGTGGATTGAAACAGAAAGTAGCAGTGGTAAGTTTACGATAGTATTGTCGCACCTTGTACGGGTGCGTGGATTGAAACATTTAACGAAGTAATTATATACTTGTGTCAGAAGTCGCACCTTGTACGGGTGCGTGGATTGAAACTTGCTCGGCTTTCCTTGCTGCTTCTGCGGCCGCTGTCGCACCTTGTACGGGTGCGTGGATTGAAACAATCTTATTACGGCTGCCGCCATTTGGAACAGCAAGTCGCACCTTGTACGGGTGCGTGGATTGAAACACGGCAATCAATGTCGAAAGATACGTCAAGATCATTGTCGCACCTTGTACGGGTGCGTGGATTGAAACATCACTACCACCGTGGCTGTAACCTGTAACGGTGGTCGCACCTTGTACGGGTGCGTGGATTGAAACCATAAATATGAATTATTAAATATTATCTGCTACGTCGCACCTTGTACGGGTGCGTGGATTGAAACGAATATCACACCTAAAGACAGAATTGAAGCAGAGGTCGCACCTTGTACGGGTGCGTGGATTGAAACATGCAGGTTCGAATCCTGTCTTCTTCACACTCGTGTCGCACCTTGTACGGGTGCGTGGATTGAAACACCGAGGAAATCAATAATAGCATCATACTGCAATGTCGCACCTTGTACGGGTGCGTGGATTGAAACACGCACTTAGCAAGTTCGGCAAGCAATGCATTTGTCGCACCTTGTACGGGTGCGTGGATTGAAACAAACAGATACCTTTAATTGCTATTACCCAATCATGTCGCACCTTGTACGGGTGCGTGGATTGAAACAGGAGTTGCTACGATAGAATCAACAGCTCCACCACGTCGCACCTTGTACGGGTGCGTGGATTGAAACATTGTCTTACTCAGTGTCAAAGCATCCTGAGCCATGTCGCACCTTGTACGGGTGCGTGGATTGAAACTTTATTTGTAATAGTTATAAGACCTGCTTTTATTGGTCGCACCTTGTACGGGTGCGTGGATTGAAACAAATTGATAATTGCATGATAGTAGTTCAGTATAGTCGCACCTTGTACGGGTGCGTGGATTGAAACATTGCTCAGGATGGAGTGATTATATATGAAGAAGTCGCACCTTGTACGGGTGCGTGGATTGAAACATAAAAACGCCCACCTTGTGATGTCGCGTGTTGAGTCGCACCTTGTACGGGTGCGTGGATTGAAACTTGACGTGTAGGTTTACGTACAATGCAGCTTTTGTCGCACCTTGTACGGGTGCGTGGATTGAAACATCAAAAAATGGGTACTCGCACGCTATCGAAAAAGTCGCACCTTGTACGGGTGCGTGGATTGAAACACATGACTCATGCTGACATTGAGAAAAAACGTATCGTCGCACCTTGTACGGGTGCGTGGATTGAAACTAATTTGAATATTGGCGAAGTTACTGCGACTGGGTCGCACCTTGTACGGGTGCGTGGATTGAAACTTAAACATTCAATCGCATCTGATATATTATGCGTCGTCGCACCTTGTACGGGTGCGTGGATTGAAACTGATAATATAGTGAACAAACGCATTGTTGATTATGTCGCACCTTGTACGGGTGCGTGGATTGAAACATCTCGTTTTGCTATTAAATTTTTGCTGCGTCCGTCGCACCTTGTACGGGTGCGTGGATTGAAACCTGATGGAGCACCGAAAGATTGAAATCATAACTGTCGCACCTTGTACGGGTGCGTGGATTGAAACAATTCTTATGATAAAGAAAATGAAGAAGAAAAGAGTCGCACCTTGTACGGGTGCGTGGATTGAAACCATCAATATGATTTACATAATCCTTTCCAACTGGATGTCGCACCTTGTACGGGTGCGTGGATTGAAACTTTGTTAAGCCCCGACTTTGAATAGAGGGCGAAAAGTCGCACCTTGTACGGGTGCGTGGATTGAAACTCACAAGAACAGCGTCAAACTTAAAATGACACATGTCGCACCTTGTACGGGTGCGTGGATTGAAACTTGTATATCATTGTTTATAAGATCAAATGCTGTGGTCGCACCTTGTACGGGTGCGTGGATTGAAACATATCTAGACCTTTCAGTTGTAATAACGCCATCAAAGTCGCACCTTGTACGGGTGCGTGGATTGAAACAAAAGTTTAAAGTGTGCGCTTAAATATGCCTTAGTCGCACCTTGTACGGGTGCGTGGATTGAAACACAGAGAACGTATGAAGTTTGAACCACAAGATTTGTCGCACCTTGTACGGGTGCGTGGATTGAAACCTGACTGTCTGGCTAATAACCTTAAATTACAAGAAGTCGCACCTTGTACGGGTGCGTGGATTGAAACGACTGATACCTTTGAAATATCGTCAAGAGGAATGGTCGCACCTTGTACGGGTGCGTGGATTGAAACAGAGATTTGATCTGCTGAAAGCCATGGGTATAAGGTCGCACCTTGTACGGGTGCGTGGATTGAAACTTATCGGTCAAAGTGGATGCAACGTCTTGATAAGTCGCACCTTGTACGGGTGCGTGGATTGAAACGTATACTCCAAAAGTAATGAACCGATCTACCAAGTGTCGCACCTTGTACGGGTGCGTGGATTGAAACTCGTAAAAATAAGCGGTTATATTTCGCAATGTGATGTCGCACCTTGTACGGGTGCGTGGATTGAAACTTTGGATCACAGAATTGCCAAGCCTCACGGATATAGTCGCACCTTGTACGGGTGCGTGGATTGAAACTTGAATATTTAAGTTAGCAGAAGGTAGAGCACCAGTCGCACCTTGTACGGGTGCGTGGATTGAAACCGACCCCATTGATCTAAATTCCATTGATTTTGAGTCGCACCTTGTACGGGTGCGTGGATTGAAACAGCAAGTTTAACTTGAGCAGCATTCATCCTCATAGTCGCACCTTGTACGGGTGCGTGGATTGAAACCCTCTAAAACTGAGGTCTTCTTTTTGTGCTCCCGGTCGCACCTTGTACGGGTGCGTGGATTGAAACAATAACTTGAGACAAATAAGATTGATAGATAGATGTCGCACCTTGTACGGGTGCGTGGATTGAAACTTCAAAAGGCTCCGTCGTCGTCTTGATTTTGATGTCGCACCTTGTACGGGTGCGTGGATTGAAACCAGTAGCAAGCCTATTACGATGAATGAAGAGTTTGTCGCACCTTGTACGGGTGCGTGGATTGAAACCCTTGAATATGATAAAAAGGCTCTCCTTCAAAATGTCGCACCTTGTACGGGTGCGTGGATTGAAACACAGCGAACAACATCTCAAAAGGAACTATTCAATGTCACACCCCATACGGGTGCGTGGATTGAAACAAAGAAAGAGTAGCGCTAATAGCCAAGCACTACGAGTCGCACCTTATACGGGTGCGTGGATTGAAACTTTACTCTTACTTATGACAATGAGCATATACCTAGTCGCATCCTTTATGGGTGTGTGAATTGAAACTACTTCGAAGAAAAGGATAAATGAACAATTGGAAGTCGCCTTCCTTACGGGTGTGTAAATTGAAACAATGAACAGGGAGAACAAACGCTTCTTCTTGATTGTCGCACCCCATACAGGTACGTGGATTGAAACATGCCGGCTGGTTATGGCCATTATAAAGTTACTTAGTCGCACCCTATGCGGGTGCATGAATTGAAACTCTGATCGCCAGTGGTTACTTGCTTTTAGCGATTGTCGCACCCCTCGTGAGTGCGTGAATTGAAACCTTGGTCGGAATGGGGAGGCGATAGCCTTCTTTAGTCGCACCCTTTACGGGTGTGTGGATTGAAACGCGTTTGCATTTGAGGCAACGTTGTTCGAATTCAGTCGCATCCTTTACGGGTGCGTGAATTGAAACGCAGTTAAAGCTTCTCAGATTATTGCTGATACTGGTCGTACCCCTTGCTGGTGCGTGAATTGAAACAAAATGACTGATTGCTTTGCAACAAAGTTAATTTGTCGTACCCTTTACGGGTGTGTGAATTGAAACTTGCAAGAAAGTAAGGCTGTACATAGCCATACCAGAGTCGCACTTTATACGGGTGCGTGAGTTGAAACAAGTTGCACGCAGAGCAATTTCCCATTTACTATTGTTGCATCCTTTATGGGTACGTGAATTGAAACCTCAATTGGTAAAGTGCCAACACCTGATTTAAACAAAAACAAAAAGCACAGCAAAATAAAAAAAATATTCGCTGTGCTTTTATTGTTATCCTGAAACAGATCTTAATTCCTGAAAACTAATCCTTCATCTAATGTGTCTACTATAATTGGTCTTTCTCTTTCTACCTCCTGCGCAAGTAACTTCTTTGACAAGTCGTTGAGCAGATAACGCTGGATAGCTCTTTTCACCGGACGGGCACCAAACTCCGGATCGTATCCGGCTTTTGCTATGAAGTCTGTTGCGGAATCGGTTAACTCGAGCGTTACTCCGTTGCCGGCAAGCATCTTCTGGATGCCTTTTATCTGCAGACCCACTATCTGCCTGATCTCGCTCTCAGAGAGTGGAAGGAACATAATGGTTTCGTCTATACGGTTAAGGAACTCCGGACGGATGGTCTTTTTCAGCATTGACATTACTTCCTTCTTAGTTTCCTCGATGATGCGCTCTCTGTTGTCGTTGTTCAGATTCTCGAACTGACTTTGTATGTACGAGCTTCCCATGTTGGAGGTCATAATGATGATGGTATCCCGGAGGCGCTCCAACAAGTCTGGATTTTGTAATATGTCAACATTGTTGTTGCTTATAAAGCAAAGGTACAATTTTGAAAGCAATTCACAACTTACATCTGGTAGAATAAAATATATTGTCTGATTATAATAATAGTCTGGATATTTTTAAAAAAGTTAGTCCATCAGCATGGGTAATTGTCTCAGAAAATAAGATAAAGCCGTTTGGGTGTTGTCAAAATTGGACCAAGTTTTGGTGCAAAGCAATACCGGAAGACAAAGAAATGCTTTTTGAAGACATAACAGAAATCTACTGTAAATAGTTTGCAACCGCAAAATTAATTAAATTAGGGTAATAAAATTGTATTTTATAGAATGGGAAATAATAAATATTATTTTTGTGAATTAAATATTATTATATATTTTTGTTGCTATTATTTTATTTAAGCAATTGATGTATATTAATTTAAATCTTTATTAGATTAAAAACGCCGTTAAAACTATTATTAGTTATTTTTTTACTAAACTCTTGTCAAAAGGATAAATTTGAGTCCACGATAAGTCAAATAAAATAATGACAGAATATGAACCTCTACAGTATGAATTTACAGGATATAGTTACACTGGTGCCAGTGGATGGGAGGCTTATCACATGAATTGGGGCTGGAATGGAATAGGTAATGGTTACTATGATAATAACGATATTGCAATTTCACTAATAGATCAAAATGGTAATACAGTTATACGCAATTATCAATATCGAAGAGAGGATCTAATTAATATTATACCTAATAAATAAAAAAATGAAAAATATATATATTTACACAATTATTATTCTAATATTCTTTGTCATGAATAGTTGTAAAGGGGAATTAGATTCAACACCTGTTGGAAAGATTGAATCATTAATAAGGTTGAGTATTACCGATAAAAATGGAAAGGATCTTCTCTATAACAATTTAACAATTGAAAATTCAATAGTTAAGTCGCCATATTCACTAACTGCAAAAACTGGGAATAGTGAAGATTCAATAACAGATTTGATTGCAGATGATAATCCTGTAAGACTAATATTAATGAGTAAGATTGGTACTTTTAGTGATATGGGAGCCGGTGATCAGGGAATTACTGTTTATAAACTAAATCTGCCAACTGTTTTTGGTGTTAATCACACAGATACTATAACATTGTACTGGACACTGGTAAATGTGAATTCCAATAAATTTAATATTGAACCAAAATATGATAAAATACTCATAAATGGTAATGAAGTTCAGTTGGCAGATAAACAGCTAAAAAATCTGGACTATATAGTCGAATAGCAAGCTTTTTACCATAAAACAAAAAGCACAGCAGAACCAAAAATATTCGCTGTGCTTTTATTGTTATCCTGAAACAAATCTTAATTCCTGAAAACTAATCCATCACCTAATGTGTCTACTATAATCGGTTTTTCTCTTTCAACCTCCTGCGCAAGTAACTTCTTAGACAAGTCGTTGAGCAGGTAACGCTGGATAGCTCTTTTCACCGGACGGGCACCAAACTCCGGATCGTATCCGGCTCTTGCGATGAAGTCTGTTGCGGAATCGGTTAACTCGAGCGTTACTCCGTTGCCGGCAAGCATCTTCTGGATGCCTTTTATCTGCAGACCCACTATCTGCCTGATCTCGTTCTCGGAGAGTGGAAGGAACATAATGGTTTCGTCTATACGGTTAAGGAACTCCGGACGGATGGTCTTTTTCAGCATTGACATTACTTCCTTTTTAGTATCCTCGATGATGCGCTCTCTGTTTTCGTTGTTCAGATTCTCGAACTGACTTTGTATGTACGAGCTTCCCATGTTGGAGGTCATAATGATGATGGTATTTCGGAGGCGCTCCAACAAGTCTGGATTTTGTAATATGTAAACATTGTTGTTGCTTATATAGCAAAGGTATAATTTTGAAAGCAATTCACAACCTCAGCACATAGGTTTAGGAAACCGTTGTTCTATCCGTTGAACTAAAGGAACGCATACCTTGTTATTTAAGTAGATCTCTATTAAAGAGTTAGATAGATGCCTACATTACGTAGAACTATAGTAGAATTATTGCAATATGTGTGTTAATAATAGGAAAAAGTCATATTTTCAACGTGAATTATTTGCTAACGTTCAAAATATGTTGTATATTTGCAAATATTAAAGAACCGCTATTCTTTCTTGAATAGCCTGAGCCACTTTTTAGTGGCTTTTTTTATATCTAATAATTATGAAACGAGTAACTTTTTATGTAGATGGCTTTAATTTCTATTATGGGTTAAGAACCGAAAAACGAGTTAATAAAGAGTGGAAAAAAGCATATTGGATAGATCTTGTGAAGCTGTTTGAGTATTTTTTGGGAGAAGATCAGACTTTAGAGAAAGTAATTTATTTTACAGCCAGTCCATTGAACCAAGACAAAAGTAGCAGGCAAAGTGCATTCCTAAATGCAAACAAGCTTATCAATGGAGAAAAGTTTGAAGTTGTACGAGGAAAGTATCTTGAAAAGAAGATTACTTGCCCTCAATGCAAATACACTATAACAAGACCAGAAGAGAAAAAGACTGATGTCAATCTCTCAATTCGGATGATTGCAGACTGTGTCAAAGACAAATCGGATATTTTAGTGTTGGTTAGTGGAGATAGTGATTTTATGCCTCCTGTTGAGTTTATTCAGAAAAACTATCAGGATAAAACAGTAAAGGTTTATTTCCCGCCAACAGTATATAGCAATGATTTAGCTTTAAACATGAAATACCATAGAAGCAAAGCTATTTTGCTGAAAAATAATCTCCCCAAATTTATTAATAGCAGAATGGATGATATAGTCGAAGAAGGGGAAAAGAAATTCACCATACCTGAAAAATGGAAATAAGATATAGAGAGCCTGTCTATCAAGTTTTAGACGGGCTTCGTTGTTTTATTTAGTTTATTTCAATGCGAATGTGTCTTATATAAAATACTCTATTTCTATTTATATGAATAGGACGTGAGTTAGGTTTAGGAAACATTAGAGTTGTTGCTTATATAGCAAAGGTGCAATGTTAAAAGCAATTTTAAATAAAAATGAGGTATAGATATGAATTGATAAAGCCTTTAATAACCACTTAATAAGAGTAACTACCAAAAACAAAAAGCACAGCAGAACCAAAAATATTCGCTGTGCTTTTATTGTTATCCTGAAACAAATCTTAATTCCTGAAAACTAATCCTTCACCTAATGTGTCTACTATAATTGGTTTTTCTCTTTCAACCTCCTGCGCAAGTAACTTCTTAGACAAGTCGTTGAGCAGGTAACGCTGGATAGCTCTTTTCACCGGACGGGCACCAAACTCCGGATCGTATCCGGCTTTTGCTATGAAGTCTGTTGCGGAATCGGTTAACTCGAGCGTTACTCCGTTGCCGGCAAGCATCTTCTGGATGCCTTTTATCTGCAGACCCAC
>Ga0183101_1001671_pt1 | contig 16167 bp, 15 predicted proteins | sample Biomet3_FD_127790 | JGI IMG/M metagenome (GOLD analysis project Ga0183101, IMG submission 127790) | Microbial communities from bioreactor (seeded with sewage sludge) at LBNL, California, USA - Biofuel metagenome 3 | ecosystem: Engineered > Bioreactor > Anaerobic > Unclassified ... | reverse complement strand
CCGGTAGCAGCAACACTGGAAATGCCGCTGCTCATAAACTTGCCTAGTTGTCCACCCTTGCCAATAACCAGACAGGCAATAACAGGAACCGTAATCAAAGCTGCCATGGTAGACATTTTTTTACTCATGATCAAAGCCAGAACTGCCACAATTGTTATCAAGCCAACGATTGCTAACATACAACATCCTCCTATTCAAAGTAACTTCAAATAATAGATTGTCCCACATCAATGAGCTTTTAAAACAGCCCTGTTATTTCTTTTCTACTTCTTTCATAAAATAGCTTATATCATCAGCACTCATATGTAATTGTTGCTCTAAAATCTCCTTGGTATCCTTGCCTAGCGTAGGTGCTTTTGTATAAGTAACATGTTCAGCCTCAGTAAATTTAATAGGATTACCGGTAATCTTCATCTTTCCTTCCATAGGATGGTCGATTTCCACAATCATTTCACGCGCTTTAGCAATATGTTCGTCATTAACTACATCAGGAATGGTATTGATAGGTGCACAGGGTATATTATTGGCCCTAAAGAATTTAATAACATCTTTGCCCTTACGTGTCTTAGTCCATCCCGTAACTAATTCATTTAAAACTTTGTTATTTTTCACTCTGTCCCTGTTGAGCTTAAAGCGTTCATCCGCAAACCAATCCGGATGTTCCGTAGCTTTACAGAAATGCTCCCACAAATTATCGTTACCTACTCCAATAACTATCCAACCATCTGATACTTCAAAAGAATCGTAAGGATAAATAAATTCATAGCGATTACCGGCACGTTGTGGTACGCGGCCTTCTACCATATAGATCTCATTGATAGTTTCCATTGCACTAACAGAACAGTCAACCAGCCCAATATCAATCCGTTCACCATGACCACTCTTCTCCCTACCGTGCAAAGCTGCCAAAATACCAATGCAGCAGTTTAAACCACCCAAAACATCACCGATAGCCGTACCTGTTCTAGTAGGAGCAGAATCGGGCCAACCTGTTACGCTCATCATCCCGCTCACCGCTTGAGCAATAACATCATAACCTGGCAACATACGGTCAGGACCTGTTTGACCAAATCCTGAAATAGAAGCCATGATAATTTTGGGATTTATTTTTTTCAACTCGTCATAGCCAAAACCCATCTTATCGATAGTGCCTGGTTTAAAGTTTTCTACGAAAACATCAGCATTCTTAACCATTTCCAACAAAATATTCTGGGCTTTCTTGTCACGCAAATTTAAAACCATGCTCTTTTTATTACGGTTTAAGTTAGCATAATAAGCACTGATGCCGTTTAAAAACGGTGGGTAAGCACGACTATCGTCCCCATGTACAGGAGTCTCAATCTTAATGACCTCTGCCCCCATATCAGCAAGCAGCATTGTACAATAAGGCCCTGACAGAACTCTAGTCAAGTCCAGAATTCTAATACCTTCCAAAGGTTTTGTCATAATCTTCTCACTCCTCATCAGGAATTTCAACTTCAAATCTTAAAAGGGCAGCTTCTAAGCATTTACCAAGAGAGTCAAGGCGCAAGGAACGGGTAGCACCGCCATCTAACGCGTGATGCATTACGAAGTTAAAACCATCTAATTGAGGCAGGTCATAACGAATTACGTCTCCATACACAATATCTTCAAAATGTCTTCTTACGGCTTCAGTAGTCAATTGTTCTTCCATTACCTTGTAATATTTTGGTTCACGGGCGTAAATACAAATATTAGAAGTATCGCTTTTATCTCCACAACGGCCGTGAGCAATTTTTCTTAGTTGTACTTTCATTTTATTTTCCTCCTGTTATTAGGCCTTAGCCAAATTTTCCGTTTCTTATTTAACATCCTCCACATAGGCGGTAAACTTTACAGCATCGCGGGGAATCAAGGTTGGCCATAAAGCAAACACTTCACTTGGTTTAATGCGTCCTCCAAAGAAACAGCCTTGCGCCGGTCCATTCAAATTACTTACCGGTGCAATTTCCGGTGTAAGCTTTAATGCTTCTGCCTTAGTTTCCGTCATAATAGCATAGCGCAGGCAAACCTCATTCAACTCTTCATGCATTTCCGCTGCTAAAGGCCCATGCAAAGAGTTGAGTCCTAAATAATCAATATGAGTCCTAATGGCTTGCAAGTTCTTCATGGCCATCCTCTTATCAAGAATGTCCGCAGCCATCTTAGCTTTCTCCAAGGCATCCGGCCAACTGTAAGGCAGATATGCCACACTGCGATATCCTTCCAAATACCCTACGCACATTTTTAAGCTATCAGGACGCGGATGACCTGTCACACCTTTTACCAACACATGGTCTTTTTCAATACCTTCAAGAGTAATTTTACTAAAATCTGCTACAACATCAGGAGTAATATAGGAAGCAGGATCGTGAATTTCATACATTAACTGTTCTTTAATAGATTGTGTCGTTACCAGCCCACCGGTATTTTTAGTTTTAGTCATAATAAGTTCCCCCGGTTTGCTAACTTCAGCAATAGGATAACCTAGAAATTCCGGGCGAGGTACATTACGCCAATCATAGTCATAGTTACCACCGGTAGCTTGAGCACCACATTCGCACAGATGTCCTGCCAAAATACCGGTAGCTCTGGCATCCCAATCATCAGCCTTCCAACCGAATTCATGAATAAGAGGAGCCTCGAACATAGCAGTATCCGTAGAGCGGCCTAAAATAATAATATCAGCGCCACCTTCCAAGCACTCCAAAATAGGTTCTACACCAAAATAAACATTAGCATTAACCATATTAGGAAGTATGCGGTCAATGTCTTCACCCGTATCCATATGCTGCATAGTAATACCCTGTTCACGAAGCTTAGGAAGAATCTCTCTTACATCATCGCCCAATACATAACCGATTTTAAAGTTCAAGCCACTTTCTTTTATGGCTTGTTTTACAAGCGCTACCGCTTGTTTAACATTCATGCCGCCGGCATTGGTAATAACCTTTGTCCCCTTTTCTTTCAAATCAGGAAGGATTTGTTTGATAACTGTGATAAAATCTCTTGCGTAGCCGGCTTCAGGTCTCCTCTCCTGTTGTCTGCGCATAATAGATAGAGTAAGTTCGGCCAAATAGTCACAGGCAATATAATCAACCTTGTCCTGTTTTGCCATCACTATGGGGGCATCATTTAAATCACCCCAGAAACCCTGTCCACCACCAATTCTGATTGTTTTCATGCTTTTTTCCTTCTTTCCTAAGATTTTTCTTGCTTGGTTTTGTCTAGTACCACGTTCTACTATAACATTATACTATGCCTGAAAATTTTGTCAATATTAATGGAATAGACCACCACATTGTGGTTTTATTACGCTATTTTTGCATTTTCAAATATAATTAATATAATAATTTTATGTTATCCGTAACTGCTAAAACGACTGTTAAAAAGTCACTCCTGCTTTCTGCCAATGGATACCCAAAACAATGGCAGAACAGGCAAAAACAGAAAACTAATGAAACATAAATAAGCAAAAAAGTATGGACAAATTTTAGCAAACAAGGTATCATATAAAAACGAGGATACTGTTACATTATGTAATTTTTCCCCGTTTTTTTATATTTAAATGTTAATGTTTCGTTAAATTAATAACAATATGGTTTTTGAGGTCAGAAAGGAGTGTTTTTCTTGACCACTATTAAACAAATATCCGAGCTTGCCGGTTTTTCAACAAGTACAGTGTCTATTGTCCTTAGAGGGGCAGCAAAAGAACGTAGTATTCCTCCTGATACTTGCAGAAAGATCAGGGAAGCTGCTGCCAAACTTAATTACCAACCAAACATAGAAGCCCGTTCACTCCGTGATCAATCCAATACCGGTGCCATCACAATTGCTTTTTACTGGGCTCAGGACTTCCGTGCTTCCATGATGATACGTTTTATGGCCGGATTAAACAACCGCCTAGCTGAACTAGGTGAAACCGTTAAACTCATTGTTGTTCCTTATAATCCCGGTGAGTTAGAAAATGATACCAGATTAAACAAACAAAGTTATTATCATGCTGCCATTATTTGCAATGCAGATAATAAAGACATGGCCTTTTTAAATAGCAATAAGCTTTCCATCCCTCTGGTGCTTTATAATCGGCGTAGTCCGTTATACGATCACGTGTATATTGAAAATGAAAAATTGGGTAGATTGGCAGCTGGAGTTTTTGTCAAACACGGGAAAAAACATCCTGCCATCCTTAATGCCCCTATTGCCTTTATGGGTATGAAGCTGCGTTGTGACGGTTTTATTGCAGCCTGGGAAAAACTTGGTATTAGCGTCAGCAATCAATTTACTAATAATAACAATTGTCAATCCGGCTATGATGGCATGAAAAAATTACTTAAAGCCAAAACTCGTCCTGATTGTTTGTTCTGCGCTTCTGACATGGTAGCAATCGGTGCCCTGCGTTGCCTGCACCAAAATAATGTGAAAGTTCCTGAAGATATGGAAATTATCTCTGTAGGTAATGGTGATATTCAGCTGGACGAATACGCTTGGCCAAGTATTGCCACTGTGCTTATTCCCATGGAAGAAATGGCAGGAAAATGTATATCCTTACTTTTAGAAAGAATTAAAAACCCATACGCTCCTTTGCGGGCAGTAAAAAATAAGATTAAATTTATTCCCAGAGAAAGTTGTGGCAAATGATAAGCGCCGCTTTAATCGGCAGTCACTCTCCTAGCAACAAAAGTGCTTTACGAATAAGACCTTTCTTGGTTTTTATTTGTTTGCCGGCAAATGTTGAAGTAACTCAATAATAAAGAATTCATTCGTGAGGATTGTCTTTATAGGCAATCCTCATTTTCTATGCCAGGAACAATATTCTGCTGCTTTAAATATAAAATGCTAACTATGCCTCCAGCTTTGGTCTTCAATCGAAATAGACTTTTTTCGCAAAAAAATAAGAGCACCCAAAAGGGTGCTCTAGACTTTGTGGTGCCGAAGGCACGTAACCTGCAATACCGACAACTTGAGCTGACTCTTGTAGCTATTCGTTAAAAATAGAAATCTTCGGCAATTAGAAATACCCACGTTGCTACAACTATAATTTTTAAAACTCCTTCAAATTTTCAGCATTTAAAATCTAGCCTTTGCATTTTCTCACATAACTGTCACCTCGCCTAGAAGGTGTCAAATCGGCTAATTTTACCTAAAAAATAAAGCACGTTATTCCTGATAATAACACGATATATCTATAAAATATAGATACAAAATATTTGACCTTGCCCTTCCTAAAAAAAACAACCAATGAGTTGTTATCTACTTGACATGTTCCCATTTTTATGGTAACTTTTTATCAATATAACCGGTAGTTATCAAATACAGGAGGTAATATCATGAAAAAAGCTTGGCTTGTACGTCCCATTCCACATGGCATTAATAGAGTATCTGAATTCAAAAATGAAGGAATTGTTGCAGTCGGTTGGCCTCTTATAGGTGATTTGGCAAAAAAATCACGTGAAGAGCTAAAACAGCTTCTCTCAAAAAAGCCCTACGCTCTTGATGGATTGGCACTTGGAAATGCTTACGCCACAATTGACATCTTTGTAAATCAAATTGAAATCGGTGACCTTGTTCTTATGCCAGATGGAGAAGATATTTACTTTGGCGAAATTGCAAGTGATTACTATTTTGATTCCGCTATTAAAAGCCAAAATGGAGGATATCCTCATCAAAGAACTGTTAACTGGCTTTCCAATACTTCTCGCAAAAGTTTGTCCATGAATTTACGTCGTTCACTTAAAGCACATAGAACAACTGCAAATCTATCGCATCACGCTAAAGAGATTGAAGCTTTATGCAGGGGAGAAAAAATAGCAGAAACTGAATTCCCTCAATCCTCTACAATAAGTGTTTCTTATCCACTTAGACCTGATTTTACAATTTCATTTGAAATCCCATATGATATTACATCTGATGAGGCAAAGCGCCTAGGCACCTATTTCACTTCCCTCTATTTTAAAGAATAACTTTAGCAACCTGTGGATTTAATCCTTGGATGTTTTTATATGTCGTATATTTCTGCTAGCAACACTAATTTTTGCATGACAATACTGAATAAATAGCTTTTTTCCATTTTACACTTAAAATCTTTTTACCATAATATCTTTTAGTTTTTTAAATAGAGTTCAATTATGCTCCTGATATCTAAATATTCTTCAGAAATAACTAAATTTGCATTTGATTGATTAAATAGCGGGTCCATCTTAAAATGAATTTTGCTACTTCGCTCTTGTGCCGGAAGGATCAGCGCAGAATATGTATTGCTAAATTTGGGGTTTGCATCTATATGATCACGACATTCGTTTAGAAAAAAGTAATATGAAATTTGCTTATAATCCATTCCATGAATCTTCGTGTAATACTTCGCGTCAAATATCAGCTGTGTGTTTCCATCAGAATAATAAAAATCCGGCGCAAAATATTGTCTTTCGTTAGAAAGGTTAGGAGAAAATGTTTTTTTAGAAAATGGTATTTGCTCATGTTTTATTTCATCAAAAATAAGTTTATCATTTTGGACTTCATGATAATATTTTTTTAAATAATCCAAAACCATGTCTTCCCAAATATAAGAAAAACCATAATGTTTGAAATAGTAACTGCCACCCTCGTTTAGCCCCTCATAAAATAAAATTAAACTGTCAATTAGTTCTAACATACTATCTTTAAATGTTTGGTTACGTAAACGGTAAAGATTATCTATAATCATTTCTTTACCATTCAAAAAATCGTATTCAGGAAATTGCATTCCAGTAGTACCCAAGCCGATGAAAACTCCAAACTTTTCTAATGTATAATCTATTGCAAAAATCATACATTCAGTAAGAAATGATGTAAAACAGTACTTTTTATTGTAATAAAGAGGGAAAAAACATAATTTCCCATTTATTAAATATTTGTCAGAGCGTTGAATTGTGCTCTTCCAGTTAACTTTACCGCCAATATTGGGTTTAATATACCTAATATTATCAAAATATAGCCCATACTTACTAAAATATTCGTAAATACAAAAAAAAGCAGCAAAAGGATAATTTGTTGTTAACTTTTTCCCGTATTCATTGCCAACATACATATCTGGTCTTTTTTGCATATGCTTGGCAATTACATTAAATAGTTTCCCTGAGTCTTCTTTTACTTCCTGTACCATATAATTCTTTGGAAAAACCGCAAAAACATCATTGCTATCATTGACTAAAAACCCAACAAAGTTGAAAACGTCATTACAATCTGCATCCGTATCACCATAAGCATCGTCCACAAAATTGTTTTTAAGAAAATCTCGTGTACTATTAATAGTAAAACCATCCAGAATTAGCTGTTCCTTATTAACCGCTTGTCCATCATTTGCATACCGTACTATCATATGTTCACACTTTCATTAATAATATGGATATTTATCGATATTAGGCCTTAAAAAATTCCCCACAAAATTGTCACTAAATACTTTGTTAACGCCATAGTTAGTATATAGTTCATCAAAATTTTTTATTTCCGTTGCAAATAGTTTGGAAGCCTGATTAAACGAAGATATTCCTTGAACATCTTGCCACAAATATAGAAGCAATTTGTTTTTAATTATACTGTTTATTTTAGACATAGCCCCTGCCGCTATTTCAGCATCCTCCGAATATGATTTGGTTGTTAGTGTGTCTCCAAAATCAACAAAAAATTGTCCTATTTGCTTATCTTCACTCTTGCCTAAGCCTCTTTCTTTATCTGTAATAAAAATATTTAGTGCACAATAAAATGACTGCCAGTTAGTACTAAGATCATTTTCTCTATTTCTATCCACTGGTATTAATATTTTCGGATTATTCAATTCCTTTTCTCTATTTCCGGAAATGCTGTTAATCACAGGCATTGTAGATATATATTCCCAACTAAAGCGTCTTTTGAAAGCTGTGTCCATTGGGAATACATTTTGGTCATTAACATTTACAGTACCAATAATATTAAAGTTCGATGGGAGTACTATTTCATCTGAATGTAATTGAACAATTTTAGATGCTATATCCTTATTGCGAATAGGATACATGCTTACAAAAAATCTATCCCTATCGAGCAGCTGAAATATATCCCCAAAAATAGCAGCAACATTACCACGAGATAATTCTTCTAATATTAAATAAACATTTTGATTGCTATCACTATATGCTTCAACCAGTGCACGAGTAAATGGTCCTTCTTTAAAAACAAAATCAGTATTTCCTCTTGTTGGATTAAATTCTGGTAATAATTGCCCAATAAAATCTGAATATGTAAATTCAGGATGAATAGTTACTCTAAACACTTTGTTTCTATTTACACCTCTAATTTTTTCATTAACATAATAACTTTTCCCTGTACCAGGTGCTCCAAAATAAATAATCTGTTCATGCATCCTAATCACCTCAACTTAAGCTTATTTTTTTTATATATTGTAACAGCATCCCAAATCGTTTAAATTTATCATCTCTTGCGGTAAAGTTACCGACGTTAGAAGTTATAAATGTTTCTAATTCAGTATAATCAATGTGATATCCATTTTTTACAGATAGAACAACAATAGGCAATATTTCCATCCAATAAAACTTCTCACAACTCCCCTTAAATAAATATTTCTCACCATCATCAATAATATATTCACCTAGAACTAATTTATTAGTCTTTATTATTAATATATGTCTTGTGAAATCCACTATAAAATAATCCGTTACAAATTCATGCTGATTAACATCGTCGTAGTTTTCATAATATGCAGTTATAAACGCCTTTATTTCCATTGGTACATCAGCTGGCCTGATATTTTCACTGAAAACTTCAATACATTCAATGTTTAACGCTACCAACAAAGCCAATCGTCTTAGCAAACTTCTGGCAGTCAACGTTCTATTAATAATATTTATAAAATAAATGGGGTGATTTGCTAACGTATAACTAGGTGAGTCAATGTATCTCCCCATATATTCCATAACTGCCGGGAAAATTGATTGAGTAAATAGTACATTCCGTCCCCTTTCACGCGTATCTGAAAATAAAACATAAATGAGTATTTTTCTTGCAAAAAAATGGCCCTCAATATTTACAACAAAATATCCATTACCTTCATATGCAGTACTTTCATCATTCCCTATTTCTGTATTTTCAATAATAAGTCCTGTATAATTGCTTAATTCAACTTCAGGAAACTGTCCTCTAATATCCGCATATTCTACTCCTTCAATATTTAAATTTGAATTATAGTTATTTATGGCACAAATAATTTGGTTTTCAACATACGACCTCGTTGCCGGTTCTCCATTAACCGGAATATCCGAAAAGTGGTTTCTTATACCAGAACTATCCAATAATAATTTGTGGCCCATAATATAGTTTGTACCTCCTTTTTATTATAAACAAGTTTTTAAATATACTCATGAATCATATATATCGTAGTTAGTAATCAAGACCTCTTTTCGTGGATATTTCATCCCCGTTTTACCTATTTCAACAACATGGAAATCATGAACTTCAATCCATTCTTTTAATAAGTGATGTTCCTTGCCATTATGACAAAGTACATTTGATAGCATAAATTTATAGCCCCTTTGATGTAACAATAATAAGTAATTTAACAAACCGGACTCTTTATCTGCCGTCCAGCCTTCTAGCCCTCTTTTACCATCATTATACTCTGCATTTGTAATAAAATAAGGTGGGTCAAAATAAAATACAGTATCTTTTGGGTAATTATCAAGCATCATATCTTCATACTTTCCAAAACACAATTCATAATTAGGTGTATTAATTTTAAAATTACAAATTCGTTCTCTTGTACCTGCATTGTATTCATTATTACCAACAGGAGTATTCATTTTTTGTGCTTTATTGAATCTAATCATGTTCTGAAAAGCATATATTTGTAGGGTGAAAAGATATATAGGAGAATTATCTTTAGTATTATAGAACGTCCGTAATGCAAGATATTCATCTTTGCCTTTTTTTATTAGGCCAAATTTGTTCACGATGTTGGTCACGTCTTTTATTAAATCACTCTTGCTGCTCTCAACTAGCATTTTAATTATTTCATATACATATCGATTATATTCATTATAAATCACCTTATTTGTAGCAAATATATTAGCCCCTACATTAAAAGCTCCACCCATAGCATCAACAAATGTTCCAACATGCTTTGGTAACTGCTTGTATATAAGTGGTAGTAAAGTATCTTTGCTCCCAGAATAATTTAAAGGTGACTTGTTAATATTTCTATTTTTTCTAAAATATAAGATTATCTCTTTTAATTTTTTACCATTACCCTTGTAGCTTGAATTATTTGTAGCATATTCACGATAGCCATTCTCTTCAATAAAAACTTCATTATTTACAGCAAAAAGCTTTGCCAAACTAATTAGTTCCTCAATCGGCACAATAGATTGGTTGCTATAACTAACCAATATATGGTCAAAATCAATCTGTCGGAATAGATCTTCAAATTCATACAACGCTTTTTGCTTATTTGAATAACCGGATAATTGTCGTTTAAATCTTCTTCCTGTTTTACCAAAGATTTGCGGATAGTCATACCTTGCTACTGTTTCTAGTAAATGGTATGCATTTGTATATTGCGTTATTGTATATGGAGGATCAATATAAGCAATATCCCCAGAAATTTCTCTAACTAGTTCATTTGTATTTTTATTATAGACTATATTATTTGCCTTTATAAATGGCAATTCATTGAATTCCAAAGGCTCAATCGAAAAAATTTTCAAAGCTCTAGATTCCCAAAATTTAAAATATGCTTGGTATGTACCTGATGTATTTGATACTTTTAAAATGCTTTCAATAAGTGATGCTAACAAAAACATGTATTCTTTTTGACTTACAACTCCTAATTTATAAAACTCTTCAATGTCTAACCGCATACCATCAATTTTAACTGCATTCTCTTCAGTTAGATACATCCTGCCGCCAACTGGGCTGTAATTATGATAAATAAAGTGATTGTCTTGAACTACATAGCTCTTACTGTTAAGCCAATGAAACGGATTGTCATTATATTTCCCTATAAAACGATCGAAACTAGGTTTTTCACAATTTGCAAGTTTAGCATTGCTTAAAACTTTAGAATAATACATATAATCATTCGCAATTATTTGATATTTTCCTTTAAAATAATCTCCTACTGAACAAGTCCCCGCAAATAAATCGGCAAAACTATCGCCTTTAATATTATGTTTTTCAATCACACTTTCAATAAAGTGTAAAAGCTTTCTTTTATTACCTAAATATCGCATTAGTATTCCTCACTTATGTCTTAATATTATTAAAGTACAATAGATATTGAATTTATTTCAATATCTATTTATTTTGCAAGTTTAAATATCTGCTTGGCTGCTGCCTCTATACAACACTAACAAAGTTTCACAATAATATACCATAATTTCAGGGTTTATGGCTTTATATTACCAGATTTGCAATCGTATTTACATAAAATCATTTTCGTTTATTTATACTCGTTATGTTCTTACACACAATAAACAAAATAATACTACCTGTAAGTGTACATCTTATTGCTATTTGTTTAAAGTGTTATAACCATATTGCCTCTCCCATGTACAATTATTTTAAAATTTACACATGTTAATTATACTTAATTTTGTCTTATTATCAAAGCAAATAATTTCCAACAAAAATACCGCTTCTAAATCTCGCTTTTAAGCGATTTTTAGAGGCGGCTCTTGTATTTATACCTGTATTTTTTAATTCTTTAACTTATTTGCAGTTAAAAGTATAGTTGTAATGATAAATATGTTTCTTTCAATCTTTAGTTGACTTATTTTTTTGTTGGTTGCTTTCTTGTATGTCTCGAAGGATTCCTTGACCTTCTGCAATAAGTCTTGCACTTGCGTTAATTCTTGCTTTGTCAGTTCCGATTCTTTCTGCAGTGCTACCAATTTCATCTGCACTGCTTCCAACCGAATCTGATATTCGTCCAACTTCGCTTGCTGTTGTTCCAAGGTCTGTTGTGATGCCGTCAAGTCGGTTGATAGCTGACTGTTGAGACTGCTGAGCTCCTGAAATATCTCGTTCAATCGATTGTACTGTTCCACCGTCATAGTCATTGTGGTACAAGCTGCATAACAGGTAGCCACAGGCGAGAACAAGAACGATAATACTAATATAAAGATACATAGTTTTTTTGTCTTCATCCAATTTATACCCACCTTTCAATAACATTTTAAAACGTACATTATACAAAAATCATTGATTCTCCAAATACCATAAAGCCTTTCCACGTATTACATCACCACCAGATTTCATTTCTCCATCAGAATCAGGCAAGTACCACAAATCCCATCTAGTTTCGGGATCACCAGAACATGGCCCATATCCATCCAACCACGCTGCTTCGCAATGTGTCATAACAACATCTTTGTTAATGTCCAGCTCCAAACCTTCACATAAAGTCTTAACAACTTTAGCAAGAGTTTCAATTTGTTCTTCGGTCGGTGGCTCATCCCCAAAATCAGTATCATAGCCGCTATGTGCTTGTGCTCCTACACAACAACAAATAGCTATTCCAATTGCACGACTATTTCTGTGCCAAGTATGTGTTAACTTTGTAGTCAAATCATCTACACTAGCATAAATAAAACCATCACCTGTAATATTTATGTGGTAATCGTCAAACGTTTGATTGTAGTATCCTGCAGTCCAATGCAAATAAATCTTATCTATTTCTCCTTTAGCATCTCTGGCCATATTTCTAATCCCATCCAAAGTTATTTCGTTCATTTTATATCACTCCCCAATGGCTTTCCAGCCTCTTTATCCGGCGTATTGTATTTACTATTAATCAACTTATTTGCTATTTGCGTAGCTGCACTACCGCCACCAGTCATAGTGGCAAATGTTTCATAGTTTCCCCATGTCTGTCCCTTATATATCAAGTAGACGCTACCAATTAAAAAAGCTATAAATCCAACTAAGGCGAAAAGCCGTGTAAGTGAATACCTTCCGCCTTCTTTTAAAACGTCAAGCATATTAATTCCCCCTATTATTCTTGCTTAACCGGTTCTTGTTCTTCCTCTACTTTAGCCTCTGCCTCATCAGGTGGTTTCTTACAAATTCTTATAACACTATTCTTTTCTAACGCTGCCATGAGCTTTGTAACCAAATCCATAGCCGTATCTTCTGTACCAATATCTATAGTTGGTACCTCTTCAACGCTTTCTTCTTTCTCATAAGCGTTTGTATTGGCCCTGTCTACACATAAATCATAGAGTTTCACCTCTACTGCATTCAATGGTTTTGGTAACTTTTCAACATCACCACCAACTGCTAAAAATAATAAATACGCATCTTTTCTTTCCAATAATTCAAAATTCATGAACATCACAACCTTTCATTAATTTTCTATTGGCTTTGTAGGTAAAGCCTTAACCTTTTTATAAATATCATCCATAACCCCGTTTTGACCGAGATTATGATATGACTGATAACATGCTTCAAAGCTATCTTTTGCATAAATCGGCATATAGTGCTTTTCTTCGTAATATTGACTGTATTGCTGTATCATTCTGTCACGCAAAACAGCTTGTAAGCCTGCCCTCAAAGCATTTTTTTCTTTACTTTGTTTGGCATAGTAACCGACTAAAAATGACACTATCATACCAAGTAAAACTTTTATTGCATTATCCATTAAGCTGTCCACCACAGCACCCCCAACAAAATAGCCGGCAGCATTTAGCCACCGGCAACTCATATTTAGAAATTTGTTATTTATGCATTCTGCCTTTTATTTTTCCTGCCATTGCTAGCTCTAACATCAGTCTTTTACATACTTCCTATATCTTTGTACCCCTAATTTGGCAAGCTGCACCTTTTTGCTGTCTATATTGTCTAAATACTGTCTTTTTTGTTCCGGAGATAAATTTTTATTCATAATTGCCGTTGTGGAAGCTTTGTTTAGCTCTCCTAGCTTTTTATTAAGACTATTTGCCTGTTTAACATAAAAAGCAGGATGACCTTTGATACCATTAGCTAAATGCTCTTTGGAAATCTCGTTGTAAATTTCATACCATTCCTCAACACTCTTAGAACGTTTGCCTTCGGTGAAAGTAAAGCCTTTTATACCTGGCTGCTCACTCCATAATTTTTCTGCCTTTGTATATTCAGTGCCAAACAAATTATCCATTGACTGAGCCACAAACGCACCGGCAGTACCAAAATACCCTTTTATTGTATTGTCCCATTTTTCCGGTGAAGTATTCGTGTTTCTCCCCAAAAATTTAGCAAACTCAGTGGTATAAATATTGTATTGCCTATCATCAGGAAGATTTTGCTCTCTTCGCCCAACAACTGCCTTCCCTGTAAAGAAACTGTAGTTTGTTTTCCATTCAAGCAGAGGCAATACGAGTGTTGGCAGAACATTTGGCGACAGTACATCAAGCATATACTTAGCCCAATCTGCTACCGCTTTAGGATCATTGTTTGCACAAGCATCTAAGAAGCGTTCCATTCCACTTCCAAAAAGAACCCCCGCTTCTTGTGGTTTTGGCAATCTAAATATAGTATCTCCTACCTTCCACACCCAAGAACCATTCTTCACATCATCCGGTAGCTCTTTATACCAATCCTTATCATAGTTCATAGCCCACAACATAAGGCTTGGAAGCATAATGTATTTGGCAAGAGCTATAGTGGTTTTTCTTGGATTGTAGCGTAGCAACCGGTACATTTTATCACTGCCCTGAATACATGCGTTGAAAAATGGTACCGCAGAATTAACCTTACGTCCGTATATACCAGACCGACCAAAATCAAGCGTAAGTTCTTTTGCAAGGAAACCTGCTTCCTCTATAGATAGACCTTGCTTTCTTGCCCTCATAAATTCGCCCATACGAGTCCCACTTTCAGCTAGTTCCGAAGCATCTTGAACTGCCTCATACAGAGTACTTACAAGCTTCTTTATAGGCATTGTACGCCAACTCTTATCTCCACCTGCCATTTTATCAAGAGTCAAGGCTGCACTTCGGCGATTTGAACCAACAAAGTTTGACATAGGCACGCCTGCGGCTTTAAATTCTTCCACGAGCTGTTTATCATGTTTTAACGCCCACATACCCTTTGCACTGTCAATTACTGGTACAAACCCAGTCTTGCTACTTATACCGGCAAAAATAGTATCACGCACTAGATTGCGAACAATAAAATCAGGAGAAATCGTCGCCCCTGTTCGCAATGCTTGTGCTGTAGACTTAAATAAACTACTAACAATTGTAGCCGGTGCCTCTGTATACCCTGCTAAAGCTCCGTAGAATTCAGGATCTGTCTTAAAAGCTTGTTTTTCTCCATTAACCATAACAGTAAAAATACTATTATTAGGGTCAGAACTTGTTGCCTCTACGGGCATAGCAAACTTACCTGCCTTATTATCTTCAGACAGGTTAACAAAAATCTGCGCCACTTTATTACGTTCTGCCTTATCACATATTGCGAACAAATTTTTAATCGTTGATTCCAGAGGATCTATTACGTTTCTCTCACTGCCATATTTTGTAATACGTTTGAGAAAAGTAGTAACATTGACCACTCCTTTTCCACCCAGTGCACCCATAAACTTATCAAAAGCTGCGGTGTCACTAAAATCACGAAGCATCGGAGCATAATGGCTATATTTTTCGTTCAGCATAGCATGCGTTTCATGGCTTATAAGACCTGCATCTTCTGCAATGGCCAACATGTTATCATTGAACTTATAATAAGCGTCTGCTGCCCTTTGGAACTCTTCAGGAGCATTCTCTATGATTGCTCTAGCATCAGAATTAGATATCGGCCCCTTATATTCCGGAACACTATTCCATTCCTTTAGCTCCTTTTCCAAACCCCCTAATTTACTTGCTCGTTCTTTTTCTGTGGACCTCAAATCTTTTCTAGTTGCAGACATTTCCTTGACTAAACGGTTAATATTTTGCCGTTTTACATCTTGAAGCTCTAGCAACCTAGCTGACATGAGGTAAGTAGAAAGCACATCATGAGAATTCTTAAAGCCGCCACGTTTGAAATATTCAGCATATTTACTTTTCATTTCCTTGTCCGGAATAATCTCAAAAACAGACTGTAACGTAACGTCATTTTTTAACTTTACATCAGTTTTCATTGTCTGATTTATAGCCTTAACAACCTCTTTGGGATTTTCGCCCG
>Ga0183101_1001049_pt2 | contig 16178 bp, 14 predicted proteins | sample Biomet3_FD_127790 | JGI IMG/M metagenome (GOLD analysis project Ga0183101, IMG submission 127790) | Microbial communities from bioreactor (seeded with sewage sludge) at LBNL, California, USA - Biofuel metagenome 3 | ecosystem: Engineered > Bioreactor > Anaerobic > Unclassified ... | reverse complement strand
CGGCGGCTTTTTTTATGAATTATATGATGTTCTTTTTGTGAAGTGCAAAGAAAGGATAACAATTGTGGCTCTTCGCTGTTTTATGTGGGTTGAAAATAATTGCTTAGTTACAAAGTAACCCGGCAAAAAAGAGAAACATCAAGCTTGAATGTGATTTTCAACCACAAATGGTTATAAATTTTACATATGTTACTTTGATATTTAAAAGGTAGATGTAAGTTACCCACTCGAAACAGCGAAGAGCCACAATTACAATTTTTGTAATTTTACAATAAGTCTGTCCCATAACTCTAAATTGCTTTTTTATATCTTGGATTTAGAATAATCAGTAAGTTTCAGATTATGGAAAATAATTCTGGAATCCTATCGATCTAAGGATTAAATGATTTTTGGGATGAGCTTTATCATTAGATTTTCAAATGGTGTAATCAAGTTAAAATGAGTGAAAATATTCAGTGAAATCGAAAAATAAAAACGGGTTCAATATGATAACAAAGTAAGTAAAAAAAAGAAAAAGCACCTATTTGAAGTGCTTAAATTCGTGTTTAAAACCTTACATCCTTATCACAAATGATCTGATTGGTCTGCACGTCAATGAACTTAATATTGACAGTTTGACCAGATGCAACATCATCAGGTTCAGATGTATTAACGGCTGTCAAAGGAAATGTCTTTACATCCCCAACATCCATAGTTTTAAGGCTAGTAGCGTCAATCTCAATCGCATCAGCATCTTCAATGGATGCCATAACTTTTGTTACTGAGGATTCATTAAAATGAACGGGCTCTCCGCCAAGATGCTCTATTTTTATAGAGACTGGACCAGCAGTAGCAGGAGCAGAAGTAGCTGCTTTAATGTCAAAGTTCGCCTGCGGTGCAGATTTGGTAGTTCCCTGACCAAATACGGAAGATCCGATTGCGGCGGCGAGGATGACGGTTATTGCAACCATCAAGATGACACCGATAACCGGGGAAACTGCTTTATCATCTTTTCTAAAAAATTTCTTGAAATCCATATGTTTCTCCCTCCTGGTTAAATGTATTCGGACAGGAAAGCCCGCCAGATACCTTTAACACCTGAAATATAAAGTTAACAACGTTCATTTATTTTAACTGTACGCCATTTTACTTTTTATAAATATTTAAACTTTTGCTGAATATAATAAAGAGTTATCTAGTTCCACTCCCATAATTAGTTCAGCAAGATATCTATTAGCAGTTCTAGTTTAATAAATTTTCTCAGGCAGTCAAATTAATAAACTATTAAAAACAGTTTAGAAAGTTGATAATTAGATTTTTAGAAGGTGATTTTTATCGTGGAGGGTAAAAAGCGTTGGGCACTTTGCCAGGACTGCCGGGGAGTTTCAGAAGTATATGGGCAACTGCTCATGATAACCATAGTCGTTATAGCCTTTTCTACAATAGCCATAACTGTATTTTCCGATGGGGGAGCTGTAAAGCCGGAACATATTCCACATACTGACCTGCAAGAAGACGTCGATACATATAATGACACTGTACAGATCGTCCATAGCGGGGGAGAAACTATTGACCTATCGGCAATCAAGGTAATACTGCTTGTCGATGAGCAGCCAACTGAGTTCAATATGTCAGAAACGGAAGGAGTTAAAGTCTATGGCCCTGATGGCAATGAGTCCAAAGACGAGGTTTTCACGCTTGGAGATTGCATTGTGATCGACACTACAAAAAAGAGTCTAGATCTCAAGGCTGGAGCTAATATAGATATGTTTTTTGTGGATACTCCGTCTCAGCAGGTTGTCCAGAGAACTGTGCTCCAGAAAAGCTATGGAAAAATTCCTGACTGGATTACTCCTCACCCTTACGGAAGTGTATATGACAACTCCACAAACCCAGGTGAATGGCTGCCTACCGAGCTGGTTGACGGGATCAATGATGGTTTTATCACGGAGTGCCAGATGCATCAAGGCAATTGGTCTAGCGAGACATTCACTTTTGGCATAGACGCAGATGACATGAACATCAAAGATCCGTTAAAAGCAGTCCTCTTAAAAATAGTATACAGTGGGCATGACAGCAGTATGAAAAACTTGACGCTTGAAATTAACGATGGAAATCCAGATGATTGGATCACTGTTGATTACGAGATGCCTAGATATAATAGCTACATTGACTGTGATCAGGACCTGGAACCCTACAACCTAAAACTGATGGACCTGGGTGTAAATACAACTGAAGAACTGGAAAATCTTTCTGTCAGGTTTTCAGCATATGGGCAGGCGGCTAGTGACAATAAAATTGGCTGGGTTGACTTTATCGGAATCCATGTGGAGTACTAAATTTTAAGAGCAGAGATTGAAGCAAGGGGGTTCGAGACAAATGAAAAAACATAATGAAAAAGATTCCAGAGTTGAGAATCTAAGATTCTCTCGCTCGGAATCTGCAACAGCAACTGTTATTGGGGCAGTACTGCTGCTGGGAATAATATTTTCAGTACTCACTATCATATGGGTAGGCTGTGTCCCGGAATGGAAAAACGATGCCGAAAGTTCCCACATGGACAGCGTATGGAAGGACATGGCAGATGTTAAGTCAAAAATTGATATGATGTCAATCATCCTTGCTTCAATCCCTGACTCTTCGAAAATCAATACCTCAAACCCGAGCTCTTCATCTCCCCAGCTTGTAATGAGTGTACCTTTTCATATGGGCGGAGGAAGTCTCCCTATTATAGGTATTACAAAGTCCAGTGGAATTCTTGCCGTAAACAAGGATAAATGCATAATGAGTGCAATTGTAACTTACAATGACTCTACCAGCTTTCCTTTCAATATCAGTTGTGGAACAATTACCTATGCTTCTCAGAATCATTACTATGTAGACCAGGGTTTCAGTTACGAAGGTGGAGCTCTAATCCTTGACCAGGGAGAACAGCCTGTCATGATGCTGTATCCATCTGTCCGCTTTTCTAAGGTATCATCCAATCAATATAATCTTTCGATAAATGCTGTGCGGATATTCCGGGCACTGTATGACTCTCCACAGATTATTTCTTCAAACAGCGGTTGCTCTCTCCGCCTCACAGGCATTGACTACAGGCATATTTATGATAGCGATGAGTACGAAGACCTGAGCATAGAAAGACTTGTATTAACAATTTATACCACTCATCCTGATGCTTGGAAACAGTATCTTAGCAAAATGCTTGCAGATGCAGGAATTGATGATTATACCCTTGTAGAGAATGAAGATAACAACAATGTGCGTCTGACACTCCCCAAATTAGATTCAACAGCTACAAACACTATAAAACGAATATACATAAGTGAAACCGTGGTCAAGGCCGAGCCGGGGATTAGCTTAAACTGAAGTGAGTTGATGGGAAATTATAAAAATTCAGGATAATCAGGGGAAATCAAATCAAGAACTTAAGTAAAAAATAAAAATTACAACTCAAGGGTTTGGAAAATGCTCCCAAAGACCATTATAACAAGGAGAAAGCCAGAAGACAGGAAAAAGGGTGGTCTATCCTGTTTTTCAAAGTGTGAATATGCTGCTGCAACAGTTATTGCAGCAGTATTACTCTTAGCTCTTATATTTACAGTGATTTCCGTAGTAAAGCTTGAGTATGTTCCTGAGTGGAAAAACGATGCTGAAAGGAACCATATGTATGATACATGGGAAGAAATGGTTGGAGTAAAGTCAAAGATCGATATACTTTCCAGGCTCATGGAATCAGAAAATTACTCGGCTTATAGTATTTCAGCAACTGTACCTGTTAATATAGGAGGGGGGGAAGTCCCGGCTTTTGACCCTTCAAAATCAGATGGAAATATCGAGGTAAATACCGAAAAGTGCACAATGATAGTAACACCGTACAGTCCGTCCCAAAAAATAAAACCTTATATTATTGAGTGTGGGGGAATTACCTGCTATTCTGAAAATAGGCAGTACCCAGATCAGGTATTCAGATATGAAAACGGAGCTCTGATCCTTGCAGAAGGAGAAAACTCTAGGATGAAACAGTCTCCAGTATTCAACATAGAGAAAACTGAGGGAAACAATTACACCTTTACACTTGGTGCGGTTCAAATTTTAGGCAAGCCCGATTCCATTTCTTCTAACGCTATTACTCCGCTACGGCTGACCGGTTGGGGAGTTCAGCCCATGCATAACAGTAGCGATTACATAGGCATAAATATCAGTGCCTTTAACCTGACAATTGCCACAAAATATCCGGATGCTTGGACTGCATACTTCAATGAAACTGCGCAAGAGAATGGATTTGAAAATGGAACAGATTACACCGTTCGATGCATGCCGGAATCCGGGCATGTGCGTTTCTCGTTCCTGGGCAATGGAAGCAAAAAACTTGAGTGGTTGTATATAAGTAAGGCCAAAATAGGTGCAGAACTTGAAGCCGGAAGCAGTTTCAATGCTAATTACAGGACAGGTTGGGATGAAAATATTATGTGGCTAAACAAATGGTATTGTTTCGACACAATTACTGAAACTTACAAAAATTCGCAGATTTCACCTGACCCTAACCTGCTAAAAGATTATGACTCCAGTCTTACATTTCCCTCAGGAAGTGGTCAGGGAATAGAGCTGGTTTCGTATACCCCAAATAATAGTTTTTCGCAGAAAATAGATAAGAATAAGGAACTGGTTATGAACTTCAGTTTTGCGGATTATACAGAATTCGATGTTATATCACCGTCCTCCGCAACAATCAAAATGATTTATAGATATGATACAACCAGTAGTCAACTTAGTACGAAATTGGAGTTTACCGGAACTGAAGATTCTTTAAGTCCTCAGGACAGCAAATGGTATCTGTATAATAATAAGTTTTCAGTATCACCTATAACTCCTTCTGACCTTAACCTCAGTTTATATATCAATGATGGAAGTAATGGAGGGGGTACCTTCTATATCGACTACCTCGCAGTCTACCTGAGCTAACGGAAAAGAAAAAGGCATATGGGTACATATCTTCGCCATACACTGAAAAAGCGAGAAACTCGATTCATATGCCCGAAAAATACACCACTTCCTATCCTGCGAAAAGAATTCATTCCGACGGCAGAGCCGAAGACGTTAAAGTGCTGCTCGCAAAGGAATGCCCTGTTAAACTATTTCTCAACGGAAAACTCTTTACAACACTTTTTGCCTCACCTCTCGAACTCAAAGAGCTTGCGATAGGCCACCTGATTACAGAAGGCGTTCTCAGTTTCAGCGAAATTGAAAACGTAGAAGTGGAAGGTGGAACGGTTCATGTCCGGACCCAAAACGAGAATCAGGAAATCCATACTGAAGACGCCGGAAAAATCGGAAAAGCAGGAAAAGCAGGAAAAGCTGAAAAAGCAGAAAAAACCAGCAGAGAAATCTTTGTAGACTCAGAATCTGTTTTTGATCTGCAAGTCGTCTTTGCAGGCATGGAATACCTTGAATCTGACACATATAAGCTTACCCGAGGAACCCATCTGGCAGCCCTGATAGACCGAAGCGGGAAACTTGCTGTACAAATCGTAGACGTCGGCCGGCATAACGCCGTAGACAAAGCCGTAGGAGCTGCCTTTCTCAAAGGCATTGACCTCTCTCAACATTACATGCTCTCGACAGGCCGGCAGCCAGCATATATGGTCACAAAAGTAGCTCGGGCAGGAATCCCTCTTATCGCCACAAAATCCATGCCCTTTGACTCAGGTGTTGAAGCCGCAAAAAAAGCAAACGTATGCCTCATAGGCCAGCTCAGAAAAGAATCAATGCTCATCTTTGCCAGCGAATGGCGGGTAAAACTCTAATCATTTTCTAAAAACTGCTGCCTGCAAGCCTTTTTCAAAAAAATCATGTAGTACTTAGATAGCTGGCTATAATTTACATATTTAGCTTCTTCAAAAGCCATGCCATATTCTGGCCCAAAGTCTGCATGGTTTGAATGCCTTCTTCATCTTTTTCAACATCCCCTTCGGCAAGTCCGATTCCCATATTCCAGTAACTTGACCCCGGAATTATCATCTGGGAAATTGTGAAGAAATGGTTGATTGAATCAAAAACGTGAATCGAGCCTGCACGTCTAACTGCAACGACTGCTGCTCCGACTTTATGCCTGAACATTTCATTGTTGGCTTTAGCAACAAAACCCGCCCTGTCAATCAGAGCTTTAAGTTCGGGAGTCAGGTCTGCAAAATAAGTAGGTGAAGCTAGAATTATTCCATCGGCTTCGAGCATCTTTTCAATGCATTCGTTGACGATATCCTTGTCAATTACACATTTCTTGTCCATTTTTTCGTAGCATTTCCCGCAGGCTGTGCAGCCGTGGATTCTTTTTCCTCCGACCTGCACAACTTCGGTTTCTATTCCTTCCTTTTCAAGTTCTGCAAGGACATGCTTTATAAGAGCAGCCGTATTTCCTTCCTTTCTCGGGCTTCCGTTAAAAGCGACAACTTTCATTTCTTAATTCCTCCAGTGAACTGTCTCTACTTTCTATTCTCTACTTTCTATTCTCTACTTTCTATTCTCTACCTTCTATTCTCTATCTTTATCCTCTATTTTTATTCTCTACTTTCTATTCTTTATCTTTATTCTCTATCTTTTACCCTCTATTTTTATTCTCTATCTTTATTCTCTATCTTTATCCTCTATTTTTATTCTCTACTTTCTATTCTTTATCTTTATTCTCTATCTTTATTCTCTATCTTTATCCTCTATTTTTATTCTCTATCTTTATTCTCTGCCTTTTTCTTCTAATTGATTCTCTTTCAGACTTTTTCCTATCTTCCTTGCAGCAATAAATATTTCACATAAAAAATATTTTAGTAAATATCCGCTAGAATTGACTCATTTTTTTAGGAAACATCGGTTTCATCGTCAGAGATTCATGATCAATAAACTCTTTGAAAACAATGTTTATATTTACCTTAATCCATAAACAGTATAATAAATTTTTAATGGGGGTGGTTAGATGAAAATATCAAAAAATTTTCGGTTTCTGGCTTATCTTACAATTATGTTAATATTACTTAGCATAATTCCGGAAGTCTCCTTTGCTGCCAAAGATTCTTCTGGACACGGAAAAAGTAATCAAGATAAGTATATGCGTGAAGATGCTCGCAATTCATCTAATAATGAAACTGATGACACAGGTGATACTGGTGATTCTGCGGCGGATAAGGAAAGGCTTCAAAACAATTCCAGTGTAAAAGATAGGAACAGGACCTTAGAACACAAACAAGAAAAAAAGCAATTAAGAGAAGAGCTCCAGGTTAATAAGCAAGAATATAACGAAGCAAAAGGAGATTTTCTCAAAATCAGGAATCTTGTTCGTGCAGGAAAACTTGACCCTAATTCCGAAGAGGCTCTAAATGCCACAAAGCTCTACCTTAACTCAAGTGTTAACTACATGATAGCTCACCTTTCAAATGTAAAGAACAATGTGGCTTACTCAAGCGGAAACGGGACCGACGAAAAAGCTATTTCTGTCGATGAAAAGATAAAATTACTCGAAGCTGAGAAGGCTGAAATTGCAAATGCATCAAGCCAGGAAGAGCTTCTGGTTGTGATCAGGTCCGTTCGTGGAGTATGGAATAATGCCGAGAAAACCAGCCTTGAGAGTTCAGGTCAGACTGTCAGTAAAAAAATAGGGGAGTTTATAGACAAATCCGAAAACCTTTCTGAAAAACTTGGAATAAAAGTATATAACCTGAATGAAACAGGTGTTAACGCAACCGACCTTGATACTAAACTTGCCAGTTACAATTTCTATATAAACTCCGCGAAAGAGAATAAACAAGCTGCAGATGCTATCTATAGTGGTGAGAATGTCACCAGGACAGATATGGAGAAGGCAAACGGTTATCTTCGTCAATCTCTCCGTGATATCGATACGGCAAACGATATAATTAGACAAATTCTCAACGAGCTTAAAGAATACGAGACTGAAAATGGTAACGAAATTGGAGTCGAAGACAACCAGAAAACTGCACTTAATAACACTGAAAATATAACTGGTACAAATTTCTCTGGCGGGAATTCTAGCATTAATACCGACAACCCTGAAAGCGGAGATAATGTTTCTTATGGAAAAGAAAAAAATCATAGCTCAGGGAATGGTACTGGAAACTTAACTAAAAAATTACAGAATTGAGGAGGCAGAAAATGGTCAAATTTGCTCACCTGCTCGTACTGTCAGCTTTAATTACCTGTCTTGTAGGATCCGGTTGTGTCGGGGACAGTACATCTGAAGTAAAAGAATCAAAAGCAAATCCAGACGTTGCTGAGATGCAGAATGTCGAACCAGCTGAAGATCTTGGAATGGAACCTATACAGGCCGAAATTCAGGAACTTGATTCTGAGATAAAAGATCTTGATGACTTGCTTGCGAACGCAAGCCTTGAAGAAGAGATAGTAATTGAAGAGCTGTGAAATGAAAAGGGGAGAAATGAAAACTCTACTCTAAAGTAGTAAATGTATCCTTTATTGATTTATATTATGAATCTGCTATTTTTTGGGGGTAAAATCACTTTCAAGATATATCTCTCACGGTTTATCCTCCAAAAGAGTTAATGGCATGGAATAGAAAAACACATTATTGATCTTGATTTTCTCTGCCATAACTACTTTCTCCCTTCCAATTTTATTCACTACTGCATCAAGTTTGCATTAAGTTTGATACTGGTTTTCCAAAAAGTGTTCGGGAACAGAGTTTTAAGAATTAAATTGGAAAAACACATCTGGATATATTACAATGTTTTCCTGTACACGTTAACTTCAGTTTCTTTTTCAAGGTATTCTGAAAGCAGTGGAAATATTTCTTTAAAATGACTGGAATTTAAATGTTGATCAAGGCTTTTTTCATCTTTCCACTCCTCTAAGAAAGTCAGGATTCCTGGATTCTCCAGTTCCTGATACAGCCCATAATCTATGCAGCCTTCATCCTTTAACGATGAGTCAACGAGTTTTTTGCATAATCCCAAAAATTCCTGAACTTTTTCAGGCTTGACATAATTTTTTGCAACCACACGTACTATCAAAAAATCACCAGCTTATTAGCGAAATTTATTTTCTGAATTTCCAAATTTCCGTACTTTTCGTACTTTCCATATTTTTTTATTTATTGGGTTCTCTCTGTTGAGAACCTGGTTTGGGAAAGTTTCTTATGTTTCCCGAGTTCAAGAGATCTGGAAACGTGATTCATTTCTCAAAAAGGTATTCACGGATAAATTTAGCTTCTTTGAGAGCTTTTTCGAAGATTCAAACCTTTAATAGCTCTATCTTGTTATTATTCATCCAATTCAGTATGAATTTTATTCTGTTTTCCTCACAGCTTCATTCTCTTCTCTGGCCGTATTTATTGTGGTAGATTTTTGTTTTATCAAACCTGTCCTGAGGACCTGGTTTCTGGTCAGGATAACCTAACGGTACAAAAGCTAGAGGAATTACATGTTCAGGCAGTCCAAAGGCTTTCTTGAAACCTTCAACCCTGTCCTTCATCGGATAAATCCCGGTCCAGACTGCCCCAAGTCCGGCATCGTGAGCTGCAAGCAGGAGATTCTGGGTAGCTGCCGAGCAGTCCTGAACCCAGTATCCTGGAGCCTTTTCAAGTGTTGTATCCCCACAGACAAGAATTGCAAGAGGAGCTTCCCTGCACATGCCTGCATAGGGGCTGAAAGTGGGAATTTCGTCAAGGAGCTTCCTATCATCGATAACAATAAAGATCCAGGGCTGTGCATTGACTGCTGATGGAGCACTCATTGCGGCCCTGAGCAGTTCGGCAACAAGTTCCCTCGGAACGGGCCTGTCAGTGTATTTTCGAATGCTTCGGCGAGTGTGGATTGCTTCAAGAGTTTCCATATGATACCCCTCCTATTCATTCCTGAAAGATCTGGGCGAGAAAATCTCACTCCAGGTTTCTCCCGCCCTATTTTACTTTCTTCCCGTTTTTTACTTTCTTCCCGTTTTTTACTTTCCGGTTTTTTAGTTCCAAATATTATTATAATTTATTTTCTTCATTTGAACAGGTTAAGACCTGTATTTTTCGCTTTTTCCATAAGCTCGATATTATCCTTTACCTCTCCCGGAGCGTGATAGCCAACTCCTAAAAGAACATCCTTTACTTCTGCCTGCATAAAGCCAGAAACTTGACCTTTGAATTCCTCGTAGACCCCTTTGAAAGCTGCCGGGTCAGGCGCTCCCTGAGAACCTACAATCACAGCTTTTTTCCCAGCAGGGAGGCGGGGAGAGAAGTCTGCATTTACAAGGGAGTAGCAACGGTCAAGGAAAAGCCGCATCTGGCCTGTAAACTGCCCAAAGTAAATTGGAGAGCCAAAAACGACCCCATCTGCTGATGCAAGCTCCTCGAATACTTCCGTAAGGTCATCTTCGAGTTTGCACTTGTCATGGCCCTTACAATAGTCACAGCCCTGGCAACCTTTGTAATTCATCTCGTTGAGAATAAATGTCCGGGTTTCAGCACCTGCTTCTGCCGCGCCTTCCAGGACCTGCTGGACAAGAATATTCGTATTTCCGTTCTTTCGTGGGCTTCCTACAATGCCTATAACTTTCATTCTATTCACGCCTTTTAATTTTTTAAACTAAGCTTAACTTAGATCCAACCTGAAATTCGGTCTAACCTGAAATTATAGTCACGCCTGTAATTGTTGCAACAAAAATCTCATTGTATCTCATTTGAGCAGTTGCATTATTTAGCCTCGTGACTATAGGTCTAACCTGAATTTGGGTCTAATCTGAGTTTCATTTTCTTTGAATTTATACTGGATTAATTTTTCAATTGATGCCAGATTTTTCTTTCTTTAAGAAAATGTATTTATTGATATCTGATTTGCAATAACTATACTTATATACTATACATGCAATCCGGATACTAACTAACAAAATAGATACTATGTGAGCATATGGTAAGTCATATTCGGAATAACAAACAGTGTCAGTGTCCTGTGGAAGCAACCCTGGAGGTAATTGGAGGCAAATGGAAGCCTATTATCCTCTGGCAGTTGAGGACAGAAAAACTGCGTTTCTCAGGGCTCCAGCAAAGTATGCAGGGTATTTCACCCAAGATGCTTACGAAACAGCTCAGGGAACTCGAAGAAGACGGGCTTATTCTCAGGGAAGTTTATCCTGAAATCCCACCTAGGGTTGAGTACTCACTGACTGAATTCGGAAAGACTGTGCTTCCGGTCCTGGACGCTCTCTGCAAATGGGGAATTGAGTATCTTGGAAGAGAATGCTTACTGGATAAGCAATCGCTTAGTGATAGATCGTGACATAGAGAATAAGTCAAGGTAAAGGTCTACAAACAACGCTCACGCAACAAATAAAAGTAAATCCTCTTCCTGTATCTTAATATTAGTATTGAATTTTAAATGTTAGCATTGAATTTTAAATGTTAGTATTGAATTTTAAATGTTAGTATTGAATTCTGCTTTTATCCGGAAAATCTAAAGCATCAGGAAGACCTAAAGTATTAGTGAAAATCTAAAGCATTGGGGAAGACCTAAAACACTAGGAAGACCTAAAACACTAGAATAGCCTGACACTGAGTAAATTTAAAATTGGAAATAATATCTCTTTAACAATATTTTCAGAAACATTATCACTTTTGAAAGTCAATTTATGAAAGTTAATTTATTAATCATCGGCAGATAAGAAAGTCACTGAATCATTGTAAATTGGGAGATCCCAGGTTAAACGTATGACGCAAAAGAACGGATATATGCGGTATTTTTCGAAACAGAGTTGCTACCCTAACCAGGCAGAAGCCATGGAGAAGATTCACTCGGCTCTCCTGAACGAAAAAATCGTACTCTTTGAAGGGGCATGCGGGACAGGCAAGACTTTAAGTGCACTTGCCCCCGCATTGAGTGTGGAAAAAAAACTCAATAAGGTCGTTATTATAGTAACCAATGTCCATCAGCAGATGGTTCAATTTATAAATGAGGCAAGAGAGATTTCCCGGGGCAACGATATAAAAACAATTGTTTTCAAGGGCAAGACTTCGATGTGCCCTGAAAATCTCGATTACGAAGAATGCAGGCTTAAAGGGGAAAATACCTATGACCTCCTTGACCTTGAGAGGGAAGTTTCTTCAAAAGAAAAAGAGCTAAAGGATGCTTATGAAAAATACAAAAGGACAAAAGACCCTGCTCTTTATTCCCTGAGAACTGAGCTTGAAAAAGAACTCGAAGAAACTAAGAAAAAATCTCGGGCTTTGAGGAACAATTCCTGCCCGGAGTTATATGAAGTCCTGAAATTTGAAGGTAGCGAATTTTCCAACTGGCTTTTTTCCGATGTAAGAAGCCCGGAAGAAATCCTGGAGTATGCCGAAGACCGGGATATGTGCGGGTATGAACTGCTGAAAAAAGAACTCAAAAACGTCGAACTTTTAATCTGCAATTTTCATCACGTTCTCAGTGCCGAAATTTTCATGATGCTGCTTAAATGGCTTGAACGCGACCCTGAAGATATTATCCTGATTTTTGACGAGGCGCATAATATTGAGGCATCTGCTCGTTCTCATTCTTCAACAATGCTCTCGGAACTGACTATTGAAAAAGCCCTTTCGGAAGTAGGCGAAACTCCCGAATCTGGCAATTCACTTATGTTAGGAAAAGAAACTGGCTCAGGAGGCGGTATTCCCCTTGACCAGGACTACGCGGCCCGTCTATATGCAAAAAAGCTGTTTACCTGCCTTCTTACCGCTCTCAGGGATACATATGATGCAAAATTGAAGTTCGGAGACCGGAACAGGCTTGGAAAGCACTGGCGGGACATTCAGATCAGCGACCCTTATGAGCGCTTTGACATCCTGAAAGCTCGCTTTTTGCGGGAAGCGGTAAAGGAAGGTTTTGCGGATGAAGAAAAGGTCCTGACCCGGCTGCGGGAGATTGGCGAGTTTGGAGGAAGGCTGGAAGAGATTTATGCGGAAAATTACAAGAAAGGACTTCTTACAGTTCCGAAACGTTCCCAGATCCGGTATGTTGCCGACTTTTTATCTTCTTATCTGGTACTTTCGGACAGGCAAAACTACTATCCGATTCTGAACGTGCGCAGGGATTTCAAAAGCGATAGAATAGCCGGCAGGATTGAGCTTTTCACATGCATTCCTAAAAACGTGACTCAGCCTCTGTTTGATTCCATTTATGCGGCAGTACTCATGTCGGCTACACTCCGGCCCTTCGAAATGATAAAATCCACACTTGGGATTTCAAGGGAAGTAGAAGAGATTTCCTATGGCACTACATTTCCCAGGGAAAGGAGGCTTACCCTTGCGGTTTCCATTCCTCCGCTTTTTGCAAAGAACCGTGACAGCCCGGAAACGCTTGAGAACATTAAAGAAGCTCTGCTTGCAGCTACTATTGCATCACCCGGGAACGTGATTATTTACTTCCAGAGCTATGCTGAAGCACTCCGCTATACCAAACTCCTTGAGCCTGAACTTTCTATTCCTATTTTCCTTGATGAGACAGGGGTTTCAGCCCAGGAAATCCGAAAGGAGTTTTTCAAAATCGGAGAGCAGGGAGGAAAAGCCTTACTTATAACATATCTCTGGGGAACATTGAGTGAAGGTGTTGATTTCAGAGATTCCAGGGGCAGGACCGTGATTATAGTGGGAATCGGATATCCGGCTCTAAACGACCGAATTAAGGCTGTCGAGTCTGCTTATGATGCGGTTTTCGGCTGTGGGGAAGGCTGGGAGTTTGCAGTTCAGGTGCCGACAATCAGAAAAGTTAGACAGGCAATGGGAAGGGTAGTACGTTCTCCAGATGACTATGGAGTAAGGATTCTCCTTGATTCCCGTTACCAGGGCTCTCAGGTACGTAAACTCGGCAAATTTTCAGTTTTTGATTATTTCCCACCTGAAGAAAAAAAAGAGTTTATCGACATTGCGCCCAGGGATGTGGAAAGTCTTGTGAAAGAATTTTTTGCACACGTCACGCCAGGTAATCTCACAAAAAATGAGTCTGAGTCACAGACTTCAAATCGTGTGGGTTTTGGAAGCCTTGCTGAAAAGCTTTGAAATCCTTTGAGTTAATCAATAAAATTTAAACAAATTTAAACGGTTTGAAATGATTGTTTAAACTGTTTGTTTAAACTGTTTGTTTGAACTGTTTGTTTGAACTGTTTGATACGTTAAACCTATTTGGAACCCGACACTAGTGTTTAATAAAAAGAATTGCCCGCAGTTTATATTTAAACTTCAGGCACTAAATTATTTATTAAACAGATTTTTTGCAACCTGTTTTCATGAAACTTTTACTTACGATCTTTTTACCTATGCTACTTTTACTTACAATCTTTTTTTATGTTATTTTTATATAATTGACTCTGGTCTCCGTACCAGTACCGGCTGCGTTACTTGCCTTAAGTGTTACTGAATAGTTTCCTGCTTTTGAATAAGTGTGCCTTGGTTTCTGTACTGTTGAATAATTTCCATCTCCAAAATTCCAGTTCCAGGCAGTAGGGGTGTTTGTACTTGCGTCGGTAAATGTGACAGTAAGAGGGGCCGTTCCTGAAGTTCGTGATCCCCAGAAGCTTACAACAGGTATTGTTGCATTTGTTGTACTGTTTGCTGTCACTTTTATGTAACTGGATTTCGTTGTCGTATTACTGCCTGCAGAGTTGCTTACTTTAAGCGTTACACTGTAACTTCCTGCTGTCGAATAGGTGTGTACAGGGTTCTGGACTGTTGAACTGGTTCCGTCTCCAAAATTCCAGTTCCATGCTGTTGGAGAACCTGTACTGCTATCAGTAAAGGTTACACTCAGGGGCGTATTTCCAGAAGTTGGAGATGCCGAAAACGCAGCAGTCGGGGTCTGCGAAGACGTTCCTGTCACTATTATATAATTCCATTTTGTTAATGTAGAATTTCCTGCAGCATTGGTCGCGGTCAGCTTTACTATGTAATTTCCTGCTGTTGAATACGTATGCTTCGGGTTCTGTACTGTTGAAAAGGTCCCATCCCCGAAACTCCAGTTCCATGCGGTAGGGGAGCCTGAAGTATTATCCTTAAAAGTCACGCTCAGCGGGGCATTCCCTGTTCTCGGAGACCCCCAGAAACTTACAACCGGCTTTGACGATGTTGTTCCTACCGTTATATATCCAGTTTTTGTTACAGTATTGTTGCCTGCAGAGTTGCTTACTGTAAGTGACACCGTATAGTTCCCTTGAGTAGAATAAGTGTGTGTTGGGTTCTGTTCGGTTGAAGTGGCTCCGTCCCCGAAACTCCACTTCCACGAAGTGGGCGAACCTGTACTTGCGTCAGTAAATATGACATTCAAAGGTGCGTTTCCTGATGTCGGGGATGCTGAAAATGCAGCAACCAGCTTTGCCGTTCCAGATTTAGAAGTCACTAGAGGAAGGTTATCAGAATAGATGCTGCCTGTTATATTTTTATATGCAGAATCGGAGATTCCATCTCCATCGCTATCTACTGCGGTATTGGAAAATCCTTTACCATCAGGTTTTCCCCAGAAGTTGCCTCCTATGTAAGGGCCACCCACAATATTAGTACCTGCGGTTTTTTTGGTGTTATAGGTATTTCCGATCCCATTTCTAATAGTCATATTAGTGTCATTGAAGTAATTGTTGTAAATCTGATTAGTATCGCTTCTGGGACAGACATAAAGACCATAAACACTATTATCTTGAACGGAGTTACCTGAAAATGTGTTGCCGTCAGAGTTACCAACATGGATCCCACGACCGTTATTAAGGGCCGTATTTCCTGAAAGGGTATTGTCTGTTGCAGTTCCAAGTACAATTCCATATTGTAGATTATTTGTAGCCGTGTTCTTTGACAGTTTGTTACCTTTGGAACGCAGGAGATAGATTCCATAACAGTTGCTCAAGAGCTTGTTGTTCTCGATTATGCAGTTACTGCACGAAGACAGACAGATTCCTGCATAGCCGGACCGGGTTGCTCCTACAGCCTTAAATCCAGATATCTTTATATTGTCTCCCTGCAGGAGGAACACATTAGCCCCTGAACTTTTGGCTTTAATCATTGTGTTATCAGGGTTTCCGGATTCTGATCGGATTGTAAGATCATCTTTAGTTACTATGATATTTTCAGTGTAAGTTCCGGGTTTTACAGTAATTATATCGCCGGAAGATGAACTATTCACAGCATTTTGAATAGAACTTCCTGGCTGCACTATAATCTCAGCCGCAGCTCCAAG
>Ga0183101_1000126_pt17 | contig 16207 bp, 16 predicted proteins | sample Biomet3_FD_127790 | JGI IMG/M metagenome (GOLD analysis project Ga0183101, IMG submission 127790) | Microbial communities from bioreactor (seeded with sewage sludge) at LBNL, California, USA - Biofuel metagenome 3 | ecosystem: Engineered > Bioreactor > Anaerobic > Unclassified ... | reverse complement strand
GGTACCTTTTTTATACACCGCACTTGTTTTGATCGCTGTCATACGTGATCGCACTTCCCTTTAAAACCCCTTGTACCATACTGGCAGTCTCCACCCAATAATAATTGCGATTGGGTCGATGAGCGGGATAATAAAGGAAGTATCCTGGAAGAGAGCCATGACTCATCCGTGAGAGCACCGATGCGATCCGGGGACACGTTCTTCTTTAACCGGATCGGTTCAAAGTTGAGCCTCTTTTCGATGATCACCCGGATCCGCTCCATCATCTAGAGGTGGAGTTGGTTGCAGGTTATTATAGGGTTTGTGTACAGGAATACAACCATTTTTTTTTAGAACAGTCAGACGTCTTATAAAAACGGGCGCGAAGATGAAAAAGGAGCGGCGGTCTGATGCCCCGGTGCCTGATGAATCATAGGGGGGGCCACCCGCTCACACAATACGTTTATTTAATTCGGCAAGACTTATGGAACATTCATCCCGCCTTTCCGCCACCATCGCCAGATCGTGAAGATCGTTCATGATGTGCTGGTACTCGGCGAACGGGAGGATGACGACGACCTTGTTCCCCTTCTCATCGGTGATGTATTGAGTATCCTGTGTGTTCTGTCCAAATCATCAAACTGACAGTTTGATTTTGTGGACAGAAATTATTTACATTGTTACATATCAGAGAGAATCGCGGACATCGGGGCGATGTCCCAAAAACGAAGGGCCGGGTTCACTCCAGTCTTGCACACCGAATGAACCCGTGCCTTGCCCGCAGGCATCTGATCGTTTTCACTTACCAGAAGATGAAGATTGCTCTCATGCCATTTCGAGCGAAGTAAAAATGTGCAGAGGGGCAAAGAACAATGAAAACACTGAAAATTGGCGTCATACTACTGGCATTATTGCTAGCGGCGATGGCGATGGTACCGATGGCAAGCGCAGCGGAAAATAACGAAGTCCAAACTGCTATTGATTTGAATACGATTCAAATACCAGAACTACAGTTTAATGAATCCCAAGACAAAGTCATTATTAAAAATGAACTCAGTTTGGATCCGGATTATCGCCCGCTCCAAAAATATACAAGCAAAAAAACATTGGAACTTTCAGATTCAAAAATCCCATATGGTTCGATTATCTATCATTCTGATGATGGTGTCACTACTGTTTTTGATTCGAAAGGAAAACAATTGTTTGCAGCAGAAGATGCAAAAACGACAATGGTAACAGGTTCTCCAAAAGAGATTCCCGTTACATTTGTTCATGAAGTACCTTCCGGTTCAATGATTCTTGTCGACCCAAAAAATCGTGATATCACGTATACATTCGATCATAACAACCAGCTAATTCTAACCGTCATCGACAATTCCAAGAGTGATGAATTCGAACCTGATGTGCAAAATACAGTTTCATGCACTTCTACCGGGCTTTGCAAAGGCTGGCTAGAATATGCAGAAGATAATTACATTCCCGAGCTTAACCGATTTCAAGCGACTTGGATTACACCTTCAAGACCACTGAGTAGCGATATGGGAGAGAAAATTGCCATTTTTAATGGTATTCAGCCTTCAGGAAACTCCCTGATTATTCAGCCTGTTCTTGAATGGAATGTAAATTCAAATAATTATGCCTGGACTGCGGCTCCCTGGTATTATCGCAGTAATTCCGATAAATATTATGGACGCAGGATAACTGGAATCCAGCCGGGCGATACGATTTGTGGCGAGATGGTCTATAGTGTTCTCAATGGTTACCCGGGATGGTGGGTTTCAATCACGCGGAATAATGACCCGGTATCTTCGATATTCATTGATGAGTTATCGACAACTTCCGGTTTAAATGCCGAGGTCGTTCTCGAAGCAACAGGTATAGGTATAAACAATGATAATGATTTGCCAGGAGATGTGAGTTTTAGTAATATGATTTATCGAAAAGCCGATGGATCTGCGGCATCTGTATCATTATCCGGGTATGTCGATCCGACAGCAGCTTCACATTTCAGCGGCCTTAGTGCAATTATCGAACAAAATCCCGGACATGTCAGACTATGGACGCCGAATTAAAAGACAGGTGAACATCCCAATGAGAACCCTATTCTCATTTCTTCTCCTTTTTTTCTGCCTTTCTGCTGCCTGTGTTACCGATCAGGGTTTACAACCCCCCACGTCCCCGGGAGCCACCTCTGAAATACCCCGAGAAACGGTTTTGGTCTATTCGGGGGGGATGATACAAAATACCACTCTGTCGCAGATTATTGCGGAAAACTACCGGATTATTCCTGATAATGTCAACCCCGAACTCCTGCCGGTGATCCGGAACAGTTCGTTTTCAGGAAATATCTCGAACATCTCCCGGATCGCACTGGATGATCCCTGTGTCCTGAAAATACTCCGGGATGGCGGGATTATTCTGGGTGTTGATTATTTCATTCCCTTCCAGGGCCCGGCGGGATCCCGTATGGTTATTTATGTTCCGGCAGAATCGGAAGACCGCCGTATATCTGTGATGGTCAATGAGACTTCAGGAAAAACCGATTATCTGTTTGTTGAATACCGGTACCTGACCTGGAAGACAACTCAAAACTTCAACCCGTTCACAGATGAAGGATGGGCGGGAGGATACACCTGCGAGAAAAATAAATGCCCGTATGTGTGTTGAGTTGAGATTTGAGATAAGAGGCCATATATAAGTGATGGAAAATAACAAACAACAAAACCTTCCATTTTTTTCTGACATTTGTATTTGCGATGGGAATTTTCCTCCTCATTATTTCTTGGAGGATTTGTTGTCGGCAGGGATGCCACAACCGGTCAGATCGTTATTTTCCTGTCGATCCTGTTGGGAATAGTATTGTATTACCTTGCCTATTTCCTCATGAGACGATATCCCTGATATCATACCTACTCGTCCTTTAGGAGTATTGAGAATCCGGGCGCATACAGGGCCCCGTTTGGCAGTTGGTGGGATTTTTGATCCGTCAGGTTGCAATTTCAGGTACGTTTTCATTCACTTTTTCTGAAATTGTCCACTGGATTTGCGCCAATCAGGGCGTTTTATGTGGGTGTGTAAAACGTTAATGTACGCTTTTGAGATGCGAAACCCGGGGCCGGATGGGTAATAGCATGGCCCGGTAAAAAGAAGGGCTGTTTTCCGGATCAATTTTAGGGCTCCCTCATACGGGTCACCTGACCCGTGACAGGTCGGCAACCTGTGACAGGTTAGCTGATGAAAAAAACGGGCCGATTGTTCGAGTCACTGAATACAATTTTTACTCAATTGAATACATTTTGTATCCAGATGAGGGAATCTCGCATTTCGTCACGGATCCGGGTTTCGGCTCCCGATGCTTTTCCTGCATAATCCGGGTAAGCGATTTTACCATCCGCGGGATTGTTAAAAAAAGGCTGCAGGAATATTCCACTAAAACTCCGTGCAGGTTATTATAGGATTTGTGTACAGGAACACAACAATTTTTTTTTGAACAGTCAGACGTCTTATAAAACCGGGCCCATTGATTAAACAGGAGCAGCGATCTGATGCCCCGGTGCCTGATGAATCATAGGGGGGTGGGGGCCACCCCCTCCCCCTTTTGTCCGCAAAAGCGGGGGGTACCTACCCCAGGGTTCCCGCGAAAAAATCCTGAATTATGCGTGGCGTCTTCGCCGGAGCGGGCGTGCCGGAAACGGCCGGATAGGGGGAGGGGGGTAGGGGGTACCCACCCCCCGGGATTTTTACAACCCGAGCGTGGACAATGCGTATCGGCAGATAAAAGAGGCAACGGAGGACAGGCAAGGGGGATAAAAATTGGCGTGAAGGAGAGAAGGCAATATAAAACACCCACTAAAACAGGATCGCTTCTTCTTCGAGAATACTTTCCGGTTTTTTATCCAGCACTCGAATTTTATTTAGGATTATTTGGCGATGCGATGAACCTAATCATTGTGGCCGGACTGTTATTAAGCGACCAGTGTCGATCTTTTTGGATGAAATACGTATAATCCGATATGGGTGAAAGACCCCCGACACTATTATTGTCAATGATCAATGAGAATACACGTGCCTCCTGTTCTTCTTTTGCTTTTTTCCACAGGTTAATAACGGATATATCCGAGATCACCGAATCTCCATCAGTAATAAAAAGTAAATCCGCGCCTTTGAAAGCAGGTTGTTTTAACGCGTCGAGTCCGGCTTTCAAGGCAGTATTGAAATCAGTTCCCCCTCCGAAAGTCCCATCTAAAAACTTTAAAAAGTCTTTAGCCATTTTTTTCTTTGAAGTGAGATCTATTTCAACCGTACTTTGAGGTCCGGAGAATAAGATGACCTTAACGTCGCGCTCTTGTTTAAGCATCTTTTTTGCAAGAGCAAGAACTACCGCTTTTGCTACAATTTCAGGAGAGCCCTGCATTGAACTTGATGTATCCACCAATGCAACAACAGGACCCTGTTCCCTCTTCTTCGGTGGACCATCCGTCCAGTTTTTCCCGCGCAAATTATACGTCAGGAGTTTTCCTTCGGTAAAATCGGCATACAGTTTTTTTCGCAATACGGGATGATGGAACTTTATAGCTTCAGTTGGAAGAAGTCGAGAGATGTCATTTGACAGAGTAATTGAATGTACTTCTGATCGGCCCATCGGAGAGATCGAATGTTTCTTTATTCCATATTCAAGTTCAATTCGCCCGATCAACTTGAGAATATCTTTCAACTCATCGTTCTTTTCAACAATTTTCGCATATTTTTCCAGGTTTGCAATGTACTCTTTTTTCAATGCAGTGATTTCGGATCCCCAATCCTTCGAAGGGAATAATTGAGCCAGGAAATTTATTGTCTCAAGGTGAGGTTTGAACGATTGAATCAGTGTATTGACCGGCTCAAACGTTGATTTTTCCAGGATTAGTTGTATCAGGTTTCCTGCATTTTTAATATTTGAGAAACGGGTAATTTTTTCGGCAAGTCCGGATTTTGCATCAGAAGTTGAGCCTGCACTTCCGTTTTTCATTTTTTGCAGTTGATCCAGCACTTGTCTGATAAGACCAGATATTTTTCCAATGTTAGTTCCTTTTTCCGTTCGCGCTCCTATTCCGGTCTTTTCATCACCCCCTCCATTAGTGCCCTGCATCTGTCCGGTTTCGTCTTCCGAATTAGAATTATCCCCTTCTCTGCCTTCATCACCCTGTTGTGAATCCTCACCGGATCCGCGCTGTTCAACTTGAGGATTTTTATTTCCCAATCCTGTTTTTTCAGACAGCGGCAGACTCCCGTTTTGAGCGGAATCTCCGGATCCTGTCGGGTTCCCTGATTCTACCCTCTCATATACATCATTTCCAGAAAATGACCCGGTATTTTTAATTTCAGAGACGACCTCTTTTAATTCGTTAATAATTTCCTGCATTTCATTGGGATATCCCCCGTGTTCTGCAGTTCCTGAATTTTCAAGAGACGTTTCAAGATCAGTTATGGCATTGAAACAGTCATTACAGAATTTATCCTGTATATCCGGACTTAACTTTTGATCGGGAATAATTTGAGCAAGTAATTCAGAAAATTCCAAAAGGAGTCGGGAGAGTTCATCATTCCATGACACGGGGGTATTCCTGGCATCCTGATCCCATTGATCATGGGTATTTTCCAGTAACGTCTCAAACTGATCAAGAAGATCCTGCATTTCTTTATCCAGGTTGTTATAAATTTCTTCATGAATTCTTGGGAACTGATCAAGAAGATCAAAAATTTTTGTGATAAGGAGTTCGGTTACCGGGGCGGCTACTTCCGGTGATTCGGCTGCTAATTCCTTAACCGATTGCCAGAGTTCGGAATGACGGAGGTGGATGAGAAGCGGATAAAAAACACCGTACTGCCGGATAAATTTTTGAGAATCCTTAATCGGGATTGATTGCCCTTCAATTAGTTCCTTGACGATTATTGATGCAAGGTCTTCGCGAATATGTCGCGGGATTCTACGGGGGGGTATTACAACACAATCAATGATATCCGTACCTGCTCCAGTGTGAATATGAGATAAAGTGGGTTGGAGACGGGATTTATTCATTTTTTCATCCTAATGATTTCAGGATTGAAAGGCGGTTTTTATAGCACCTAATTTTTCTTCTAACATATGCACGTTATTGAGTTTATTCTGTTGAATAAGGCTAACCTCGTCCACATCATGCGATGTTAGCCAGATATTTGATTCAAGATCCTTTTTCATTTCATCAAACAGTGTCCTCACATTTTTGTAATGCGTTTTATATTGTTTTTCGATATTTTTGTATTCTTTTTCATAGATAATCTTCTTCTCCGCTGCAAGATCCATCTTGGGAGTGAAGTTGTAATTTTCTTTTAACTTTTTCAAAACCGTATCAAAATTGTATCTCGAATAATTCATCTCATCTTCAAACAATAATTGCGGATTGTTTCCATTTTGGTATGCCTCAACAAGCTCTTTGTAAGTTGAAATCTCCGTATCATCCCAATTTTTTCTCACATGAATACTCACGGGTAATTTTTCATCGTTAAGAATTTCTTTTGCATCATCGACAATTTTTTGTAGATTTGTTATTTCGAGATCTAATTTCTCCGTATCAATTCCGCCAGTGACCATGAGTTCAATAATTAATGTCCTCAATGCCTCTTTCTGGTCCGGCAAGTCCCAGAGCATATGCTGAAGGAGGAGAAGCATTGTCCGATCCACTTTCTTTTTTCCATTCGCAGCAGCCGCTACTTTCAGAACACCTACAATTTTCTTCCAGCGACGATCGGAGATCTGAATGCTCTCGGTATCTTCAGAATCCTTCCGCTCAAGATGCTTCTTTAGCGAGAGAAGAATATCCTGAACTTCATCAGATACTTCAATGGACTGGGCTTGAACCCGAATTTTTTTAATGCTGTCGATGTTAAGTTTCACTTTCGGTGAAAATTCTGCATTATTTATGAAAAGAAGGGATTTGACATTATCTTCATTCTGAATATATCTTACATCATATCGGAAGAGGAAGCGATCATAGAGTGCTTCGAGGTTTTCGTCTTCTTCTGGTAATTCATTTGATGCCCCAAATACCGTAAGAAGAGGTGTGTCGATCACTTCGGTCCCATTGTGGAAGCGACGTTCATTCAGGAGTGTCAGGAGACTATTAAGAATAGAACTGTTTGCTTTGAAAATTTCATCGAGAAGCGCAATATGGGCGGAAGGGAGGCATCCATCAATTTTTCTTTTGAACACATCCTTTTCAAGGGACTGGATAGATAATGGACCAAATATTTCTTCGGGTGTTGTAAAACGGGTCAGGAGATAATAGAAAAACTGAGCTCCTTCAATCGATTTACAAATGTTCTGTGCGAGATAAGTCTTGGCGGTTCCCGGTGGACCAAGATACAGGACATTTTCATTGGCAAGAATCGCAAGGATTGCCCCGAGAATTTCTTCATCCCTTTCAATAAAATGTTCTTTAAATTCGTTATGGAGTGCCTGGATCTCTTCTTTCAACAAACTCACTTCCCGATCTGTGTTAAAAATGATTATTTCTTCGATTTTTTTGCCTTTTCACGAATGTAGATACTCTTTCCGCTTTGATCTTTTGACTGTCTCTCATCGATCTCGAACAGACCTACAGATTTGATCAGATCATAAAATTTCCTGAATCCATAATTCCGGGAATCAAATTCAGGGCTTCTTTTCTGAAGATTATTTCCGACAAGACCTAATTCTGCCCAACCTTCATTATCTGATGAATCCTCAATACTGCTCTTTAATAAATTCAGGAATTTTACATCATTTTTTACATTATTGAGTCCCAGTGCTTCCGGTTGAGAAGAACTCGAAATTTCAGTATGTTCACCCGCTCGTAATATCTCCGTATAGATAAATTTGTCACAGGCATCGACAAAGGGTTTGGGGGTCTTTTTCTCGCCAAAGCCGTATACTATCCGCCCGGATTCGCGAATTCGTGACGCCAGGCGGGTATAATCGCTATCACTTGAAACAATACAAAACCCATCCAGGTTCCCTGCATGGAGTAAATCCATTGCATCGATGATCAGTGCACTATCGGTTGCATTTTTTCCTGACGAATAATTGAACTGCTGAATCGGAACAATGGAATGTGCTAAAAGAACATCTTTCCACGGCTGGAGCTGGGGAGTGGTCCAGTTCCCATAGATCCTTTTCACAGAAGCAATTCCGTATTTTGCAATTTCATCAAGGAGATTTTTTATAATGCTTGCCTGGGCATTATCTGCATCAATAAGTACCGCCAGTTTTTTCTGACGCTCAATAGGCAGAGAGATGTAATCCATTAACTCAACATTTATTTCTAACAATATAATTTTGGTTATTTGAACGTGGGAGAACACGGAGGTCTTATTAATGACCGATGATGGGGGTCTCCACTCGCCGGGGACTTTTTGTAAAAGGGGGCACCCTTCATCTCACAGTGGCAAAATTATTTCCTTTCCTTCCCCAACAAATCCTTATGCCGGATCTCGATCCCTTCTTCTTCACGATCAATTCCTGGTCCTTCACCCGGCACCGGACCTGGACCCGGTGTCCGCGGCAGTACTACTACGAGTACATCGCCCAATACGTGACAACCAGCCCGGTCGTTCCTCCGGAAAAGATCCGGTGGCTCAAGAATTTCACGTCAAAATACGTTGTGCAGGGCCAGCTCATCCACGATATCATCGACCAGCAGATCCAGCTCGCTTGCGACAGCAAGCCCATGAATTATTTCGAGGCGGAGAGCGTCTTTGCGAAAAAAGTTGCGAACTACCGGGCCATCGGCGGCGAGACCTTCACCGAGCACCACAACGGCGAGAAGATACCGGACTCGTTTTTCACATACATTTTAGAGAACGGGAAGACCTGCCTCTCCACGTTCTTTGCCAAATGGCCCGAGTACGCGAAGCGCGAATGCCTGCGCCACGAACAGTTCGATCACTTCACCATCGGCGACGCGGGCGTGACCGTCAAGGTGGACTTTGCCGCGAAGATGCCGGACGGAACAATCGTCCTCTCGGACTGGAAGACGGGGAAAGACGACGACGAATACGAGTCGGAGCTCCAGATGGCGGCCTACGTGCTCTGGGCAAAGGAGTTCTACAACCGGAGTGCGGACGAGATCGGCACCGAGCTCGTCTTTCTAAAGACCGGTACGACAAAACCCTATGCCTTCTTTGAGGACGAGTTACGCGAGGTGCGGGAGCAGATCGCTGGCGAGTTTGCGGCGATGAATGCTTCGTATGAGTTTGGGGATTTTCCGGCCCGGCCGGTGGCGAGGGAATGTTTGAGTTGTAAGTTTGCGGAGGTTTGTCCTGAGGTTGCACTTAAAAAATAAGGATTCCCTTCACGGCAGGTAAATTCCTAATCACGATTAGTACTAATCACGATTAGGAAATGGAATGTATCGTCAGGATCTGTGCAGTTCCACGGGGGAGTGGGCAGGTCAAACCACGAACGGGCAGACTTCGGCCGGACCCGCACCATCTCCAACAAGAGAATAGATATAATTTCATGTGAATATACTAAAACAACAAAATATCCAAAGGTGAATCTATGGCAAAACCCATTGAGATCGGGCTTGTGCTCGAAGGGGAGGATGCACGTGCGTTCCAGACGTACCTGGAGCACCCGACATTTACCCGCGATGGTCTCAATCTTATACGTGAGGCAAAGCGTGATGCCGAGCACACGGGCCTTGACTAAACATTTTTCTTATAATGATCGCCCCCATCCCTTTTCAGAATCTCGAATTTGTTCTTTTAAACGCCGACCATGATCTATCCGGGTTTCGTTCATCCGAGCCCGAGCTCGATGAATTTTTAAAAGAGGATGCACTCGTTAGTCAGAACAACCTGATTTCCGTGACGCGGCTGGTGCTTCTTGAGGGAGTCGTTGTAGGATATTTCACCCTTGTTAATGACAGCATTGAAGTGAGGGCCGTTGAAGAGTGCGACCGCGAGAAGAATTATCATTTCCGAAAATATCCTGCGCTCAAGATTGCACGGCTGGCAACGCACAGCGATTATGAGCGGTTTGGTATCGGGCGGAGTATGCTGCGGAAGATCTTTGCGGTATCGATTACGCTCTCCCGACACGTCGGCTGCCGTATCATCACGGTCGATGCAAAGCACAGTGCGGTCGACTTCTACAAAAAATTTGCCTTCAAACAGGCCGTCAGATCCCCGGGCGAAACCGTCCCGCTCTATCTCGATCTGAAAAATGCACTCCGGCAGGTCTCGCGGGAATCTTAAAGATATTGCCAAATGTCGCGTGAAGCTAAACCCATTGATGAGACCGGGATCCCGGGATTTGAAGCACAGGGAATCCCGGGCAGGCTGATACAATCGGGTTTATCCGGAGTTAGTCCCCTGCCCGATAATCCCCCTCTTTTTTAATTCAAAATAGCATCTGGCACAGGCTTCCACATCGGCACCGGCATTATGGCTGTCGGCAAATTCTTCCTGGAACAACTGGAGGTGGAGCTCGTTTAAGGTCGGCCACTTGTATCCCCGGCCGGACTTTGAAGGAAGTTTGCACAGTGAGACAATCTGCGGGGTTTTCATGGTACAGAAATACTGTTTTCCTTGAAGATTCGTTTCAAGCCTACACCGCAAAAATTCCGTGGTGACAATCGGCAGATCGAAATCGAGATTATGCGCAACGACCGTTTCCGCTTAACCCCATGAAAACCGGGACAACAAGCCGGGAAGGATGAGTGTGATACCATGATCTTCCCGGCTGTGCTGACACCATATTGGTATCAGCATCTCCGGATTTCTTATCGCTGTATAAGGATTCTCTCGCCCGGTACCTTTCGGAATTAAAAAAAGCGGAAGGTACTCGGTGATAAAAGGTATTTAGGTTTGTATCGGACTCGCCCCTGTGATACCATGAGGGTTCACTGGATAGTATGTTTAATCGCGATCGGTGCAGCACTTTTTGCACCGGCAGTATCGGCACAGATCGTAGAAGAAAAAGACGGGTATGTTGTATCCACTGTAGATGATGTCATAAAAGTGACCGGACTTCCTGATATATCCGCGAGGATGTCATCCCTAATCACTCAGGGAGAGACACACACGTATACCAGAAACGTCGTTTCAGGAACGACTTCGATTGTATCCGATCTTAATTGGGGCGATACTGCAGATTCTTTGTCATTAACAATTATCGCGCCGGATGCAACCCTAGGTCCCTACTATGATGGAGCCGATGGCACGATCAATGGCAGGATTTTCCTCAGGGTCTCAAAATCTTCCGGAGTTACCCCGGGTACCTGGTGGAACAGGATTTTCGGGGAACATGTTGAGGGTGTGGAGGATTATACGTTCGACTCCTACTAATTAAAACATAAATTTCATCATACTAAATTATGGAAGATACAGTAATGATTAAACGGGATTTTTTCATTACTGCAATTTTTCTGTTGCTCTTTTTTTTATCAATACTACCTGTTTCCGGCGAGTTAGAAGGATACATCGTTGAACCGGCGACTCCCGACATGATTCCCGGGCCTTCCCAAGATCTCGACCGTGTTCAATTATGGGAGCTCCCCCCGAGAGTTCTGGCGATCTATGCGGCACTTCTCATCTTCCCGCTCCTTGTATTCCCGATAGAGTTGTTTTTCACCCTCAAAGTGTATGTGTATCTGGGTTACCGGAAAATCGCAAAGAAAAATGTCCTTGACAATCCTTCGAGAAATGCGATCTTCAGTTTTATCAGGGAAACTCCCGGGACAGATTTTTCGGAGATCTCCCGGGAGACGGGAGTACCCCAAAATTCCCTCCGATATCACATTGCAATCCTGAAACTCACGAATAAAGTGACAATGCTTGAAACTTCCCGGAATACACGGTATTTTGAAAACTCAAATCTCTATTCGGCGATGGAACGTAAGGTCTTAAAATATCTCCACAATACCACAACGAGAACTCTCCTGCAACTTCTTATGGGGAATCCCGACCTGACCCGGGTACAAATCGAGATCGCCCTCGGGATCTCCGGTGCCGGGGTAAACTGGCACATGCACCGGTTATCTGATGACGGCCTTCTCGTTATCAGAAAAGTCGGCAGGACTGCCCAGTATGAACTTAATTCTGATATAATCCCCTACCTCGAAAAGTATCTTCCTTTATATCAGGAGAGCATTGTCCGGGAAAAGGATAATTGATTTTTCTGCTATAGTCCTGATTTTTGGTTAAGGATTTTTACTGCCGACTCATGTGAGTGCGACGGGTGAAGCCAGCGATAGTCAGGAAAGCCCGTCGGAGTTTTGGATGTGATACCATCCAAGCATTTTTCCGGAAAGCGGAAGGTACCGGGTGATAATACGTTTATAACAACTCTTCGAATTGGTCAATGTGGACGACCGAAGGTTGTCCCGAAAAGTGAAGGGCGGGTTCGCCTCAGGTCAAATACGGCTGAACCCGGCCCCGCCCGTAGGCATGAGTCTGTTATCTTCGGATCCTATGAAGGTTTTTTCCCATGCCAACGAGCGAAGGGCATGGAAAAATGCGAGGAGTTGAAGAAAAAAATGAACCTATCTAAAACATGGGTCGTCCTGCTGGCACTGCTGCTGGCAGCGATGGCGATGGTACCGATGGTGAGCGCGGCGGAGACGAGTGATAAGGCAAATATTGTTGGAGTTACAGTTCCCGCTCCTGAAACTATTGATATCAACGAATTGAAAGCACGACATACACAGCACTCTGATGAAGCATTTGTACTGACGAATCCCGTTAAATTTCTGACCTTCTGGAATAACAAACTGGAATGGGGATTATCCCAGCAGCAGATAGAAAACGGTGTAAAAAAAATGGAAGCCGGAGACCTGAAAAAATATTGGGACGAATCGGGAAGATATTATGAAATACTAAATCCTGAAGAATTTAGTCATGACTTACAACGGGCTCTCGGGATAACCAAGGAACAGGCTGCTGTTTTTGTTGAAGCACAAAAAGAGCAAACGCGCCTGGATTACCAGAATTATCAGGCCCCATCCCAATCTGCACTCTCCTCATTGCAGAAATCATCCATGGTTCTTACTGCAAGTCCAAGCACCCAGTCAGCACCTTCCGCGACAGGATATCTGTACACTGCACTAATCTTTACCGACTTCCAGATTCCTGGTGAAGAGGGGGTCTGGAGAGACTCACATAAAGAGGACGCTTTGTACGATGCCTGGATGGGGACAAATCAGATTGAAAGCCAGGCCGATTCAAGAGCCGGTGTAGATAATTCCGTAGGAATGTATTCTGTTACCGTCAGCGGACAGAATACCGGAGACAACAGTAATACATGGGGTCCTTCAGGATGGATGGAACGGGCTGCGCAAAACCTTGGCTACACGGACAGTAACAGCGACGGCAGGTATACCGATGATATGGCCCGGGCACTCAAAAGTTATCAGGGTGCAGATTCGGTAATACTGATGTTCGCCACGCATGATGTAACCCGTTCATATGCGATAGGTCCCGATCAGGGATACGCAGATAAAGCAGCGATAGGATACTGGTGGCTGGGATCAGACAGCGCAGTTCACTTCGCAACACAATACCACTATGAACATGAGGCACTGCACCTGTATGGGGCACTGGATGAATATACCGGAGCAAGTTATTGCGGACAGGCAAGTATTCTTGCAGTTGATCCCATGCAACAGTTCTATACAAATACCAACCATGTCACCTGTACCGGATCAACAACCAGCGTAATGCGGGATCTGGGCGAAACCGTGATAAGCCTGTCAACGAAACGGTTCATCGGGTGGGGAGATCATGATAATGATGGAACGCTTGATCCGTTTGACAGCACCCCATAATTTTTTATTTTTTCCCCGGGCCATAAAATTCGCACTACCGGTCCTTATCGGGTTATTGATGATCATTCCCGCAATCCACGCTGAACCGGATATGGTGACTCCAACAATCTCTGCCGGCGATTCAGCCATCATTATTGATATTAAAGCCCCTCAGGAGAAAAAGGTCTTTCTGAATTTGCCAGAACCACCACATGTTACAGTGATCGGTTATGTGAGAAACATGGAATCATTGCAATCAGTCATCATCAGTTCCAATGAAGGATCAACTGATTGTGGCAACACATCGTTTATATCCTGTACAATTTCGGTTACAAAGGGCCTGAACAAGATCACTATCACGGCCATGGATTCTTTCGGGAGACGGGTATCTACGACAAGAAATTTCTCAATAGAATACGGGGTGCCTGATCTACCACCCAGAATTACCATCTCCGGGAAGATAACAACACCGGATGGACGACCGGTAGAGGGTGCGACAGTCCGAACGGAATTTCCCCGGCCTTATGATACAAAAACGGTCACTGTGCAGTCAGAAGCCGATGGCACGTATCGTATCAACAACGCACATGGGTTTAACCAGAAAATCAGTGTGGAAAAAATTGGGTATGCAAACGTTACAAAAGAGATGACCTTTGCTCAAAACGTCAATACCGCGGATTTCATACTAGAACCAATAACAAAACCCGCTCCCGGATTTACGACTGTCCTGTGCCTTGTTGCAATAACCGGAATTGTTCTGATGACGATTTACCGGAGGAGGTTGCCCTGAAAAAGAAAGGATGGGCCCACACCAGTCTGGCACACCGGATAAACCCGTGCCTGCCCGTAGGCATGGGATTATTCAATCTTGCCATCATATGAAGATTGTTCTCAATGCCGTTTCTTCCGGGGGCACGGACACCGTTTCCTGTGGAACCGGAAAACGGGATCGCCGGATTGGAAATACGGGGCTGAATCGGGCGTATCCGGGATACGGTATTTCCGGAGGGTCGATCCTGCACGTTCCTGATCCCTCCTGGAAAAGTACTGAAAATCCGAACCCTGCATGACCCGGGATAACCTGTTTTTCTCCCCCGGACAAGTCAGTTTCGCTAAAAACCATGTCAGTTTCCGGTTCCGGTATGCCCAAAACAGCAGATTTACGCCGGATATCCGGCCCGGTCCGGTCAAGCGTATTTAGGCGAATTTGTGCGGAGGATAATATGGGCGCTGGGGTCCTGCACGTGGCCGGAAAAGAAGGCCTGTTTTGGGAGTCACGGATCCGGCAGGGGATCGGTAGGGGAGATACGATCCCTGGCACACGATTCTCCGACGGAGGGGGTGGAGAATGAGGGGGCCGGATGAGCCACAACACGCACGAATTCCTGCAAAACACGCACGAATTCGGGGAAAAATTGCATTTTCACGTCGGAGAAAAAAGCACCTAATAGCACTCTTTATGGGGCCGATCTCTTTTTGGATGGCCTCCTGCACACGGAAATGAAAAGAAGGCCTGTTTTGGGGATCAGGATTTACCCGGTCCTTTCCCGAAATATCGGCGGCGATTCCCCTTTAGGAGAGATTTTGGCAGGTTACCCGGACCTGCCGTCCATCCGGGCAAGCAGGGCTGCAACTTTTGGTTCGATCTCAGGAAGATCCGTAGTGATCACATTCCAGACAATCGAATAATCGATCCGGAAATACCCGTGGATGACCCGGTCGCGGAGTGCCGCCATCTCCTTTTTAGGGATCTCCGGGCTTTCGGATTTGATCCGGTCCGGCACATTCTTTGCCGCCTCACCAATGACTTCAATCGCGCTCCGTACGGCATGCGCAAAATAATCATCGCTGATCAGATCTTCATACGAACGGCCAGAGCATATTCTCTTAAGGAACGCTATTTCGTCAAGGATATGCCGGAGGTAGACCCGGTCATCCTTCAACCCAGATCACCTCGGCCTCGACATTTTCACGGATATACCGGTCGAGCCCTTCACGGGTTACGAGATCGACTTTGCGTTTGAAGAGTGCTTCAGGATATTCCTCAAAGACCGAGAAAATTAAAAACGCGTTGCGTGCCCTGCCGTAAACTCCACAAGCACATCCACATCGCTTTTACGGGTCTGCTCCCCGCGTGCAAACGAGCCGAAGATGCCGATCCGCTCAATACCGTATCGCGAGCGAAGCGCCGGGGCTGCTCCAGGCACGTTTCTTTACCACAGCATTTTTGCGCTGGCGCGGAACTACAAGCTCGGGCATACGATACTTCCTGGTTAGTAAGGATTTGGAGATTCTGGTACAATAAGGATAGGGGTGGGGGATATCCGGAATTTTAATCCCGTCGAATTCGACGGGTTTAGAAAAAAAATCCAAATCCCTTCAGGACTTCATCGGCAAAAATTCCCCGATCTCCGTGAAGAACAGGT
>Ga0183101_1000689_pt1 | contig 16250 bp, 26 predicted proteins | sample Biomet3_FD_127790 | JGI IMG/M metagenome (GOLD analysis project Ga0183101, IMG submission 127790) | Microbial communities from bioreactor (seeded with sewage sludge) at LBNL, California, USA - Biofuel metagenome 3 | ecosystem: Engineered > Bioreactor > Anaerobic > Unclassified ... | reverse complement strand
TTTTACGTATTGGTCTATGACATATCCCTTTCCTGCGATAAGTCCGTCATCATCCCATAATATTTCGGAATAAATTGAAGCTTCATTTTTTGCAATGGCATATACTTTATTTTTATCCCATCCAAAGGCACTTTTAAATACATGACTACATACTCCGTAATCCCTCATATCATAAATAATAACCACTAAAATGAATTTGTCATTATCAGAGAGCCCATCGAAATCAACTTCTTCTGATAAATCGGGAAAACAAACATCCTTATGATTAAAACAGTCTTTTATGTTAGACGCATCGTATATGCGCCTTTTTAGGTTGAATAGTCTATTGGCATACTCTTCCTGCTCTTTTGTTAATTCGTTCATACTATTTTTCTTTAATGGTTCGTTCTACATAATCCGGGCACGCTGGTTCTCCAGGTTCCCCAATGTTACAGGAGAAATTAAACCAATGGCAGCTGTCACATTTTGGAAGAAGTTCTTTTCTCGCTTTTTCTCGATCGGCTTTCATGCGATCTTTTATATCTTCAGGTAGCGCGTCTTGCGCTGCCTTATCAAATGTAATGCATTTCATATTATCCATTTTCTTCAATAGGTTTAATTAAACGGAAAATAAAATTTTTTGCCCCTTTTCCATTTCTGCAATCTTACAGTTCTTTACCGCTTCGTTGAAATAGGAGTCTTTGATTTCAAACCCTATCCCCTTTCTACCTAAAAGAATGGATTGATAAATTTCAGATCCAATACCAAGGAATGGAGTTAAAATAGTATCGCCCTCATTGCTCCATAATGTCACCGCCCGATTAATGGTGTCTAACTGTAAAGGACATATATGCTTCTCGTCGTTTTCACCGCGGGCTTTCATTCCGTTAAGCGTATTTGAGTAGTCTATATCCATCCACACAGGACTGGCGTACTTCTGCCACGTGTCAACCGATATATTGCACCGTACAGGGTGTGTATGCTCACCGTCTTTGCGAAATACCATTAAGTAATCCGGTATCCCTACTCTTGACATAGATGCATCCTTTTTCACTTGCTTGTGAAGCAAACCTAACGCCTTTGTTCGCTGCATTTCGGTAACAGGATTTTTCCATATAGTTACACGAGAATGATAGATAAACCCAGCTTCTGCAAACGCTTCTAATATCATACCGGAAAAGTCCCGTAATCCGATAAATCCCTCTTTACCTTTCTGAATAGGTAAATCCATGCAATGAACGGCAACGTTTCTGCCATTCCACATAACTCTATACAGTTCTTTTACAAGGAACTTGAAAGCAAAGAAAAACTCTTTATAATCTTTAGAATTGCCCATATCTTCCAACTTGTCAGAATAGGTGTAGAGTTCAGCAAATGGTGGAGAGAATATAGAGAATCCGACACTATCATCGGGGACATTTTGAATCAGCTGTACACAATCACCTAAATAGATTTCGCAACTATCCGATTTGTAGCTTTTCAATACTTCCATATTTTGCAGTTTTATTTGGTTCTTGATATTTCTATTGGTCGCCTCGCTCATCGCATGCTGCATCTCATTAAATTGCTTTTGTTTTTCATCAATGGTTTTCTTAACATTCTGCATAGTGTCTATAACTATCAGATAGATATTCACATCATATTCTTGTCCGAAACGATAAGAACGTCTAATGCCCTGATAAGTAGATTCAAAAGAAAAGTCAAGTGAAGCAAATATTTGATTGTGGCAATTTTGGTAATTTAACCCGAATTGAGCTATCTTTAGTTTAGTAATCAATACCCTAAATTCACCTTTTCCAAAACTCAGTAACTTTTCTTTTTTATATCCTTTGTTATCGCTCCCTTTTACTTCAACGGCATCAGGGATTAGCTCCCGTAACATTTTTCCCTCATCATCGTGCCCTATCCATACGATAAATGATTCATCAGAATTGTTTGCGATTTCAGCGACACGGGATAATCTTTCGCTTATTGTATCTCTCAGCTCTGCATGATATGTTGTTGCGGATACAGCCGTGTCATTAAACAGCATACCGTTATCCCTTTTTGCCGTTTCTACAACTTCTTCAATGATATTCAGTTCGGGGAGCACATAACCTGATCCATTAAAACCGATATCATCCGGTTTACATAGCATAACCGCCCATGTGGATACAAAATCCCAAAACGCTTGCGTTGCATGTCCTTTTAATCTCCATGAGGAAGTATTACCACCGTCATGTACAAAATACATAGCAAGCATTTCATTACGATTCATCACGTTTAAGAACTCCGCATGATTACATAACTCCATTGTATCGTTAGGGCTTGGTGTTGCTGTACATGCTAATTTGTAAGGAGTATCTTTAAACTCATCAATCAGCTTTTGTTTCGTTTTACCATCGAAGTTTTTCAATATTGAACTTTCATCCAATACCACACCGCCAAAAAGACAAGCGTCAATATTATCCAAGTTATCATAATTGGTAATATAAATGCCAGGCTTTAAATCTTGGTCGAATACCGTTGTTCCTAATTCTTCTACATAGTATCCAAACTTATCACCCTCTTGTATGGTCTGGGGCACAACGCCCAAAGGAGCAAAGATAATGACAGGCATGTCTATGTGGTTAGCTACTTGATCAGCCCATTCTAGTTGCTGAATTGTTTTGCCTAGCCCGCAATCCTCAAACATGGCAAACTTTCCGGCTTTCAAGGCTCGTTTCACACAATACTTTTGAAAGTCAAACAGACATTCATTTATAACTCCGTCATTAACATCAAATCCGCTTTCTATGCGATTTTGTTTCTTTGTTTCTAAAAATTCCATATATTCTTTCATATCAAATTCATTATCACATTAATACTTTTAGCTATCTCCACAATCAGGAAAATTAATGTCCCTATTGCAAGTGTTATGATTAGTTTCTTTATCATGCTGCAACTTCTTTTAATTCACGTAACTTTCTACACAAAGCTTCACAAAGCACTTTAGCCATATTGACTTCGACGGCATTACCTATAAACTTTTTTTGATCTGCTTGGCTGCCGATGAGGACATAGTCTTCAGGAAAGCCCATAATGCGCTTCAGTTCCGGTATGCGAAGCATACGCATCTTAATATCTACTATTCCATATAAAGCCATAAACTCTTTTATTTTTATAGTCATGGGACTGTCTGTTTCGTAGATTTCAATCGCCACCTGTCCGGTTTCCGTAGCAATAAGATATGGCGGACGTTTATCCATCTTTGCTATCAATGTGAAGCAAGGCTTATCAATAGAACTTCCTGCACTATTGAACTGTGGATTCATCAGGTAATGCCATTTCCGGTTTGCAGTAATGGTCTGAGCTGGATCTTCAATTGAGCTGCCTATATTTCCGAAATTGGTATTCATCACCCACGGCTTACAGGTTATAAGTTTTTGTTTTGGATTAGTAAGTACCGCTGGGTTAGGATTTTCAATACTAGATATCTGACCGCCACCGGAATATTCATTTGCAATAAATCTAGGGGATACCAGTGATAGCCTATCTTTTGTTAATAAGGTAGGGCATGGTTTATTTAGGTCTTTCCCTAAATCATTAAAGCTATAAGAGCAAAGAAAGCGGCTATCAATAAACGCTAACCGATCTTTTGTAGTGACCGTTGGTGCAGGATCATTTACTGAATGATTATGTCTGTTGCCGTAATATGCGGAAATGAAAGCAAGTCTATCTTTTGTTGTCAATGTACTTGCAGGATCATCGATAGATGTATTCTTGCTATATGGATTACCGCCAAAATATTTAGAGATAAAAGCAACTTGTGCGATTCCTAAACGATTCTGAGTTGATACTGTCGGACAGGGTTCATTAACTCCCGGGGGATTATACTTTCCTGTCCGGCTCATAGAATTGTATTTTACTAGAAACGCATCTTTTCCACCTGCCACAAACTTGATCAATCCGGAATAGATACGTTCAAGTGTCTTTTCCGCAAGTGGCTTTTCTCTGAATATAGTTTCACCCTCATCTTTGAAGTTTAGCACGTCTTTTACTGGTTTCCACGGCTTTAGGCTACTGAACATATCTTGCCTTCCGCCTTTGCAATGTGTCGGCTGCGGGAATACAATCGGTATCCCTTTCTTGGAGAATATCCCGAAAAAGCGTTTACGAGTAGTATATGCACCATAGTCGGCGGCGTTAAGAATACGATAATCGAAATCGTATCCGTATTTCATTACCTCGCGTTTCCACCTCTCATACGAACGTCCCTTGTCTTTCGATAACGGCTTTCCGTTTTCGTCCATATCACCCCAGCACATAAACTCTTCCACATTCTCAATTTGTATGTAATCAGGATCAATAGCATCAATATACCGGAATAAGTGTTCGGCCAACGTTCTACTATCCGCATCCCGGGGCTGACCGCCTTTGGCTTTGCTGAAATTGGTACATTCCAAACTGGCATGAAGCATAATCTTTGAATTTGGATGATACTTTCTAATTGCATTTATAACAGAGATAATTGGTATCAACCCGATTGTTCTAATATCTTCTATAAAATACAAAATATCCTGATTATTTTCTTCAGCAGATAAAATAGCATTAGTATCGTGATTTATTCCAATAATGACTTTTGCTACTTTCTTTCCTTCTAATTTGGCTTTTTCTATTCCCGAAGTCTCACCTCCGGCTCCACAAAATAGGTCTATTACGAATATCTCATAATCAGGACATGATTTAATGAAAGTTATAATGTCTGATAACGTTCTCATCTCACATAAATTAAAAAGTTAGCAACCCAGTAGACCGCAAAAAAGAAAGCCGCAAACACGATTGTGATTACGGCGTAACTAAGAAGTAATTTATTGCTCATAGCTTTAATTCCTCAGGGAACTCATTGAACCGTCTCACAATCTCTTTGCACAAAGCATTAGAACTATCCAAATCACCCAAATGGATTTCTGCTATTGCTAAATTTCCTCCGTCTGCAATGCACAATTCAGCATCCTCTTCGTATTTTGTAGCCCTTGCAGGTATATCAATCAGCTTCATTGTCTTAGTGTCATATTCACCTGAAGAATATTCCCATTTCAATTTTATTTCCATAATCGTTATCTCTTTAGTACTAACATTAACTGTTTCAACTCTCTTACGGATAGTGGAGTCTTTGTCTTTATTGCTACATTGAGCCTATCAATGATTTCATTGGCGTTTCCCAAAAGTAAACCGCTACCACCGCATTTGCTGCATTTTAGCTCTGTCGCATATCCGCGCTCATACGCTTCTGAATTTGACATTTGAAAGTATCTAGGATTTGTATAATACCCTTTTCCGTTACATTTATCACATATCATAATCGTTATTTTTTAATATCAATCTTATAAGTTCTCATTAACATATCTAATAACCTTTTCTATTTTACTCGAAGAAAATAGAAGTGCGTGTAATCTCCTTTTGTCTTCTACCCATTCTCGGAATAGCTCATATTCGGGAGGTTTGAGCGTACGGTCAATTTTCAACTTGTAATGTATAGTGTTGTGTTCGGTTATTAATTCTTCGATGTATTTGTCCGAATTATCCCCGTCCGTAACAAACACCATCTTGTCTGTCCTTATTATCATTCATTTATTTTTTAATGTATTTCTCGCACAATCTCCCGTATCTATTGCAAGCGCAAACCCTACGAGATTGAACTTTGCAAAAACAAGAGTTGTTAATAAAGTCTTTTGCATTAAGACAGTCCTTGCAGAAGACGGGAGTTTCATTTTTGATTTTCATTTCCTTCTTTTATGCGATCTCAGAAATGACGCAATATTATTCGACATTTCAAGAGCCTTAATTGCCTCCTTATCTCCTGAATCTGCCCGGCGTTGCAATTCCGCTTTATAGTCTTCATAAAATATTCCGTCATTGCATCTCTTCTCTTCTGCTAAGCATGATTTATGCTCATTGTAAGAAATATTATCGGCAACCATACATCTATCTTTATTGTATTGCTGTAACCAACCCATAATCATTGCACCATCCAAGCGATTATATACTCTGCCGTATTTTTGCTTCATGGCGTTTTTAAAACAGAGTTTCAAATCGTCCATTTTGAAATACGGATATTCCTCTATGATTAAATCTATAGTTGTGGCTATCTGCACATCAGACATCGTTTCTCCGGTATTAAAGAACTCTATTAAATCAGCTACCAAAAATACAATAGCCGCTCTGGCTGATTCTATCCCGTTTGTTTTTCCAATAATAGCGATAGATGGTTCGTAGCTGTCGAACACATCATTTATCGTCATCGGTTTTAGTTCCCTGCAATATTTTTCCGGCGAGGTCTTTAAGACGGCTAACCGATTCTCTTCTTGCTGCTTTAGTATCAGCCCGTTCTCCATTGTAATTTCCCTCCAATATTTTAGTGTAATTTTTTGCTTTAAATATCCAGTCAAAATCGGCTCTCCAATTTTTGTCATTGTTTCCAATCAAGAATTGAGATTTTAATATGTTGTTGAATACAGTTCTTACTGATTCCTTTCCGTATTCTCCGACCCTTGCCTTCACGGCTTTTTTTCGGGATTCCGTCATGGATTGTATGAGCGGAAGTTTCCCGTTGAATGTGGTGTTGAAATAAGACATTAGCCCATTGTAGCTTATCTTTTCTTGTAAAATTTCTGCTGTCCCATTTGCTGTCCCATTTTCTGTCCCAACCATTACATTAGAGCTATCTTCAATAACAGTTTCTGCTGTCCCATTTGCTGTCCCATTTGCTGTCCCAAGTTTTTCAATATTGTAATTATTTAATTCTGAAACAAACCGTGAAACATTGCTTTTGCTCCATTCCCATTTATCAGCTAATTGACGTATACTTATTGGGTGCCCCTTGTTTTTTTTATCCATAAAGTCCAGATAAGCCTCGAACTTTGAGAACACCCTTTTTTCGCCCCAATGAGGCATATCTGATAATTCCATTATTCCAATGTCTTTATTTCAAACTCTATATATTCTTTCCCCTTTGGTACCATCTCTGTTTCTACGATAGCCTTACGAATAAGCTTATCATTAAATCCGTACTTTTTGCTTAAAATATCCTGTGTAGGTTTTATAGGGTTATCCCAGTCAGAAGCGGAACTACTAAATCCAAACTTGAAATGTAATTCATAGGGCGGGGGTGGTAGTTTTATTTTTGGGAGTAACCAAAGTAAATCTCTTTGGTATTGCCTATATTCGTCTGTACGAAAACGGCGACCTTTCCATGCGTCATTGACTGACATGGGTTTAATTTCTACTCGTATCATAATTTAAAATGTCTATTTGCTGCCTGCTCATCGTGTTGGCGGACTATTTCTATCAAATCAGTGCATGTCTTCCTAAATTCAAGATTTCCATCATACAGATTGTGGTGTTCTCTACACATGGGAACTATATTCCATTCTTCTGTGTAATATTCAGGATATGTAGATCTTGGTAATAAATGCGCAGGGTCTACAGACTCTCTTCCGCATATGCAACAATATGGAGATAGATTTCTTTTTATCCTATCTACTTCCCTATTAAGTTTAGATTGTTTTTTGCTGACTTTACGCATAATATAAAAAGTTTGCAGATTATCATGATAGCAATAATTAAGCTGATAAGCACATAGCATATAGTCCATGTAATTACAGTGAGTATTGTTTTCATGTGAAATAGTATGTTTTATTATTGGTGCCAAACTTTTGCATCTTTATGGTGGTAGTAAATGGGAAATCATTTTTCGATATCTTTCCCAATGCGTCTTTTATAGGCTTAGCGTTCGTAAAGAACTTGCATTCCTGCCCGTCGTGACGGATTTTTAAAATATACCGGTCTTCGCCGTGTTCGGTTTTTATTCCAGATTCAAAATCAAGAACTTCAATCTCGCAATTAAGTATATCAGATATGGATATTTGCGGGACTTGGAAGATATTGCTATTTTTTAGCACGTCTATCCCAAAGTCTGAGAACTTCTTCATTTTTAATTATTGTTTTTATTAGATGCCTGGAATTACAATGTTTTGCCCATCCAAGCCATGAACATATTCTTATCTTATATTCTTTTGGGGCCATGCTCTTTTTGTTGAGCTTGGCAACCATCCTACAGAAGTTCTTTTTTATGCCTTTTCGCATCATTATATGATTATGATAGAAGACATATCCAAGAAAGTCAATACCTCTAACATCTGCCGGGAATATCTGATAATTTCCTTTAAGTTTTACATTCAAAATATTCCCCATATAGGATTTAATCTCTTCCAAAAGGCAGTGTAGTTTCTCTTTTTCACTATCTAATATCACCATATCATCCGCATATCGGTAGTAATACTTGATCCTCTTTTCTTCTTTCAACCAATGATCGAAGTAGGAGAGATACAAGTTAGCGAAAAATTGGGATAGATAGTTTCCTATTGGTATTCCCGGAGCGGAATTTATAATGTCGTCTAAGAGATTAATCAGCCTTTTATCTTTTATTTTCTTACGTATTATACCTTTTAGAACATCATGATCAACGGACGGGTAAAATTTGCGTATATCCATTTTCAGGCAATATGTCGTTCCCTCAATGTCTTTTAAATCTCGTTTGATATGTTTTAGTGCTCCATGTATTCCTTTACCTTTAATGCAAGAATAGGTATGGGAAATAAATATAGAAGTCCATATATTTTCTAAAACATTCATTATCGCATGATGAACAACCCTGTCTCTGAATGGCAACCGATATATCTCCCTTTCTTTCGGGTCATAAATAGTGAATATATCGTATGCAGAAGTTTTATATCTATCTTCCATCAGTTCGGCTTGCAGTAAACGAATGTTGTTATCCAGATCTTTTTCAAACTGGATAACTCCATATGTTTTACCCTTACCTTGTCTAGCTTTTGAATAAGCAAGGTATAGATTATCTAAATCATATACTTTTTCGTATAAATTCCCAAATCTTTTCATAAGCCTTTGTTTCTAATAAGAACGTTCGGATTATTCCTACTAGCACCGTTTGAAGAGTTGTTTTCCACCAAGTGGTGAGGTTCTCTCTCCCTAAAAATATATTTCTACATAGGTGAGACCTGCTACCTGCGTTCGCATTCGAATTATCGTAATTCGTATTGTTGAAAGCGAAGGAAGAAGAAGATGGGAGGGAGCCGCCTTTTTTATTTATCCGATTTGAATTTCTTTCCAGAGCTCAATGAATTGCTTACCCGCGTACTCTGCGAGCTCTCGTGTTTTAAATCGGAGGCGAGACCCGCTACCCGCGCACGCAACCGAAAAATCGCAAAGCGCACTGACGAAAGCGAAGGAAGAAGAAGACATTACAAAATATGGATAATATTTACACTCATTCGCGTTATCCCAATTAGGAATCCAACCCTCATTCAATGCTTCGGCAATTACAATCATCTTGTATAAAGCCTCAAAGTGTTTTCGCATATCTTTGGGTAACATAGAAAAATCAGGAACATCCGGTCTTCCGGTTTCTTCCCGTGCGTCCTCGAATGTTTTGATCCTGTCCGTTATGTTTTGATTTTCAAAAGTATCTTTACCATACAAGTTTTCAAGAAGCTTCTTCCCTTTGTTGTCCGCTTCGTTCCATGCTCTAAGCGCATTCTTTTTGTCTACTGTAAGTTCCATATTCTATAAAATAAATTGTTTCCATAAATCAATAAACTGTGTTCCGCAATATTCCGCTAATTCGCTCGTTTTAAGAACGAGGCGAGACCCGCTACCCGCGCACGCAATCGAAAAATCGAAAGACGTAAAGTCGAAAGCGAAGGAAGAAGAAGAATTATTGCATCTAAACCATGGATAATAACGACAGATGCTGCTGTCAAACATATCTGGTTCCCATCCTTCATTGAGAGCCTTAATGATTACCTTTAACTTTTGGTAGGCAATATCATCGGGGGTCATTCCTAGATCGGTAAGTTCTTCCTCGTTAAGCGGTTTGATGCCCAATTCTTCACACGCATCTTCGTAAGTCTTTACTCTGTCGGTAATTTTACCGGAAAATAAATCCTTACCGAAGGACTCTTCCAAGATTGATTTAACTTCTGATGAGCCTGTTTTATGCAGTTCGCGGGCTTTTTCGTCTGAAATCTGTAATGTTTTCATATTTGTTTTAATTTTTTTTGATAAATAAAAAGCCCCGAACCAATTAAGGAACGGGGAGATGATAAAATAGGCTAAATCTTATTTCAGTATTTCCAATATCTTTGTTTCTGTAACGCTGCCGAGCCTGAAATCTTGCATACCTTGTTTAAGGTGCTCATTTACGAGTTTTGTAGCACCTTCTACCGTTTTTGCATTGCATAGCAGATAGTAGGGGTTTTCCTTTTCCTTTCCCTTGTCGTCCACAAAGATGTCAATCACCTTTGCCTTATAGTAGGTTTCATCTCCTTCATTAATAACTTCTATTATCCGGCTTCTCTTCACGGCCGTAACATCGCAATTCCCGTTATTGATTTCCATTCCCTTACATTCCGCTTCGGCATGGAGTTCGCAATCAAAGAGATACTGTTCAGTTATTTCTTTCTCTTTGCCTTTTTCGTCAAGAGCATTGTATTTTACCTTTATTTCATATAGCATGGTTAATGATTTTAAATTTTCTTTTTAAGTTTCTTGATCAATTTCCTATTTTGTCTTGCAACATCAGTATCGGAATATTTGCAATTCTTATCAATTAGTTCCGCACTCCGCTCTAATAGGCGAATTGCGGTTTTTAAATCTGTTTTGCATATCATATCTATTTCTTGTAAAATCCTTGAAATCTAACAATATCCTGATATTCCGGCGATCTCATAAGCCCATCACCCATACCAGCTAAAGATTCTGCACCCGGTTCATCTAGCACAACTTTAGAATCAATTTCTTTTGGAACTCTAAAGCATATCTGCACGGGCATATTAACTTTTGCATCTCCCGTCACTACGTTTACGGATGCTCGTTGGGTCGCTGCAATTATCCTAAATCCAAGTGAACGTCCTTTTTGAAGCAATATTTTGAGGTTTTCTTCCAGAGATTTAAGCCTACCCGTTGTTTTTATTGCGTATTTCGGCTTCCCGTTTGCGTACATTCCAACTTGTATCTCTTCTCTTACGTCAAGTTCCGCTCCTTGCTTTGAGGCAGCTACAGCATCGGCAAATTCATCGAAGACAATAAGGACTTTCTCCTTCTTTCCTGTCCTGGCTCTTGATTGCATTTCATCAACAAGAGTTCTCATCTGTTCTTCTATGTCTTCAATCTCGTTGAATACTTTTGCTTTTCCTGAATAAGAGCAAAATTCATACTTAGGGTCAAAAATATATATATCGTTAACTCCGGCTTTGATGGCATATTCTACGGTGGAGATGATAGACACGGACTTTCCACTTCCCGTGGCACCGCAAATAAGCATGTGAGGTGTGGCATGATTATCCATGTTCCATATAACTGTTCTGCCAAAATTATCAACCCCGATAGGTATTTTCATGTCTGACAGGTATTCCTCATCCCAAATCAAATCTTCCGTACGCTTCTTTGATGTTTCCACGTACAGATAAGACTTTCCGTCATATACCATTAAGTTACTCCCTATACGCACGGAAGAAACGTCAAGAGCATTAGCAATATCAAGATGGTATTTCATCACATTGCCTATTTTCACTCCTGCTGAAACTTCTAACAGATAAGTGTTCGAGGAATATCCTTTTATTTCGTGGGATACCTTAACGATTACGCCAAACGTGCGTAAAACATGTTCTATTTTCTCGCTATTCGTCATATTACTTGTTGATAAATCGTAGGTTATGAACGCAGCTGCATTATCTCTAAACCCTGTTATGACTTTAGGGTTTATGGATGCCAGAGAAGCGTCTCTAATCTTCTTCTGCCTTTTTGCAATCAGTTCTTTCTTATTTTCCGGTATTTCAAAATCGTCAACTTCCGCAATCATCGTTTTAGCCCAGAAACCATAAAGTTCGGCTCTCTCACAAAAATTGTCGCTATCATTGATGGTGTATACGTAGTCAGGATCAGAAACCGCTTCAATCATTCTCCGTAGGGGCTCGTATAGAAGAGCCTCATATAGTTTTCGGGTATCTTCGTTTATTATTATCCGGTGCCGTTTAAGCTGTGGGGAACCATCTTTGTTTTTGGCTTCCTTATTCTCTATAAACCATACCTCATCTACTGTTTTTCCTGTCTTGGATTCATATGCATTAACGTAAGTAATCGCCTGCTTACCGGCTGTAAATGCTATTTCGTCCTCATCAGTAAATTTAGCTTTTGATTTATGATCTATTATTACGGTTTTTCCGTCTTTCGTTTCTATTACAAGGTCTATGATGGCGTGACAGGGGAGGGGAATATCTACTCCGTTAATTGTTAGCCATTCATCACACCTCAACTCTACTCCAAGAATATCTTTAATGTCTGCAGTATATACTGAAAGTTCGCTATAGAAATTACCTATAAAGGTGGAAACTGATTTTGTAGCTTTTATCCTGCATTCCTCTATGGTAGGAGTTGTTTTCTGTAATTTCCAATCATTAGCGTGAACTTCATCAATATACAAAAAAGCAATTTGTTCTAATTGGGGAATAGGCGTTTGCCCTTCCGATAAGTTTTCAAAGAAAAATTGCAGAGCCGCATGATATGCATTCCCTGCAACTGAACTTGCCGATCTTCTCGATTTTTCTCTGTAGATTTCCCTCTTTTCAAATTCCTTTTCATTTCTTGCAAACGAAGTTACCTTGCTATAACTCCATGAATCAATGAGGTAATTTGAAAAAAGTTCTTCTAATTGAGAGTTATTGTATGATGAGTATTTGTTCATAACAATCTTGGTTCTTCCGTTTTGCCAGATTTTTTATCTTCTTTCATCTGCTCTTTCTTCTTGTCTATTTCATCCTTGATACCCCTTACTGTCTTCATTAGTTCTTCTACTGTAGTATCTCCGTCTTTAAGGGATTGGATAATTCCAATTAAGAGAGAAAGTTCATCCGCATTTATCTGATTAGATGTCTGCTTACCGCATAATTTTATTACTTCTTCCTCCGATATTCCGTAATCATTTTTAAAAGAATTGATCACAGAAATTCTTTTTTTCAGAAGTTTGTCAGCGTCCGATAAATCTCCGGTGATAAATTTCTGTGCGGCGTGATAAACTCTGTCTGTTATAGCTTTAGGTATAACCGCAAACACCGCATTGCGATACGCTATTGAGTTGGCTGCATTCCCAGTGACAGTAATCATATCATCACTGTATCTTTTTCCAAGCTTATCAATGATGCTTCTTCTTACCTCAAATGCAGATGCAACATTCGTTTCCAAATCCCATGCAGTTCCCCGGCTGATAACCTGTTTATCTGTAATTTGAACTACCTTAGCCTCTGTTCTCATATTTCCCCAATTGGAAACAATAATTTTCGCCAAATGCACAGATGGTCCTGTTATGGGTTTTCCCCCTCTAGGAAGCGCATATCCGCAGCTTTGCGCTGTCTCTCCGTTCATAGTAGCCATTACTACAGAGTTATCGATACTTCTCCTTATATCTCTTGGATATTGTTTTGCGGTTGCCACTTGTGAATCTACATTTGCTCTTTCAACTGCATCTAATTGCACAATCTGTGATTCTTGTGCATTTACTTCTAATGTTTCATAATCTTCTAGTCCCATTTTCTTCTATATTTTAAAGTTAATAATTAGCAAAATCGACTTAATCCCTGTGATTTGCAAAGCGAATTTCTTTCTTCCTCTAGCTCTTCATCGGTATAACCGGATCTATATTTGCAGCCAATCTGTTTTAGAACTTTATTGCGTTTCTCTATTCTTATTTTTTCTTCTTCAGATAGTTTCTTTTCATTTGTTTTCATATATCTTGTTTTTATAAGTCACAAATAAAAATCCCCCGACAGTATTGCCGAGGGATACACTCATTCTATGTGTCTGATATATACTTTCAGATAGAGTCAGCGACTAACCGATGTCGCGCGGGTGTGGCAGGGAACTATCTTTCCCCTATCAGACTATGCTTGTGCGGATACCCGGGGTCGAACCGGGATGAGTTGTCGGGCTCTTCACATCTAAGGATTGACACTCCTATTGTAGAGTGATGCGTTTACCAGTTCCGCCATATCCGCGTGTGCGTGTCTTCCCACGCTGCCATCCACTTCATACATGTTCCTTATATGCAATCCTCTTGTGGCTGATTATTTCTTTATGCTATCATTCATTGCTTTGTAAGCTCCAAGCATCGCACAAATAACGCAACCAATAAATATGACTGCGAAGAATCCGAATATTATTATTTTTGCTTCCATGTCATTCCGGTTCGGGTAAGTTCTTAAACACTTTCTTCACTATGCATTTAGCAAACCAAATAGTATATATAATACCAAGTATGTTCACTACAATATTAGATTTCCCAGTTATGGGGTTTTCGTCGTTCAATGCTAAAAGGCATGGCATTGCTAAAATTATAAGCAGTGCCATATTTAATATGATCTTTTTCATATCCATATTTTTTTACGATAAACAGTTACTTCTTTTTCTTTTTCCAATTGTTCTTTTAGAGCGTCAACTTTTTCTATTGCTTCAATAAAGAAATCAAAACTTTCTATAAACATTCCGTCTTTATAGACATGGTATTTTAGATTTGACTTCTTTATTTCATATAAAACTCTTTCTCTTTTAGGTATTATTATTGGAATAATAATTAAAACTAATGCTGTAAAAGCAACACATACTGAAGCTATTAAAATCATCTCATTCATATCGTTTCAATTTTAATTCTCACTTTTGTAGGCTTATCATCTTCCCATTTTACGGAAGGAAATAAAGATTTATCTATCTGGTTGTATTCTCCATTAGCAGACCATATTTGTTTGTCCTTTTTAGGCCTTCCCTTTATATATAGAAATAGCCCATCGTTTTTATCTCTTGCTACATAAGCCGCGATATTAAGCTCCGCCATTTCTTTCGTATTCTCTACTACATCGTAGGAGAGGATATTTCCATCTACCCGGGCATTAGATGCTTTGCACCCTTCCGGTAAGGTTATTCTTGCTTCTTTCATATTATATAAATTTTTTCCTTTTAAATTCATACCCCTTTTTAAAACCTTTTACATGTGCGTTATAGCATATATCAATCATAACTTCGTTACACTTTTTAAAGTATTTACATTTATCACATCTTGAAAGTCCTGCTGATTGTAATGCGGCTTCTTTAATTGTTTTCATATTATATAAGTTTTAATTGGTTCAAATAAAAACCGCCCCATCTTCACAGACAGAGCGGTAAGGAATTACTAAATAACACAAGTAGAAAAGTGGGAATAATAGGAATCGAACCTATATTGACAAGCATTTGCAAGGCGTCCTGCCGTTAGACGATATTCCCGTGTGCCGGATTTGGCTCCGGCGGGCCTGTTACGCAACAGCTCTAAGTTGCTGCGGAACGATTGATAAAGTTTTGCCAGTTGAAGGCTTCTGATAATCTCTTTTATACCTACTTGTTTGCCGTCAAATCCATATACCCCCGTACGCAGAGCGTGATATAATTATGTGTTATTCACGCTCTGCGTACGCACTGTAATTATACATGCGCAGACCGTACTAAGGCGACGGGTTAGCCATTTTATCTGAAACAGAGAGTGGAGGTAGGCGGTAGCGATCCGCCGTCCGTACAAACGTTTAACATAACGTCAACGATTATCATTGCTCCCATGCGTCAATTCGATTCGACCGCTCACGCTCTTGCATGGGATGGTGCGCAAAAGATTTTAAAGTGTCTAATTTTAAACCATTGCCGCACACCATATTAAAATGTTTATTATATTTGCCTTGTCTAATTTTAAATTATTGTTATTATGGAAGAAATTAAAATTGGTAGCGTGGTATACCTTAACTCTTGTCCAGAATTTAAACTCACAGTTGTTGGATATGCCAATACAGGTCTTAACCTTGTAGGTTATGATTTTAGAAAAAACGAGTTTGTAAATTTGTTTAAAATTCCGCAGTCCGCACTAACCTTAGTAAATCCTTCTTAGTATTGATTTAAATATAGGTATCCCAAAAAAGAAGGTGGTGATTGTCGTAATTTCCACCTTTCCTATTTTTCCATCCATTACTTTTTCAGATCGGATGTCTTTTCTAATTATTGCTTTCATATGTGCATTCTTTTAATATCTGCCAATATTGGCATTGTGGAGAATTACGGTAACGATCCGTTCCTTTGGATTTTCAGTCCAACGCTTCTACCTAGTTAGCTTATTCTCCGTGTGCAGCCCATTTGATTGCAAAACTTCTACAAAAAGGTCT
>Ga0183101_1000406_pt5 | contig 16279 bp, 16 predicted proteins | sample Biomet3_FD_127790 | JGI IMG/M metagenome (GOLD analysis project Ga0183101, IMG submission 127790) | Microbial communities from bioreactor (seeded with sewage sludge) at LBNL, California, USA - Biofuel metagenome 3 | ecosystem: Engineered > Bioreactor > Anaerobic > Unclassified ... | reverse complement strand
GCATAAATACTAGAAAACATTGATACTAATAATATAAAAATCAAACCTATTCTAAATATATACTTCTTAAAGTTTACTTCATTCATCACTATTGTTTCCTTTCACAATATATAAATATATGTTGCAATTAAGTTTCTATATTCTAGCCTTAATCGATTATTTGCTTTGCGAGAATTTTAATTTTAGATTTATTATTGGAATATATATTAATCATTTTCTTTAAAATTTTAAGAATTTATTCTACTAAAAAAGGGCTTGTTCTTGCAAATATTAAACTATAAGAATTAGTTCTAAAACTACTAAATAGTTAAACTCTTTAGTCTTTATGCAGCTAAATCTTAATAACTTGCACTAATACATGCCCTTTTTATTGTAAAAAACTTATTTTAAAATATTTGCTTCATCCTTTAAATCATATAATTGTTCCTGATTATTTCCTCCTAGGCCTCCCATATTCTGACTTATTGAATTTACATTCTGATTGTCATCTTTTGAATTATTTTTTATATCGTTACTGTCTTTAATATTTGGTTCATTACCTGATACAACATCCTTATATTGACTTTCCGGAACTAATGTTCCATTTTCAGCAACCCATTTTAGAATTTCACTACTTTCGCCTCTGCCCATGCCACCAGTAAGTACATATCTCACTTCTCCATTCTTAACCATCTCTTTAAATTCATCTAAAGAAAGAATCTTATCAGATCCTGAAAATCCACCAAGTGCCATTACTGATTCACCAGTTTGGATTATTATACTATCAGCGCTTTGTGATGATGGTACGACAAGTGAATATTTTTCAGTTGTTATATTACTTTTTAAGAAATCAAGTAACTTCGAATTTTTACCATTGTCACTTCTTTCCTTACCAAAACTTGCTCCGCCTCTTTCACTGTTTGAAAGAAGTTCCAATCCAGCAGTAGGAATAGTACTATTTACACTATGAGTAATTGCTGCACTTGATCCAATAAATGGTACAGTTAAAATACTGACTATAGAAATTCCTAGCAATATTTTTTTCAAATGTATGTCCTTATTATCACTTAAATTAGTATTATTTTTTCTTCTAATAAAGCTCAATAAATTTAATATTGCTAATATTGATGAAGTTAAAAAACACAATAACAAGGCTATTAAAATTATTTTTCTTATACTATCTGATAGATTATTTGAAAAATAAGATAACATCATCATATTAACAAGACCTTCTATAATTAATGATATTGGTAATAACCATGACGCCCATTTTTTTTCATTATATAGTTTCCACATTGTTACTATTCCTATTCCAGCTAATGCTGCAGCCGGAGGTGCCATCATTGTTAAATAATATGGATGGAATAAACCTGTTGTGTAACTGAAATATATGAATTCAGGTACCAACCATAAAATCCATAATGCTAGTGATATTTTTCTTTTATTATCTAACTTTAATCTTAGTTTTTCTTTTATAGCACCAGCTACAAAACCTAACAACGCAAGTGGTAAAAACCAAATTATTTGATCAGATAAACTATTTTTAGAAAATAATCTTGCTATTCCTGCTTTTGTCTGTCCTCCAAAGGTACCTTGAAGTCCACCTTGTCCTCCTAGGCCTCCTGGCATTCCTTCATTAGGTGCTTTCTGCATACTTCCGTCACCTTGTCCATCTCTATTTTCTGCTCCACTTACCATTCTATTAGTGCTTCCATTGTAATTTTCTTTATTCACTTGTTGATTCTGATCATTAATTACTTCAGTATTATTTTGAATTTGTCTATCATCTTTTTTATTATTGCTAGCATTAAATCCTTTATTTGATTTACTGCCAATTCCAAGTCTTTCTAATCCATTGTGACCAACTATAAGTTCCATAACACTATTATCTGTACTACTACCAATATAAGGTCTATTTTGTGCTGGAACTAAATCTACAATTAAAGCCCAAGATAATGATACTGACATAAGAACAAATGTGCCTATAACAATATGAACTATTCTCTTTTTTAATGTTATAGATGAAGAAAGAAGATATGTTATATAAATTGCTGGCCCAATCATATATGCTTCCAGCATTTTTATATTAAAACCAATTCCGACAAGTATTAAACTTAGATAAAGATATTTAGCTTTTCCTTTTTCAGCGGCTAGTGTAAGAGCTAAACATGCAAAGAGCAGTGTTAGAACAAGCAAGTTATCTATTGTATTGTTTCTACTTGCTGCTACAAAAACTGGAGTTACTGAGAGACATAATCCTGAAATAAGTCCAGCGGCACTTCCAAAAGATCTTTTCACTATAAAATATATAAGATAAACTGAAATTACTCCAGCTAATGCTTGTGGTAACAATATACTCCATCCGTTAAATCCAAGTATCTTAGCAAATAAGGCCTGTATCCAGAATCCCATTGGCGGTTTATCAATTGTAACAAAACTCCCTGGATCGAAGGATACAAAAAAGAAATTTTTAAGATTCAAAGTCATGCTCTTTACTCCAGCGGCATAATAACTATTCCCATATCCTTCAATTCCTATATTAGCAAAATTCAATACCGCAGATAATATTAAAATTAAAGATATACTTATATTCTCTTTAGTTAATTTTAGTTTCTTCAAATTTGTTCCCCCTCTATAAAGTCTTTTTCTCTAGATTAATAATATTATATTTTTTACTTGATCTATTATAATTTGTTGTACTAGAAATTACATAAATTGGCCTACCTTTACTTTCATCAAATATTCTTCCAATATACTGACCCATTATCCCAATACAACCTAAAACTACTCCAAACATCATCATGTTAATTCCTATCATCATAGTAAAATTCAACACGCTGCTTTTATTAATTATAGCTTTCGTAATATCAACAAACATTAAAATAATTCCAACCAGCAAAGCTATGATCCCAAAATGTCCTGCAATAATAAGTGGTTTATACGATAGTGCTGTTATACCATCACATGCCAGCTTAAACATCTTTTTTAGAGGATATTTAGTTTTTCCTGCAAATCTTTCCTGTCTTATAAATTCAACATAGGTTTGCTTATAACCAACCCAACTCACGAGTCCTCGTACATATCTATTCCTTTCAGGCAGAGCTATTAATGTATTACACACCTTCCTATCTATAAGTCTGAAATCCCCTGCATCTACTGGAACGTCAACTGTTGTCATACTTCTTAATAATCTATAATAAACTCTTGCCGTAAATTTTTTAAAAAAGGTTTCCCCTTCTCTCTTTACCCTCTTTCCATAGACAACTTCATAACCTTCTTTCCATTTTTCAATCATTTTAAGCATTACTTCTGGTGGATCTTGGAGATCAGCATCTATTACAATAATTGCATCTCCTAATGCTAAATCCATACCTGCAGTTATAGCCGCTTGGTGACCAAAATTTCTTGAAAAATTAATGAGTTTTATATTCTCATCTCTGCTACATATTTCTTCTGCTATTTCTCTTGTTCTATCTTTACTTCCATCATTCACAAATACAATTTCGTAACTTTCATTTGTAGAATCCATAACTTCTTTAAGTCTTTTATAACTTTGATTTATAACAAGTTCCTCATTATATAAAGGTACTATAACAGAATAAACTGTTTTATCATTCATATTTATCACCTCAAATATCTTTTATAAATTAAATGTTGAGTTATAAACTCTTTTAAATCTATATTTACATTCTAGAAAATAATTGTCACAGTTTTGTTACATTCCAATCACAAATTATATACATTTTAAATAAATATTATTATTAGAGATTTACCTATGAACTTATACCAATATATTTATGCGAGGAAGATTTCTCATTAAATGAAAAATAATTCACAAAAAAAGATAGCACCTCATCTTGAAAATGCTATCTTTTTTTCTTTAAATACTATAATTTTAAAGAGATCTACTTATATATAATTACTTATATCTTAAATTTGTTCACCACTTCATTTAACTTTTCTGCTAGCAGAGCCTGCTGCTCTATCTCAATTGTTGTTTCGCTTACACTATCTTTTATTGTTTCAGCGTTTTCAGATGATTTCTGTGCAATTTCAGCTGTATTTTGTACTGCATTAGTTATTTCATGAATTATTGCTGTAAGTTCCTCTGACATATTTGCTACAAATTCTGCATCATCATAATATTGATTCCCCATATTCTTCATATCCTCAAATTTAGAATTTACATCTTCTTTTATAAAATCTAATACTTCTACGTTATTATCAGAAAAATTTCTAAACGCAGCTTGTACTTTTACTATTGTATCTTTTATAATAGTAACAGCCTGAGATGCCTCTTCCGCTAACTTCCTAACTTCTTCTGCTACTACCGCAAAACCTTTTCCATTATCTCCTTTACTAAAATACTAATATCATTTTTCATTAAAAATATTGAATTAGCTAGATCTCCAATTTCATCTTTTCGTTTTAAAATCAGTTCAGGAACTGATACTGTAAAATCTCTCTTAGCTAAAACTCTAATGCACTCTACTGATAATTTCAATGGGTTAGCAATTGTTTTAGATATAATAACTGATAAAGTAGCTGCTATCACTACTGACAAAAAACCTAGTATTATAAAAATCTTTCTAGAATAACTAAAACTATTGTTATTTTGAATATTTATTTCTTGTGCTTTATCAGTACTATATATCGCCAAAGCCTTTAAGTTTTTTTGAAATTCATCTACTTTCCCAGTTATTGATTTATACCTTTCTAAAGCCTCTTCTTGCTTCCCATCCATAGCTAATTTTATAATTTCATCTCTTGCTGCTCTATATTCTTTAAGATCGTTCTCAACTAATGGTATAATTTCTAATTCATATTGGTCAAGCTCAGTTTCTTTATACGCCTGCCAGTTGTTATCGTATGCCTTTACTCTATCTTTAATATCATTTAATTTCTTATTTTGTTCTTCAGTATCTTTTATATTCAAAATAATATTATATGTATCTGCTTCTATTGCTCTTGATTGGTTTCTATTATCATTTAACCACTGTACCGGAAGCAATCTATCTTTATATATGGATGTTACATTGCTATTTGATTGCAAATTATAATAATATCCAACTCCCCCCATAAAGATAATCAATAAAATCATTATCCACGAAAATAAGAAAATCTTCTGTTTAACTTTTAAATTATTAATCATATTTTATCCCCCTTTAAGCATTGAAAACTTAATTTAATCGTTTAATCTTTTAATTATTTAATATTTACTCCTACCCAAATATAATAATAGACCAATTAAAACTGTAAAGTTTGAACCGGCCTTTTGTAATGTTAACTGCAAACTACTATAATATTTACTAAAAACAGTTAATCACACTCTTTTATTTATTACACCAAATTACATTATGTGACTTTCATTCATCTCATAGCAATTATTATTTTCTTAATATTAAAGTAATTTTATCATTTAAATAAAAAATAACAATAAATATTATAATTTTCCCATAATTTTTTCATAATAAAAAAGCCCTCAAAAGAGAGCTTTTTATTATGAAAATCAAAAACATTGATTTATACAATTATATTATTTTATTCTTATGTTATTAAATTTATACATCTAAGTACTATAGTTCAACCTTTGTCCCATAATATGTGCATTCAAATAATTTTTCCATTGTAGCATCATCTATTTCTCTAGGATTTGATCCTGTACATGCATCTAACACTGCATTATGAGCAATAAATGAAAGATTTGCCTTAAAATCATCCTCTGTAACCCCATATTCTTTCATTGAATGAGGAATATTTAAATCACTATTCATTTTATTAATCATTCCAATTAATGAATCAGTTAATTCTGAATCTGTACTTCCTTCTAATTTTAATGCTCTAGCAATATCAGCATATCTATCTTCGCATTTTGTTCTATTATATTGAATTACATATGGTAAGAATATAGCATTCGCACATCCATGAGGAATATGGAATACAGCACCAACCTTGTGAGCCATTGAATGAACTATTCCAAGTAATGCATTAGAAAATGCCATTCCTGCTAAACATTGAGCTTCATGCATTAAGTTTCTAGCTTCCTTGTCTCCTTCAAAAGACTTGAGTAAATTTTCTTGTACCATCTGCAATGCTTTAATTGCTAAAGGATCAGAAAAGTTTGATCTAAGCGATGCAGTATATGCTTCTATAGCATGAGTTAGTGCATCCATTCCAGTATGAGCTGTTAATGTTTTTGGCATGGTTTGAGCTAATACTGGATCAACTATTGCTATATCTGGAGTTATGTTAAAGTCAGCTAAAGGATATTTAATCTTTTCTGTGTAATTTGTTATAACTGAGAATGCTGTAACTTCTGTAGCTGTACCACTTGTTGATGGAATAGCTACAAATTTAGCTTTTTGTCTAAGCTCTGGTAAACCAAATGGAACAACCGCTTGTTCAAAAGTAAATTCTGGGTATTCATAGAATATCCACATAGCTTTTGCAGCATCTATTGGCGATCCTCCACCCATAGCAACTATCCAATCAGGTTCGAAGTTTCTCATTGCTTCGGCACCCTTCATTACTGTTTCTACTGATGGATCTGGTTCTACTCCTTCAAATAGCTCTACTTCCATTCCTGCTTCTGTTAAATAATCTTCAACTTGTTTAAGAAAACCAAATCTTTTCATTGATCCTCCACCAACAACTACAAAAGCTTTTTTGCCTTTTAAAGTTTTAAGTACTTCAAGCGCCCCTTCTCCATGATATAAGTCCCTAGGTAAAGTAAAACGTGCCATAAATTTATACCTCCTAAAATTCATCTGTCATATTTATTTGCTTTTAACCACATTAATTATGTAAAGCAATATTTATGCCAAATGTTATTATTTTATCAATTTATTATATAGGTTTATGTAATATTCTGGTATAATTTATCGCATAATTTTTATTTCATACTAATACAAATAAGGATATATTTCCCTGTAAATACAAGGTTCTAATTCATCAATCTACGTGAATTTTTCAAAATATATTAGTAGACTTATTTCTCCATTTATTGAAATTTTATAATCTAATTATTAACAATGTAGTTTTTCTAACACAAATTTACTGTATCAAAAAAATACAATTTATAAATAAAATGTTCAATTTTATTACACTGTATATTTTTAGGACATATATTCCATTCATTTTTTTATGTTTATATATTGTTCATTTTTGATTCATGATAGTTTATCTATTTAATTGCTTGTAGACACTAAAAATAATCCTTTACTTAAATGTTACATTTATATTTACTATCTCACATTTACTCCCAATCCTTATAGGCGGTCCCCACGTTCTTGTGCCACATGAAACTATTATTTGAAATTTATCCATTTTTAGATATCCATAATCAATTTTAAATACTCTTTTCGTTATTAAATTAAAAGGAAAAAACTGTCCTTTATGTGTGTGACCAGATAATTGTAAATCAATTCCTTCACTCACAGGTTCATTTAGGTTATTGGGCTGATGATCAAGCACTATTATAGGTAATTCTCCACTAATTTCATTTACAGTTTCTGATAGTTTTTTTCTTCTTATCCCGCTTATTCTTTCATAAGAGATATCTTCACGCCCTATAACATAAAAACTATCATCAATTTTTACATAACTATCTCGTAATATATTAACTCCTACTTTTTTGAAATTATTTATTCTATTTGATGAATCACCTTTATGATCATAGTCATGATTCCCCAAACATGCATAAATCCCATATTTACTTTTTATTTTTTTAAAATTACTTTGCATCTTAGAAAAATCATAATTTATCATATCTCTATTAGAATCAATTATATCTCCTGCAATTAAAACAATATCTGGTTGTATAGAATTAATTTTATCTATTAGTTTATCTATTCTTTTATCCATTAAATTACCAAGATGAATATCTGATAAAAACGCTATTTGCAATTTACTTATCTTTCCTGCCTTTCTAGGTAAATCTATATTATATGGTGTAATTGTTGCGTTTTTAGCATTTATCGTTCCGTATAGAATTATAATCATTACAGTAAAAAGAATTATCAAAGCAATATAAAATAAAACATTTGCATTAAGTTTAATATTAATAGGTATAAACTGTAAAATATTACCTAAAACAAAAAAGCACTCAATTATACCAATAAATATTGCAAAGTATACTATAAAAACAAGCCAATACGATGCTATCAAGTAAATTCCATCCTGGAGAAACTTAGGTATATGGCGATTCCATATAACTCCAACTAAGCTTATTATAAATATAATAAAAAAGAAGCTAAAGTATATTTCACTATAAAAAAAAGGGATCATACTGCATAAATTTTTCCAAAACCATATGCTAATGTAATAATTTATTCCAGAATATAAAATCAATATAATACTTATCATCATGTATATCATTCTTTTTTACTCCTTATGAATCATCGTAAAATACATTTGCGATAATTTTATAAACTTCATTGGTAAAATAAATCTTATCTATTTATTTAGAATAATTATTTTATGTTTAACATTTAGTATATTTTGATACCTTTTATAGAATTGCATTTTTTTAATTAATTCATATAACTTTCGTAATTTAATCTAAATGAGTTGTATCATTTAAACTAACTAACATTGGCATTAAATCATCATTGAAAGTTATTTTATTAATACAAGTATTGCCAAGTGCTACTTTATGATACATTGTCATATCCCAGTCAAATATTCCTATAAGTCCAGCTTTTATTATTCCTCCATGAGCAACAATTACTATCTTCTCACCTTTATGTTTAGATACTATTTCTAGAATACACTTCTTAGCTCTACCTACCGCATTACGTATACTAGAATCTCCACCGCAAATATAACTTTCTTTTTTATCAGTTCTCCAAGCTTTAAAAACATCAGGATATTTTTCACTAATTTGCTTAACAGTTAATCCTTCCCATTCACCAAAATTAATTTCTCTTATCTCAGGCTCTATTATAACTTCTTTATTCGTAATTGATGCTAATATATTTGCTGTTTTAAAAGCTCTACTTAACGGACTAGCATATATCCAATCAAATTCTTCATTAAGTCTATTTTTTAATATTTGCGCTTGTTTTACTCCTTCCTCTGACAACTCTATATCTGTACACCCTTGAAATTTTCCTAAAGCATTCCATTCTGTTTCGCCATGTCTAATAAGTAATAATGTAGTTTTCATAATTTACCTCTTTCCTAACTTCATATTAAATAGATATCTTATCGAATAAATCTCTACTATAATTTTGTATATCTAATAAACTACTAATATTATATTTTTCCTTAATACTATCAAAATACTCTTGGATCAAACTTTTTTCAATCACAGTATTAAATTCACCATATTTGATATTCTTTCCATTAATAGAATTAGTTCTTGTTAATATCCAAGGAGCTTCGCTTTTAGTCATCTCCTTTAATATTTTCCCACTATAACAACCATAAAATTTTATTATACTTTCTACAATATTCCGTTCAAAATTCTCCAACCTTAACTTATCATTAGCCATTATATCTTTATTAACTTTTTCATATCCAAATTGTTCATATCTTTCATATAAACTTGGATAAAACGGACCATCCTTCCAAGCTTCGCAATCTTCTTCAAACATAAAATTACCAGTAAAGACATAATGAAATGCTTGTACATAATATAGAAGTTTTTGGATTGATAAAGCTGTGAAATCTTCACATCTTATCAACAAATATTTTATTACTGCGTCGATTTTTTCTTCTGTCTCATCTTGATCTAAAATATATCTAATAGCTTGTCTACTTTTATTGTAATCTGCTGGATTTATTCTTTCCTTATTATTTTGCAATATGATAGAATAATAACTGGTATTTTCATATACTTTTCTTAATAAATCACTATTGGAGACTCCAATCATATCCCCATCTAAATATCGTTCTATAGTCTTACTATTCCATCCTAATATTAGTGAAAGTGCTTCTGAATTAATTGAATACTTTATTTTAACTTTTTCTATTTCATCCGTACTAATAATATTATAATTCCTTCTATATTCTTTATATAAGTTCATCAAATTATACTCACATATGTCTGACACAAAAATCTCATTACCACAAACGTTACAAACAGCTTCTTTAGCCTTGTAGCTTACCTCTTCTTCTTTTAGTATGGATGTTCTTCTTACTTTATATACTTGATATTCTCTTTCGCTAAAACAATATTCACAAAATGCTGATTTCTTCATGAGTTTATCCCTCCTTTTAGAAATGAAGACAATTCTTTTTATCTAAAAAGATATGTAATAGGCTTGTTTCTTTTATGTAGAGAGACTAATACTCTACTACTATTCACTTCATTACATATTACATTAAATTTCAAATAAATATCTACTATTTCTCTCTTATCCTCAACATTATACAATTCTTTTTGTAAACAAAATACATAAAGATCATTTTGCTCAACTCCATTTTTTACGTTTTGGAGGCCATAACAAAAATCTTTGTAGTCTATATCGCATAGTATACTTATTCTCTTCTTTTCATTTATATTGTATTCTTCTATAAATTGAATATTTTCTGCCTTATTTTCTTCTAAAGATATAGTATACATATCTTCACGAACACAATCTTTAATAATTTCAACTAAATTCCTAATTTGTTCCTTACTATAATCCTTTAGCAGCAATCTTCTTCACCACCTTACTACTTCTAATAATCTAACAAAAGGTTATCATTTTATAGAATTGGTGTCAATCATAGCCAAGATTTCCTTCTAATTAACTATTAATGCTGTTACAAGGTAAATTCTTTAGACTAATCATAAAACATTCATTATGTAACAGCATTAACATGTAATCTGTAATTTTATTTATCCTTCTTGTGGTGCATATTCTGTTTGAATTGATTCTCCTTTTTCTTCCGATACTAAATCATCAGTATATACAACTATTATTTCCTGTATAGATTCATCACTTGTTTTATATACTTTACTTCTTATTTTACTTGAATATTTCCCATTTACCCCATCATTATATATGCTCTTTATCGCATCTACTATTTTAGAGTTATTTCCTTTTATTTTATTAACATCATATCCTTCCATTGAACTCCATATTGCTATCTGAGTAGCGAAATACGCTTCGTTTTCATTGTCTAAATTTAATTCAGCTACAGATCTATTGGGATATCCGGCAGCAATAACATTACGAACTGATTCACTTAGATTACTATTTGACGAAAAATTTTGCCCAGATGGATATTTTTCATTTATCTCTAAGCAATATGCAACATTGTTGCTTCCAGCAACTCTTATTCTTCTCGCTGTAAGATCATAGCCATCGTACTCAACTGTATATAATGGTTCCTTATCGGTAGTTATTTTCACAGTATTAGCATCAGCGCCAACGAAAGCCAAACTCATAAGTACGTTAAAAATAATAAAATAACTTAATACTTTTATGTATTTTTTTAATTTCATTTGTATTCCTCCTATACATTTATCTTCATACATAGTTTCTCTTTTAATACTCTTATATATTCATAAATTAACTATAAAAATATAAATAGTTAAATATATCTACTTTCTTTAATTTTATACTTCTTTTCTTTAAAATAAAAAATGCCATTAGTATTTTCATTAATACTAACAGCATTCTTATAATTAATTTCATTATTTATAAACTTTTATCTTATTCCGCTTCGTTCATTATACCTAATTTATCAAATATCATAAAACTTATACTTAACACCATAGCAACTACTGTTGCTAGTCCCATTCCTTTAAGTTCAATAGTCCCTAAAGTTAATTTTATGCCACTTAATCCTACTATAAATACTACCGAAGTTAATATTAAATTTCTTGATTTAGAAAAATCAACTTTTTCTTCAATAAAAGTTCTTAATCCTGAAGTTGCAATAGTCCCAAATAATAAGAAGCTTATTCCTCCAATAACAGGCGTTGGAATTGTACTAATAAGTGCTGACATTTTCCCAGAAAACCCTAGCAAAATTGATACTAAGCCGGCCCCACATATTACATATACACTATACACTTTAGTTAGAGCTAAAACTCCTATATTTTCACCATAAGTTGTTGTTGGTACAGAACCAAACATTCCCGAAATTATAGTTGATAGCCCGTCTCCAAGTAAAGATCTATGAAGTCCAGGATCTTTTGATAAATCCCTTCCAACAATGCTGCTAGTAACTTTTAAATGACCAACATGCTCTGCAATCACTACGAATGTTGCAGGTAGTATAGTTAAAATTGCATTTAAATTGAAATGTGCAACCTTTATATTAGGTAAAACAAAATAATTTGCATTATTTATAGTACTAAAATCTACTAATCCCATAAAGAATGCTGTTATGTATCCAACTACTACCCCTATTAATATAGGTATAACTTTCAAGAATCCTTTTAATAAGATATTACATAAAATCACTGTAGCTAAAGTAACCATCGAAACAATTACCCATGTTATGTTTAAAGTTGGAGAATTACTTAATCCAACCGGAAAACCTGCTTGATCTGCTGCATTACTGGCTAATTCTAAACCTATAATTGTTATTATTGATCCCATAGCAGCTGGTGGAAATAATTTATTTATCCATCCCATACCTGTATATCCAACAATAATCGCTATTATTGAAAATGATATACCTACAAATACAAAACCGCCTTGTATAGTCTGAAAATCATATCCTTGACTATATAAAAGTAATACTGGTGATATAAAGGCAAAACTTGATCCTAAATAAGCTGGAATACTTTTTTTGGTAATAAAGGCATAAAGTAATGTACCAATACCATTAAAAAATAGCACTGTTGTTGGATCAATTTTAAAAATAAGTGGTACTAAGACTGAAGCTCCAAACATTGCAAACAAATGTTGGATACTTAATGGAATTGCTCTCTTTAAAGAAACTTTCTCTTTTACATCTATAAAATTTTTTTCGCTTTTTAATGATTTATTATTCATCATATGTTCCCCCTTCTTAGCTTCTCTGAACTAAATTAAAAGTATGCTTTTACAAAAATATCATATATTCATGAGTTTTGTCAACAATTCTGTGCAATTTTTTTAAATATTATTGTTGAAATTTTAATATTAGTTTTTTATTGTTGTCATAATATTGCCACAATATATATTTATACTATTACTTGAAACAAGATAAAACATTATTTTACTCCTATAAAAAATACTATGACCCATATAAGAATAGTTCATTTCACCCTAGTGAACTATTCTTTTTTGTTATGTGAAATATTTTTTATGCTGCACTAATTATACTTTAATAACACTATATCTATTTTAATTATTTAGATTAGTTTCATATTCCTTCCCACAAAACGCCTTTATCAAGCTTACATTTCGTTATAAATTCTATTGCTGCCACACTATGTTCAAGATCACCGTATAATTTTTGTTTCTCTAGGCCTGATATATTATTATTACTTATTAGCAACATCTTGTAGTTTTCTACTATTGTTGTTATTGCGCTTTTTAATGCTTCTTTTTGTTGATCCTTTGTTAGCTTTTCATCTTTTACTTCTCCCATACCCTCACCCCTTTTCTATAACTAAAAATATTCTATAAATTATATAAAATCCCTTTTTCCAATTTGCAGTATTTATGTTATTCTGTATAAGATTTTTATTTATAAAACTGTGTTATCGATATTTTCTAATATAAAACAATTTTTTCATAAACTTAAAATTCAATAAGAATTAATTTATATACTAGCCTTGTCATAATCCTGTAGCAATCTTAAGTTATAATATCAATATAAACAATTTTCATTATTTTTTTTACCTCAAAAAAATATCGTCAACCAATTTTAAGATAGCTTATATTTCTAAATAAGCTATCCTTTTCATTGATTTTTCTTAATAATTTACCAAATTCAAATGATTGGATTTTTTATCTTGTAGTACAATTCGATTCCATCATACCTTCAGTAAATAGTACTATTTAGAACTTTCTATTAAGAATCCTCCTAGATCTCTATCCAATTCTCTAATATGCTTTCTCCACCAACTGGACATCTTTTGTTGTACATTTATAACAAACAATGCTGAGACACCAGCTTTTTCAAAAACTTTTCTTAATTCTCTAAGCTCCTCTTTGAATTCTTCATGTTTGTAAATGTTAATATGAAAGTGCATAAAAGTTCCAACATGGAAATGTAGGAATTTATGCACTTTTTATGTATAGTTTTTTCAAGATATAATTGTATGGAATTTCTAAGGAAGTAGGTGCAATTATGATGAGAAAAGATATACATAATAAACTAAAAAAATACACCAGAGAGGAGCAACGCTTATTGAATAAAAGTGAATTAGCAAGAAGATTTAATTGTGATGTAAGAACAATAGACAGGTATCTAAAAATTAATTCTGGAGAACTGGAGTCAAAAGAATCATCAAGAGTTTATAAATCACTTATTGATGATTATAAACCCATTATAATAGAAAAGGTAGATACTTTCGGTGCCACTGCTATGGCAGTGTACAAATTTATTGTTAAGAAAGGTTATAAAGGAAAATACAGCACAGTTGCAGCATTTATAAGTAATCACAAAAATGTTGAAATCAAAAAAGCCACTGTAAGATTTGAAACAACTCCGGGGCTGCAAGCCCAAGTCGATTGGAAAGAAAATTTGACTATGATAAGTAAACATGGAGAGATATTTAAAGTAAATATTTTTCTCATGGTACTTGGTTATTCACGGATAAAATATGTACAACTGACCACAGATAAAGAACAGAAAACACTATTCAAATGCATGATCTCTGCATTTAGTTATTTTGAAGGAATACCACAAGAAATATTGTTTGACAATATGAAAACAGTGGTAGATAGAAGTAAATCAACATTTTCTAGTATTGAATTTAATAAGACTTTTAAGTACTTTGCAGATGATGCTGGTTTTAAACCTATTGCATGTCGGCCATATAGGCCACAAACAAAGGGGAAAGTCGAATCCCTTGCACGTCTTACTAACCGTTTAACCGTTTATAACGGCGAATTTGAAGATTATGATGATTTAGATAAAATAGTACAAGATTTTATGAAAGAAGTGAATAACGAAATATCTCAAGCAATAAACGAAACACCTTTAAGTCGTTTAAATAAAGAACTAGAGTATCTTAAACCATTGCCACCAATGGACTTATTGATATCATATGTCTCCTGCGAAAAAGAATATAAGGTATCAAAAGAGTCTATGGTTAACTACAAAGGAAAAAAATACTCTGTCCCAACCAAATATATTGGTTTAAAAGTTAATATTACTGAAACATGTGACGGTAATATCAGTATTTATTATAATCAAGATTTTATTGTATGTCACTCATTAAGTGACAATAGATATAATTATAAAATTGGACATATGCATGAAATACTAAAATCTGATGCATGTAAGCATCTTACAGATGCGAAAATAGATGATTTTATAAGAGAGAATATGTCTATGATGGATATATTGTTAAGAGAGTGAGGAATCTAGATGTATGCTAAATTGTTGAATAATTTAGAAACGCTAAAATTAGAAAAAATGTATTCATATATTCCTAATTATTTGGATACAGTTGTAAAAGAAGGAACCTCTGTGTTAGATGCCTTAGTGCATCTAACCGATAAAGAAATAGCATATAAGAATGAAATGGCTTCAAAGATACAGATAACTGTAGCCGGCTTTCCTTTTGTAAAAAGGGCTGAACATTATGATTATGACTTTCAGCCTTCGGTAAATAAAACACAGATTAAAGACTTGTGTTCATTAAGATTTATTGAAAATAAAGAAAATATATTGTTTTATGGAACTCCAGGTGTTGGAAAAACACACCTAGCTACCGCTATCGGCGTTGAAGCTGCAAGTAAAAGATATCTTACATATTTCATTACTTGCCATGATTTAATACAAAATTTAAGAAAAGCATATGATGAAAATCGATTGGAAGCAAGATTAAAACATTACAATAAATATAGATTATTAATCATTGATGAAATAGGATATCTTCCAATCGACCAGTTAGGTGCTAACTTATTTTTTCAACTTATAACAAAAAGGTATGAGCATAACTCAACTATAATAACAACTAATCAACCATTCAGTAAATGGGGAGATGTTTTCTCTGATGTAACTCTGGCTAATGCAATATTAGATAGATTATTGCATCATTCTCATATTGTTAAAATAATTGGACCTTCGTATAGAACAAAGGATGTTTATGAATTAATCCAACAAGAAAGATCTAGAGATTAGTTAAACATTAACTATCAAATATTTATACATTTTCATCTTGGAACTTTTCAACATTTTGATATTGACATTTACA
>Ga0183101_1000044_pt9 | contig 16298 bp, 16 predicted proteins | sample Biomet3_FD_127790 | JGI IMG/M metagenome (GOLD analysis project Ga0183101, IMG submission 127790) | Microbial communities from bioreactor (seeded with sewage sludge) at LBNL, California, USA - Biofuel metagenome 3 | ecosystem: Engineered > Bioreactor > Anaerobic > Unclassified ... | reverse complement strand
GCGTGATGGGTGGTCCTGCTCTCGCGGGTGGCGGGCCAGCCGGAAACCGCCGGTTCCGCGCCTTTCAGCGACGCGGACTCCGGGGCGTATTACGCCAGGGCACTTGCCTGGGCATATCAAAAGGGGATCGTGCTGGGTAATGCCGACGGTACTTTCGCCGCCCATACCGCCGTCAGCCGCCAGCAGCTGATCGCTTTCCTCTACCGATACACCAATCCCTCCGTCAAAGGCTCCGCCAGCACGCTCTCCGGCTTCACGGACGTCTCCGGGGTGGCGGGCTACGCGCAGAGCGCAATGGCCTGGGCTGTTGAAACCGGTATCGTAAAGGGCAGTGCGGACAAGGCGCTGGACCCCGCCGCGCTTGCCACGCGGGCCCAGTGTGCGGCGTTCATTCTCCGCTACGACACCGCCGCCGACAGTTCCAAATCCTGAACAGCAAAGGGCAACAGCCTCAAAGCCGGTGGTTTTGAGGCTGCTGCTTTGAGGCACTTTTGATGAATTTCTCTTTTTTGCGTCTCTGCTCCTCCCGGGGGCTTTCCTCTCTGCTCCGCGCCGCTTTGAAATGGGCGGTGCCCTGCAAATGCGCCCCTGCTTCTCCGACGGAGTTCCCTGAGACGGGAGCGCCGCCTTTCTCTTCCGCGCCGCCCTCCCCGCCGCAGCAACCCCGGACGGTTCTCTACCTCACCCATCGGTTCTTCCCCGAGGGGTGCGGCGGGACCGAGACGTTCCTGCGGCGGCTGGCCCTGTCGCAGCAAGCCCTTGGCAGCCGGGTCCTCGTCGTCACCCTCTCCCTTGGATTCCTGTGGGAATACCCGGAGGAGATCGGCGGAATGCCCGCGCGCCGTTTTTCATGGGAGGGGATCGACGTGTTGGCCATCCGCTGCCGCCGGCCCCCGTCCGGCCTCTACTACGAGCGGATCGACGAGGATGACCGCGTACAGGCGGACTTTGCCCGCCGGTGTCTCGCGCTCTTTTCCCCAGACCTGGTTCACGCCGTCTATCCCCAGCCCTTCGCGGCGTTCCTCCGTGTCTGCCGGGAACTGTCCGTCCCCTATCTCGTCACGGCCACGGACTTCTGCCTGCTCTGCCCGCGGGGAACGCTGGTGTGCGGAGAAGCCCGTCTCTGTCCCGGCCCCGCGGGCGGGACGCGCTGTCCGCCGGGCGGAGCGGCGCGGTTTTCTCAGGCGGAGCGGCTGGTGCGGGGAGCCGCCCGCGTCACCGTGCCCTCCGTGTTTTCCAAAGAGCGGTTTTCTCTCGCCTTTCCGGGGCTTTGCCCCGCCGTGATTCCCCATGGGACGGAGGCGGTTTTCCGCCGCAGCCCCCGAGCGGCCGTGCGCCGCTTCGCCTTTTTCGGCGCGCTGAACCCGGCTAAGGGCGTCTTAACGCTCTTCCGGGCGTTTCACGCCTTGCGTGTCCCCGGTGTGAGCCTGTGCGTCTGCGGGGGTGGGCCGCTCCGGCCGTTTCTGGCGCTGCTGTGTCTGCGGGACAGGCGCATCCGCCTCGCAGGCCCCGCCGCGCGGCGGGATCTCCCCGCCCTCTACGCCCAGTCCGACTGCGTGGTGATCCCCTCTTTGACGGCGGAGAGCTTTTCACTGGTGCTGAGCGAGGCCGCGGCCTGCGGATGCATGGTGATCGTCTCCGATCTTGGCGCGCTGCCGGAGCGGGCGCGTGCGCTGGGCGGCAGCCGGAGCTTTCGGGCAGGGGACGCGGAGGCGCTTTCACGCGCCATGGCCGAAGCCGTCCGCGCGCCGTCCTTTCCCGGCGGTACGCCTCCCTCCGCCGCGGAGGAGGAGAGCGCGTACGAAGAACTCTATCGACAGGTGGAACAACAATGACCATTCCGATTCTCATGGCCGTCAACGACCGCTACGCGGCGGCGCTGGGCGTGGCCGTTCTCTCCTTGCTCTCGCAGCGCAGAAGCGGCGACGCCTATGATATCCGGGTGCTTCACGCCGGGCTCTCCCGTTCCGCCGCCGACCGTCTGGAGGGGCTCTCCTGTCCCGGCGCGGCGGTCCGCTGCGTGAAGATTGAGCCGCCCGACCTGCCGCAAACCGCCGGCTGGATCTCCCGGGAAACTTATTTCCGCCTGCTGGCGGCGGATGTGATGGCGGAGTACGACAAGATCCTCTATCTGGACTGCGACGTGATCGTGCTGTCGGATCTGGCCGCGCTCTACTCCCGGGATCTGGGGGAGCATCTGGCCGCCGGCGTGTGCGACTTCCGGTTCGACGGAAGCTATGCCCCCCGGGTTTTGGGCATTCCCACCGCCTCTTATCTCAACGCCGGCGTTCTGCTTATCAACGCGGCGCTCTGGCGCCGGGAAGGCGTTGCCGCCCGATGCTTTGCCTTTTTGCGGGAGAACCGCGGGCTGGAGGCCTACGACCAGGATGCCATCAATTTTGTCTGCCGGGGCCGTCTCCTGACGCTTGAAAAGGAGTGGAACTTCCAGCAGGTCTGGCCGGAAATTTACAACTGGCACCCCCGCCATGCGGAGTTTCGCCGGGGCGCCGGCGTCGCGGCGGAGGAGGTCTTTCACTTCAGCGGCGCCGGGATTCTGCATTACGTCTGTGATAAGAAGCCGTGGGAGTATCCCGAGCGGGAGTTCGCGGAGTATTTCTGGCGCTGCGCCCGGGGAAGCGTATTTTATGAGACGCTGCTGCTTTCCGCGCGCCGCCGGGAGCCGCGTCCCCCGCTTCTCGCGCGGGGATGGGTCTGCCTGCGGGAGCACGGTCCGGCCTATACGCTGCGGCGTCTGGCGGAAAAGCTGAGAGAGCGGAGGGAGGGATAATTTGACGGAAGCGGTCTGGAAGCGGCACTGGTTTTTACTGGAGGAGCTGGTGCGCCGCGATTTTACTCAAAAGTACAAGCGGACCTTTCTCGGCGTGGCGTGGAGCCTTCTCTCTCCGCTGTGCTCGCTCTTTGTCATGTACTTCGTCTTCGGAACGTTTTTCTCGCATTCCCTGCCCTCCTATCTCACCTACCTCTTTGCCGGGCAGATCGTGTTCTCCTTCTTTTCGGAGGGGACCCGCGGCGGCATGGGGTCCGTCCTCGGCAATTCCGTGGTCCTCTCCAAGATCAACATCCCCAAGTACATTTTTCTTCTCTCCCAGAACATCAAGGCGCTGATCGCCTTCGGCATCAATCTGGCGGTCTTTCTGGCGGTGGCGGCGCTGTGCGGCCACGGCCTGCACCTGCGCTATCTGGCGCTGCTCTACCCCACGGTCTGCCTGCTGGCGCTCAACATCGGCGTCAGCCTGCTGCTGGCCACGGTCTTTGTTTTTTTCCGGGACGCAATGTACCTGTATGGGATTTTCACGCAGCTTCTGTCCAATCTCTCCGCCATTTTTTACACCACCTCCGCCTTTCCGGAGAAAGTCCGGTGGGTGTTTTACCTCAACCCGGTATACATTTATATTACATATTTCCGTCAGGTGGTCATCGGCGGCTCTATTCCCCCGCTCTCTCTCCATGCGCTGGCCCTGGGCTATCCCCTGTTGGCTCTGGCGGTGGGCGGACTTGTTTTCCGCCGGTTCCAGGACCGGTTCATCTATTATTATTGAGGAGGCTGGCGGCAAATGATTCTGGAAGCGGACAATGTGACGGTCTCCTATCTGGTGGGCGCGGCGCGGGACATCGGGATCAAGGAGTATCTGGTGCGCCACCTCTATCGCAACGGGCCGCCGCGCCGGTTCGCGGCGGTGAAAAACGTGTCCTTTTCTCTGGAGCGCGGGGAGATGATGGGCATTATCGGCAGCAACGGCGCCGGCAAATCGACGCTTTTGAAAGTGATCTCCGGCATCCTGCCGCCCACCGGCGGAAGCATGCGCGTCAGCGGCTCCGTGGCCGCGCTGCTGGAGCTGGCCGGCGGCTTCGACGGCGACCTGACCGTGCGGGAAAACACCTATCTGCGGGGCGCGATGCTGGGCTACTCCCGGCGCTTTATGAACCAGCACTACGACGAGATCATCGCCTTTGCCGAACTGGAGGACTTTCAGGATCCCAAAGTAGATCTGTCCGCCTGGCTAAAAGACCATCATACCAGCATGGCCGCGCTGTCCCGATCCTCCGGGGTGTCCGTCTGGGTTTTTAAGAAGATGAAAAATAAAGAGACTGTTGGAAAGTGTTGCGCGGAAAAGGTTGCCTCTGCCATGGGCCTGCCCTATGATAAAGCCTTTACCACAAAGCACAGCATGGAGCCTCTTTCACCCGGCACGATCCACACATACCACCGCACGCTTTCCGCAGTCCTTTTCAGGGCGGTAAAGTGGGGGGTATATACAAAGTAACCCCGCGGCACGGGCAGATCTTCCCAGCCTTGCTGGGCACCAGGCAAAATACTTGGACGAGCCTGACGCCAGGAAGCTGCTGGAGCTGCTGCAGCTGGAGCCAATCAAGTGGCGGGCAATTATGACTTTTGACCTGTTGTCTGGCCTGCGCCGAGGTGAGTTAGCCGGCTTGTGCTGGCAAGATGTTGACTTCGACCACCAGATTATTACAGTCCGCCAGACGTCAAACTATTTGCCTCCCAAAGGTGTCTATACCGACACGCCAAAGTCCTCCGCCTCCGGCCGTGTGCTGCGGCTCTCACGATCCGCTTTTATGATGCTGCTGGAGTATAAGGAATGGCAAGACGCCCAGCAGGCCGCCCTGGGTGACGCCTGGAGAAACACCGATGGGCGGATCTTCACGACGGACGACGGTGCGCCGATCTTCCCGGACAGCATTACACAGTGGTTTACAAAATTCGTCCGCCGGTCTGGCCTGCCGCCGGTCACCGTTCATTCTATGCGGCACACCTATGCCAGCCTTATGATCGCAGGCGGGGCGCCGCTGGTGATAGTGTCCCACCAGCTTGGTCATGCGCAGACCAGCACGACGGCCAATATTTATGCGCACGTTATCGCGTCAGCAGAGGCGCGGGCAGCTCAGACCTTTGACCGTTTCGATGATGTGCTGATCCCAGAGGAGGCCCGGCCGGCGCCGGTAAAGATCTCTGAAAAGGCAAAGAAAACTGGATAAAAGAAAAGGGCCCCCGGACGTATTGTCCGGGGGCTTTCTCATGGAGCTGGTGGCCGGAATTGAACCGGCGACCTATTGATTACGAATCAATCGCTCTGCCAGCTGAGCTACACCAGCGTATGCGGGTTTTCGTGGGTTTTGGTGCAGGTAAGCACCAAATAAGCACCAAAACGGGGTTTTGAAGATCTTAGGGTTTCGTGGAAATGCTTTATTCATGCGGGTTTGCGGGATTTTTCCATGCGGTTGAGCTATAAGTTACGAATCAGGCGCTCTACCAGCTGAGCTAATCCAGCAGTTCTCATCTGAGACTATGAGATTGTAGCATATTTTCTTTTGGTAGTCAACAGACTTTATCTGTTTTTTTATCGCGTCCGGCGCATTTGTATAATACAATTTGTATTTTTGAATTTTCTCCTGCATTTCTAACTTTGTCGTTTTGGCAAAAAATTTTCCTTTACAAGGCTTTTCCTGCTTCTTCGACCGGATTCGACATCCTTTCCCACCTCTGCGCTTTCGCCCCAAAATCTGCTTTCGTCCTCTTTCCCGACTTCAAATTTCCGATTTCCAATTTACATAAAATTCTCTGTGAAGTTTCTTTTACAACGAGTTATTCACATTCTCCACAAGGTTTTCCACATTGAATTTTTTCTTTATTATCAATGTTTAAACCGATATTTTTCATTTTTTTCCAATCCGTGAAACCTCTTTTTGGCCCTGCCTTTCCACAGGGACAGTCTCGACATAATGTCCCCGTCTTTCGAACTTTCTCCGTTTTCTTTTTGTTTCTCCTCTGGACATCGTCTTTTTTGTACTTTCCTTCCGAAAAATTTGTCTGAAAAGCAAGTCGTCGGCTGCTTGATGCAAAAAAATCATCCTCCGGATATGCACTCTATGCGCTTCAAGACGGCTTCCTCCCGCATAAAACAGGAGCGGGTCCCGATCCATGCCGGAATCCGCTCCATGAAAAGATTCGATTTTCCGTGCCGCCGGGAGGTCTTTACGCGTCGATCTCCCGGGTGGCATAAGCGTTCAGCTCCATGCCGGACACGTGGCCCGCCAGATACTCGTAATAGCCCTGCGCGCCGATCATGGCGCCGTTGTCCCCGCACAAAGAGAGCGGCGGCAGGCACAGCCGGCAGCCCTCCCGTACGCAGGCCCGCTCCAGATCCGCCCGGATGATGCTATTGGCAGCCACGCCGCCCGCGGCGCAGATCACCTTCCGTCCGCTCAGGCGCGCCGCGGCCATGGCCCGGGGGACCAGTTCCCCGCTGACCGCGTTGGTAAAATCCCTGGCCAGTGCCGCGCGGTCCAGGCCCTCTCCGGTCTGCTCGGCGTGATGGGCCAGATTGACCACAGCGGTTTTTAAGCCGGAAAAGCTCATGTCCAGCTCCGCGCCGTCCACCTTTGCGTGGGGCAGCGAATAAACGCCGCCGCGGGACTGCTGCGCCAGCTCGTCCATGGGGCGGCCGCCGGGATAGGGCAGGCCCAGGACCCGGGCGGCCTTGTCGAAGCACTCCCCCGCCGCGTCATCCCGGGTGGCGCCCAGAATTTTCAGGTCGGTATAATCCCGCACGTCCACGATCAGGGTGTTTCCGCCGGAGATGGCCAGCGCCAGAAACGGCGGCTTCAGCTCCGGAAAGGCCAGGTAGTTGGCGGCAATGTGGCCCCGGACGTGATGGACGGGAATCAGCGGCACATCCCAGGCATAAGCCACGGACTTTGCGAAGCTCAGCCCCACCAGCACCGCGCCGATCAGCCCCGGCGCATAGGTCACGGCCACGGCGCCGATATCCGCCCGCGTGCAGTTTGCCTCCCGCAGCGCCTGCTCCGTCAGGGCTGCGATGGCCTCCACGTGTTTGCGGGAGGCCAGCTCCGGCACCACGCCGCCGTATTCCGCGTGCAGCGCCGCCTGAGAGGCGATGGCGTCGGACAGCACCTTCCGCCCGTCCTCCACCACCGCCACGGCCGTTTCGTCGCAGGAGCTCTCAAATGCCAGAATTTTCATTCGTATGTCCTCTTTTCCATTGAACGCTCGCCCCCGTCATTCGCTCCAGGGGACCTGCTCGCCCGGAAGCGCGTCCGGGGCTCTGGGAATGCGCAGATACCGGATGAATTTCTCCGGCGGAAAGCAGTCCTGATAAATCGCCCGGTGGCGCCGCAAAAGGGCGTCGTCCGCCACCGCTCCGTCCGCCAGATACAGCGTCCGGTAGTGGACGCCGAAAGCCTCCGTGTCATACCCGGCCAGCCGGGCGCCGTTCCGGCGGTAAAAGGTCAGCCGCCGCTCCGCCATCGCCCGGTCGGGCGCGTGCTCCGGCGCCTCGCTCTCCCAGAAGATCACGCCGTTCTCCGCCTTGCGCAGCGCCCCGAGCATCTTTGCGCCCACGCCCGCGCCCCGCGCCGGCGGAGAGACGCACAAATAGTCCAGCAGAGCCCAGCCGGGCTCCCCCAGCCATAAAAAGCACTCGCCCAGAATCCGGCCGCCGTCCGCGTAGCAGTAGGGCCGGTAGCGGCCCCGCCGCTCCAGCCGCTCCATGGCCGTGAGGGGCTTGAGCTCCGCGGGCGGAAAAGACGCCCTCAGATCGCGCTCATAAAGCGTCCGCAGCTCCGCCGGTTCCGCCGCTCTCAGTTCCATCGGAAAACTCCTTTGTCATTAAAATGGCATCCTCCCGGGGATGCTCATAGTAGTTTTTGCGCCGTCCCACGCCCCGGAAGCCCAGTCCGCCGTAAAGCATGATGGCCGCCGTGTTGGACGCCCGCACCTCCAGCGTCAAAAAAGCCAGCCGGTGCACCGCGGCAAAGTCCAGAAAGACCCGCAGCAGGGACTTGGCGACCCCCTGACGGCGGCACTCGGGCCGAACCGCCACGTTGAGGATGTAGCCCTCATCCAGCACCACCTGTACCCCGGCGTAGCCCACCACGTTCCCGGCGCCGTCCACCGCCGCGAGAAACGAGGCGCAGTCGTTTTCCAGTTCCTCTTTGAGCATGGCCGCCGACCACGGGTCGGGAAAGCAGATGCGCTCCAGCTCCGCCACCTGATCCAGGTGATCGGCGGACATGGGGACGATCCGAATCTGTGTCTGTGCATTCATGGCTGTGACCTTTCCTTTCGCTCCGTTCCCGCGGGCGTCCCCGCCGCATCGGGAAGCATCTCTCTTTTCCGTGATCCGCGCCGGACCCGGCGGCCCCGCCGCGGCGCAGTCCGCCGGCCGGTTCTTTTCCTCTTTTTTGTAAAAGGCCGCCTCAGCCCTTAGCCTCCAGCCAGTTTTTGCCCCAGTGGGCCTCCGCCGTCAGGGGCACGGAGAGGGTGACCACGCCCTCCATCTCCTCCGCCAAAAGCCGGGCCGCCTGCGCCGCGTCCGCCTCCGGGCACTCCACGATCAGCTCGTCGTGGACCTGAAGCACCAGGCGTGCCGCAGGCAGTTCCTCTCTCAGCCGCCGGTATACGGCCACCATGGCCAGCTTCATCACGTCCGCCGCCGCGCCCTGAATGGGCATATTCAGCGCCACCCGCTCCCCGAAGGAGCGGAGGTTGTGGTTGGAGGAGGTCAGCTCCGGCAGATCCCGCCGGCGGTGAAAGATCGTCTCGGCATAGCCGCGCTGCTTCGCCTGCTCCACCGCACCGTCCATATACCTGCGCACGCCGGGAAAAGTGGCGAAATAGCTCTCCATATACTCCTTGGCCTCCCGCTGGCTCACGCCGATGTCCTGGGAGAGGGAGAAGGGCGAAATACCGTACACGATGCCGAAATTCACCGCCTTGGCCCGGCGGCGCATCTCGTGGGTGACCTCCTGAGGCGCCACATGGAACACTCGGGCCGCCGTGGCGGTGTGGAAATCGTTTCCGGACAAAAACGCCTCCCGCATGGCCTCGTCGCCGGAGACGTGGGCCAGCAGCCGCAGCTCGATCTGGGAGTAGTCGGCGTCCACCAGCACGCAGCCGTCGGCGGGCACGAACATCCGGCGGATCTCGCTGCCGAGGTCCGTGCGAGTGGGAATATTCTGCAGATTCGGCTCCGTGGAGCTCAGCCGTCCCGTGGCGGTGACGGTCATCTGAAAGCTGGTGCGAATGCGGCCGTCCGGGTCCATGGCCTTTAAAAGTCCGTCGGCGTAGGTGGATTTCAGCTTGGCAAACTGCCGGTATTCCAGCACCTGATCCACAATGGGGTTGGCGGGGCGCAGCCCCTCCAGCACGTCGGCGTTGGTGGACCAGCCGGTTTTGGTCTTTTTTCCGTGGGGAAGCTGAAGCCGCTCGAAGAGCACCTCGCCCAGCTGCTTGGGGGAGTTGATGTTGAACTCCCCGCCGGCCCCGGCGTAGATCGCCTTCTCAAGCTCCGCGCACTGCCGCTCCATCAGCTCGCCGAAGGCGGCCAGCGCCCCGGCGTCCACCCGGCACCCGGCAATCTCCATCTCCGCCAGCACCCGGCACAGCGGCAGCTCCTCCCGCTGATACAGTTCCCACTGCTCCCGTTCCCGCAGCCGCGGCGCCAGCGTCTCGTAAAGACCGTCCACCGCCGTGGCAAAGCTGGCAAAGGAGGCCTCCGCCTGCGCCGTGTCCCCCAGAAGAGAAAAGGCGTCCGGCTCCAGATAGGCCGGCTTCGGCAGCTCTACCTTATAATAAGCGATATACAGCCGGGCGAGGTCGTAGCTTCCGGCGGTGGCGTCCAGCAGATAGGCCGCCAGCGCCGTGTCGAACACAAAGCCGTCGGCGGGGAGGCCGTTTTCCAGCAGGGCGCGGGTCAGATCCTTGACATTGTGGGATACCTTTTTCACGTCCGCGGAAAAGAGCGCCTTCAAAAAGCCGTTCCAGTCCCCCTGGAAGCGGTCGAAAAAGAATTCGCTCATCCACGCGGCCTGCTCCGTCCCGCAAAAGACCGCCGCGCCGGTCAGCCCCGGCAGCATCAGCACGGACACATGGTCCGCCTCCCGCCAGAGCTTCAACAGCTCCTCCGCTCGCGCGGCGTCCGTCACAGTCTCCATGGTGCAGGAAAGTTTGGGGCTCTCCTGCTCCTTTTGCGCCGCGGGGGCCGCGGGACGCAGGTTCCACCGCTCGATCAGCCGGGAGAACTCCAGCTTCAAAAAGAGGTCGTAAACGCCCGGTCCCGGTTCTCGAAGCAGGTTGTCCTCCGGGCGGAACGCAAGGGGCGCGTCCAGGGCGATGGTGGCCAGCCAGTATGATTTACGGGCGCTTTCGCCCCCCTCCTCCAGCTTTTTCAGCGCGGCGGGCCTGGCGTCGATCTCCGGAAGCCGGCGATAGATCTCCTCCACCGAGCCGTATTTCTGAATAAGGTCCATGGCGGTCTTTTCTCCCACACCGGGAACGCCGGGAATATTGTCGGAGGCGTCGCCCATCAGCGCCTTGAGGTCGATCATGTGGATGGGCTCAAAGCCGTAGGCCTCCCGGAAGCTCTCCGGGGTCATGTCCCGGGTGGTGGTCTGCCCCATGCGGGTGGACACCAGCTTGACCTTGGTGTGATCGGTAATCAGCTGGAGGGAATCCTTGTCTCCGGTGACGATCACGCACTTCCAGCCCGCCGTCTCGCACCTGCGGGAGATGGTGCCGATCAGATCGTCGGCCTCCCAGCCCTCCAGCTCGTAACGGGGGATGTTCAGGGCGTCCAGCACCTCTTTGAGCACCGGGACCTGCATCCGCAGTTCCTCCGGCATGGGCTTGCGGGTGGCCTTGTAGGCCGCGTCCGCCTTATGGCGGAACGTGGGAGCGTGCAGATCGAACGTCACGCACAGCGCGTCCGGCTTCTCCTCCTCCCGCAGCCGCAGCAGCGTGGTCAGAAATCCGTAGACGGCGTGGGTGTAAAGCCCGTCCCGCGTCGTCAGAGGACGGATGCCGTAATAGGCGCGGTTGAGGATGCTGTTGCCGTCGATCACCATCAGTTTCATCAGGTTGCCTCCGTTTTTGCTCGTTTCATTCCATAATCATATGGAGTTAGTATATCTCATTTGCCGTCATAAAACAAGCGGGACCCTTGACAGCCGGGCGATCTATGCTAAACTGAAAAGAATCGCGGTGGAAAAAGGAGGGAGAGCACGGGATGCTGTCGAATCTGCTTACAGTGGGCGGGCAGGCGTTCGTTTTGTTTCTGCTCATTCTGGTGGGCTTTGCCTGCGGGAAAACCAAACTGATCGGCCCGGCCGCCGTCTCCGGCATGACGAGTCTCGCGCTGTACGTCGTCATCCCCTGCACGCTGATCTCCGCTTTCCAGCTGGAGCTGACGCCGGATACCCTGCGGGATTTTCTGATCTCCGCCGCGGCGGCGGTGTGCATCCACGCGCTGAACTTTTTTCTCTCGCAGCTGACGCTGCGGGAAAGGGACGGCGGACGCAAGCGGGTGCTGGTCATGGCCTCCACTTTTTCCAACTGCAACTTTATGGCCTTTCCCCTCCAGACCGCGCTGATCGGCTCCATGGGCATCTTTTACGGCTCCGCCTACGCCATGGTCACGCCGCTGCTCTTCTGGACGGCGGGCGTGGCCTACCTGAGCGGAAACACCCGGTCCTTCAGTCTGCGTCAGGCCGTGGTGAATCCCGGCATTCTCGGCATCGCGGCGGGCCTGTTTCTCTTTTTCACCGGCATCACCCTGCCGGACATTCTGGAGTCCGCCGTGGACCACCTGGCCTCCATGGCCGTGCCGCTGCCCATGATTATCATTGGCTGCCAGCTGGCGGACACCGATCTGCGCCATGCCCTGCGCGACCGCATGGGCTGGATGGTGGCCCTGCTGCGGCTGCTGGCGCTGCCGCTGGCGGAGCTGGGACTTTTGTATTTGGTCGGCATCCGCGGGAATGTCCTCGTGGCCACGGTGATTGCCGCCTCCGCGCCGCCCGCCGCCATTGTCGCCATGCTGGCGGAGCGCTGCGGGCAAAATCCCCGCCTCGCGGCGGAGCTGGTGTCCCTTCAAACGCTTATGTCCATTCTCACCATGCCGTTCGTGGTGGCTCTGGCCCAGCTTCTGGCCTGAAAAAGAAGCAGGGTCCTTTTTGCAGCGCCTTTGAAAAGGGAGAGAGGCGGGGCATGCGTGCCCCCGTCTCTCTCCCTCTCGTTCCCGCAAAAATCTCACAGCGCCCTGTCCCCGGCCAGCCGGGCGGCAAAAGCCCGGGCGCGGGCCTCTTTTTCCGCGTCCATAAACACGGTGTCGTAGCCCATATGCCGCTCCGTCAGCATCCCCGCATAGCGGAGCCGGGAGTGCCTGCAGTAGCGGCGGACCCCCTCCTCCCACAGGTCGGCGCCTTTTTCGGGGGGATACCCGCAGGTGGAAACCAGGGCGACAGGCTTTCCCTCCCAGAGCGACGGCCCCCGCTTCTCGCCGTAATACTTGTTCATCCCGTACACCAGCCGGTCCAGCACCGCTTTCATGGGCGGCGTGCAGTACCAGGAGTAGATCGGGGTGGCCAGCACCAGCAGATCGCACCGCAGCACCCGGTCGAAGATTTCCTGCATCCCATCGGGCTGCGGGCAGCCGAATGCGGTCCAGTCCCGCTGGCAGGCGCGGCAGGCGACGCAGGGCCGCAGATCGCGGCCGTAGAGCCAGACCGTCTCACAGCGGCAGCCCCGCGCCTCCAACTCCTGCGTGAACGGTCCCAGCAGCGCGGCGGTGTTGCCCTCTTTGCGCGGACTGCCCATCAAAATGCACACATCCATCCCGGTTTCCTCCTTTATAATAAAGGGAACGCCTCCGGCTCTCCGGCAGAACGCATCCGCTCAGATGCCCGTTTTGCGTCCCAACGCGCGCCGGCGCTCCAGCGCCCGCGCCAAGCGGGCCGCCGCAAAGCCCAGCGCCGCGCCCAGCACTGCGCCGCCCAGCACGTCGCTGGGCCAGTGGACGTAGAGATAGAGCCGGGAAAAGCAGATCAGCGTGGCAAGGGCCAGCGCCGGCAGCCACAGCCGGCTGCCGCAGGCCCGCAGCGCCCCCACGGCCGCCAGCGAGGCGGCGGAGTGGCCGGAGGGGAAAGAGTAATCCGTGGGCCGGGCGATCAAAAGGTTCACCGCCGCGTTGACGTCGCAGGGCCGGATCCGGGCCGTCAGGGGCTTGAGCAGCAAGTTGCAGCAGAGGTAATCCAGGACCAGTGCCAGCGCCACCACCGCGCCGGTGCGCCGGGTGCGCCGGAAAAGGAGCAGGATCAGCGCCAGAACAATCCACACCTCGCCGTGGTCGCAGATCCGGCTGACGACCGGCATGACCGCGTCCAGAAACGAGCAGCGGCAGGCGGACTGAATCCAGTCCAGAATGGAAAATTCAAAAGCTTGCATGGATATCTCCTGTCTCGAATTGCCGCGGAGCCGCCGGATTGCCCGGCAATTCCCGCAATCGTTCGGGTTTGATTGTAACGATACCCGAAACCGCTCCGGATTTCAATAGGAAACCGCCCGCATCCCGCCAAAAAGAGCCGGACCGGCCGCCGCTTTTCCGGCGAAACGCCCAAGAGCCGGAAAAACGCCTCTCCGGAGGACCGGACGTTTGATTTGCCAACTTCTCCGAATTTTTTCGTCCCTTTTTCGGTATCCTGCACAATTTTTTGGAATTTTGTTGGGAAAGCCGTTGACAGTGTCCGTCAGCCGTGATACGATACGGGCAAATTGAATCGCTTGGATAGAGGCGCGAGGTTCATCAGTAGCTGCGGCAAGGCAGGAGAAGCAGGCCGCGGGGAAAGGGAACATCGCCGAAGCGTTCCGAAGTGCTCCTGACTTCGGTTCGGCTGGGCCGTCGGGGAATACCCGCCGGACTGTCACATGATTTGCTTGTGAAGCGCTATCAAGGGTCGGACGTTTTTCCCCATTCGTCGGGAGGATTCCGTCATCTCCATGAACCGCTTGACAAAAGCGGTTCATTTTGTTTTCCGGCGCCGCGCGGCGCGCCGGGGAGCTTTGTTTCCGCCGCGCGGCCCTGTACATGACAATCGGTTTAAGAAAGGTGAATGAAAAATGAAGAAGATTTTTGCTCTTGTCCTCGCGCTGGCCATGGCTGTGAGCCTGGCCGCCTGCGGCAGCTCCTCTTCCGGAACCGCCGCCGCGTCCGGCTCCGCTGCCGCCGGCAGCGCGTCCGGCTCCGCCGCCGGTCAGTCCGTTCCCACAGGCGTGGAGGACGGCGTGCTGACCGTCGCCATGGAGTGCGCCTACGCCCCCTATAACTGGAGCCAGCCCGACGACTCCAACGGCGCCGTGCCCATCAAGGACTCCAACGAATACGCCAACGGCTACGACATTATGATGGCCAAGAAGCTCTGCGAGGCCAACGGCTGGAAGCTGGAAGTGGTCCGTCTGGACTGGGATTCCCTGATTCCCGCCGTCCAGTCCGGCACGGTGGACGCCGTCATCGCCGGTCAGTCCATGACCGCCGACCGCGCCGAGCAGGTGGATTTCGCAGGCCCGTATCTGTACGCCTCCATCGTCTGCGTGACCCTGAAGAACAGCAAGTTCGCCTCCGCCAAGGGCATCTCCGATCTCTCCGGCGGCGCCTGCACCTCCCAGATGGGCACCATCTGGTACGACACCTGCCTGCCCCAGATCAAGGGCGCCAGCATCCAGACCGCCTCCGAGTCCGCCCCCGCCATGCTGATGGCGCTGGAAACCGGCACCGTGGACTTCATCTGCACCGATATGCCCACCGCTCAGGGCGCTCTGGCGGCTTATCCCGACATGACCATTCTGGACTTCTCCAACTCCAGCGACAATTTCCAGGTTTCCGACGAGGACGTGAACATCGGCATCTCCGTCATGAAGGGCAACACCTATCTGAAGGACGCGCTGAACAGCGTGCTCTCCGGCATGACCGCGGACGACTTCAACAATCTGATGGCGCAGGCGACCAAGATTCAGCCGGTCAGCCAGAGCTGAGCGGAACTTTCTAAAACGTAAGGAGTGTGACGACAAGTGGTCTGGGCAAAGCTGGGCGAGGATATCGTCAAATTGTGGGCCAAATACGGCTCCACCTATCTCGGCGGCATGGGCCGGACGCTGGCCCTGGCCACCATCGCCACTTTCATCGGCTGTCTCATCGGGCTTGCCTGCGGCATATTGCAGACCATCCCCCACAGCAAAACGGACAACCCCGTCAAGCGGTTTTTCCTGTGCCTGATCCGGGTGATCCTGCGCGTCTATGTGGAGGTCTTTCGCGGCACTCCCATGATTTTGCAGGCTGTGTTCATCTATTTCGGCCTTCCCTATTTCTCCGGCAACACCATGCGGTTCGACAACATCTGGAGCGTCTCCATTCTGGTGGTCTCCGTCAACACCGGCGCCTATATGGCCGAGTCCGTCCGGGGCGGCATCCTCTCCGTGGACCCGGGCCAGACCGAGGGCGCCAAGGCCATCGGCATGACCCACTTTCAGACCATGACGTCGGTGGTGCTGCCCCAGGCTCTGCGGAACATCATGCCGCAGATCGGCAACAACTTCATCATCAACATCAAGGATACCTCCGTCATGTTCATCATCGGCTTCGCCGAGTTCTTCACGGTCCACAAGTCCGTGGCCGGCGCGACCAACGCCTATTTCCCCTCCGCCACCATCGAAATGGCGGGCTATCTGACCATGACGCTGGCGGCCTCGTTCCTGCTGCGGTGGATTGAAAAGAAGATGGACGGCTCCGACAGCTACGAGCTGGTGCAGTCGGATTCCCTGACCTCCACCGCGGGGACCTACAACTACCCCGCCAAGGGCAGCAATTATGACGAGCGCAATCCCGAGTCCGAAAAAGTTGCCCGGAAGGCGCAGCTGGAGCGGAACCGGAATTCCGGAGAGGAGCGGCAGGAAAAATGAGCGAGACCATTTTGCAGGTTCAGCATCTCTCCAAGTCCTTCGGCTCCCACGAGGTCCTGCGGGACATCGACTTCACGGTGAACGCCGGGGACGTGACCAGCATCATTGGCGCGTCCGGCTCTGGCAAGTCCACCCTTTTGCGGTGCATCAATCTGCTGGAAACCCCCACCTCCGGTGAAATTCTCTTTCACGGGAAGGACGTGGCCGGCCGCGGCGTCAGCGCGCCGGCGTACCGCGCCAAAGTAGGCATGGTGTTTCAGTCCTTTAATCTGTTCAACAACATGACGGTGCTGGACAACTGCACGGTGGGCCAGACCAAGGTTTTGAAAATGGACCGGGCCGGGGCCCGCGGCAACGCCATGAAATATCTGGAAAAGGTGGGCATGGCCCCCTATATCAACGCCCGGCCCCGCCAGCTTTCCGGCGGCCAGAAGCAGCGCGTGGCCATCGCCCGCGCCCTGGCCATGGAGCCGGAGGTGCTGCTGTTCGACGAACCCACCTCCGCGCT
>Ga0183101_1000021_pt10 | contig 16302 bp, 13 predicted proteins | sample Biomet3_FD_127790 | JGI IMG/M metagenome (GOLD analysis project Ga0183101, IMG submission 127790) | Microbial communities from bioreactor (seeded with sewage sludge) at LBNL, California, USA - Biofuel metagenome 3 | ecosystem: Engineered > Bioreactor > Anaerobic > Unclassified ... | reverse complement strand
TGGTGGGGTTGTACAAAAGCTGGACGCGCGGAGCATGCGGCCCTTGTCTTTTAGCCTGGGGTCACGCCATGCAGTTTACACCCCTTCCTCTCCACGCGCGGCCGCCGCACTATGCGCAGTGGCTTCGGGCCGCGCTGGACACCGACCAGGCCGATCCCTTTGGCTGCACGCCCTCATGGCAGCTGGCCTTTCATGACGCCTTCAACCCCGCGCGCAGGCTGCTGCTTGCGGAGGAAGAGGGCAGCATCATTGCCTTTGCGGAAAACAGGGCCTCGCAGGAAGAAGTTTACCTCACCCCCCTGGAACTCTCGTGGTTTTTCGGCAGCCCCCTTCTTGGGGAGGGCGCGCCGCGTCTGTTTGCCGAGGCCGTGCGTTTTTTTGCCCGCACCTATGCGCCGCGTTTCCCCAAAATTGTTATCGGCGGGCTTGCCCCCGGCACGGAAGGCGTGCGCAAGCTGCTGGAACACGCGGGCATGCCGCTCCGGGCCAATCTGATTGGCGGCAACATCATGGGCGTTGCCTCGCTTGCGGGCGGGCTTGATGGCTACCTTTCACGCCGCACGGCAAACCACAGAAGAAATTTGAAACGGGCGGCGGCAAAAGCCAAAGAGCAGGGCATCCATTTCGAGCGCGTGCTCCCCACCACGGATGAAGAGGCCCAGGCGGCCTTTGCCCGCATGCTGGCTGTGGAGCACACCAGCTGGAAGGGCATTGGGCACTGCGGCATGGCCGAACCCGTTGTTCGCGATTTTTATGCTTTTCTGCTGCGCAGAATGGCTCCCGACAAGGAGGGCAGAATCATTTTTGCCCAAAGGGAAGCGCGGGACGTGGGCTTTATTTTCGGCGGCATGGCCGGGCGGATCTATCGCGGCCAGCAGTTTAGCTATGCCCAGCAGTGGCATGAGCTTTCCATCGGCAATCTTTTGCAGATCGAAAAAATTCGCTGGCTGTGTGAAGAAGGCGCAACGCGCTATGACATGGGGTCCATGACCGGCCCCAAAATGCAGTATAAGGCGCACTGGGTGGAGGGCGCGCTGCCCATAAGAACCTGGCTTATTGAAAAAATCTAGCGGTCTGCGGGGCACACCCCCGGAGAAGCCCTTAAAACGGCCCGCTAAACCTTCCAGAACAGCACAGCCACCTTTGAACTGCCTTGCTCGCGCACCATGCCGTTATGGCTAAGCTTGCGCAAACCTGCGGCCAGCGCCGCCTCCTGATCCGGCGCAAGCGGCTTGCCGCTGCCGAACTGACGCGAATACATAAGCACGGCCTCGTCCAGCGGGCATTCCGACTGCCATTCCCGGTTCAGATAGGTCACTTCCGGGCAATACCCCTCAAGCCACAGAATGCCGAAAGCGCTGAACAGCCCCCGGCGGAGCATTTCCGGGTCGCGCCCGCCGCCCATAATGGGCGCAAGGGCCGTGCGCACGGAATTTTCACCCGCCACATGCGTGATGAGGCAGCAGCAGCCGCACGAGGCCGCCGTCATTTTTTCCAGCGTGGGCCTGTCGTATATGGCTGGCGTGCGCGAAGCGAACACCAACCGGAATTTCCGTTCCCATCCCAGCCGGGCAAGATCGGCCCCCGCCCAGTCAAGCACGCGAAAATGCGCGTTTTCAACGCCCGCGCGGGCGGCATTTTCACGCGCGCGCTCCACCATGCCCGGCGCGATGTCGCAAGCTTCCACGCAACTGGCCAAGGCCGCGAATTCCAGCGCGTGCCTTCCCGGCCCGCAGCCGATGTCCAGCACCGCATCCTGCTTGCCCACGCCAGCCTTTTCTGCCGTTTCCACAACCAGACGGCGGCGGTGGGCGCTTGAATCAGCCTTGCCGGAATGCGTGTCGAACGACTTGGCGCGCTGACTCCAAAATGCGGCGGAATCCTGCCTGTCCGGCTGCCGCTCGGCCCAAAGGGCTTCAAATTCCGTAATATCCATAGTTCACCAGCCTTAAAAACGCCGCGCGCCGCGCGCGGAACCGTTGCGGCCCAAGAATACAGGCAGAACCGGAGCGAATAAAGCAAAATTCCCCCACGCTCAGGCCTGGCAGCGCTCGGTTGCGCACGGCAGGTTGGGGCCGTTGCGGCAAAATGCAATAATCGCCATAGGCAAAAGCCCACCACCGGAGGAAGCCCCCCCCAAAAAAAAATAGGTAACAGGTTAAAATCTGTGCCGCCTTGCAGGCGCATGCCAGGCTAAGTGATGCTCAAAAACTATCCAGGTGTAAAAAATTTGCTCAGGACACGCTCCGATACAGGGGGAAGGGCAAAAAGCCAATTGTTTTCCTTACGCAGATGGCGTAATATGGCGGACTTGAGCAATAAGCCCAGCTTGTAAGGAGCAGGAAAACTATGACCGAGGAAAAGATCCCGACCTCCACTCCGGAGGAAGGCGCTGAGGATTTCGCCGCCATGCTGGCGGCCCACGATACCGCTTCCAGCCGTCTGCAATCCGGCCAAAAAGTGACCGGAACCGTTATCGCCGTCACCGGCGACAGCGTTTTTGTGGATGTGGGCATCAAGGTTGACGGCATCATGGACCGCAAGGACATTATTGACGCCGAAGGCAAGGAAAGCGTCGGCCCCGGCGACAGCATCGAAGCTTGGGTTACCGGGGTTTCTTCCCAGGAAATCCGTCTTTCCCGCTCCATGGGCGGCAGCGGGGTGGCCGCGCTTGAAGATGCGCGCGACGCCGCCGTGCCGGTGGACGGGCGTGTAACAGCCGCGTGCAAAGGCGGTTATACCGTTGAAGTGCTTGGCAAATCCGCTTTCTGCCCCGGCAGCCAAATCGGCGTGCCCACTTCGGAAGACGCGGCTGAACTTGTGGGCCGCGCTCTGCAGTTTTTGGTCATTCGCGTTGAAAACCACGGCAGAAACGTTGTGGTTTCGCACCGCGCCCTGATCGAACGCGAACGCGCCGAACAACTTGAAACGCTGCTTGAAAGCCTCAAGCCGGGCGATACCGTTGAAGGCAAGATTTCGCGCCTGGCGCCCTTTGGCGCGTTTATGGAGCTGGCCCCCTCCGTTGAGGGCATGATCCACCTTTCCGAACTTTCGTGGTCGCGTGTGAACGCCCCCGACGAAGCCGTTACCCTGGGCGACGCCGTGCGCGCCAAAGTGCTTTCCATCAGCAAGGACGCCAAGGGCCGCGTGCGCATTTCGCTTTCGCGCAAGCAGGCCGAGGGCGACCCCTGGCAGAATGTGAACGAGCGCCTTGAAGCGGGAACCGTTGTGCCCGGCAAGGTTATGCGGCTTGCGCCCTTTGGCGCTTTTGTGGAGCTGCTGCCCGGCATTGAAGGCCTTGTGCATATTTCCGAGCTTTCTTGGACCAAGCGCGTGGCCAAGCCTGAAGACGTGCTCACCGTGGGCGATGCCGTTTCGGTGAAAATCAAGGAAATCAACCTTGAGAACCGCCGCATTTCGCTGAGCCTGCGCGATGCGGAAGGCGACCCCTGGCAGGACGCCGCCCAGCGCTTCGCCGTGGGCGCAACCGTGAGCGGCACGGTTGAAAGCCGCACGCCCTATGGGCTTTTCATCACGCTGGCCCCCGGCATCACCGGGCTTTTGCCCGCTGGCGTGATCAAAAACTCCAAGCAGGGCAAGCAGTACAGCAAACTGGACAAAGGCGACGCGGTAACCCTGACTGTACAAAATATGGACACTACCGCCCGGCGCATCAGCCTTGCCCCTGAAGGGGAGCAGGCCGCTTCACCCGCTGAAGACAAGGCCTGGAAGCAGCATGCCACCGCCGGAAGCAGCACCGGCGGAGCAGGAATGAACATCATGGCACAAGCTTTGCAAAAGGCTCTGCAAAATAAGTAACCAGGAGCTGCTCCATGATGGTAAAAAAATATTTTGCGGCCATGTTGGCCATAACCTTTCTGGCGACGGCACAGCTTGCCCAGGCTGTGAACCTGCCCGATTTTAGCGAACTGGCGGCCAAAAGCGGCCCGGCTGTCGTTAACATCGGCACGGAAAGAAAAGCCAGCGGCAACAGCCAGGACGACATGATGGGCGACATGTTCCGCAACCTGCCCCCCGGATTCGACAAGTTTTTTGACCAATTCGGCGGCAAACGCGGCGGCAAGCGCCCCCAGATGAAACAGAAGTCGCTTGGCTCGGGCTTTCTTGTGTCGTCTGACGGCTACATCGTCACCAATAACCATGTGGTGGCCGATGCCGACGTGATTCGCGTAACTCTTGACCAGAGCAACGGCAAAACCGAAGCCGTGCCCGCCAAACTTGTGGGCGCGGACGAGGAAACAGACCTTGCCCTGCTGAAAATTGATACAAAGAAGCCCTTGCCCTTCCTTGCCTTCGGCAATTCTGACGAACTCAAGGTTGGCGAGTGGCTGTTGGCCATCGGCAATCCCTTTGGCCTGGATCACACGGTGACGGCGGGCATTCTTTCCGCCAAAAACCGCAACATCCACGCCGGGCCCTTTGATAACTTTTTGCAGACAGACGCCTCGATCAACCCCGGCAACAGCGGCGGCCCGCTGCTAAACATGGCGGGGCAGGTCATTGGCATCAACACGGCCATTATCGCCAGCGGGCAGGGCATTGGTTTTGCCATTCCCAGCAACATGGCCGCCAAGATCATTGACCAGATCAAGGCTGGCAAAAAGATTACCCGCGGCTGGATTGGCGTGAGCATTCAGGATGTTGAGGAAAACACCGCCAAAGCCCTTGGCCTCAAAGAAGCCACCGGCGCGCTGGTGGGCAGCGTCATGGAGGGCGAACCGGCCTCCAAGGCGGGCATGAAAGACGGCGACATCATTCTGTCCGTTGACGGCAAGGCCATCAAGGACGCTTCGGCCCTGCTGCGCACCATTGCGGCCAAAACGCCGGGCAGCAAAGCCTCCATCACCGTGTGGCGCGATGGCAAAACCACCGACCTCGCAGTGACCCTGGGCGAACGCAAATCCTCGCAGTCTGCCGACCATGGCGACAAGAACCAGGCGCAGAAGAACGAGGGGCTGTTGGGCATCTCGGTGCGGCCGCTTACGGACGACGAGCGCCATGAGCTTAAGATCGACAACAAAGAGGGCTTGGTCATCGTGGACGTGAACCCCGATAAGCCCGCTGCCGAAGCCGATCTGCGGCCTGGCGACGTGATTCTTAAGGCCAACCTCAAACCGGTGCGCACCGCAGCGGATCTTTCGAAAATCGTCAACGACGAGGGTGCCAAGCGCGGCGCCATCATGTTGCAGATTTCACGACGCGGCGAGGTGTATTTCCGCACCGTAACGCTTGAAAAGTAAAACAATCAGCACAAACCGGGCTGCTTCCCAAACGGGGGGCAGCCCTTTTTTTACCCATGAGCCTGCACATTCTCTGCATCGGCGGCGCATATCTGGTTCCGGCGCTCAAGCGCCTTGGCCACGCCATTCTCACCGCGCATGCCTCCCCACAGGCGGACCTGCCCACGCCGCACCCCTTTACCGTGCGGCAGCTGCTGCGCCGCCTGGAATCCCTCGAGTTTCGACCCGACGCGCTGTTCTGCGGCGACGACGGCAACCTGCCCCTGCTGCTTGACCCGGAAAACGCCCCTTGGCCTTCCGTGCGCTATTCCATAGATACCTACTGCAATCCCTGGCACGTTCCATATGGGCACGGCTTCGATGTTTCGCTTGTGGCGCAAAAAGATTATGTGCCGCTGTTTACAGACGCGGGCATCAAGGCTGCCTGGCTGCCGCTGTTTTGTCCGCAGCAACCGCTGCCGGAAACGGATTTTCTCTCCCGCGACATTCCGGTGTCTTTTGTGGGAACCCTGGGGCACAAAAACAATCCGGACCGCGAGCCGTTTCTCAAGGCCTTTCGCGCGCGGCACCCGCTGGTTATTCTTTCCGGCGATTACACGGTCATCTTCAACCGCAGCCGCATTGTCCTTAACCAGACAGCGGCGGCGGAAGTGAATTTTCGCTGTTTCGAGGCCATGAGCTGCGGCGCGGCGCTGCTTATGGAAACCAGCCCTAATGGACTGGATGAACTTTTTACTCCTGGTGAGGAGCTGCTGCCCACCTATCCACGCAACGACGCGCGGGCCGCAGCCAACATTGCCGCCGCCGCGCTGGCCAAGCCGGAACAGCTGGCGGAAATTGCCCAGGCGGGCCGCCGGGCCGTGAGCCGCAGGCACACCGACACCGTACGCGCCGCAAGCCTGGCGCACATTCTGGCCGGTTTGTGCGCGGATCAGGCCCACAAACCACGCCTTGAAGTGGAGCTGGAACGCAGGGCCGCGCTGGTGCGCGCGGCTTACGGCATGCTCTCCAGCGAGCTGACAGGGCCGCAGTGGACAAAATATCGCGAATTTTTTGAAAAACTGTGCCTTAACACGTTGTGATTGCGCCAGCCGAACAAGAAGAAATCCCACGGCTGCTATCCGCCGTTGCGGCCACGGCGGATAGGGCCTATATAGTTTGGGTCAACCATCCCTTTCGGAGGAATCTTCATGCCGGTAGTACACAGCGACGCGGGGCATCTGCCCGCGCCTGACAAGTTGGAAAACATCCCCGCGCTCATGAGCGCCTACTACACGGAATTTCCCAATCCCGTCGTTGCGTCGCAGCGTGTTGCTTTTGGCACATCCGGGCACAGAGGTTCCTCCGTGCTGTGCAGCTTTAATGAAGAACACATCTATGCCATCACCCAGGCCGTTTGCGATTACCGCGCGGCCAAAGGCATTGACGGACCGCTGTTTCTTGGCGGCGATACGCATGCGCTTTCCGAGGCTGCCTTCCGTTCAGCGCTGGAAGTGCTGGTGGCCAACAATATTCCGGTGCGCATCGCCGCAGGCGGGGCATACACGGCCACGCCCGCCATTTCACACGCCGTGCTGCAGTGGAACGCGGGGCGCGTCAACGGCCTGGCCGACGGCATCGTCATCACCCCGTCGCACAACCCGCCAAGGGACGGCGGCTTTAAATACAATCCGCCCCACGGCGGCCCGGCCGAAGCCGAAATAACCAGCCTTATAGAGCGCAACGCCAACGCCTATCTGGAAAACGGCAACAAGGGCGTTAAACTCACCCACCTGCGGGCGGCGCGCGCCTCTTCGCTGGTGGAGGAATACGACTTTATCGGCAGCTATGTGCGCGATCTGGCCAATGTGCTGGACATGAAGGCCATTGCCTCTTCCGGGCTGCGCTTTGGCGTGGACCCGCTGGGCGGCGCAAGCCTGCCCATGTGGGAACCTATCGCGGAGGCCTATGGCATTGATCTGGAAGTGGTGAACAAGGCGGTGGACCCAACCTTTCGCTTTGTGCCCTGCGACAAAGACGGAAAAATCCGCATGGATTGTTCCTCGCCGTATGCCATGAGCCGCCTGCTTGACCTGCACGACCGCTTTGACCTCAGCTTCGCTTGCGACCCGGATTCAGACCGGCACGGCATTGTGACGCGCAACGGATTGATGAACCCCAACCATTTTCTCAGCGTGGCCGCGTGGTATCTTTTCCGCACGCGCCGCCAGTGGCCCGCCCAGCGCGGCATTGGCAAAACGCTGGTCACCAGCGCCATGCTGGACAGGGTGGGGCAGGATCTTGGGCGGCCGGTCATTGAGGTTCCCGTGGGCTTCAAATGGTTTGTTCCCTTCTTGCACAACGGCCGTTGCGGCCTCGGCTGCGAGGAAAGCGCGGGCGCTTCCTTCCTGTGCTTTGACGGCACGCCGTGGAGCACGGACAAGGACGGCCCCCTCATGTGCCTGCTTGCCGCCGAAATGATGGCGGTGGAACAGTCTTCGCCCAGCGAACTTTACGACCGGTTGACGCAGCGCCTTGGCGCGCCCGCGTATCAGCGCCTGGACGCTCCGGCGGACGACAACGTGCGCGCGAAACTGGCAAGCCTGACGCCCGAAAGCGTTACGCTGAAAAACCTGGGCGGCTCGCCCATCACCAGCGTGCTGACCCGCGCGCCCGGCAACGACGCCCCCATCGGCGGCGTCAAGGTGGTCAGCGATGACGGCTGGTTTGCCGTGCGGCCTTCTGGCACGGAACCTATCTGCAAGGTATATACGGAAAGCTTTAAGGGCGAGGACCATTTGCAGGCCATACAAAAAGACGCCATCGATTTTCTTGAACATCTGCTCAAGGGCGAAGGCTAACAGGCAAAGAGGGCGGGGCGGAAAAACGGCGCGGCATGCGCCGTTGGCCACAGCCGCCCCGCATCATGGAGCGGGGCATTACTCTGAACGCAACGGCCAAAGGCTGTTGCGCGCATACGTTGCGCGACAAGCTGCGAGCGCCCAAGTTTAAGCCAGGGCTTGCACGCGAAAAGCAAAAAGGGCGACAACGGGGCGCAAAAAAGCCCATTTGCCGCTAGCGAGCAGGCCCGCCCCCAGCAGACAGCCCAACGCATTCCCGCAGGCGGGCCACTTCGGCATCCGTCAAAGGCCGAACAGCGCCGCTGGCAAGATCGCCCAACCGCAAAGCCCCCTGGGCGGTGCGGCACAACCGCAGCACGGTTAGCCCCAAGTCACGGCACATGCGCCGAATCTGGCGGTTCAGCCCCTGGTGCAGCACCATCTGCATCAGCGTATTTCCATTTATATTTCTGGTTGTTACCTCAACCGGCAACAACGTTTCACCTTCCGCAAGGCGCATGCCGTCGCGCATGACCTTCAACGCCGCATCGGGCACAGGGCCGCGGACAAGCACCTCATAGGTCTTGGGCTGGTGATGCCGTGGATGCGTCAGCCGCTGCGCAAGCTGGCCATCATTGGTCAGCAGCAGCAATCCTTCTGAAAAATAGTCAAGTCTTCCAACAGGATAAAGCCTAAGCCCCTGATATTTTTTGTCCAGGCAATCCAGAACCGTGGCGCGGCCTTCGGGGTCGCTTGCCGTGCAAACCACCTGCACGGGCTTGTGCAGCAGCAGATAGGTAAAAGCCTGCTGCGCCGCCAGCACGCGCCCATCCACGGAGATGGCATCTGCTGGCAGCACATGCCGCGCGGGGTTTGGCTCCGGCATGCCGTTAACGCTGACGCGCCCGGCAAGAATAAGCTCATCGGCCTTGCGGCGTGAGCACAGACCAGAAGCGGCAATGGCCTTGTTCAGACGCGCGCCTTCAGCGCCGGCGGTTTCAGCATCGGGTTTTGCGGCATCTCTTATGGGCGCTTTTCGTCCATCTTTGGCAAAACCTGCGCCCGGGCCATGAGCGGGCCGAGGCGCTGCGTTTTTGCGTGCCGGTTGGGGCCGCCCATGCGGGTTGCCGAAAGAGCCATCAGGTTTGCCATCTGACTTGCGGGCTGCGGCATGCCCTTGATTGTTGGCGGAAGTTTTGGCGGGCGCGCCTGAAGCGTCGCGGCCATGAGCGGCGCGTTTCTGTTTGTCGGCTGAACAGGCATTGCCCGAATATTTGGACGACACGAGCGTTTCTCCTTGGAAAGATGCGCCCATGGTGCGTGAAGTGGGGCAAGGCGTCAAGGGCCTAGAGTGGCAAAGCCTCGCGGGCCTGCCCACAGCGGTTTCCATCTTCAAAAGTTTACATAATTATCATTATGGGACATTTAAAACACCACGCATGGAATGGCCCAAGACCCGGAACAGCGATGAAAACCCGCTGAAAATCTCACCCGTATTCCTGCCTTTTCCCAAAAGGCTTTTCCATGGGATGTATATCCAGAACGGCACAAACTGCCCAAGCATAAAATCGAATGCCGGTCATGAGCTTGCGGGCTTGCTCCCGAAGCGGCTCTGACGTACAACACAAACCAACGCCAGTTAACCAATCAGGAGTTTTCATGGGCTTTGCCAACAGCTCTTGCAGCTTTACGCGGTTTCGCATTCTTGATCCCGTTCCGGCCGCTCTCTGGCCGCAGATACCGGATAAACTTAAACAATTCGCCATGCGCGATATCGATGACATTCCAGAAATGCAGGGCCAGGGATGGACCTGTTTTGAAGACATGCTGGATGTGGATTGGGTGACGGCCCCCCCGCAAAAAGGCGCGTACATCGTCTTTTCTCTGCGGCTGGACATGCGCCGCATTCCTGCGGGCGTGGTCAAAAAGCATGTTTTGCTGGCTCTTAAGGAAGAAAAAAAGCGCATGAGCGAACAAGGCAAAAACTTCCTTTCCCGTGAGCGCAAAAAAGAGCTCAAGGAACAAGTGCTGCTGCGCCTGCGCTCACGCTTTCTGCCTGTGCCCGGCGAGTTCAACGTGTTGTGGGCCACGGACAAAAACGAATTGTGGTTCGCCTCCACCCAGACCAAGATGATCGATCTTTTCATGGAAGAATTTCTCAAAACCTTTGAGCTGCATCTGGAGCAACTGACGCCGTACAACCTGGCGGTCTCCATGCTGGACGAAGAAAGCCTGATCCGTCTGGACAAGCTGGAACCCACGCAGTTCGCCCCCCTTTCCTGACGGTACGGAGCCACCATGAACATGCCTTATCTCGGCGAATCCACTGACAGCATCCTTGGCAAGGAATTTTTGACCTGGCTCTGGTATCAGAGCGACACCGCGCCCGGCGCTTTTGTGGACAAAGACGGCGCGCCCTTTGCCGTTTCCATGGAACAGCGCATTGTGGTTGAGGGCGGCGAAGGCGACGCCAGGGAAACGGCATCCGTTTCCGGCTCGCTCTCCCCTCTTCGTGAGGCCCGCTTTGGCCTCGGCACCGGCAAACAGGTCAGCCGCGCCCTGCTGCGCTTGGAAAAAGACGAGCTTGCCTTTCAGGTCAGCCTCAAGGCTGAAGATTTTTGCCTCAACAGCCTGAAAACGCCCAAGCTTGACAAAACCGACAGCGACGACGACCCGGATGCCCTGCTGCTGGAAAAGTTCTATCTTATGGAAATCTGCACCGGTCTGCTGGACGCGCTTTATGCCCGCTTTCTGCAACTGCGCCTTTCCGCGAACTGGCAGAAGGAAGTGGACGACATGCGCCAGTGGATGACCCGCACGGAGTAACGGAGTGGCCGCGTTCTTATGAGCACCCTGCCCCGGCCCACCGCCAAAACCGGCCTGCCCGGCCCGCTTCTGCACGTTCTGAAAAAAACGTTGTGGATGCTGCTTGTGCTGTGGGGCATCACCCTCATCAGCTTTTGGGTCATTCATCTGGCCCCGGGGTCGCCCACAGACATGGAAACAACGCTCAACCCGCTGGCCGGCGCTGCGGCGCGCCAGCGGCTTGAGGCGCTCTATGGGCTGGACCGCCCCATCTATGCGCAATACTGGGATTGGCTGACGCGCATTGTGCATCTGGACTTCGGCAACTCCATGTCGGCCGATGCCCGCCCGGTGCTGACAAAAATTCTGGAACGGCTGCCCCTTACCGTGAGCATGAACGTCATTTCGCTGCTGCTCACCCTGCTGATTGCCGTTCCTGTGGGCATTATTTCAGCCTGCCGCCAAAACTCGCTGCTGGACAAATCCGTCACCGTGCTGGTGTTTCTGGGGTTTGCCATGCCTTCGTTCTGGCTGGCGCTGCTGCTCATGATGTTTTTTGGCATTGATCTGCAGTGGCTGCCGATTTCAGGCCTTACCTCCATGAATTACAACCAGTTGAGCGCCTGGGGCAAGTTTTGCGATCTGGCGCGCCATCTGGCCCTGCCAACGTTGGTCTATACCGTAGGCGGGCTTGCGGGCATGTCGCGCTATATGCGGGCCTGCATGCTTGAAGTGCTGCAGCAGGATTATATTCTTACCGCACGGGCCAAGGGGCTGGGCATGGGCGCGGTTATCCGGCGGCATGCGCTGCGCAACGCCCTGCTGCCCGTCATCACCCTGCTGGGGCTTTCCGTTCCCGGGCTGATCGGCGGCAGCGTCATTATTGAATCCATTTTTGCCCTGCCCGGCCTTGGCCAGCTGTTTTACGGCGCGGTCATGGCCCGCGACTATACCATGATCATGGGCAACCTTGTGCTGGGTGCCGTTCTCACCCTGGCGGGCAACCTGCTGGCCGATTTCTGTTATGGTCTGGCCGACCCGCGCATTCGCAACGCAAAGGATGCAGGCTGATGCTGCCCCGTGCCGTCAAACGGCTGCTTGGCCGCAACCTCATGCTTTCGCTGGGGTTTGTCATTGTTCTTGGCATGTCGCTGGCGGCCATTCTTGCCCCCTGGCTTGCACCCAGCGACCCCAACGCGCTGCACCTGAATAATATTCTTGAGCCGCCCTCCTCCCGTTTCTGGCTGGGCACCGACCGGCTGGGGCGCGACGTTTTTTCCCGTCTGCTCTATGGCGGCCGGGTTTCGCTGTGGGTGGGCTTTGTGGCGGTGGGCATTTCCATCAGCATTGGCACGGCGCTGGGCCTGGTGAGCGGCTATTTCCGAAGCTGGGTTGACGAATGCGTGATGCGCATTGTTGATATCATGCTCTGCTTCCCTTCCTTTTTTCTTATTCTTGCGGTCATTGCCTTTCTGGAACCAAGCCTTACCAATATAATGATCGTTATCGGGCTCACCTCCTGGATGGGCGTTACCCGGCTTGTGCGCGCGGAAACCCTGAGCCTGCGCGAAAGGGAATTTGTGGCCGCCGCCCGGCTGGCGGGCACCTCCACAGCGGGCATTCTGTTTCGCCACATTCTGCCAAACGCGCTTGCCCCCGTGCTCATAACGGCCACGCTTGGCGTTGCCGGGGCCATTCTGGTGGAATCCAGCCTCAGTTTTCTGGGCCTTGGCGTACAGCCCCCGGCGGCCAGCTGGGGCAATATGCTCATGGACGGCAAGGCGGTTATTGAAACCGCGCCCTGGCTTTCCGTCTATCCAGGGCTGGCGATTCTTGTTACTGTTCTGGGCTATAACCTTTTGGGTGAAAGCCTGCGGGATATTTTTGACCCCAGACTTCGCAAGTAGCTTGAATTGTTATTTTTTACAATTAAAGTTTTACATGAACAATTATAACCCCATAAAAACACCACACCGCCATGCTTGAATATCTGCGCATTCGCAATCTGGCCCTCATTGAAGATATGGAGCTAGAATTCTCACCGGGCATGAATGTGCTTACCGGTGAAACAGGGGCGGGAAAAAGCTTTATTATCAAGGCGCTTGGCTTTTTGCTGGGCGACAAGCTCGCTGCGGATATGGTTCGTGCCGGCGCGGAACGCGCGCAGGTGGAGGCCCTGTTCAGCGCAAAAGATGCCGATACCCTGTTGCGGCGAGAACTCGTGGCGGAGACTGGCCGCAGCCGCCTTTACATCAATGACGAGCTGCGCTCGCAAGACAGCCTGCGCGATCTGCGCAACCGGCTGGTGGCGCACACAAGCCAGCATGCCCAGCAAAAACTACTGCAGGCCTCATTTCAGGCGCGTTTGCTGGAAAGCGGCATGACCTGCCCGGATCTGCTGCATAGCCGTGACGAGCTGCTGGCCCGGCTTCAGGCCAATGCCGCGCAGCGCGATGCCCTGATCGCGCGCCAAAGCGGCCTTGTGGAGCGACGCGAGCTGCTTGAAATGCAGCAGCAGGAGATTGACAAAGTCTCACCGGAAGAAGGGGAAGAAGAGCGCCTTGAAGATTTGCGCACGCGGGTGCGCTCTGTGGAACACCAGAAAGAGAATTACGAGCAGGCTCTTGTTCTGCTTCAGGGTGATGAGCAGGAAGGCTTGATCGACATGCTGGGGCAGCTGGAAAAACTGCTGCAGCGCATGTGCCGTGATGACGAGGCCCTGCAGGCCGATGCCGAAGCCGTGGCCGCCCTGCGCCAGCAGCTTGCGCACCTTGGCGGCAGGCTGCGCCGCCCGCCCGCCTTGCCGGGCCTGGAAGACGCGCCGAATATGGACCAGGTGGAAGAACGCCTGTTCGCCCTTGCGCAGCTCAAACGCAAACTGCACAGAACACTGCCGGAAATTCTGGCCTTGCGCGAAGAAATTGCGGAGAACCTCTCCTTTCTCGATGTTTGCGCTCTGGACATTACGCGCTTGGACAAAGAAGCAGCCGATCTTGCGGCCAAGCTTTCTGACGTTATCGCGCAGCTTGCCCCGCAGCGGCGCGAGGCTGCCGCATCCATGGCCGCGAGGCTTGAAGCGGAACTGCGCCAGCTGGGCTTTTCCGAACAGGTGCGCGTTATCCCCGATTTTGCCGCTCAAGAAATCTGGCCCGGCGTCACGGACGAGCGCGGGCGCATCCTTTGGGCCCCCAACCCCGGCCAGCCGCCGCAACCGCTGGACAAAATCGCCTCTGGCGGCGAACTCTCCCGCTTTTTGCTCGCCCTTGCCAGCGTGCAGCAGGAGGACGAGGGCGCCACGTTCATTTTTGACGAAGTTGATGCCGGGGTTGGCGGCATGACGCTGAACAAACTGGCGGAAAAACTTTACGCCCTGGCCGCAAAGCGGCAGATGCTGCTTATCACGCACTGGCCGCAACTGGCGGCGCGCGCCCGCAGGCATTTTCAGATCGTCAAGATGGTGCGCGAGGGAGAAACCTTCACCCTTTGCGCCCCGCTCGACAAAAAAGCCCGCCACGAAGAACTTGCCCGCATGGCTGGCGGCGGCCCGCAGGGAGAGGCGTTGGCCCGCAGCCTTGAAGGCGAGGCATAAGCCCTCTGCAAAATTTTCCTATCTTTGCCGGGCGTGCCCGGATTTTTCCCATTTTCCTTTTTTCCGCGCCCCCAAAGGCCCTTCCCCGCTTTTCTGGCGGGCGCGAAAGCCGTTTTGGGGAACGACCCCGACATTTTTTTGACTTTTTCTAAACATTTTTGCCGCTGGGCACGGCGCTGCATAACTGGCACTTATTTTGCTAGTATTCGTTGCAAGAGCTTGAAGGGTAAAATTGACCATGGCCACAGGGGGAGCATGTGACGAACGAAAACAACAACTGCATAAGCGCCATGCTCCACATGCAATCCGGCGCTTCGGAAACGGCCGCGGTGGAAAGGCGCAGCTTGCCTTCAGGGCAACCGCTTTCCGGCCTTGATGAAACTTCTTCCAGAACGTTGCACTGCCTGGCAAAAAATGGCGAAAGCCTGGTGCTGGCCCTTGAGGAACGGCTTGATTCGTTGCAGGAAACCTTCATGGATATTTTGAACAGCCAGCTTGAGGCACGGCACCTGCGCCCAGAAGACCGCCTGCATTTGTACCTTTCCGCCGAAGGAACGCTGATGGTGGAAGGCAACGATAACGATGCCGCCCTGCTGTGCGACATCATCACCCGCAGGCCTGATCTGCAAAAGAGCTTTAAGGAAATGGCCCGCGTGGCTATGCTCTCGCACGGCGTGGAACTGGCCGCCCAGATGCACAACGACATTGCAGACCAGGCGGACGATGCGGCCAATCCCATGCTGGGGCACTATCACATGTGCCTCAAGGGGCCGCTTTCACATTTTTATATCCGCTAGCCTTGCCAAACGGGCACAAGAGCCTTATTGTCTTTCTCCACCCAACATGGGGGCGCACTGGTTTCGACGGGGACGTAGAAGCCGTGGCGGCAGGCCGAGGCGCCGCTGGCCTCGTAAAAAAGCGGCAACCAAAGTAATTGCCAACAACGATTACGACTACGCTTACGCTGCCTAAAAACAGCGAGGCAAAGACCGCTTAGGCGGTTGCGTCGTTCGGAGTCATGCCTGATAACTCCGAATGGCGACACTTATCAGGCTGGCGGAGACCGGTGCTCACCGGGGTTTTCCGCGAGGAAGTTACCGGCGAGATTGCCGCGTTGCGCCCGGTCAGGGGCTACCAATGTGGTGAAATTAATTCCTGACATAAGCCTGTAGATGCTTCGCGTGGAATGTTCTCGGACGGGGGTTCAACTCCCCCCGCCTCCACCACCCCAAAATCAAAGTGGATCATCAGTCTAAATGATGATCCACTTTTTTTGTTTAATACAATCAAATTCAGCTTATTTCATGCACTCTATATTAATTCCCTCATCCTGTATTTTAAGTAATTCAACCCTGAAAGAGTTTGTCTTCCTGACCCATCTCAGGCCAATGTAATTTTCAAGGATGTCACTTAAAAAGTGGCAGTCAATCCCTGTGAATATTCACAGCAACGCCAAAAATTTACTTGTAACCTATGTAGTTAGCCCTCATATTCATTGAAGTAGCTTGGGCAAACTATAAAGAAGACGACGGGCCGCTGGCCAGCCAGCGGCCATGAAAATTTCAAGGCATTCAATCAACGCATCGCGCCGCCCCTTATCATCAAAGAGCTGTTTATAGTCAGCGAGAAACAGGCCAATAAGTTTGACCGAAAGATCTGCGCCCATGGATTCGAACTGGTAGCCTGTCTTCCGCCCTCCGTTGTTTGACCCTCCCCCCGAAAAGTATGCCATTGAAAAGTTAGTGTTCCTGACATAGGAGCACAAGAATGAAACGTAGCAGATTCACCGAAGAACAGATTATTGGGATATTGCGGCAAGCCGAGGCTG
>Ga0183101_1001604_pt1 | contig 16323 bp, 12 predicted proteins | sample Biomet3_FD_127790 | JGI IMG/M metagenome (GOLD analysis project Ga0183101, IMG submission 127790) | Microbial communities from bioreactor (seeded with sewage sludge) at LBNL, California, USA - Biofuel metagenome 3 | ecosystem: Engineered > Bioreactor > Anaerobic > Unclassified ... | reverse complement strand
GCGAGGCACGTGAAACCTCGTGGGAATCTGGGAGGACCATCTTCCAAGGCTAAGTACTAACCGACGACCGATAGTGCACCAGTACCGTGAGGGAAAGGTGAAAAGAACCCCTGTCAGGGGAGTGAAATAGAATCTGAAACCTGATGCTTACAAGCTGTGGGAGCACCCTTGTGGTGTGACCGCGTGCCTTTTGCATAATGAGTCAGCGAGTTAATCTGTACTGCAAGGTTAAGCGTAAGTGGAGCCGTAGCGAAAGCGAGTCTGATAAGGGCGTTTAGTAGTGCGGATTAGACCCGAAACCGGGTGATCTATCCATGAGCAGGTTGAAGCAAGGGTAAAACCTTGTGGAGGACCGAACCATTAACGGCTGAAAACGTTTTGGATGACTTGTGGATAGGGGTGAAAGGCCAATCAAACCCGGTGATAGCTGGTTCTCCCCGAAATATATTGAGGTATAGCCTCATGGATTGTCTACCGGAGGTAAAGCACTGACAGAGCTAGGGGTCCTACCAGATTACCAAACTCTTTCAAACTCAGAATGCCGGTCAGATGTACCATGGGAGTCAGACAGTGGGTGCTAAGGTCCATTGTCGAGAGGGTAAGAGCCCAGATCAACAGCTAAGGTCTCCAAATCTATGCTCAGTGGTTAAGGTGGTGACGTTGTAGAGACACCCAGGACGTTGGCTTAGAAGCAGCCATCGTTTAAAGAAAGCGTAATAGCTCACTGGTCTAATGACGTTGCGCCGAAAATGTAACGGGGCTAAGCATAGTACCGAAGCTTTGAATTCCACGTATGTGGTCTGGTAGGGGAGCGTTCTTCATGGGCTGAAGGTGTGTTGTAAAGCATGCTGGACTGTGGAGAAGTGATTATGCTGACATGAGTAACGATAAAACGGGTGAAAAACCCGTTCGCCGTAAACCCAAGGTTTCCTGGGTAAAGGTAATCTTCCCAGGGTTAGTCGGTCCCTAAGGTGAGGCTGAAAGGCGTAGCTGATGGGAAACGAGTTAATATTCTCGTACTTGTACATCTGTGCGATGGAGGGACGCAGAAAGGTAGACAGGCCGGGTGTTGGTTGTCCCGGTGCAAGCAGGTAGACGTGTGGTACAGGCAAATCCGTACCGCTCTACGTCGAGACGCGAGTCCGTGACCGTAAGGTCTGAAGCTGTTGAGCCTATACTGCCTAGAAAATCTTCTAAGTTTAGGATGTGCAAACCGTACCGCAAACCAACTCAGGTGGGTGGGATGAATAATCCAAGGCGCTCGAGAGAACTCTGGCCAAGGAACTCGGCAAAATAACCCCGTACCTTCGGAAGAAGGGGTGCTCCTCCGGGTGAAGTTAATTCACTTAACGAGCCTGAGGGAGCCGCAGAGAAATGGTGGTGGCGACTGTTTACTAAAAACATAGGTCTGTGCGAAGTCCTAAAGACGACGTATACGGACTGACGCCTGCCCGGTGCCGGAAGGTTAAAAGGAGAGGTCAGCGCAAGCGAAGCTTCGAATTGAAGCCCCGGTAAACGGCGGCCGTAACTATAACGGTCCTAAGGTAGCGAAATTCCTTGTCGGGTAAGTTCCGACCTGCACGAATGGCGTAACGATCTCCACACTGTCTCGGCCAGAGACTCGGTGAAATTGAAGTCGCGGTGAAAATGCCGTGTACCCGCAGAAAGACGGAAAGACCCTGTGCACCTTTACTATAGCTTGACATTGGGATTTGGAACTGCATGTGTAGGATAGGTGGGAGACTGTGAACTCTGTACGCTAGTATGGGGGGAGTCATTGTTGAAATACCACCCTTGTTTTTTCAGGTCCCTAACCCTCTACCGTCATCCGGTGAGGGAACAGTGTCTGGTGGGTAGTTTGACTGGGGCGGTCGCCTCCTAAAGAGTAACGGAGGCATGCAAAGGTTCCCTCAGGCTGATTGGAAACCAGCCGTCGAGTGCAAACGCATAAGGGAGCTTGACTGCAAGAGAGACATCTCGAGCAGGTACGAAAGTAGGTGTTAGTGATCCGGTGGTCCCGAATGGAAGGGCCATCGCTCATTGGATAAAAGGTACGCCGGGGATAACAGGCTGATCGCATCCAAGAGTTCACATCGACGATGCGGTTTGGCACCTCGATGTCGGCTCATCACATCCTGGGGCTGAAGCAGGTCCCAAGGGTACGGCTGTTCGCCGTTTAAAGTGGTACGCGAGCTGGGTTTAAAACGTCGTGAGACAGTTTGGTCCCTATCTTCTGTGGGCGCTGGAGAATTGAAAGGGCCTGTCCCTAGTACGAGAGGACCGGGATGGACGCACCCCTGGTGGACCTGTTGTCGTGCCAACGGCATAGCAGGGTAGCTACGTGCGGAAGGGATAACCGCTGAAAGCATCTAAGCGGGAAGCCTGCCTTAAGATTATTTCTCCCTGGAGCAATCCCTAAAGGGCCGAGGTAGACTACCTCGTCGATAGGCTGGAGGTGGAAGCGCCGCGAGGCGTGCAGCTGACCAGTACTAATAGCCCGTGCGGCTTGTTTTTGAAAAAAACTCCTTCCTTCCCTGTCAATTAATATTTTGACAACTTTCTTTGGTGACCATGGAGGAGAGGGTACACCCGATCCCATTCCGAACTCGGTAGTTAAGCTCTCCATCGCCGATGATACTGCATAACGTCATGTGGGAAAGTAGGCCGTCGCCAAAGATTCTTCAAAGCCCCTTGCTGCTCTAGCGCAAGGGGCTTTGCTTTTTTATACCCCCCCCCTTGCGCCTTTCTTTCTCTCTCCCCCTCCTTTTCTCCCTATCACTACCTCCCCAGCTCCTTCCTCCTTCCCTCCTCCCTCCCGCTACTATCACGGCTGCCGCTGCACCCTTCCATCCGCACCATGCCAGAGCCCGGCACCCGCATTTACGCAAACCCGACTTTTACCCCCTGAATGCGTCAGCGCCGTAATTTTGCTGCTCCCGTACTCAAGTACGCTCCGCGCAAAATCCCGGTGCTTCCTTCTCAGGCCGCAAAATGCGTATTTTGCAACTGCGCCCGCCACCAGCAGTCGCCTGCGCTCCGCTCCGGCGAGTCTAAGGAAGGCAACTCCACAACCTGCTGCTTATGCCGGGCGGCGGTATGACGGTTAGTCGGGAGCAGCGGCGAGGGCGGTGGTACGCTAGGGGATGCTGCCCCGAGTTTAAGGATGGAACTTCACAACACGCTGCTGATCTGGAGGGCGTGACTGTTGGGCCGGGTTGGGGCGTATGTGCTGCGGCACTTGCACAACTTAGCCTTTACCAGCCTGTTTACCGCCGCACCGAATATCTGGTTATATCCTTACTTCCACAACTGCCTTAAACTAAAATATTTTTTTTGCATCAGTCTGGTGGTGTTAGTCGGTGTGGGGCACCATGCGGGCTAGATGTCTTGAAGTCTTTCACTAGTGACTGGAAAAATTTATGCCTGAACTGGAAAAACGCCAAAAGGTTTACGACTTCTTAACGTCGCTTGGGGTGGTCTATAGCGTAACGGAGCATCCGGCAGTTTTTTCTATCGAAGAAATGGATGGCTTGGGGATCACTTTTAAGGGCCATGTCTGCAAAAATCTTTTTTTGCGAGACGCTAAAGGGAAGCGGCATTTTCTCGTAACCTTGCCCAAGGACAAGCGAGTGCCCTTGAAAACCTTGCAACAAAAGCTCGGGACTTCTGGGCTCAGCTTTGCATCTGGTGAGCGCCTCGCCAAGTATCTCAACTTGGCTCAAGGCGAGGTAACGCCCTTTGGCATTCTTAATGATGATGGCCGTGACGTTGAACTTATCTTTGATAGTGCCCTTGAAGGTGATCCTTGCCTTGGCGTCCATCCCAATGACAATACGGCAACACTCTGGATTTCTTTTGATGACCTCTATCGTGCTGTCGCGGCACACGGAAATTGTATCCGTATCCTTGCCCTGGATGACTGATTAGGGCTTTTGGCACGTATTTGCTGGCTTTTGCTATCCGTCCGTTTGAAAAAATCATTAGTGTCAGCTTGCTTTCTGTTTTTTTGACAAGGCAGCTTTCCCGACCTATGAGATGGAAAAGCAGGAATGACTGGAAGAACCGGCCATTCCTGTTCTCATAGTTAAGCTAACGTGCTTGTATTCACAGATGCTCAATCAACAACTTGTAATGATTTAGCATCCTTCAGCCTGAGCAACGCGCCCGCCGCAATGCACTTCACCACTTCTTTCGTAACTTTCCCGCAACGTTGCCCGTCATGGGGCTGTCACAAATGCATAAATTAATCTTGTATTTGTAATGGTAAGCGCTGCGTTTTCGCCAAAAGGGAAAGTACACTGCCGTCAAAATCAATTATTTCTGTAACAGACCCGCCATAGTATCGGCTTAGTGATGTTTGTGATTACGAATCTGGATGTCGGCCTGCCCGCAGAGTTGTGCGCGGCAGTCAGCGCCCCGCCAGCGTCGTGTCCATGCCATCAATGTTTTCTATGTGGAGGGGTACCATGCCCGCTTTGTCCGCCCTGGACCTGTTCAATGAAACGTTTTGCGACCTCCCCAAGTCTCCTGCGCGGCTTTCTGTTCCCGTTGCGCCAACCTGGCTTGCGAATACCACGGCGGATGCTGGCGTTGCCGATGCGCCAGGTACGGAAAGCGCCTCGTCGGTTCTGCACCGTCGTCAGGAACTGCTCGACGTGCTGCACAACCAGAAAATTACCACGGTGTTGCAACCTATCGCTTCGCTGCGCGACGGTGCGGTTTTCGGCTATGAAGCGTTGGGCCGAGGCCCGGCGGGAACGCCCCTTGAAGGCCCGGAGGCGCTCATTCACTGCGCGCTTGAGAATGGCCGCATGCTGGAGCTTGAGCATTTGTTCCGGCGCAGTGCCCTGCGTGCGGCGCGGCAAATGCCCACCGGTATCCGGCTGTTCCTCAACGTGAATCCAAACATCATTCAAGACACGCATTTCGGCATGGGGTTCACCAAGGAATATCTTACGCGGTTCGCCATCAGCGCGGAGGATATTGTTTTTGAAATAACCGAGCGTGAATCCGTGGAAAATCTGCGTGGCTTCAAGCAGATCATCGAGCACTACAAGGCGCAGAACTATCAGATCAGCATAGACGACGCTGGAGCCGGGTATTCCGGCCTCAATCTTATTTCGGATGTGCAGCCGCACTTCATCAAGCTTGATATGCAGCTCATTCGGGGGGTGGATAAGGATCTGACCCGTCAAGCGCTTATCAAAAGCATGCAGGAATTCGCCGCGCTCACCAATACGCGCATCATTGCGGAGGGCATTGAAACGGAAGAGGAGCTGGCAACCCTCATCAGTTTTGATGTTCCCTATGGGCAGGGCTTTTTTATCCGGCGGCCCGATCCCACGCCGCGCGAGGTCGATCCCGCCGCCCTGCATGTCATTCACCGCGAAAACAAAATCAAGAACAGGTTTTTTGGCGCTCGCGTACACAAATTTCATGTGCGCCACATCTGCCGGGCTGGCACGGTGGTTGCCCCGCATACGCCCATACGCAAGGTTGTGGAGCTGTTTGAACAAAACAGCCGGCTTAACGGGTTGTGCGTGGTGCTGGGCGAAATTCCCGTAGGCGCGCTGACCCGCAACCGGCTTCACGAACAGCTCAGTGGACGGTTCGGTTTTTCCCTGTTTGCGGACAAGGCGGTTGAGGTTGTCATGGACCGCAATTTTTTGCAGGTGGATTACCAAAGCACCATCGACATGGTTGCCCGCCAGGCCATGCGCCGGGACGATGCCCGCCTGTATGATTTTGTAACCGTAACACGCGAAGGGCGCTACATGGGCGTTGTTACGGTCAAAGAGCTATTGGAAAAAAGTATTGAGCTGGAAGTTGCCAACGCCCGTCAGCTCAACCCGCTTTCCGAGCTGCCCGGCAACGCGCTTATCGATATTGAGCTGGAGCGCCTGGTGCGGCTGGGGCTTTCACGCGTGGTGCTGTATTTCGATATAGATAACTTTAAGGCATATAACGACAAATATGGTTTTAAAAATGGAGATAGGGCACTAAAGCGTCTTTCATCAATTATCCGCGAAATGGTGGAGGGCGAGAGTTTTGTTGGCCATATCGGGGGCGACGATTTTATTGCCGTGGCCGATGCCGACAATGCCGCCACGGTGTGTGAAACCATCATAGCTGCCTTCAATGAAAGCGTTCCGGCCTTTTACAGCGCGGAAGACGTGCAGCGCGGCTATATAGAAGGCAAAAACCGCAGCAATGCCGAAGAGCGCTTCCCGCTTATGTCGCTGACGATTGTGGGCGTGCGGGCAAGCAATTATCAAAGCAGTTTTGACCTTGCACGCGCTGCCGCCTGCCTCAAAAAAAATTGCAAGCGCATCGTCGGCAGCAATTATCAGCTTGAAGGCTGAACCGCCCCGCTTGCCCTTGCTCCCGGCCGGGGCCAGGCGCGGCTAACACAACCGGAGTTTTCATGAAGCTGACCACGAAGCTGGTTCTTTCGTTCTGCAGCATCATTCTGCTTATGCTGGCGTTATTCGCTGTGTATTTCGTCAACACAAACCGCATTGAGCACACCGTCACGCATATGGACGGGCAGTATGTGCCCTCCATGGCCGCCGTGCAAACCATGCTGGTGCTGCTCTATTCCTCGCGCTCCGATCTGGCGGCCCTGACGCCGCACACGGACAGGGTTACCATCACTGAATACAAGGACCGCATCAAGCGGGCGCTCAAGCAATTTTCCCGGCAGGCGGAGGCATATCAGGCCCTTATGGAGGCGCGCAAACGCGAAGGCGAGCCCGTGGACGAAAAGCTCTGGAGCGACATCCGCGCACAGATGAAGCAGGAAGAATCCGTGCGGGCTGAAATTATCCGCCTGGCCTCAGAGGGCGACACGGATGGCTCCATTGCCCTGTTCACGCGCAGCCGGGCCGATTTTATCCGCCTGGCCCGCTATTTCGAACAGCTTGCCCAGCAAGATGTGGAGCACAGTCGGGCAGCCGCAAGTTTCGCCCTGTCCATTGCCTCCAAATCGCGCATGGTTGGCGGCGGGCTTGCCTTGGTGGGCATTCTCTTCAGCATTTTGGTTACGGTGGTCATAACGCTGGCCGTCAAAAAACAGCTCGGCAAGGATCCCGCCCAGCTGCAGGCCATTGCCGGGCGCGTGGCTGCGGGGGATTATACCTTGGATGCCCAGGGCCGCCCGCAGGGCGTGTATGGTTCTCTGGTGCTGATGGTGCAGGCGCTTAAAGAGCACATAGAAAACGCGCGGTGCGAGTCGGAAAAAGCCCAAGAGGAATCAGCGCGAGCCAACGAGGCCTTGCAACAGGCCGAAGCGGCGGAGCGCCAGGCGCGCGCAAAAACCGACGCCATGCGGCAGGTGGCCGAAGCCCTGGAAGAGGTGGCCCATGTGGTCGCCACGGTTGCGGGGCAGGTGGGCGAAACCATCACCCAGGCCGAGGAAAGCGCCGACAGCACCGCCGAACGGCTTTCAGAAGCCGCGGCTGGCATGGAGCAAATGAACGCCACCGTGGGCGAAGTGGCCAAAAATGCGGCCGTGGCTTCCACTTCTTCGGCGGAAACACGCGAAAGGGCCGAGGCCGGTTCCGCCGTGGTGCAGCACTCGCTCGCCAATATTGAAACCGTCCGCACCACGTCGCTGCGCCTCAAGGACGACATGGAACAGCTGGGCGGCCATGCCCAGGCCATCACCCGCATCATGAACGTTATTTCGGACATTGCCGACCAAACAAACCTGCTGGCGCTCAATGCCGCCATCGAGGCCGCGCGCGCCGGCGATGCGGGCCGAGGCTTCGCCGTGGTGGCCGATGAAGTGCGCAAACTGGCCGAAAAAACGATGAATTCCACCCACGATGTGGACACGGCCATCAAGGCCATTCAGCAAAGCGTGGTGCGCAGCGCTTCTTCGGTGGAGGAAGCCGTGGGCGGCATCTCGCAGGCCACAGAAACGGCGCGGCAGTCGGGCCATGCGCTTGAGGGCATTGTGGAGACGGTGGAAGGCACTGCCGGGCAGGTTGGCGCCATTGCCGCCGCCAGCGAGCAGCAGGCTGTGGCCACCAATCAGATCAACCGCACCATAGGCGATGTGACGGCCCTGTCGCGAAAAACGGCCGCCGCCATGGGGGCGGCATCCCGCGCGGTGGAAGGCCTTGCCGGGCAGGCGCAAAAACTTCAGGGACTCATAGAACAGATGCAGGCTTGCTGAAATAATGGGGCCGCAGCCCGGCCTCGCCAGCGCTGCCCCGTGGGCAATAAAAAAGGGAGGCCCTTGGGCCTCCCTTTTTACAGCGGAGCGCGCGCCCCGCGCTATTTCTTTACAAAGGCTTTGCCAAGTTCCAGAGCCTTGAGGTTGGCCTCCTGCAATTTGGCGGGCAGGAATTTTTTGATGGCGGCTTCAAGAACGTCCACGCCGAAGGGCAGAACGCCGCAGGCGCACACCACGCTCAGCAGCACGGTGTTGCCGCTCTGCACGGAACCAGCCTGCATGCCCAGTTCGCGGCAGGGCACAAAATGGCATTGCCCGGCTACCTGACGCACTCTTTCCATGATGTGGGGCATATCGGGATACGCGGCCTTGCCCAGCGAAACGCTGAGGGGCGGCAGCGGATCGCTGCTGGAGAACACGGCGCCGCCGGGTTGCAGATAAGGCAGGGCGCGCAGAGTTTCCAGCGGCTCAAAGCCCAACAGCACGTCGGCTTCGCCGAAGTCCAGCTTGGGCGAACGCCAGCCGCCCAGCAGCATGACGGATTCAACAACGCCGCCGCGCTGGGCCATGCCGTGTACTTCGCCAGCAACAACGTCAAGCCCGGCATCCAGGGCCGTGCGGGCCAGCAGCGTGGTGGCGGTCAGGGTGCCCTGTCCGCCAACGCCCGTGAAAAAAATACGCATCCGCTTCTGTATATCTTGTGTCTTCATAGTGTTCCCTCTCTACCGCTTCCGCGCCTTAAAAGCTGTGGGGGCCACCTGCAGACAGACCATGCAGCCGGTGCAGAGCGTTTCGTCCACGGCAAGATTGTCGCCCTCGCGGTAAAAGGCGGGGCAGGCCAGCTGTTCAAGGCAGCGCATGGCTTCCGGTCCCTGCTGCGCAACTTCCGCCACCTGGGGCTGGGCTTTCTTGAGCTGGCGGCGGGCATAAAGCACGCAGGGCTCTTCGGCAATCAGCACGCGCACGCCGGATTTGGCCTTCATCTCTTCCATGGCCTTGATGACGCCCTTGACGTTGAAGGAGCGCACCTTGGCGCACTGGGTAACGCCCATGCCGCGCACAATGGATTCGATATCCATATGCTGGCTCATGGAGCCGAGCATGTCCTGCAGCATGCCGGGGTTGGGCTGGTGGCCGGTCATGGCCGTGGTGCCATTGTCCAGCACCACAAGGATGATGTCGTGCTGGTTGAAGATGGCGTTGGCCAGGCCCGTCATGCCGGAATGGAAGAACGTGGAATCGCCGATAAAAGCGACCACAGGCTTGCCGGAGGCACGGGCAAAGCCGCTGCCCGCGGAAACGGAAGACCCCATGCAGACCAGAAAATCGGCCGTGCGCAACGGCGGCAGCATGCCCAGGGTGTAGCAGCCGATGTCGCTGGAATAATAGGCGTCGTCGCCAAAAACCTGGCGCGCGGCATAATAGACGGCGCGGTGTGAACAACCGGGGCAGAGGTTCGGCGGGCGGCCGGGCAGCTCTGTATCCACGCTGCGCACGGGCTTGGCCGGGCAGGGCGTGTCGAGCCAGGAGGAAAGGCGGCGCATGACAAGGGTGGTGGAGTATTCGCCCTGGCCCGTGAGCCCGGCGTCCTTGCCCTCAATGCGCGTGTGGATGTCGTGCTTCTGCACCAGGGCGCGAATGTCCTGCTCCAGCAGGTCCGCGCCTTCTTCCAGCACCAGCACGCGGTCGCAGCCGTGCAAAAATTCGATGATCTTGGCCGTGGGCAGGGGCCAGGTCATGCCCAGCTCCAGCACCCGCACGCGGTCTTCCCAACCGCCAGCGGCCATGGCGTCGGCCAGATAATCACGGGCAACGCCGCTTGTGATGATGCCGAGGCGCGTGGGCGTTTGCGGTTCGCGCACGAAATTGAAGCGGCTCGTTTCCGCAAACTGGCGGGCCTTTTCGATAATGGCCTCAAGCGCCACATGCCGTTTGCGCGCCACGGCGGGCACGGGCACAAAGCGGGCTGGATCGCGCTTGAATTCCACCTTGGGCTGCACGGCGGGCAGATCGTCAAAATCCACGGGGCCGCGCAGGTGGCTGATGCGGGTCGTGGTGCGCAGCATCACGGGCTGCTGCAGCTCACGGGCAAGGCGAAAGGCCTCGCGGGTCATGTCCTTGGCTTCCTGCGCCGTGGAAGGCTCAAAGCAGGGCAGCATGGCAAAGCGGGCATAGGTGCGGTTGTCCTGCTCATTTTGGCTGGAATGGCAGCCGGGGTCGTCCGCCGTCAGCAGGACCATGCCGCCGGGCAGGCCAGTGTATACGGACGTGAACAGCGGGTCGGCGGCCACGTTAAGGCCCACATGCTTCATGGTCACAAGGCTCATGGCCCCGCCAAGGGCAGCGCCAGCGGCCACTTCAACCGCCACCTTTTCGTTGACTGAATATTCCAGCCGGTAGCGGCCTTCGCCGCCAAGGTGGTAAAACGTGTCCGGCACTTCCGAGGAAGGGGTGCCCGGATAACAGCTTACCATATGCACGCCCGCTTCAAGCGCGCCGCGCACAATGGCCTCGTTGCCCAACAGCAGGTGCCGCTCGCCTCGAGCGCCCTGCAACAGCGGATGATTGCTCATGTTTCCTCCAGGTTCGGGCACTGCGCCCCAACCGCAACTGCATGCGAAACGGCGGGCCACACGGCCCCGCCCACAAGAACGCAAGCCCGCGCGGTGTGAACTGCGCGGGCTTGCAAAGGAAAGTTACCGGGATTTTTCAGAACCTTTTTCCGCTGCGCCGTCCGGCGCTGCGGGAGCGGCGGCCTGCGCCTCTTCTTCCGCAACGAGCTTGGGGGCCAGCGCGGCGGCGCGCGTACGGAAATATTCGCTGTTGAGGCCCTGCGCTTCGCGCGAGAGGGCCAGATAAATGCGGGCGGCCTGCTCCGGCTTGCCCGCCACGGCGGCAGCCTCGGCGGTCATCTGCTTAAGCTGCGGGGCAACAACCTCGCCGGGCAGTGCGGATTGCAGGCCTTGCAGCAAGGCCAGGGCCTCGGCGTATTTGCCGCTTTTGAGCAGCGCGCCCGCCTCGTTCATGCCCGCCGTCATGGCCAGCGCGCCGTCGCCAACCTTGGCGGCCTCGGCAAAGGCATTGGCCGCCGTTGCGGCGTCGCCGTTGCGCAAGGCGCTTTGCCCTAGCGCGAGATAAACGGAGAATCGCACGCTTTCAGGAGCCTTGGCGGCCATGGCCGACAAGGCTTTGACCTGGTCCGCGCCGTGGGTTTCAATCACAACGCGGGCCAACGCCTGGCGCGCATCGTCATCACGGGACGAACTGTACCAGCGCCAGATGCCCGTGCCCGCCAGCACCAGCACAAACAGCACCACAATGCTGGCAATGGTGCCCGCGTGGCGCAGCATAAATTGAAGCATGGGCGCGCTTTCGGAGCTAACTTCGGCCTGAAGGTCGCGCAGCAGGGAGGAGTCCTCCATGCCTTGATTCTTTTGTGGATTCATGTATCAAAACTCCTTGGGAGGCGGAACCGCCGCCATTTTGCCACGCGTTTGTCCCGCGTGCTCCATGAGGGGGCGGAACTGGACGGAAGCTTTTTTCTTAGGACAGAATAAGCCCCCCTGTCAAAACAAATATCCCTTAGGTCAGGCCCGCCACGGTGCGGCCACGGCCATTACCACAAGGAGCAGACATGACGCCTGCGGAAGAAATGGCGCGCCTTGGCGCGCGGGCGAGGCAAGCTGCCAGGGCCATGGCCAAGGCGCACCCCGATGCCAAAACGCGGGCGCTTCTGGGGCTTGCCGACCTGCTGCGGCAACGGGAGGCCGAAATTCTGGCCGCCAATGCCGAAGATCTTGCGGCGGCAAAAGCCGCCGGGCAGGATGCTCCCCGTCTGGACCGCCTTACGCTCACCCCCGCTATTATGGAAGAGATGCGCGCCGCCTGCCGCCATGTGGCCAATCTGCCCGATCCCGTGGGCGCAACCGAGCGCCAGTGGCAGCGCCCCAACGGCCTGCTTGTGGGGCGCATGCGGGTGCCGCTGGGCGTTATTGCCATGATTTACGAGGCGCGGCCCAACGTCACCATTGACGCGGCCATTCTGTGCGTCAAGGCGGGCAATGCGGTTATTCTGCGCGGCGGCAGCGAGGCCCTGCGCTCCAACATGGCGCTGGCCGCCGCCCTGTGCGATGCGCTTGCGCAGGCGGGCCTGCCGGCCGAGGCCGCGCAGCTCGTTTCCATTCCCGGGCACGAGGCCGTCAACGCCCTGTGCAAGCTTGACCGGTATATCGACGTAATTATCCCCCGTGGGGGCGAGGGGCTGGTGCGCGCCGTCACCGAGGCCGCCACCATGCCCGTGCTCAAGCACTTCAAGGGCGTGTGCCACGCCTTCATTGATGCGGATGCGGACTTTGAAAAGTCGCTTGAAATTATTTTCAACAGCAAGGTGCAGCGCCCCGGCGTGTGCAACGCCCTGGAATGCCTGCTAGTGCATCGCGACGCGGCCGCGGCGTTTTTGCCCATGGTGGGCGCGCGTTTGGGCGCGGCGGGGGTGGAATTTCGCGCCTGCCCCGCCTCGCTGCCGCTGCTGGGCGCCACCGCCGTGCCCCAGAGCCCCGATGACCTTGGCCAGGAATTTCATGCGCTTGTGCTTGCCGTGTGCGTTGTGGAGAACATGGACGCGGCGCTCGACCACATCGCCCGCTATGGCTCAAACCACACGGAAATCATCTGCACCAACAACCACGACCACGCCATGCGTTTTCTGCGCGAGGCGGACGCCTCCATGGTGGCCGTCAACGCTTCAAGCCGTTTCAACGATGGCGGGCAACTGGGTCTTGGGGCGGAAATCGGCATTTCCACCTCAAAGCTGCACGCCTATGGCCCCATGGGCGTTGACGAGCTGACCACCACCAAGTTTGTTGTGCTGGGGCAAGGGCAGGTGCGGCAATAGATGGCCGATGCGGCGTCCCCCCCGCCGGGCCGTGCCGTTCTGGGCGGCAGTTTCAATCCGCCCCATGTGGGGCACCTGCGGCTGGCCATAGAGGCCAGGGAGGCGCTGGGCGACCTGGTTCAGGGCGTTGATTTGGTGCCCTGCGCCGTGCCGCCGCACAAGGCGCAAAGGGGCATGCTGCCGTTTGACCTGCGCGCCCAAATGTTGGAGGCCTGCGCCGAGGGGCTGCCCTGGCTGCGCTGCAACAGGATTGAAGCGTTGCGGCAGGGGCCTTCTTATACCTGGGACACGCTGCTGGCGTATCGGCAGGCGGAACCGGAAACGGCCCTGTATTTCATTTTGGGCAGCACGGATTTTGCCCTGCTCTCCACCTGGCACAAGGGGCTGGAATTGCCCGCTCTGTGCAATTTTGTGGTCATTCCCCGCAACGGGCATTCGGCCGCCGATTTTCTTTCCACCGCACGGGGCTTGTGGCCGCAGGCCCGGCAGCTGCCCCCGCTGCTGCCCGCCTGCCCCTGCGTGGCTTTGCCGGGCGGCGGGGTGGCGCATTTCCTTTCTGTTCCATGGCTGGCCGTCAGCGCTTCGCGCGTGCGCCGCTTGTGGCTTGCGGGCCGCAATGTGGATTTTCTTGTGCCAGAGGCCGCCCTGCGCGTTTTGCGCGGCCATGCGAACATTGTGCGGCATCACTGGCAGGAGGAGGCCAACGGATTATGCTGACCACGGCTCCAAAAGAAATTCGTGAAAACATGGCCCGGGCTATGGGCTATTTGCGGCGCGACGAGGTTGAGCGCGCGCTTTTGGCCATGAGCACGGCGTTGCGGAGCCTTGCCGAGGTGCGCTTGCTGCGCTCCGCCAAGGCGGAATTGGAAATTCAGGTTGGCGAATTTTTGGGCGTGCTTGTGCGGCACCGCGTGATGCAGCCGCTGCTGGACCCCGGCAATACGGGCAAGCCCCGGAACATCAGCCTGCAACCGGGCAAGGAAGCCATTTTGGCCACGGTTCTGGAAGGCCTTGCAAAAATTTTGCAGAACGAGGCGGAGCATTCCCTGCGAGCTGAAGCCGAAGCCAGAATGCACCGGAAAAAGCAGCTGATTGATGCCGGGCTGGATTTTTTGCGTGAGGGCCAGGTTGCCAAAGGGCGGGCCTTTCTCAAGCGCATTGTGGAGGAATTCAGCGAGGAAGAGGGCATTCGCCTGCAAATGGGGCAGATTTTCGCCGCCGCCGGGCTGTTTGCTGAGGCCGCCGCCATGTATGAAGAAGCCATGGCCGCGCAGCCGCGCGACCCCGCCGCCTACACGGGCGCGGTGGCCGCCTGGATGGAACTGCGGGAATATGAAAAGGCCGAGGCTGTGTATAAAGCTGTGCTGCGTACGTTTGGCGGGCATGCCTCCACCTTTGGCAAAATGGCCAAAATGTATTTGGACTGGCATAAAAAGCAGGCGGCGGAGGATGCGGCCTTGCGGGCATTGCAGACGGACCCCGAGCAGCCCGACGCCCTGGAAGTGATGGCGGCGCTGGATAACCGCTGATTGCCGGTTGCGCCTGCGGCGTTTTTTGCTTGTATTTCGGCCCGTCGCAGGTGCCTGCGGCGTTGCCCATTGCCATTCCTGGCAAGATGCGATATAAACCGCCTTCCGGTTGCAAGCGGGGCACCCAACGCCCTTTGTGGCCGTGCGGAGAGGTAGCGAAGCGGCCGTAACGCGCTCGACTCGAAATCGAGTTAGGGGTTAACAGCTCCTACGTGGGTTCGAATCCCACCCTCTCCGCCATTAGTAAATAATTTGAGCTGGTTACAAATGTGACCAGCTCTTTTTTTATGCCCTGATTTTGGGTGTGCCTAGGGACAATTCGTGATTCAATTCGTGATACTGTCCGCAGCCCTTTGCAAAACACCACAATTCAGAGGTTCACGCTTTTTTAAAAAAGGTCAAAAAATTAGGCATATTGTGCCTAACTGTTTGCTGAAAAAATGTGCAATCATTCTGCAATTATTTGCAAAAGGTTGCGTAGCGTGCAATGGCGTCATTTTCTTTTTCGCCCCTGCCTCTGTATATTCGCTGGCCCTTTGCGCTGGCGCTGGGATTGCACAAAAGCGTCAGAAAAACGCCGAAGGTTTGGGGCGGAGGAGTGCTTTTTTTCTGGGGGCGCGGCTGTTCGGCGCGGTAAGGGACAGGGAGTGGAAGCCCGGGCACAAGTGGGGCGGATTAGTGCTGAAGGCGGCAGAGAACATGCCAGAAGATGGCTGGAGATATAAAAAAGGCGGGAAATCCCGCCTTTTTTGCTGTTTTTTGCCGTGCTTTAGTGGTTTTGCGCAGGGCTTTGGAGGTTGTCAGCCTCGCGTTTGGGACGATCAGTCCTCAAAGTGTTGTATGTGCGGCAGCGCGGGCACTTGATGACCAGAAGGTCGACGTAGCCTTCAGCCAGCTTTTTGCCGCAGTGCTGGCAGCGCAGCTCGGGGAGCTGTTGGGTGGTGGTTACGCGCACGGCTGCCCCTCCAGGGGAATGCCGGCCAGGTCTGCCAGCCAGCGGGAGCTGATGTCGAAATACTCCGGCGAGAGTTCCACGCCCATGTATGGATGCCCGGCGGCAATGCAGGCAGCCCCAACGGATCCACCTCCCATGAAAGGATCCAGCACGCTGCCGCCTTCAGGCGCGATGGCCAGCAAATCGATGATGAGCTGCACGGGTTTGGCGGTGAGGTGGTTTTTGCGCGCCGGGTTTACTGGGTAGCTGTAAAGCCTGGGCAGGCACTGCCGGGTGTTGGGGCTGAAGCGGCCCTTGACGCCGAAAACAAGATATTCGCACTGCTGGCGGAATTTGCCGACCTGCGGGCGTGCGCTGCGCTTGTCCCAGGGAAGAAGGCCCATCCACTTCCAGCCTGCCGCTTGTATGGCGTCCGTAAGGCTAGGCAACTGTCGCCAGTCCGTAAAAATGAGGCAGACGGCCCCTTCTCGTGCGATGCGCCAGCACTGCGAAAGCCAAAGAGTGCTCCAGAGCATCCAACTGTGTTGGTCCTTTGCATCGCCAAGCATGGCCGGGTATGCCCGTTTTACGGCACTGGCTTGATATTTGTGTGCGGGATCTGCCTGGCGTGCTCCAAGCATCGTCCCGCCGCTTGAATACGGCGGGTCGGTGAGGAGCATATCGGTGCTGCTATCGGGGAGAGAGCGGAGGACGTCCAGAGCGTCGCCCTAGAACAGTGTAATGGAGGGGGAATGCCTTTTCTCCCCGGGCTTTGTAGCTGTAGTGG
>Ga0183101_1001951_pt1 | contig 16348 bp, 9 predicted proteins | sample Biomet3_FD_127790 | JGI IMG/M metagenome (GOLD analysis project Ga0183101, IMG submission 127790) | Microbial communities from bioreactor (seeded with sewage sludge) at LBNL, California, USA - Biofuel metagenome 3 | ecosystem: Engineered > Bioreactor > Anaerobic > Unclassified ... | reverse complement strand
AAGAAAAAGGTAATACAATATGAATAGAAGAATATTATTGTTGAATAGTTTGATGTTTCTACTTGCCTCTTTTAATATTATGGCACGAAATTGTAATGATTTGTTCTTAAAACAATATATTGTAACATAGGAGCAAAACGACTGTATAAATGTCTTGATTATGGGAAGCAGTTTGTAGAGAGAAGAAAGATTGATGCATATAGAATGTATCAAGAATATGTGTTTGGTAAACAGACAATAGCGCAGTTAAGTGAGAGGTATGGAATAAGTAAGAGTACAATACAAAGGAGATTTAGAACAATACATTCAGTACGAAACATATCAAAAGATAAGAAAGTAATAGTCAACATATTGGGGATGGGACTTTGGAGTTGTAGTTATGAAAGGAAGATATTATGGAGGAAGTTCATAGATAGAAAAGAGAAGTTATTAGATTATGAAGAAGGAATAGAATGGTTAGAAGAGAAAGGTTTTAAGATAGAAGGAATAGTGTGTGAAGGATTGAAGGGAATATATAAGGTCTTTAGAAGATATAAAGTGCAAATGTGTCAATTTCATCAAGTACAGATAATCAGGAGATACTTAACACAGAAGCCAGAGTTAGAAGCCTCAAAGGAGTTAATGGAAATAACAAGACAATTCAATAACAGATAAAGATAGCTTTATAGGACAGTATAATGAATGGAGAGATAAATGGAGAGATTTTATCAATGAGAGGAGAATAGATAAGGTAACAGGAAAGAGAAAGAGGTTAAGGAGTGCTTCATTAAGTCTACAAAGGAATATGTCATCTTATGGACATGGTAGGATAATATAGAGATAGGAATACAAAATACAAATAATGCATTAGAGGGTAAGTTTACAGACCTAAAATCGAAGTTAAGAAATCATAGTGGTTTATCAAATAAGAGAAGAAAAGTATTCATAGATGAGTATATAAAAAGTACTTTTAAATGAAGTACACACAATACATTAAGAGTATTTTTAGTCTAAATTTTGTCCTTTAAGCCTTATCCTTTATATAATTATTTATTTAATTCTTGCTTTGATTTGTGTAGTTTACTATAAAGGAAATTAAATAGAAAAAGAATTTTAATAACATGTATTGTTTTGACGATTTATTATTATCTTTGCCTCGAAATTTATGAACTATGATATTGTGTTTGATTTTCTTGTTTATTCTTGTGTGCTTTTTAGCATTTCCTTATTTGATAGGTATTGTGTTTTATCCTTTTATTTATATAAGACAAAAGAAAGAATACCCTAAGCTATCAAAAATAGCACTTTGGCTATGGATAGCTTTTGTTATTATTATTCTTTTTGCTATAATAATGGAAGTTACTCATTGATTATGCGTGAATCCAAGCGAAATATAATTCTTGCTCTTTTGAATAACAACATTACAGTAGAGGCATGACACGCATCTAACGTTGTGAATTGCTTTCAATTTTGTATCTTTGCTCTTTGAACAACAACTGGAAGCAATGTCGGCAGTTGCAAAAATTGGCAAATCTGACGAAATGAGAGGTGCTGAAGTTTTGTTTGAAGCTTGCTGGCTTGGCGGTGCTGAAATAATTAAAACAGATGTGGCGCTTAAAATGGCTGTTATTTGTCAGTTGAATTTGCTGGTTAGTAGTTGTGTTGTTGATATAAAAAACTTATAGAGCAGTACACTTTAAGCCGTAAGGATGGTGAAGATGATTTAATTAAGTGTGCTGCTCTTATAAGAGCTAACTTCAATATTAACCCAGAGAAATTAAATGAAGATGATTTTGCATCATTAACTGCACAAGCTTTATAGGTGGAAACTTGGAGATTGGAGAATTTAGCAAGATTGTTTGGTGGAGAAAAAGATGATTAATCCTTAAAGAATTTAATGCTTTCAGAAATAAAACCTATTACAGACAGTAGTGCTACTGCTATTATAATGACTCCTAATATTACAGATAAGACTTTCATAAAAAAAATGTTTGGTGAGGCAAAAATAATATAAAATGGCGAATAACACGTTAAATTTTACAATAAATGTGCAAGGTGATGCAAATAAAGTTATTGCTCAACTTACATAAAGCATTGAAAGTTTGCAGTTTGGAGTAAAAAAACTATAAATGTTTTTGAAACTCTGCCTGGTAAGATTGCTATTTTTAATCAGGTAAGTCAGTCAATTCAGAGTTTCTCCAATTTATTGGGTGAAACAATTAAACCAGGTGCTGACTTAAATGCTTCTTTAGCTGATTTGTCAGCTATTACAGATGTTGCAGGTAAAGGATTACAAGAGATTGAAGGTTATGATAGAGACGCAGCAAAGACATTTGGAGTTGTGAATTGCTTTCAATTTTGTATCTTTGCTCTTTGAACAACAACTTTGTGCCTTTATATGTGTAGCCCACTCATGTTGTGAATTGCTTTCAATTTTGTATCTTTGCTCTTTGAACAACAACTATTCCCTATAAGAAATACAATAGGACAGGGTTGTGAATTGCTTTCAATTTTGTATCTTTGCTCTTTGAACAACAACTTCCTTGTATATTGTAAGATTCAACTCCATGTTGTGAATTGCTTTCAATTTTGTATCTTTGCTCTTTGAACAACAACTATCTGAAGCAAAGATTAAATTATACAATAGTTGTGAATTGCTTTCAATTTTGTATCTTTGCTCTTTGAACAACAACAAGAGGAAAATACTCCACAAGACCTTTCCTGTTGTGAATTGCTTTCAATTTTGTATCTTTGCTCTTTGAACAACAACCGCCAAAAGTTACGCAGGTGTTGTATTCGGGTTGTGAATTGCTTTCAATTTTGTATCTTTGCTCTTTGAACAACAACTTCATGGACTCTTATGCAAGACCCGATGACGTTGTGAATTGCTTTCAATTTTGTATCTTTGCTCTTTGAACAACAACAAAGTTGATGTTGATAGCTATTTAACAGTAGTTGTGAATTGCTTTCAATTTTGTATCTTTGCTCTTTGAACAACAACGCTATTCGCAAGAAGTCATTGACAAGGGTGTTGTGAATTGCTTTCAATTTTGTATCTTTGCTCTTTGAACAACAACCACAAGCCATAAAGAAGATCGTACAAGATCGTTGTGAATTGCTTTCAATTTTGTATCTTTGCTCTTTGAACAACAACATATACAAATAAATTATGGTGTTATGATACGTTGTGAATTGCTTTCAATTTTGTATCTTTGCTCTTTGAACAACAACACAGTATTACTTTTAATATTTTCAATAGGTGTTGTGAATTGCTTTCAATTTTGTATCTTTGCTCTTTGAACAACAACTGAGTCCCCTATATCAAGTATGTACACATAGTTGTGAATTGCTTTCAATTTTGTATCTTTGCTCTTTGAACAACAACATCAGCTTCGTAACGTAATTTTTTGTAAGTGTTGTGAATTGCTTTCAATTTTGTATCTTTGCTCTTTGAACAACAACTAATTGTTTGTTTTGTCCCGTTGCTCGTGTGTTGTGAATTGCTTTCAATTTTGTATCTTTGCTCTTTGAACAACAACCAAGCCAATACAAACCCTGACAAGCCCATAGTTGTGAATTGCTTTCAATTTTGTATCTTTGCTCTTTGAACAACAACAATATCCGAGCAAAAGATAGTTAAAACAAGTTGTGAATTGCTTTCAATTTTGTATCTTTGCTCTTTGAACAACAACTTGATATTTAATTATTAAAAACTCCCCCGTGTTGTGAATTGCTTTCAATTTTGTATCTTTGCTCTTTGAACAACAACTTGTTTGATTATTTTGAACAAATTGAAGAAGTTGTGAATTGCTTTCAATTTTGTATCTTTGCTCTTTGAACAACAACTATCCCGTTGAGGTTGTACTTGAACTGAATGTTGTGAATTGCTTTCAATTTTGTATCTTTGCTCTTTGAACAACAACATAAAAAGCTACCATCTTAGCCACATAATAGTTGTGAATTGCTTTCAATTTTGTATCTTTGCTCTTTGAACAACAACTCTTCTTCTCTCAGGAATAATTTGCCGTTAGTTGTGAATTGCTTTCAATTTTGTATCTTTGCTCTTTGAACAACAACCCACAACAAATTTTTTCGAGGTTAGATTGAGTTGTGAATTGCTTTCAATTTTGTATCTTTGCTCTTTGAACAACAACCTGCCATATGTACTGCATATTCTCTTGCTGTTGTGAATTGCTTTCAATTTTGTATCTTTGCTCTTTGAACAACAACTGCTCGTTTGTTATTCGGTCGTTATTCGTTGTTGTGAATTGCTTTCAATTTTGTATCTTTGCTCTTTGAACAACAACTTGGTTTATTTGGGGTAATTCTGGAAACGGGTTGTGAATTGCTTTCAATTTTGTATCTTTGCTCTTTGAACAACAACCCAAGAAAGACGCTCCCGCATACGTACCAGGTTGTGAATTGCTTTCAATTTTGTATCTTTGCTCTTTGAACAACAACATCGGTAGCCTTTTGTTCCTCTTCTCCTACGTTGTGAATTGCTTTCAATTTTGTATCTTTGCTCTTTGAACAACAACTTATCTCTACGTCAGGGAAGTCATAGGTAAGTTGTGAATTGCTTTCAATTTTGTATCTTTGCTCTTTGAACAACAACAAAAAAGATTTTCAAGCTACGAAAGTGTAGTTGTGAATTGCTTTCAATTTTGTATCTTTGCTCTTTGAACAACAACAGTCGGAAATGTGATAGGTTATACTTATAAGTTGTGAATTGCTTTCAATTTTGTATCTTTGCTCTTTGAACAACAACATATTGGCTTGTCTTCAAAAATACGACTTAGTTGTGAATTGCTTTCAATTTTGTATCTTTGCTCTTTGAACAACAACCTAATAACTTGCAAAGCAAAGTGAATAAAGTTGTGAATTGCTTTCAATTTTGTATCTTTGCTCTTTGAACAACAACAGTCATTAATATATAATGGTTTGATACGTCGTTGTGAATTGCTTTCAATTTTGTATCTTTGCTCTTTGAACAACAACAGAATTGTTCATCAATCCAGATTTTTTCAGGTTGTGAATTGCTTTCAATTTTGTATCTTTGCTCTTTGAACAACAACAAAGGTATTCCGTGTTTGGGTTTGTAGGGCGTTGTGAATTGCTTTCAATTTTGTATCTTTGCTCTTTGAACAACAACTTATGCTAAGAAGAAACAAATAGCATTTGAGTTGTGAATTGCTTTCAATTTTGTATCTTTGCTCTTTGAACAACAACAATTATTTCGCAAGAAAGACTAATCAATCAGTTGTGAATTGCTTTCAATTTTGTATCTTTGCTCTTTGAACAACAACAGTAGGTAACATAATAGGCTACACCTATAAGTTGTGAATTGCTTTCAATTTTGTATCTTTGCTCTTTGAACAACAACGCACTCACGTGATAAACAATTTATATCAATGTTGTGAATTGCTTTCAATTTTGTATCTTTGCTCTTTGAACAACAACAAACAGCGAGTGCGCTCCGGTGCTCCGCGTGTTGTGAATTGCTTTCAATTTTGTATCTTTGCTCTTTGAACAACAACAAACCCAGTGACAGATTTCATCTGTCACGTGTTGTGAATTGCTTTCAATTTTGTATCTTTGCTCTTTGAACAACAACTTTGCTTCGTATCCGCAGTCCTCTCACATAGTTGTGAATTGCTTTCAATTTTGTATCTTTGCTCTTTGAACAACAACGAATTGAGTTTAATACGGAAGATTTGACAAGTTGTGAATTGCTTTCAATTTTGTATCTTTGCTCTTTGAACAACAACGAGACGAGAGGAAGAGCAACACTTCCAGGAGTTGTGAATTGCTTTCAATTTTGTATCTTTGCTCTTTGAACAACAACCATTAACGTCAATTCCTGATGCTGATAGAAGTTGTGAATTGCTTTCAATTTTGTATCTTTGCTCTTTGAACAACAACCTACCGTAGAGCAAAGAATTGAGATTAAGATGATTGCAAAAGGTATTAGGATTATTAAAATTGCTTTCATCGTAATTAAAAAAGACAACAAATAAGGATTTTTTATTCCTGAGTTTTGTTGTCTTTTTTGTTTTATAATGTGATATACGTGTTGTTTTATTGGGAATTTTAAGAGTCGGGTTATTATAAAAATTCTTAATAAATAAGATTATAGCATGGCAGTTTAACTATTTTTTGGAAACAAAAGTTAAATCAGTTACTTCTGTAATGTATTGATTATTATAATGTTTATAATTATGCAAATAAATGACTGAAATATGGAGTTATTTCTTTGTTTTAGCAAAATAAAACTTCGTTTTAACGCAACGGATTCAGAAAATAATTTGATGAAATCAAGATATTTTTACGCAAATAATTGCATCTATGTATCAATGCTTTATGGCTAATACACTCTATAGTTGAAAGGTTAAAATTTGTAAACAGAAATCTATTAGAACATCTCTAATTGTTGCCCTATTTCGGGAAGGGCAGAGGGTTGTTTCCCGAAAAATATTTCCATATTGCCGAATTGCTTATCTGTTATGCAAAGAATGCCAATGTGTCCATACTTTGGTAATTCCTTTTTGACCCTTTGGATATGAACATCAGCAGTTTCTTTGCTTGGGCAGTGGCGCAAATAAATTGAAAATTGGAACATAGTAAAGCCGTCTTTGATCAACTTCTTTCGAAAATTGGTATAAATTTTCCTATCTTCTTTGTTATCTGTTGGTAAGTCAAAAAATACAAGTACCCACATAATTCTGTATGCATTAAATCTACTTTCCATAAATTGGATAAATTATTTTTCTGCGCTTCTGTTCAAAACATTGAGTCAGTGAAGCTGTTGTCTCTTGCAAAGCTATTTGTATAGGGCTTTGTCGTTGGTTTATTTTTACATCAATTATAGGCAAGGACAACAAACGAGTTTTTATTTCTTTAGTTATTTCTCTTTGCGTGCAAAAATACATTGCCTCAAGTACCAATTTATCAGCAAAAGGGCGGTAAGGTTCCATGATGTCATCAGCCAAACAATAAGCGTTATAACGATTGCAATGATGAATACCAAGAGTTGGCAATAGTCCAGAGGCAACCAAACTTCTTGCCGTGATTGCTCTAAGTAGGGCATAAGCATAATTGAAAAAATTATTTGGATACTCCCCAAACCTTTCTCTGCGAAAAGAATTATCATCAGGGAATATATTTTGCCAATAGTATGCTGCTGCTCTTGCTTCGTGGTTGTGGCTGTCTCCACTCAATGTGTCTTTTGACCATTGCAACATATTCTTATTACTAATGCCTCTTTCTTGCAAGAGCATTGCTTGATTATGGATTTTGCATTGAATGGTTTGTTGCCAAAGATTCTTTTTTAGGGCTTCTGTTGCTGTAATTTGATTTTGAAATCTTTCACTTTGAATTGTGTTTCCATCTAAACACAATTGCAAGCCAATTGGGTGATGAGAATTATTGCAAGTAATCAATGCCACATTGTTCTCAAGTAAGTGAGTAAGCAAACTGTGAGTGAGGGTTATTTGTCCATTATCCAAAACAATAACACCAATATCTTCAATAGGTATTGTCTTTTCTATTTCAATCTTAGGCATACAAACAATTAATTGCCCAAGTTTAAGGCTAAGATAGGCAGGATTGCCAAAATAAAGGGTACGTTTGATCATGATTAAAAGAGGTTTTTAAATGTCTTTCAATTCAGCACAAAACCAACTTCTTTTTTAAATGATTACGCGTACCCTTTGTGTTTGGTTACAAAATGGAGAATTAATATTCTCCAACGCAAACAATTTGTCCTATATGATTTATTCTAACTTTTACAATTTCTTTAATGCTGGATAATCCTAATCGTGTTTTATATGCAATACCTGACAAAGGTTTTCTATCCTGAACATCTGTTTCCAAATGATGTCTAAAGGAATAATCTTTTGTTGATATCTTTTGTACTCTGAAAAGATTAGGGCTAAGAATTGCATAATTAGCAGGATTCTTTATGTATTCTTCTGAAAGTTCTTTTGGATTAAAACTAGTAGTCTCATTAGGAAAAAGAAAATATTCATTTTGTTTCATTGTGAAAAGGAAATGCCAGCCTTTATCTTGGTTAAATGTTTTATCTATTATAGGTTGATGATTCATTGCTCTTGCTGTAGCCTCAAAGAAAGAAACTACATTTTCTTGCAACTCTCCTTTTTCGTCTTTATATATTGCAACATGATGATTACTTCCAGTATTGACAAAATCAACTGCTTGTTTATTGCCTTCTTTATCTAAAATATAATTGCCATGGTTATCTTTTTTGCTATGCAACGCCGTAACGTTACTTATTCTTGTAATAGACACACGTTTAATTGCAATACCTTTTCCTTTATTCAACCAAATAGGATTTTCATCTAAGTTTGAGAAAGCTTTTGAGGCATCATCACCAAATTCTTTTAGTCTATTCTTTAATATCTTTTTTATTCCAACATCAATAACTTTCTCTATTTTCAAATCAGGAGATATTTCTTTTCTTATTTTATATATTGTTTCAAGACGAACAGTATTAACTTTTTCTGGTACTTTATATTCTAAATTGTTTCCAAATAGAAGATGATTTTTTTCCAAAGAATTTTTGCCAGTAAAGGCTTTTTTTGCATCGCCTTCAAATTCTTGCAATCTTTTTTGTAAAGCCTCTCTGTATGTTTTTTTTGTAACTTGTTGTATTTTTTCAGCATTGAAAGAAGAACCAACTTTTTCTTCTTTAGTTGTGTACTTTTGTATTGCTCCAAAGACTGTCTCGAGATGAAGTTGTCCTCTAGGGGTTAGTTGCAATTTTTTATTAGTACCACCTTTTTTCTTTGTTGTATTTATATTGTTGGTTACAACTTTATTCTTAGCTTTTATGGAAACAAGAATACTATTCAATTGTTTTTTTGCTTCTTTCTTAAACTCGTCTAATGGCATAGGAGGGTTAAAAAGAAGTTTGCCTTTCTCATTACGATGGAGTTCTTTTAATTCTATATTGTGTATACTACTTGCATGATCACTTCTTGCGTTTAATCCATTTAGATATTGAATGTGGCTGTGTTTGGTAAAAGCAATTGTAAGGGCGTCCATTGCATGATGACGATGGTCATTTCTTTTTGTCCAATCTTTTATTTTGTATATTCGTTCTCCGTCTTTGTTTTCAATAATATCTGTTTGTCCAAGTTTGTCGTATTTATCCCAATTTAGCTCCTGCATGATATTTATAAGTTGCCAATCTTCTCTAAGTCTATCTGTAATACTGCCACTTGTTGAAACGACATACCTTGTTATTAAAAGCAACATCTGTTTTGCTTTCTTTGCTATGTATTGACTATCCCTAAGGTCTCTTTCAATAAAATTATTTGGAATATCAGACAATTTCATTTTTAATTTATTGTATTTTGTCTTGCTTATAGCTCCTTTATTAAACAAATCATTCAAACGATTCTTGTATTCTTCAGCTCCATTATTACCATATTTAGAAAGCACAAAATCATAAGCAGTCATATTACTTTTTTCAATATTAATCTGTCTGACTTCTAATGTCTTGTTAGAAAAAGAATCATCAAACAGTTGTGCTTGAGGGATTATATGTTCAATATCATATTCCTTACTAAATATCTTTTCATAAGGGATATATGTATTAGAATATAATGTATGGTATCCTGTTTTCTCTAACTCAAGATATAATTTGTAACGAATAATATCGTTGCGACTAACATAGTTGAAACCAAAATCTTTTTTTATTTTTTCGGTATATTCTTCATGCAGTTTAGTTGTAGCATCAATGTTTTTTGTATTTAACTCTCTTTCTGCTGCATTTTTCTTTAACTCCCTTGCAAGTTCTATTCTTATCTCATCAAAATGTTTTTCTCCTTTTTTATCCTTTTTTCCATAGTTATCAACTAATAGGTTTATCACATTTACCATTTGATTTAATATCTTTTCAACAACAGGATTTCTTAGGCTATTCTTTGGTAAAATGTCAAGATGTTCTTTCAATTCTTTATTTGCTATCTCATCTTTTGTTAAAGATTCTTTTGAATGTCTATAGCCTGCATACACACAAGCAACATCATAGCCAGTGCCTTCTTTCATATAGGGCAATATCTTTTTTATTGCTTTTGCAGACAAACTGCCATAATCTTCTTGAAAAGTAACACCTGCCAATGATTTTGCATCTTGATTAGAAAATCCAAAATGATTTTCCAAGTGCATAATAAGATTTCCATTTCCTGTTGGTGTGTTATCACCTTCATAAGAATAAAGCAAATGCCATAGTTGAAATATAAGTTGTGAATCTAAATCTTTAGTACTATCAAATAAATAAGAATCATCGTTTTCAATAGAAGGACAAGCTTTTATTAAAGCAGACATTGTTCTGTTTCCTTCTATTTCTGAATAATTTAAATCTAAGTCATTTGGGTTTGTAAATAAAAGCTTCAGAACTTCTTGTTTTTTTAATTTATCTTTTTTTGATAGGGCTGAAAACAAGATATTCTTTTCTTCTTGTTCTAACTCTCGTGTGTTGTTATTTGCATCTTTTATTTCAATATTATTGAGTATCTGCCATATTTTAAACTCTTGAAACAATGGAGAAGATTTTGGGCAAACCCTGCAACCTTGTGTTTTAATCTTTTTCTTTCCATCTATTTCTACTTCTATTTGTTTGCTCTCAAATTCGCAAAAAGAAATCAATCCCTTTTGGCTTTTCAATCTACGTTGATAGAATATTATAATATCTCGTATTTCTTTTTTTAGTTCATTTTTCAGTTCAGGGTGGAATTGAGATTGTTTTTCCCATAATTGTTCAAATTCATCTAAATAGTCTTGACGATAGAACACTTGGTTTTTTAAACTTGCATTTGGATTTTTATCTAATTGAACCATTAGGTATTCTCCAATAGTTTGTTTATTAAAATAGAGCTCTTTGCTCCTGTCGCTAATTGACCCAAGATAACCAGATGAACTGCTAATATTTCCATTAACTTCTGCAATCACAAAAGCCAATTCTTCTTTGCTTAATTGTTTTGACAATGCGTCAACTCGTAGTTCATATGTCTTGCGCTTTTTCTCTTCTTTTGATCCTTTTATATCTTCGGTATATATTTTATATCTGCCAAGAAATATCTTAGATGTGTTTTGTTTGCTTTTATTTTGTATTTGTTCTTTAAAATCGTTAGTCAAAATATCTGCATGGAATTGTTTTTGAAAAGACCATATTTTATCTAACTCTGATTGTAAGTCTGAACGATAAAACTTTTCAATATACTCTTTACCTTTATTAATTAATGCAAGTACATATTCTCCACAAGTGATATTGTTATTATATAGTTCCTTGGCAACATTCCTTTCGTCTATAAGTTGTCCATCTTCAGAATCTGATTTCTTTGTTTTTCTTGAACTTTTATAACCTCTTTTTTTGTTTATCATCAAAAGAACACGAGAAAATTCCTCTAAAGAGATTTGCTCTTTTGCAGCTTTTGCCCTTAAACGATAGGTTTCAAATGTTGTTTTGTTGCCATTTTCGGACAATAGTGTGCTATCAGAGATGAATTTTTGTTCTCTTAAAATTGCAATAAGTTCTTTTCTCCTTTGTTTGTAACGCTGTAAATTCCTTCTTGCTGAACGCTTGAGTGTCCTGTCTGCATTTGTTGTTATTGGCTTACCATGTTCAAAATTATTTTGTTCATCAACAGTTAAAGGATTAACTCTGACACCAAGTTTTTCTATTGACGATTTTTCATTATTATTTTCGGCTTCATTTACAACAGCCCAACCAATACTAGTTGTACCTAAATCTAATCCTAATATTCTTTTCATTATTAAATTGGTATTTGATTATTTGGAACTTCAAAGGTAGTAATTTTATAGATATACAACAAATTTTTTTTACTAAAAAATTTGCTAGTACGATTTTTTGTAGTACTTTTGCTGAACAAAATAGAAGCAATTCACAATAAGGATTATTCCGTTGTGAAGACATTTAATTCGGGAGATTAGCAATAATCTCTCGTTTTTTATTTATAATAAGGTATAGTTCTGTAACGCTATTTTAGGACTATACAAGTCAAAATTAAATGATTATTAGACTTGTCTCTGTAAGCTTTGTTCGTTGTGATATCTACAATAGTAGAAATTAAAACGGTTTATTAGACAATATGCTTATTACTTTCTTTCCAAAGGTTATATATTAGACTCTGTAGTACCTGTGTCGGACTTCATTACATCTACAATAGTAGAAATTAAAAAGGGGTATTAGACGCCGTATAACTTCCAAAGGCACTTCACCGGAGGACAAAGATATTTTGTTACTTGGCTCACTGGTTTCAATGAGTGCATGCTTGCCAAATACCTATGGGGTGTATGCAGAACGGAAAGTATATCCCAATCTCTTTTTGTTTGTAACTGCACAGGCTTCAGCCGGAAAAGGCAGGCTAACACTTTGCCGTAAATTGGTTGAACCAATTCTAAGGCACTCAGGGAACAAAACAGAGCTGAATTTGAAGCCTATCAACGGGAACTGACTGAATATGCAGCAGCCAAAAGCGATAAAGTAAATATGGAAAAACCGCAGGAGCCACCGCTTAAAATGCTGGTGATTCCTGCCAACAATAGCGCAACAGGCTTGTTTCAAATCCTCAACGACAACAACGGCAAAGGACTGATTTTTGAAACCGAAGGCGACACGTTGGCACTTACTTTCAAATCCGAACACGGTAATTATTCCGATGGTTTTCGCAAAGCGTTCCACCATGAAACTATTACCTACAACCGTCGAAAAGACCGGGAGTTTGTCGAAATTGATACGCCTCGTCTTTCGGCTCTGCTATCGGGTACACCCCGACAAGTTGCTGCACTGATTCCCAATGCCGAAAACGGCTTATTCAGCCGTTTTATATTCTATTTTATGAATATTTGTTACGAGTGGAAAGACGTGTTTGCCGGAGAAAGTGGTCAGACACTCGACCACTATTTCGACCATTTAGGAGCGCAATTTCATGAGTTGTACAAATGTCTGGAAAGTCAGGACAAACCCATGCGTTTTTGCCTCACTGTTTCACAGCAACAGCAGTTCAACAGCTACTTTGAGCAAACTCAAATTCAGTATATCGAACTTTGTGGCGAAGATTATATTGGCACGGTTCGCCGCCTTGGTCTGATTACTTTCCGTTTGGCAATGATTCTCACCGCTATACGGATTATGGATAATGGGGAGCTTCGCTCACCATTGGTTTGTATCGATACTGATTTCAATATCGCTATGGAAATGGTCAAAGTGCTGGTTCAACATGCTGCGCATGTTTTCCAACAACTCCCCACTGACACAGCCACCAAAGTACAGCCTAATCAGAAACAACAGTTCCTGAACATGCTCCCCGCTGAATTCGACCGCCAGACTTATCTGGCAGTTGCTCAGAAGCTAAATATCCAGCCGAAAAACAAATTGCCCGTTTTGCCAAAACAGGCTTAATTAACCATTTTGCACATGATAAGTATCGTAAATAACCATTACTGAATGCCTCTGATAAAAAACAAGCACGACTTCACAAAATGGAGTTGGACGAAAAAATACCTTAGCCAGAAGCTATCGGAAGTAGCCGAAAATGCACCAATTTTTCGTTCAAATCTCAGAAAATACAAACTGAAATACAAGACAAAGAACAAAGGGAAACTTTTTGTTCACGAAAAAGCATTAATCAAAATGCTGAGGATTAATAAACGTATAATGAGACTCTTACTTGAAAAAGAGTTGATTCAATGTATGAATATCTCTGGTTTAAACATATATACGGTGGCAGATATTGAACGCTTCTTGGTAAACAGTTTGGGGTGATATTTTTCTTTTTGTCATAAGTTGTCAAAATGAAATATTCTCTTTGCACTTTTTTTAGTTGAAAATTTTTCTCTTTTGTCCGTTTTGTTTGTGAATAATTGTCTATCTTTGCCATAATCTGACAATTCAGAAACGAATTTATTTTGACGATTATGGTGTTTGCAGATAAGATAAAACATTTAAGAGAAGAAAAGCAGCTGTTCCAACGTCAATTGGCTGATGTTTTAGAGATTGATACTCCCATGTATTGTAAAATCGAACGGGGTAGCCGTCCGATTAAACGTTCACAGGTGATAGTCCTTGCAAAATTTCTCTCTGTCGATGAGACAGAATTGCTTACACTTTGGTTGGCAGATAAGATATTGGAAATGGCTATGGGTTATTCAAATAGGCGCAATTATGAATGTTGACCAATATTGGAAAAATGTAAATCTAAATAAGGAATTGCATATTGCAGGTTCATTTTTATACGATGCAATTTTTTGTTTGGAACGAATGAAACATTTTTGTTATGAAGATGAATGTTTTAGTTTTTTATACAACACCTCTGTTGGTATTGAGCGATTGGAAAAAATAGTTATTATTCTATTGGAACATAATAATGAAAAAGACCAAGAACAATTTGAAAAATCTTTAATTACACACAATCACTTAGAGTTAATCAAGCGTATTGATAGAATCACTTCTTTAACCTTAGGTAAAGAGCATAAAAAATTTCTAAGTTTATTATCTGATTTTTATAAGTCATACAGATACGATAGATATAATTTACCTTCTGAAATCGGAGAAGATAAGGATCAGTTGGCATTAATCTCTTTCGTTTCAGAAAGTTTAGGTATGGAAATTAAAACTGGTATGATATTCCCAACTGAAATCGACAAACAGATTAGAAATTTTCTCGGAGAAATAATTGGCAAAATAGCAACTCAATTGTATAGAATAATTCAAGAGGCGAAAACTTTCACCAATGAACTAAGATACGATTCGAAAGCGGCTAAGATATTTTACGCAAATGAAAAAGCATACAATTTTATTGATGAACGAATTTGCCAAAAGGAGGTGCTTGTTTATCTAATGAATAATCAAAACACAGATAATGGATGGATTGAGTTTATAAAATCAATTAAACCATTAGATCTTGATCCGGGAGTCAATATTGAATACATAAAATTTCTGTTAGATATTAAGAATGATACATATGGGGTTGTAGATGAAATCAGTCAAATTTATGAAGATATTGGGTTTGATAAAGAAAGATATGAAATGATATCATTAATCGGGGATGACAGAGTTAGCTTTGAAATTGCTGAAGATGATGACTAAATGAATTAATTGATAAATACGGTAGAGAATAAAATCAAAAACAGATAATGACAAAAGAACAAGAACGGGAAGAACTTCACCGCACCATTTGGCAAATAGCAAACGATTTACGAGGCAGTGTTGACGGTTGGGATTTTAAATCCTATGTACTGGGCATGCTGTTCTACAGGTTTATTTCTGAAAACCTTACCTCATATATCAATAAGGAAGAACAGCGTACAGGAAACAAAAATTTTGATTACACCAAAATTTCTGATAAAGATGCTGAATTTGGAAGAGCCGATACTGTAAAAGAAAAAGGCTTTTATATTTTGCCTTCGGAGCTGTTTGTGAATGTACGGAACAAAGCCAAGAGTGATGCCAATCTCAATGAAACATTAAGCACTGTTTTTAAAAATATCGAAAACTCAGCCAAAGGCACTGACAGCGAAGACGATTTGCGCGGCTTATTCGACGATATTGATGTGAATAGTAACAAACTGGGGGCTGCAGTTCAAAAACGAAATGAAACTTTAGTCAAAATTATAGACTCAATCGGGGGCTTGGAGTTAGGCGATTATAAGGACAACACCAACGACCTTTTTGGCGATGCTTACGAGTTTTTAATGACCATGTACGCCAGCAATGCAGGTAAATCGGGAGGTGAATTTTTTACCCCTCAAGAGGTTTCCGAGTTGCTTGCCGAAATTACGGTCGTGGGCAAGAAAGAAGTGAACAAGGTATATGATCCTTGTTGTGGTTCGGGTTCTATGTTGTTGAAGTTTGCCAAGGTGCTGGGAAAAGAAAATGTTCGGAAGGGCTTCTATGGTCAGGAAATCAACATTACCACCTACAACCTTTGCCGTATCAACATGTTTTTGCACGACATTAATTACGAAAAGTTTGATATTGCCCACGGCGACACGCTTACCGAACCCAAACATTGGGACGATGAGCCTTTCGATTGTATTGTTTCTAATCCGCCTTATTCTATTAAATGGGAAGGTGATGCAAACCAGCTTTTGATTAACGACCCTCGTTTTTCGCCTGCAGGTGTGCTTGCTCCAAAGAGTAAAGCCGACCTCGCATTTACAATGCACATGCTTTCGTGGCTCTCTACTTCCGGTACGGCTGCCATTGTTGAGTTTCCCGGTGTGCTGTATCGCAGCGGTGCAGAACAGAAAATCCGCAAATATTTGATCGACAATAACTATATTGATACAGTAATCCAGTTACCGCCCGATTTGTTTTTTGGTA
>Ga0183101_1001948_pt1 | contig 16369 bp, 11 predicted proteins | sample Biomet3_FD_127790 | JGI IMG/M metagenome (GOLD analysis project Ga0183101, IMG submission 127790) | Microbial communities from bioreactor (seeded with sewage sludge) at LBNL, California, USA - Biofuel metagenome 3 | ecosystem: Engineered > Bioreactor > Anaerobic > Unclassified ... | reverse complement strand
CTAAATCTTTTTGAGTAAATGATAATTTGGGGCGATGGCTTATACGAGACATAAGATTAGTTATAGAACAATTAAATAATTATTTTTATGGGTAGATATCAGAATCGAAACACTAGTATTCTTTTCGCTTTCCTCATCATGCTCCTTAAATTAAATTGTTTATAAATGATTTGTTGAAGCCAGAGATTTATCGAAATACTAGTCAAAGGAAGACTTTTGGACTCCTATATATTGTCCTAATTTTCTTTAATGAATAATATTAAGGAAACAATATTCTTATTGATTTATCTATCCCCCTATTATCTAATTTAATATAACGGCGTGAAAACATTTAAATTAATTGACAATAAAAAGCAGTTTATCTAAAAATAAATCAGAAAGTTAACTGCTTGGATAGGCCTTAAGCATGCTTTCTATCAGGTAGCCAGTCCAACGACTCGTTTCCGTTCAATTGTGAGATCATTCAAAAGGTCCGTCCCTGTTTGGAAAAGAAAGGAAGATAGGCTGAAAGGCGTGAATTGTCACGAATTTAGGGGAGAATAAATGTATGCATTCACCAGATAAATATCTAGAAGTACCACTTGATTTCAGTCCCGAAAACATGAATAGCTCTTTTGCGGAGTTCAAGCAGGATTATCCGGAGTTTGAAACAACGCACATTCTCGATGAGCTAAGGGACCTTGAATACGCACGCCTGGACTGGCATGATCAAATATATCTGGATTATACAGGTGGAGGGCTATACGCTAACAGTCAGCTCCTAAAACATATGGAATTGCTTCGATGCAATGTTTTTGGGAATCCTCATTCCGAAAATCCTACTTCAATAGCTATGACAAAGCTTGTGGAGCGGGCCAGAATTAAAATATTAAGCTTTTTTAATGCGTCTCCTGATGAATATGTAGCTATTTTTACTCCCAATGCTACAGGTGCCCTCAGGTTAGTAGGAGAAGCCTATCCGTTCGAAAAAGGAGATAGGTATTTGTTGACCGTAGATAATCATAACTCCGTCAACGGTATTAGAGTTTTTGCAGAAAGTAAAGGAGCTTCCGTAAACTACATTCCTATGATTTCCCCTGAGTTGAGAGTGGATGAAGAAAAGCTGGAGTTTTATCTTGACCAGGCCAGACCTGAGAGAAACAACCTGTTTGCTTATCCTGCCCAATCCAACTTTTCGGGAGTGCAGCATCCCCTGGATTGGATTGAGAAAGCCCGGAAAAAAAACTGGGATGTCTTGCTGGATTCTGCTGCCTTCGTACCTACTAACCGCCTTGACTTGAGTCAGTGGCACCCCGATTTTGTCTCAATTTCATTTTACAAAATTTTTGGTTACCCGACTGGTCTCGGCTGTCTTATTGTCCGAAAAGATGCTTTGAATAAACTAAAGAGGCCCTGGTTTTCTGGGGGTACTATCAGCATAGTTTCTGTCCAGAAAGAAAACTGGTATTGCCTTCATCAGGGCACTGAAGCCTTTGAGGCCTTTGAAGACGGCACTGTCAATTATCTCAGCATACCTGCCCTGGAAATAGGATTGAAGCACATAGAAGGGATTGGTGTGGATGTCATTCACAAAAGAGTAATGTGTCTTACCAGCTGGCTGCTAGATAAGATGCAGGCTCTGGAGTATCACAATGGCCAGGCTCTGGTAAAGATTCATGGTCCATCCGGACTTGAGAGACGGGGAGGGACAATTGCTTTTAACCTCTACCATGCAGACGGAACGCCTTTTGATTGCCAGACAGTTCAGGAGGCTGCAAATAAAGCAGGCATCTCTTTAAGAACCGGCTGTTTCTGTAATCCTGGAGACGGTGAAGTAAGCCATAATATCACCAGAAAAGAAATGGCTTCATGCTTTGAGAATTTGAAACCTTCCAGCAGGTATCCCTATGGCTCAGATTGCAAGAACCAGGAATCCTGCCTTGCTGTAAAAACTAAAATGTCAAGCATACGTGTATCGCTTGGTCTTGTGACAAATTTCTCAGACGTCTATCGATTTATGAACTTCCTTCAAGGACTGATGCATGAACCGGAGATCAGAGTTCTGAAAGCAGAAAAGGTAAAGCGAAGAGTATTCCTGAACAGAGGGCCATAAATAAGAAGTATACAAGAATATTTTTTCTGAACTATATCCATTCAGATTCAATTACTCAAAATGTGTCGCTTGAAATTGCCTGATTAGAAATAATTTTTGAAAGACTTAACACTTGTTAGAGAGTTGATAAGCTTCTCTAAAAAATTAAGCACTTGATACTTCAGTACTTGATATTTCAGTACTTGATATTTCAGTACTTGATATTTCAGTACTTGATATTTCAGTACCTGCTTATGCTTTCCTATATTTCAGCAGAAATTCACAACAAGTGGCAGATATTTGAGAGATAAGAATGACTGCATCGAATAGTTGGGGAAAAACTGTAGTTTATACTGCATTAATACTCTGTCTGATCAGTTTTCTGTTGACAGTACATGCTGGATATGAGTATTATAGCAACAATACAGACGACAAAATTCTGGAAAAGACAAAGGGAGATGCGTGCAACAAAGCCAACGTTGTTTTGGAAAATATATCGGGCGAACTTAATTCTACGAGCCTCCTTGCTGATGGAATTGCAAAGGAACTGCATTCTGGAGAACTGAAAAATGATTCCATTATCAGGCAGCATATTCTGGATACAATGGAGGGCAATCCAAATATTTTCAGCATTGTCATTGCGTATTCTCCTGCCTATTATGGGAAACTTCATTCACTTCATTTCAAAAAGAATGGTTCAAATATCCTGGATTCTCCAATCCTGTACGACTATACGAACAATAGTGAAAAAACAACGACCTGGTACAATAGTGCCATAAAAAAGAAGTGTGGAGTCTGGAACCGGCCTTATTTCGGAGTCGCAGATGGTACTTATCTGATAGATTATTCAACTCCATTTTATCTTGAAGAATTCAAAAATGGGAGCGAAGTTGCAGGAGTTGTGTGTGCGAGCCGTTCTATTGAAGGAATAAGGACGCAGATAGGAGACCTTGATCTTGGAAATACGGGTTATGGTTTTATCTTCTCTGAGGAAGGATTGATCATTTCCTATCCTGTTCAGGATTATCTACTCAGAAATATTCACAAACTGGCAAAAAAAGACACTGAACTTAACCTTATAGGCGAGAACATAAGTAAAAACATGACAGACCAAGTTGTAGAAAATAATCGGACAGGGCAATCTTCCTGGGTATTTTACAAAAATATCTTTTCTACAGACTGGATACTGGGGACTGCCCTTCCTCAAGAAGAAATTTTGCTGAACAAAGATATAGAACAGGATCGCTCTATTATTCAGGTCATGCTTTTAACTTTTGCTTTTTTATTCTTCCTGTCCCTGCTTTTTGTCTCCATTTTCAGTTATAACGATAGAAGTCTCTGGCTGTTGGCTCTTGTTTTTTCATCTCTCTGCCTCCTGGGAATGGGCATCATCTGGCACTTTACTTTAAATGAATCGTCGATTGAAGTCGACGAGAATGGTAATATTGTTGTTTTCGACATGGTAGATGTTGAAACAGTAATGCTAAAGTCCGATACGAACCCGAAAGCTTTCAGGATTCCCACGGGGGTCTTTATCCAGTCCATAGAGTTTTCGACTTCTAATGACATCACCATGACTGGGTATGTCTGGCAAAATATTTCAGGGCTGAGTGCTGAGAAGGCTTCGCCGAGATTTAGTTTCCCGGAATCAAAAGAAAGCACAGTTGAAAAGGCCTATGTGGATGAGGACAAGAATATCGTAGGTTGGCGTTTCACGACTATTTTGCGCCAGCAATTCGATTATTCCAGATATCCATTTGACGAGGAAAATATATGGATTAAATTCTGGAACAACGCTTCTGAAGAAAGTGTTCTGGTACCGGATTTTGATTCCTATGACAGCCTGGCTCCGGAAAAACTTCTCGGCCTAGAAAACTCTCTCGTGCTTGAAGGCTGGAAGCCCAAAAAAACCTTTTTCAGTTACAGGGTGAATTCCTATAACACCAATTTCGGGGTAAATGATTTTAAACATAGGAACTTATCCGAGCTTTACTTCAACGTTGCTATCAAAAGAGATCTAAAGTCCCCATTTGTTTCCGACTTGCTGCCCATAATAGTAGTAGCCATCCTTCTATTTGTGGTGCTTTTGATAACGACCAGGGAAGAAGAGAAAAATCAGTTCGGGTTTAAATCTTCGGGAGTCTTGACCTATTGTGCCTCTCTCTTTTTTGTTCTTATTGTTTCCCATGCCTCCCTCAGGTCTAAAATCCCTACGAATTGTATGATTTACCTTGAATATTTCTACCTTATACTGTATCTGGCAATTCTAGCTGTATCCCTGAATTCAATAGTATTTGCGTCCCATATGAATATCCCTTTTATTGATACAAAGGACAACCTGTATGTAAAAGTGCTTTACTGGCCTATAATTACAGGATTTCTGTTGCTTATTACGCTCCTGAATTTCTATTGATGGATTAATTTTATTTGGAAACTGATATTGTTATCCAATTTCCTCAGTAATAATTGCCCCATATTTTTACATAAGTAGAAAACAGGAAAGTCTGGATCAGGATCTTTATTATCTGAGAACAGAATCATGCTAGTGTCGAGTCAACTGCAGAATGTCGTATAAAATCGATTGTCTTTAAGTCTTTGAGCTTAGTAAGGTTCCTGGAGATTCTACTTCCTGAAATTTGTAAATGATCAGCTCAATTGACTCATCATTTGAGTTTCTCCACTGCACCACAAAGAATATACACCATTGAAAGACACAGCCCAACCAACAAAGCGCAAGCCAGTTGATTTTTTGGGTCTCCACTCAGTAAAACGATGGCAAAAAGACATATACCGATTATACATAAAATTAATATGTCTAATATAGTTCTAAGTATAGTTCTAAATATAGTTTTTATTTTCATGATTTATGCCTTCTTGTGACGATCTTGAAATGCTGGTAAACTGCAATTAACTTGAAAACTCAATATGGAGCGAACTATTTCTTTAGTATTATAATAATCGCTGCGTATTTATTGCATATAACTTAAAAACTGATTGGAGATTGAAACCATTTTCATTTTAGAACGTTGTTATAAGTGCTCCAAAATTGCAATTAACTTGAATCCAGACAGAAGATAGTTTTAACTCTAAGGTGTGAAGTCCCCTTCCTCTACAATTTCTGGCGAAAGCCGTAAAGTGGCAGGTGGGGATGAAAACCGTCAACTTCATAAAATAACCTTTAACAAAAAATCATTTATTTCCTTAAAACATGTAATGCTAGAAGGCAAACTTGAACTAAAAAGAGATTCTGGAACTGAATTTGTTATAAAATTTGCAATACCGGAAAAGGAATAAGAATTATTTCATGGACTTTCGTTACTCTTATATTTAAGTTGTATAGTAAATATGGGTATATGATTTCAATCTTCAGAAAAGGTTAGAGTCACTAACATTTCACCGGTTATTGCACCAACTCTGGATATAAAATAAGAACAACAATGTCTGTCAGTTATTGAAAAATCACACGTATAAGAATTTCTATATGTTTACTCAAAAATAACAAATCCACTCATTTTTTATAATTGATCGACAATTCACGGGCATAACCTAAGAAAGATTGATTTTATTACATTTAAATGGTGTTTAACAATGTCCAAAAAAACTTCTAAACCGATATCTCGTAGAGAACATGATCAAATGAAACGCAATAAAATGAATAATAATAGCAAACCGGCATCGGATAATAAAAGTATAATTGAAAAATGCAAGGGCCTTCTCAGGAAAAAAAACTCAGAGAATTAAGTAAATAAAATTAAAAATTAATTTTACCATAATTTCAAGTTTACTATGCATTTTTGGTAGAGAAGAGAAACAAAGTTTTTATAATCATTTAAAAGCTGTTGATTATTTAGTCCTTTTTATTTATACTACTTTTACTTTTGTTTCCCTCCTCTTTTTTAATATGAACCACTCTTCACGTTATTTTTACGTTTTATGCCAGATTTGAATCTTTTTTACATTCCAATCTTTACTTCTCGTTGTCAAAAATGTAAAACTGCCAGGAGTGTTAAACAGATCAGCAGGCAGACAATTTTATTAAACATAGGTGATTTTATTAATGGGGAGATTATTATGAACAAAATTAATATCGGGGATAAAATTCAGGATTTCAGGCTAAGAGACCAGAAACAGAAAGATATACACCTCTATGATTTCGCTGGCAAGAAGGTTCTTTTATCATTCCATCCACTCGCCTGGACAAACGTGTGCGCAGAACAGATGAAATCACTTGAGGAAAACCACGAAACGTTCACAAGGCTGAACACGGTAGCTTTTGGCATAAGTGTGGACCCTATACCTTCAAAAAGAGCCTGGGCTAAGGAACTTGGAATTACGCACATCAAGCTTCTTTCAGACTTCTGGCCGCATGGGGAAGTTGCCAGAGCATATGGAATATTCAGGGAAAAAGAAGGTGTCTCTCAGAGGGCGAACATAATTATCGATGAGGAACAGAAGGTTATATTCTTCGAAGAGTATCCTATGCATGAACTTCCGGATATAACAAAAATTACAAAAATTTTGGAACAGTAAGACATAAGTTTTGTCTCTAAAAAATTAAACAAAATATCTAATCATTAGCCTATCCCATAACTCAAAATTGCTTCTCCAAATCTCGAATCACGAATGATCAATGAGTTTCGGATCACGGAAAATAATTCTGAAACTTTTATCTATTTTGAGGACAAAACCGGTTTTAGGATATGCTCCATAAATACATGCCGATTTTATGTAAAATCATAAGTCTAAAAAGTTATTGGAGCAGTGTACATAATTTTCTGTAATAATACCCAATTTTAGGGGATTGCAAAGTAGGAAATTCCATCTAAAAAACTAAATTTTTACAAAAGTATACAAAACTTGACTTCAAATTTACAGAAAATTCGAGACACTGCATCGACACTGTAAAAAGTGTTTCCTGACCCCAATCAAGAATGCTCTGTTAGTTATGGTCTATCCTTAATTATTTGTGCTCATGTTCATGTCCATGCTCATGTTCATGTTCATGTTCGATTTTATGTGTGTGTTCGTGTGCGTGAACCTCTCCTTCATGTTCATGCTCATGTTCGTGTGTATATTCGTGCACATGTAAGTGTATGTGTACAGTCGATTCTTCGAGCGCTTTGGCGGGTTTATGTACGTGTATGTGTGTTTCTTTTTCTTCCATATTTTTCACCGTCTCTAATATTTCAGCCGAACGATCAGAACCTTAAGTTTATCAGGCTTTATCTTCATATAGTTGTTATTCTTTAAATATATTCTGGAAGAATCTATTACTTAATAATACAAATGAATACATAAGTATTATTCTGATCGAATTGCGTAGTTATCTATTAGAATTAACTGTAGTTTTGAGATGGCCGACGGAACTATTTTTTTTCCACTAAGATCCTATCAGAAAAGTGGTTATCTGCTGTAACTTTAACAATAGGCAATTATCTAAAACCGGAACGGATACTTGGAGATTATAGATCTATCGTGATTTTTCAACATGCATTACTGACTTTTCGGATAGGCTCTTAGTTCCGTATCAATTCCCTCAAAGAGTTCCCTCAGTGCTATCCTGAGCCTGCGGACCTCTACCTGCCAGATTCTTTTGCTAACCTGCTTGTCTCCCCCGGCTTTAACAGCTGCTATCCAAGAGTATTTTCTGGCAATTTTTTTGTTGTTTGCTGGAAAACGGAAAGCTTTTCCAGTTTTCTGGTTAGTGTATTTTTCGTTGATCAGAAATTCGTATATTTCCTGAACTCTTTCAAGTAGTTTTTTTTCACTTTCTGACCCTGAATATCCAAACAGCACAAGATTCCAGAGGCGGAATTGCACATTATGAAGCTCGTGAGAAAGCTTCTCGGAAACCGAGACTTCCAGCATCTTCCTGAATTCAAGGTAAATATCCGTGTTTCCGAAACCTGAAGGCAGGATGTTTCCAAGCGAGATCATAACGTGAATACATTCGTGAAAAAGAATTCTAGCTATCAGGTACTCAACCCTTTCCTGCAAATTCCAGAATTTATTTACAAGAGCCTCGTCCCAGAGCTGGTAAGGGTTAACGAGGATCATAGACCTGTAGACAATCCTTTTTTCTTTCTGTGAGACCAGGCGCTTGGGATAAAGAGTCATTCCCAGCATTTTTCCGAAATATTGAATCCTGACAGCCAAATCCCAGCAATACTCCCACTCCCCTGAACTTACACACTTTACCCTGTAGTAGTTTCCATCAAAGTGAACCCCCTCAAGCAGCCGGTACATATCTTTACTGTGTACTTTGATCAACGACTTTATCATAGGTTCCCTATAGATCCGAAGGTCAAGATAAGGTACATTCGGGATAGGAGCAGGAAGTGAAGCAAGAAGTGAAGCAGGAAGTGGAGCAGGGAGTGAAGCAGGTGAGAAAATATTCAGATCCTGAAATCCATAAGACCATAAATTTGAGTTCCCGTTCAAGCCATTGACTTCCTTCTCAACTGGCATGGTCTTCTTTTTCATTAAATTCCCTCGCACAAGATCCCCTGTAATAAGATACCCTATAAGTATTATTACTGAAGATATATATAAATTGGTCAATAGACGGCAAGGAATTGAAATAAAGGTTTATCTCGATTTAAAAAGGCAGAGTTCTCATTTATTTACGCAGGTTTCTTTAAGATTTCCGCAAACAGGGCAATTGTTTAGCTTTGAGAGTGAAATCTCACTGAAATTTCCTGACAGTCCGTTCCAGAATAGAAGGCGACCTTCCAGAAGCTTCCCCTGTCCTGTCAGAAATTTAATTACTTCGTTTGCCTGAATGGATCCGATAATCCCTGCTGTTGCCCCTAAAATCGGAAAAACTTCTTTTTTGGAAATGCGTGGGAAAATACAGTAAAAACAGGGAGTTTTTCCAGGTACTATTGTTGTTACTTGACCGTCATAGCCGGTAACTGCTCCATGTATTAAAGGAATTCTTCTTATTATGGCAAGCCTGTTAAGCATATGTCTAGTTTCGAGATTATCAAGCGCATCAACTATAACATCACATTCAGGAACCAGGGTTTCGAGATTTGATTCGGTAAGCATCTCTGCTATGGTTTCAACCTCAATATCCGGGTTCATGGAAAGCAGTTTTTCCTTTGCTGACTCTACCTTAAGCCTTCCGATATCCTTTTGATGGTGAAGGAACTGTCTGTTTAGATTGCTGGGGTCCACGGAATCGAAATCTGCAAGAATTATTTTTCCGACTCCTGCTATTGTGAGATAGGTGGAAACTGGACTTCCCAGTCCACCTGCCCCGGCAACCAGCACTTTTGCATTCTTCAACTTTTCCTGCCCCTCTTCCCCAAAAAGAAGGATCTGCCGACTGTATTTTTCACGCTCGAAATCATTCATGCAAGGGCTCCGGAATTCAATCTATTTTCAGGATACGATTTCTATTTTTTCGTCACCTGGAATATTCTCACTCATTTGAATTTGAATCATTCTCCTTAATCATCACCTTTCTTATGCATAATCTCTTCGGCTCTCATAAAAGACAGGATCAGCAGGATCTGCAGGAACTCTAATCATGAAGGTGGATACCAGCCCAACTTTAATCAAGGTGGGTACCAGCCCAGCACATAAAATCTGATAAAAATCTGGGCTTCAGTAGTATCAAAGCAGAAAGATATATCTCAAAGCAGAAAGGTATATCTCTGAGAAGAAACATAACCCGCAGGCATATCGGTGGTAGGGGCAAGAATTTTTAGAAAAATTAATTAAGACAAGGCCCATAAAAATAGGAAGTTCATTTTTTTTACATTATTCTAACCGGCTATTGCAGTTCAATATTGTAGCATCTTTCTCACATACTAAAGACGGGATGCTGAAAAAAAGAAATTTATAAAGGTCTTGGAATTTATGAGAGTCCTGGATTTAAAGAATACGGTTATCAATATCAAACAGGAGTTTTCAGGCTACTTCAAAGAACGAGATGCTGAAATTAACGGGTCTCTTCTTGCACTCCTTTCTGGTGAACATGTCCTTTTACTTGGCCCACCTGGGACTGCAAAAACTCTGCTTGCAAGCAAAATCTGCGAAACTATAGAGGGGGGAAACTTTTTTCATTATCTTCTGACCCGCTTTTCCACGCCTGAAGAGGTATTTGGACCTCTTTCCCTTAAGGCGCTTGAGAGGGACGAGTTCAGCAGGAGGATAGATGGTTACCTTCCAACTGCGCATATAGCTCTGCTTGACGAGATTTTCAAGGCAAACAGTTCCATCTTAAACAGCATGTTGACTGTACTGAATGAGAGAAAATACCATAACGGCAAGGAGCTTATTGAAGTGCCTCTTTTTACCGTTTTTGGAGCCTCCAACGAGCTGCCGGAAGAAGACGAAAGCCTCGAAGCCCTTTACGACCGTTTTTTGTTCCGGTACAGAGTGGATTATATCCAGCACGAAGAGAATCTTGAAGACCTGATCTTCAAAAACACCGAAGATTTCATACCCTCAACGAAACTCAACATAGAAGATATAAAGGAAACCCAGAAGAGAGCAAGAGACCTCCCTGTTGATCCGGAGGTTCGGTCAATCATAAAGGCACTCCGGAGAGAACTCAGGAACTCAAATATTTTTGTCTCGGACAGGCGCTGGAAGAAAATTGTAAATGTACTCCGGGTAGCTTCATTCGTAAACGGGCATACCAGTGTAGACCGGATGACTGCTGTCCTGCTACAGCACGTACTCTGGGAAGTGCCGGAACAGAAGGAAGCAATCAGGAAACTTATTCTGGACAGGGTTGTTTCAGGGGGCACGGATACTGGCAAATTGAAACTGGATGTTCTTGATCTGAAAAACTCCATATACGGTTGTTTGCAGCAGGAACTGCCCGATCTTGTAGCCTGCAATAAGTGCTACGAAGAAGAGAGAAGGACAACAAGCGGCCTGAAAAGTTCAAGGTTCTCAGGGGTCAAAGCGCAGAAGAGTCTCACATTCGACAATTCCCTTGAACTGCTGAAACACCATGCCGAGTTTCCAACTCATACTTACAATTTCGGTCTCGATTATAGCAATGTCAACAGCTCCCTGAACTTCGAATCCCTGGCAGAACAATTCCGCAGAAAATACGGGTTTGAATTCAAGATCAGCCTTGATTATGGAGATAAGAAGCTCTATGAAAAAGAGTACGAAAATCTGGAAGAAAGACTGAACTATTTCAAAAGGCAAATCCAGGAAGAAGAAAAAGCGCTTGAGGAAACTCTCAGGGAAAATATCTGGGTTTCAGGGCAGGACAGCCAGGAAATCCTGATGAAATATCGCTCCAAAAATACTGATGTTTACGAGATTGCAAACAGTCTAAACGAGGTAAGGCTCCTGCTTGAAAAACCCAGGGTATTTGATGTAACCATTGAAAAAGCAGGAGAGGTAGTTGAAACTTAAAAACTTCTAGAATATAGCTGAAAACCTTTGAAATATAATAGATAAGAAGATAACTTAACTAAAAAACTCCTAAAACTTTGGAGAATTTCCGGAAAAGGAAAAATATGCAGGAATTAAAAAAGCGGAAGGAAGATTTCGAGGGTATTCACGGATCAGGCTCATCTTTATCGTTTAGCCATGCTTTCAATCCTTCCACAATATTGAATATTGAACTCAGGGATGTCCTGGCGACTCCACGAAAAATGCCAAGGCAAGTCAGGGAAGAAATTGCAGAAATTCTTGTTTATGAGCTCTTTTCAGAAGATGGGTACGAAATAAAAGATGAAAAGCTGTTTATGAGTAAATTTGGAGCTTTTTATCCAATTTTTCTAGGTTTAAGGGATTTTGGGATCTGGGCTGAAATAAAAACTCTTGCCGGAGCCAACAACCTGGCCGGTGTTTTTATACTCAGGGCTCTGCTTGAAGAACTTTTTACACTTCTGGATGATTATGGAAAGATAGAATCTGAATTTTCAAAAAAGTTCGCAAGAAACCTGGAAAAAAGCCTTAAAGCTCTGAGGAAGCTAATCGATGAAACTCAATCGGTATGGGAACGAAACAGAATAAGAGATCTTGAGGAAAATTTCTGGTTGCAGGAAAATCCTAACATATCCAATCAACAGGAAACTCAAGAAAACAAACCGGAAAGTCCCCTCGAACAAGAAAGTTCCCTTACACAGGAAAGTTCTCTCAAACAGGAAAGTTCTCTCAAACAGGAAAGTTTTCTTCCACAGGAGAGTTCCTTCCAGCAGGAAAATTCTCTCAAAGAAGAAAGTTCCCTGCAAGACTCTGAGCATGGAAACTGGGAAAATCCAGATATGCAGGCTGGAAATACTGCGGGATCCGAAAGGCTTGCTTCAATGACTCTGAACTTCATGTCTTCAGAGAAGGCAGGAGAAGCCCTTGATTCTGTTATAGAAGAAAGCATAGCTGCAAAAATTGAAGAGCTTATCCCTGTGCTTGAAGACCACCTTGAAATGCTAGAAATTCTCTCAATGCTCTTTCCGGGCAGAGCCTGGGATTACTCCTTGAAGGCTCTTCACAGAGAATACTTCGGAAACCTTGAAAAATACGCCGCACTTCTTAGAAAGAGCTCGGCTATTCACGAAATTCTTGAGCAGGTAGGAAGAATCGAGCTTGAGTACGGCTCAAAAAAGCTGAGTTTATCTCCGTACAGCAAAAGCAAAGTCCATTCGGTTACCCTTTCGGGCGACCTCCATACATTACTTCCAGCAGAAACCGTCAAGCTAAAAAATCCTCTCCTGAAGCGTAAATTCTATGCTGATATGCTTGAAGGAAAACTCCTGACCTACCAGCTAAAAGGAGAAAACTGGAACTCGGATAGTGCCGGAAAAAAGAGAAAAGGGCCTGTAGTCGCCCTTGTAGACACCTCGGCATCGATGCGGGGAAGCCCTGAGCTTCTTGCAAAAGCCGTAGTTCTGGCAGTTACGAGAAGAATGTTAACAGAAAGCAGGGATGTTAAAGTGATTCTCTTCTCCTCTAAGTGGCAGACAGTCGAAATTGAACTTACAAATAAAAAGCGCATGGGTGAGGAGTTTCTGGAGTTCCTGAAGTTTACTTTTGGCGGCGGCACCGATTTTAATACCGCACTTCACGCAGGCCTTAAGGCTATGAAAAACGAAAAAGCTTTCGAGGGAGCTGATCTTCTTTTCCTTACCGATGGTTATTCCGAACTCTCAGAAAGGCCCCTTATTCGGGAATGGAATGAGATAAAAATCGAAAGAAGAGCCCGAATCTTTTCTCTTATAATTGGAAATTATGATGCCGGCGGGCTGCAACAGATTTCTGATCACACATATCTCATAGGGAATGCCGAAAACTGGGATGTTGGGGAAAGCCCTGCAAGTTTTGTGAAGGCGATAAGCAAACCTTACAGGTTTTAAGCTACAGGGTATTTTCATACAGTGCTGATAATTTTTAATGCGATCTTTAGTATTCATTGCTTAAGTTTTGGATAAAATTTCATTTAACTTGGTCTCGAACAATTTTTCTATCCATTTTTTCCTGACAGAACACGATTCAGGAGTAAGAATAGTTCCACTGTTTTCAAAAGCATTCCCCATACAACCACTACCACAGAAATTAATCCACTTGCACCTTTTACATTTATCAATTTTCAAAGGGCGCTGGAAACATATGTCTTTGATTTCAATAATTTTCTGGCCAGATACAATGTTCTCAAGACTCTCCTTCTTTATGTTACCAAGACAATATTCGGAACCATAATGAAAGCATTGACAAGGGTATACATAACCTTCTGGATCAATTCTAAATTGGGACCCTATGGAACATCTATGAGGAACACCAATTTTACTTAGATTCATTGAAAAGCAATCTGCAAGTAAGTCTAACTTCCCTTTCAGTTCTACCGATCGCTTTGAAACTAATTCCCAGAATAGTAGCGTTTCTTTATCAGAAAGTTTCAGTTCTTTCCATCTCTCTTTTGCTCTACCAGACGATGTAAGAGGAGGAAATTGGATCACAGGAATCTGCCGATCTAGCGCAAAATCTATTATGTCAGAGACTTCATTGACATTAGGCTTCATAGGTGTAAACGCTATTAAAATGTCTTTTCCCATACCTGCATCTATAAGGTAGTCTATTCCTTTTACCGTTAAGTCAAAACTACCTTTTCCCCGGATACTCTCATGAGTTTCCTTAGTTGCTCCATCTAAGCTTATCTGAATTTTTACTGGTAGTTTGCAAAGTAAACTTGCCATCTTTTCATCAATGAGAGTTCCGTTAGTACCTAATAATATCAATAAGTCCAGTGAAGAGGCATACTCTATAATTTCAATCAAATCATTTCTGAGTAAAGGTTCTCCTCCCCCTATGGCTACCGATATTCCACCTGAATCTTTGATAGATTTCAGTACTGTTTTTATCTCATCCAGTGTAAGCTCATTATTACCTTTTTCACCAGCAGAAAGATAACAATGAGCACATCTCAGGTTGCACCTTTTCGTTATCTCTAAAGCCAAGCCTTGAAATTTATTCTTTTGAGGCTCTTCTGCATCTTTTTCATACAATACCTGGCTTTTTTTCATTTCCTCCAGGAAAGATCCAACAACTTGCAAAGCTTTTTCGTACCCAAGTGTTTCATATTTATTTGAAATCTTTTTTGATACTGTTTCAACGCTGTTTCCATCATTATATACTTTTAATATTTCCAAACCATCTTCATTAATAAACGCCCATCCGGGTCTATCGGGATCAAGAACAAAGAAGATTTTTTCTTTGTTTGTATGGATAATTTCTTCTACTAAAATATTTGAATTTAAGATTTGAAGCGCAGGAGTTTTCATGCTATCCTTTATCACAATTTTTAGTTTATTAAGACTTAAATACTTAAGCTACACAAATATCTACAATAAATATTTGACTTAGACTTAAATTCGAACAGTTGGTATTAATAGTTGGAATAACAGTTAGAATTTCTACTGTTGATCTCTCAGAAACTGTCTTGAAATTCAAACTAATTTTACAAATGGAGATGGAAACGTTAACTTTAATTATATAGCAAATTTTCGAAGCTCACGTATGCATTAACCCATAAGATAGTATTTTATCCAACTTGCTAAATCAAATTTAATTAGAGCCGATCCCAAAATTCAAAACTATTCTCGCGATCCAGAATTATAAATAATCAAGCCTCAGATCACGAAAATAACTCTTAAATACTTATTGATGTAGAAATAAAACTGGTTTTGGGATTAGCTCTTTACGTATCTCTCAGTTCAGCCTCATAAGTATGATTTGCATTTTCCTCTTTAATGACTTATTTTACAAATCTCTTATATTTACTTCTCTAATTATATCTAATGCCCTCAATATCTCAGGTGCGGGTATTCCTATCCACCACCGCTTGTTTATAATAGCTCCAACCGTCTGAACTTTTCCATACTCAATTATCCCGGGTAATGACTCTATCTCCATGTCGGAAGTGGACTGCAAAGCTGGACTTCCAAGTACCTGAGGTCCAAATTCATGGATTGCTGGTAATTTTTTAGATACAGCAACCTTTTGTGCAAAGATTGGCGTTTCAAAAAGAACCGGAGTAAAGACACAACCTTCATTTTTGCCAAGTTCTATACCATGCTCTTTAAGAGCTCCAAATACAGATTCACTAAACTCGCTCAGAAGTTCTTTTCTTCCCATTATCTGATCCATAAATTGTTTCATAGTCTTTACTCGAGTTGTTGGAATCGGGTCTTGACTTGACTTCAGTATTCTGGACTCTGAACTGCGAGCAACTATATTTGGAATTCTTATTTTCTCCAGTCTTACTAAAGTTATTGGATCAAGCGGTCCGCAATATGGAAGGTGTAATGAATCTGCGAAATCAGCTATAGAAAGATCTAAAACCGCTCCTGAACTTTTTACCCCCAAATCTTCTGAGATCGCAGCACCTATAGCTGCACGCGACTTCATTGTAACTTCAGTGATTTCTCCAGGGTCTATCTGGAACACCCTTGGTTCAAAAACGTAACTAAGACCTTCAAGTTCTATGCCATGTTTCTTCAGGACTTCTTCTGTTACAGAACTGAGCTTTCTCATCAACTCTTCGTTCTCAGCGATCCTTTCTCTGATCTTATTGCTTTTTTTAATATCCCACTTCACTTATTATGACACCTCTTTGAAATCTTACTGGATTAATATCGAAATCATACTCAATAGAAATTATGATACTTTCTATTGAACAATCTAATGTTTCATGAGGTTGATTTAGCCATCGATAGCATAAGTTCTAGATATTTGAAGTATGTTTACAACATTTAAGATAGCTAAATGTTTTAAAGAGTTGGGAACTTATATTATTTGTATTTATTTATATACAAAAATGTGTATATA
>Ga0183101_1000338_pt2 | contig 16371 bp, 13 predicted proteins | sample Biomet3_FD_127790 | JGI IMG/M metagenome (GOLD analysis project Ga0183101, IMG submission 127790) | Microbial communities from bioreactor (seeded with sewage sludge) at LBNL, California, USA - Biofuel metagenome 3 | ecosystem: Engineered > Bioreactor > Anaerobic > Unclassified ... | reverse complement strand
CACCTTCTGTCGCAGCTCGATATTTTTCCTGTTCCAGCTTCAGCTGTTCTTCAAGATTGACATGTGTAGTCATATCATCAATAAAGAAAGCCAATGCATCTTTGCCGAAGAAATCCATCGAGACTACTTTTATGTCATAGTTCTTATGCAGAAATGGATCAACGCTGACAGTTTCAACTGTCTTATCAATCTTCATCCGTTTCAGAATGCATTGCCTGCATGGTTCATTTAGATGATGTGTGTACTGATAGCAGGTCTGTTCCAGATGCGGTGCCGATGATTTATCTTTTCTGGCAACCGCATTTGCAAATAACAGATCATATGTACCGCGTTCAATGACATAAACAATCTGGTTTGAATTATCCAGCAGTGTCTCCGAAGCAGCTGAAACAGCGGAGGCATCTGCAAAGTTCCCTAAAAAGACTTGGTTGCCTTTGTATGTTCCAAGCAGTCTGAAGAAGACGTGCGTCCATACAAATCCTTTGGTTTTGTGATAAGTACGATAGACTGCCTCCTGATCACCTTCGCCGTTAAAAAGTCTGGTAAGTTTATCGGTGAGCAGAGGCAGGTCAGAAGAAGGTACTACAGCGGCAGCGTTTCTGCTGTAGAGTTGAAGATACTCTTCTTCACTCAAACCTGAAAAAGAAGGAACATTTTTGGTATAGAGGAGCGGATAAAAGGCGCCATCTCTGACTTCGTAGATGACAACATATCCAGCAACACTTTGAATCAGTGTTTTGAGCTGTTCCAGTGTATAATCCATACCCAAACCTCCCAAATCCGAGCATCAGATGTATATCCTATGAACATTTCATAAAAGAGATCCTAGTTGAACTCTTTTATCGAAAGTATATTTTTTCAAATGTTTTCTTCAATTATCATACTACTTTTCATCTGCATAAAATTCAATAATTTGCCTGATTCATGCGTTTTTTTACACATTTTCAAAACTGCCCAGCAAATTTACGAGTATCCACATTATACCGCTTAAAGATCAGGCAGACGGCCTGACAGATATAAATGCCAGCTACTATACAGCCATATATTCCAAGATATGATGAAAAAGACCTTTTCGCTTTTGAAAAGATCTTTCGATTTAATTATCTGCATTTTCAATTCATAAGTATACAATTATTGCATGCACTCATTGAAATCTATGATGGAAAGGAACGGATATGAGAGGACTTGGTACACTGATCAATGTCGCCTGTATTCTATTAGGCGGAACCATAGGACGATTCGCGGGCAATCGGCTCAAGCCGAATGTACAGGATACCGTCATGACAATCACAGGCATCGGTGTCATGATGCTGGGACTAGGCGGTACGATGCAGCATATGCTGGTCATTACTGATGGAGTATTGAATACTTCCGGAACACTTATGATGATAATCAGTCTGGCACTCGGTTCTGCAATTGGTGAAATGCTGCAGATCGAGCAGAAGGTACAGCAGTTCGGTGAATGGCTGAAACATAAGAGCAACTCCAATGGAGACCCTTACTTTGTGACAGGATTTGTGACTGCTTCCTGTACTGTATGCATCGGTGCCATGGCAATTATTGGTGCCATTCAGGATGGAACGACCGGTGATTATTCCATCCTTTTAGCCAAAGGCATCATTGATGCCATCATCATCTGCATCATGGCCAGCACGCTTGGCAAAGGCTGTATCTTCTCAGCAATTCCAGTTGCTATCGTCCAGGGCATTACAACAATCATTGCCTTCTTTATTGGCAGCTTTCTGCCTGCACAGGCATTGAGCAACTTGTCTTATGTCGGTTCCATTCTGATCTTCTGTGTCGGTCTCAATATGCTGAGGACAAAGCAGATCAGAGTTGCCAATACTCTTCCATCCATACTCATTGCAGCGCTTTGGGGATTCTTCCTATAAAGATAAAATATAGAACAGATTCCTTATATCAGTGGTGCTGACAGAACTGCATCAGTCAATCATTTTTCCATTCGACTGGATTACTTTCTGATACCATCTGAAGGAATCTTTCTTTTTGCGTGAGAGATTTCCTGTACCGTCATTATTCTTATCAACATAGATCATTCCATAGCGTTTGCTCATCTCTCCTGTTGATGCACTCACAAGATCAATGCAGCCCCAGCTGAGATAACCCATCAGATCAACACCATCTTTGACTGCTTCATCCATTGCCTTGATATGCTCTCTCATATAGTCAATCCGATAACTGTCATGAATCGATCCATCAGGCTCTAAATGATCCACCGCACCTAATCCGTTTTCTGCCAGAAGTACAGGAATGTGATATCTTCCATAAACTTCATTCAAGTACCATCTCAACCCTTCTGGATCAATCTGCCAGCCCCATTCAGATGACTTCAGATATGGGTTCTTTGTGCCAACACTCATATTGCCGGCAGCTTTCGCCTTTGATGCATCAGCAGAAGCACAGCCACTCATATAGTAAGAAAATGAATAGTAATCAACTGTACCCTTTTTCAGTATCTCAGCATCTTCTGGTTCCATGATGATCTTGATTCCTTTTTCTTTCAGGAATCTCTTTGCAAAACCGGGATATTCACCTCTTACCTGCACATCCCCGCAGTAGTAGTTGCCGTTCATCATGCTCTGCTGTGCCAGCAGGACATCTTCTGGATTGCAGGTAAATGGATAACATGCAGCCCCTGCAATATTGCATCCTACCTTGTTATTTTTATCAATTGCATGTGCAATCGCAACTGCTTCTGCACTTGCCACAAGCTGATAATGGAGTGCCTGGTACCGTTTGGTCAATTCATCGACCGGGTCTGGTTCACCGCGCATCAATCTGGCATAGTCCATTGTCGGTCCGTCTTTTTCCGGCAGAATACCGCCTGCTGAAAAAGCACCGAATGGGTGTGCCAGGATATTGATTTCTACAAAAGTGATCCAGTAATGCACTAGTCCCTGATATGCTTCAAATACTGTTTGGCAGTAATGACAGAAGAAATCAATCAGTTTTCTGTTTGTCCAGCCTCCATAGTGTTTGGCTAGATAGAATGGAAGTTCATAGTGAGATAAGTCAACAATTGGTTCAATGTCGTATTTCCTGCATTCCTGAAAGATGCTGCGGTAAAATGCAATTCCTTTTTCGTTCGGCTGATTTTCATCACCATGTGGAAAAATCCGTGTCCAGTTGATGGACAGCCGATATGCTTTAAAGCCCATCTCTGCAAATAACGCAATGTCTTCTTTATAATGGTGATAATGATCGATTGCCTCATGAGATGGATAATATTCATCATCTTTTATCTCAGTCGTAAAACGCCGTGGACTTTTCATACCGCCGACCGTCAGATGATCGCTGGTGGAATCTCCTTTTCCGTCAAGATTCCAGCCGCCTTCAATTTGGTTGGCAGCAGTCGCACCGCCCCACATAAAATTTTCTGGGAAGCTCATCATTTTTCCTCCATGAATACTACCGTATCCAGATCGTGGATCAGCTCCAGCATCTGTATTTCGTCGCTGCTGATAGTGCCAATCAGATTTCGTGTACCGTCATTCAATACAGGCATTAAGGCAATCTGTACTTCTCCTGTATAGTGTTTGTAGTTATCGTTGACCATCAATACCGATCCCGGCTGAAAACTGAGCTGTTCTGATTTCCTTGCTGGAATCGCTTTGTCTCGATAGAAAAAGCGAGGCATGCGGGAACGCCAGATCCATTCTGAACTGTCGCCAACGTCGCTGTGTGGGAAGAAATCAAACAAGATTTCTTTTTCAATCGTTGTTATTTCTGGTTCAAGACATACCTTGATTTTCTTCTGCGGATGGAAGCTTTCCATTTTTGCCCCCATTTTGATCAGCGTCTTGATGATGGGATTCTCAGGGTCCGGTTCAAATTCTTCCGCGGACTTTTGAATATCTTCAAATTCTTGGTCACTGGCATAGGCATTGCCGATGCATATGTCATCGATGACGCCAGTTGCCGCCAATTCTCTATACTGCAGATCAATTGGCAGATCTCTCATTCGTTCAACTGTACATAGACCACATTTTGCATCCCAGACGCCATGGGTCGGTTCATTATGTGATGTGATAAATGCTTCTACATGTGCGCCTGTATCATGGAATTCTTTACTGAGTTTCAGGAACTTTTCCCATTTCATGCCTGTATAACGCTGCGGATAAAAGTTATGTCCAACTAAGATACGTTCAGGATCAGCACCTTTGGTAATCAGAGATTGAATCATTTCTGGTCTGACAGCTGCTGATGCATTGAACATGATCTTGATGCCGTACGGATTCTGCAGAAGCTTCAAATTATCTTCTTCACTGAAGGCAATATCCATGCGCAGAACATCTGCCTGGATCATATGAAATACAGAAATATCAGCTGGGGATGCACCAGCTTTGGCGAAGAACTCCGGATTGACATCCAGGACCACCTTCAATCCAGCTTTATGTGCTTCGAGAATAAATTCCGTAAAGGTGCTCAGCACCTCTTCTCTTGTACCCTTCGCCGAGAACATACTGGTGAAAACTTTAGAGAAACCATATTTCGATGCTGTCCGCATGTATTGTGAAATTTCTGAAAGCGGTCTTAAATCTGGGTAAACAGATATACTTTTTTCTATCATAATGAATAAAAATCAGCCCGTGCCCTTCCGGGTCCAGGCTGATGATCTTCCTTTCTATGCAGCTGCTTTTTCTACTTTGCTGTCTGTTTCATCAGCAGAAGCTTCAGCGGATTTCATGCTTGCCAGCTCCATCTGATAATTATGGTTGTCTGAAGCTTTGAAGAATGGGAAATAGATAACGAGATCTACGGCAAGTAAGATAAATGACATGACAATACCTGTCCAGGATCCGCATAATAATGCACCGAAGATACCGAATGGCATAAATGTACTGATTGATGCACCTGTCGGGACAAAGAAACCAATCTTCATTGCAAACAGGCATAAGAACGTATTTACAATTGGTGTAAAGATGAACGGTACAGCTAAATATGGATTCATGATGATTGGTGATCCGAAAATCAGCGGTTCATTAATATTGAATAGTGATGGTGCTAAGGCGATCTTTCCAAGCGTACGATACTGTGCACTCTTACAGGTCTTTTTAGACAGCATTAATAGATTCATCGCAAGTGTAGCACCTGAACCACCCATAATTACAAATCCCATCAATGCCCATTCAGGATGCGGGCAGGCAAGTCCCTGTGCAAAAGCAGCAGAATTTTCTGTCATCATAACAGTAATGATTGGTGCCATACCTACATAAGCAACCATGCCGCCATGGATGCCGAACATCCAGAGGAAACCATCAACAAGCAGATAGACCAGCAGACCGCCAAGTCCACCGCCGACTGCAGTCAGAGGTGCCTGCAGAACGCCGTAGATCAATGCCTGAGCGGTACCGAATGGGGTCAGGCTCATAACGAAGCGGACAATCAGGAAGACAAGGAATACCATGCCGCCTGGAATCAGATCTTCAAACATTTTTGCAACATTTGACGGTACTGAATCCGGCATTTTGATCTTCCAGCCTTTATCTAAGAAGAATACATATAAGCGGGCAGCAAGTATTCCGGCAATAATTGCTAAGAACATCCCGCTTGAACCGATTGAGCTGATTGGAATGACATTGGATACCGGTGTTTTAGTTGTGTAATCAGCACTGTAGACAACTGTGCTGAATGGTGTCAGGATCAGGAATGCGCCTAATCCAACTAACGCTGCTGAAAAACCATCTTTATTAAATGATTTTGCAGTCTGATATGCCATTGCCAATACAACATACAGAGCAATTGCATCTGTTGTGATACTGATTGGTACTGATAATAATGTTCCTAATCCTGAAGATGTAAGGAAATTCTGCCATGCATCAATTGGAATGGATTTTACGAGTGTGAATAATGATCCGCAGATTGTAATAGCGGTGATTGCCATAAATCCGTTCAGCAGAACTTTCATGTAGCGGAGCTGTGTGAAAGCAGTAATTTTTTCGAGAACTTTTTGCATAATGATTCCCCTTTCTGCCTTTAGAATAGATTTTGATGAAGGCAATTACCGCTTCAGAGTATTTCAAGATGAACGGAACAGAATTGGTCAGTATACTAGTTTTAGCAGCATTCTGACAATTAAAAGAAGGAAGATCTCTGCTGTTCCCGACATTGTAAAGAAACCTAAGTTAAATTCTCCCAGTACAATATCCTTCCGATAGATATGGTCCTTAATAAAAGCGGAGATTTTCTGATAACAGAATAAGAAGAAAAAGACACATGGAATATAAAGAAACAAAAACAGAAAATTATAATCGGGCAGACGAATGAACGCTTCCTGAGCCTCAGCAATGGTAATGGATCCTGTATTTAAACCCGGTGACAATGCCAGCAAGGCCATAAAGCCCATCAGCATGTATGCGATCTTGCTCTCATCCATCTCTTTGGCATAGTAATATCCTGTAATGCAGGCGCCATAAAGGCAGATGATCTTTGCCGTACTTTCATAGACCGCTTTTAGGAGAGATATCCCTGATACTTGTAGGAAAGCCCATGCCAGCCAGCCAGGAATACAGATGATTGTGCACAGCAGAAATATATTTTTTAGAATGCTGAAAAAGGTCTTCCAGGTCAGCTGTATACTGTCTTTCTTTGATATCTGGTGAAGAATCTGTGCGTAAGTCTCTGACACTTGATTGAATGACATTGACTCTTGAGAAATCACCAATATCTTTTTTTCTGCATATTTCTCTTCTGTATTCTTTGCAATGGATCTGACTTGTGTAGTCAGCAGAATCACATCTGCCCATTCCTGATATTGATCAAGATCGAACTGACTGCACGCTCTAAACTCATGACCATCACCATGATCATGAGAAATATCGGTCATTCTCTTGGCAAGAATGCCGGAAGTCAGTCCCTGGATACATACAATCAATATCTTCATTTTCCGATGCCCATCAAGGAATATAAATTGTCTTCGGTTGGATCAGCCGCAAACTGTTTCAGTTTTTCTCGATCAGATACAAGCATGATCAGCTGGTCTGTCACCTGAAGTCTGTTCTCAAATTTCTTCGGAAGTGCTACAAAAAATATATATTTTACCCTGCCGTTCTGCCATTGGACTGGCTTCTTCAAAATGAGGATCAGTGAAAACGGTTCTTCCGGGAACCAGTTCAAAGGATGCGGCATACAGCATTCATTGCCAATTTCGGTCGAGCTGAGATCTTCACGCCGCTTCAGCTGGGCATAGATGTCTTCATCCGTATCGATAAACTTATGTGTCTTGTCCGCAAGAAAATGCAGTATGTCATCAAGACTGCTGAACTGCAGGTCTTTCAGGATGCGCTCATCCGCATATAGGCTGTTCTTCTTTACATTCCTGATCTCCTGCTGCTTGAAGAACTGCGATATTTTCTTTGCACTGGCTTCATTCATCATCGGGTCAACCAGAATGACAGGAATGGATACTTCATAGGGAATATTAACAGTCGTAAAAATGCATGTATAGTCACTGAGATCCATATCTACCAGCTGGATCAATGACGAAAGTGTGATGTCTTCTTCCTTGAAGCCATAATCATTCATCAGCTTATACTGCATCAGTCTGGCTGTTCCTTTTCCTGTGGAGCAGATGACAAGGAACCTTCCTCTGATTTCCTGTTTCTTCATACCTGATACTGCCAAAGCAAAATGGGTCGCTAAAAAGGCTGTCTCAGAATCATCCATGATCAAGCCATAATTTTTTTCGATGATCTCTTTTGAAATGACTGCCAGATCATATCCCGTCGGCATCTGCTGTTTGATCTTTTCAACAAGAGGGTTATCTTGACAGGAATGATATTTCAAACGGAACATCAAAGGCTGCAGATGCATTGCCAGATGTGTCCGCAGTTCTTGATTCTGCTCCAAGTCGATATTCTTTTGAATTTTGATCTCATGAAAGATCTGATCAATCAAGGCATATACTTCAGGACGGATTGCATTGGCATCCTGCAGCACCTGCTTCGCCAGCAGATGCAGCATGATATAGCTTTTTTCACTCTCACTGATCTGAATGTCAAACTTTTCTTCCAGTCTGTGCACCAGTTCATCCGCAATCTGTTTTTCTTTTACGTACTTTCCTTCTTCAAACTGAACTGCATCGGTAATGACCTTCCCCTCTTTGATTCTTTGAATCATGATAAAAATATGAGCAGAAAGATTATTAAAGCCAATATCTGAAAGCATGTAGTCATATTCCTTCAATACAAGGAAGAGAATCTGCTGAACAGTTCTGATTGTATCTTCCTTCTTTTCATCACCCTTGCGGCAGTAGGACAGGCAGGTACGCTTATCTATTTCTGATCCGGAAGCAATGATGCCGTATTTCTGACGGTATTCAATTTTGATCTGATAGTTGTCAGCGATTTCCTTTACATCATTTAAAATACGCTCCATGGTAGTGCGGCTGGTAAAATACCGGTCTGCCAAAGTATCTATTTTAATATAGGAAGGTGATTCAATGATATCCGCAAGAACTTCTTTCGAGCGTTTGTCATCATTGCCTGTCCCCATGCATTTTTCAAAAAGAGATGGATTAGAAATGACAAGATAATATCCTTTACGGAATACCCACTGGATTGAGAAGCCATATTCTTTCTCTGTACTCCCTGCTTCAGTCACTGTTTTACGGACATACCTGTCTGTACAGCCAAGCTGGTCAGCGACAGCTTCTGCTGTCATCTGGCCTCCATGTTCCATTAATACCTGTACAATCTGCTTTAGGATGTCTTTCATAGATGTCTCTTACCTGTTATTCTACACTGTTTGTAATTGATTATCTGACTTTGCTTTTTGAAGCCTGATTGATCAGCATCTCTTCCAGCTGCTTGACGCAGCTGTCAGCAGAGAACTGTTCTGCATATTTTATATACTGCTGGCTGAGCACTTTCTTTTCTTCCGGATGTTCGATCCAGTAGTCAATCTGTTGCCGCAGAGAATGACTGTCACCATTTTTGAACAGATCATGTTCGTTCAAGGCAAACTGCTTTGTGGCAGTCAAAGGACTGTCAGAGATGACAGGCACAAGGCCGCATGTGAAGGCTTCCATGCATGAAATAGCCTCAATCTCAGCATCTGATGCATGAACATATAAATCCGCATAGTTGATCACCTTCAGCAGTTCATCCTGTTTCATATACCGAATGACAATTGGATTGGTGAGCGGCTTTGCAAGAAGTTCAATGTGAGCTTTCCATGGTCCCTGCCCTGCTAGGATGATCTGGATCTCTTTTTCATATTTACTTTCTTTAACAGCTTCCACAATCAGATCCTGCCGTTTTTCAACAGACAAACGTCCAACCATCAGGATAATGAACTGCCCATTGTACTGCTGTGGCCTTGCAACAGTTCTGTGCTGAAAGAGAGAAGATACACCGTTAGAGATCACATGGATCTCTGAGCGGTAGCCATGCGCCTTCAATTGGTCTGCAATCATCTGGGATGGGCAGTGGATCTCATCAAACTGATCATAGAACCTCCGGAAACGGGCATATACCTTATCATTGACATATTTTATCTTGCCTTCATGCATGGTCGAAGTGATATTCTCCGGCTGAAGATGAAAAGCGGCAGTCGTTGGAATCCCATTTGCATCACAGTAAACCTTGGCTGCCTTGCATAAAGAAGAAGGCATCAGCATGTGTACAACATCTGCACCGTAACATGCCTCGGCAATGACTTTCTGATTTCTTCTTGCCAATAACATCCCCTGTGACTGGCAGATCTGATACAGGACCGGTGTCTTATTCACCCCTGTCTGATAGATCTTTTCAGGGCTGCCTGTTCCTTTCCCGCATAGGATCCGTACTTCATGACCATGCTTCAAAAGGACTTTCGCAAGCTGTTTTGCGGTCATTGAAATGCCGTTTGTTGTCACCCCATACTGTTCAATCACAATTGTAATGATCATGGTCTGCAGCCCTCTTTGCCTGTGAACAATATATCACGGTTTTCACAGCAATCTCAAAATGTTGCTACAGCTGTGGACGAAGACACTGACTTTTTTGCATTCAGACATCAGTATACTTTCTGCACCGAAATCATGGATCATTTTATGACTGCACTGTATTGAATAACAAAATTTAATGATGCAATCAAGAAAGTAAACCGTTTTGGCGCAGTATTTTGCATTGCATTTCATAGATTAGACCTTTATGATTTCACTATGAGGAAAGAACTGCAGTCAGCATTCAACACCAGACAATACATGGTCACAAAAGACTATGAACTTTTTTACTATAATGATCTTCACTCAAAGGACGGCAAAAGCCACCGCCATGATTATTATGAATTCTATATATTTGTTGAAGGCAAAGTAACGTTGATCATCGACAAGCAGAAATATGTCATGAAACCAGGTGATGCTTATGTAATACCGCCAGGCATCTTTCATTATGCACAGATATTAGACAATACAGTGCATTACCGCCGCTTTGTCTTCTGGATCAGCACAAAATATCTAGACTCTCTGAATCAGCAGACTTCAGATTTTGACTACGTCATTAAGCGTTCTGTTGAGCAAGAAAAATATCTGTATCATTTTGATAAAGAAAAGTTCAACTCACTGCAGAATAAACTGATGCAGCTTTTGGAAGAAATGCATGCAGACCGTTATGGCAAAGAGTTTGCCCTGACTCATGATGTCAATGACATCTTTCTATTTATCAACCGCACTGTCTACGAATCAGAAAACGTACCATCCACAAAAGAAAAAGATAACCTGTTAAAAGACTTAGGCATCTATATCGAGAATCATATTGATGAACCGTTGAATTTGAATGAGATTGCAGAACATTTTTACCTGTCAAAGTATTATATCAGCCACTTGTTCTCAGAAACGTATGGCATCTCCATTCACCAGTATATTTTAAAGAAGCGTCTGGAAGCCTGCAAAAACGCTCTGCTGAACGGTGCGAAGTCTTCGACTGTATCCTTTGACTACGGCATTCATGATTATTCAAGTTTCTATCGTGCCTTCAAGAAAGAATACGGTGTCAGTCCAAAAGAATACCAGGATGTATATATAAATGACCCTGGCAAAAAGGTGAAGTAATCTTGCAATGATGCAATAAAAAAGATCTGACCATACAGTGACTTTATCATCAGCCTGTTTGGAAAGATCTTTTATTCGGTCAGGAAACAATTATGCGCTAGTGATTACGCAACTAAGCTTCCATGCATTGCGAAGTTTACAATAAGAAGGATTGCGCCAATGACCCATCCTGTCAAAATTGTATACTTCATGAAGTCCTTTGAACTTACATGTGTATAGCCTAAGCCCCAAGCAACCCATGACTGTGTAATGTCAAGATGCTGTGGAACAATTGTTGTTACAGAGAACAGCGGATAGATAAATGCAACAGGCCAGCTGGTGATCTGCAGGATAACAACCGCAATTGCAGTGCCGCACCCAACAAGGTTTGTAGGACCACGGAAGAAGCCCAGCGGAATCAGTACAGCCATAAGCAGTGTGATGCCTAATGCACTTGTTGGGAAGATGCCGCCGACAATTGCCTTGAAGTAAGGACCTGCATAAACTACTACTGCATTGAACATAGAAAGTGTTAACAAGAAGCCGATCATCGGAGCTACATCTACAGAACCATCTGTAAATTCCTTAGCGAGCAGCTGGCAGACTTTCTCATATCCGCCCTTGAACATACCGCAGACAATTAATGCATAGAGTGCAGAGATAATGAATGCTGGGATGACAGCAATCTTGAAGACAGAAACAAGGATAACAGGCATAATGACTGCAAGCCATGAGATAGCTGGTGCATTTTCCTTTACAGCACCGTTAGGTGTTGCGGCAGCCCATGCATGAGACTTCTTTTTCTTATCGATTGCAGCACAGCAGACTACCATGATAACAATGAATGCTACTGCCATTGCAACGATACCGAATGGAGTATAAGCGGAGAAGGTATACGCAGGTTCAGCAAACATGCCCTTTGCCATGCCTTCCAGAATTCCCTGATACTGTTTGAAGTTCGTAACGTTCCACAGAATACCTGACATAATAGATCCCATAAAGGAAAATAATGCGATATCAGATGGAATTGACAATGCCTGCATGATTGGCAGGGCAATGACAGCGATGGAAATTACTGGTCCAATACCTGTCATCGAAGTGAAGCAGAGTGCTACGACAAGGTTCAGCAGGATCATTGTGACCTTCGGCTTATCACCGCCAAGTTCAACAACCTTGCGGATCAATGTTGAAGCAATACCTGTATCGATCAGTACTCTTCCGAAGAATGCGCCGAAGAAGATGTTGACCAGAATGGATTTTGCGTATCCTTCAGGTCCAGTCTGGAAGACAGATTTGATGACATCCATCGTTGACAGACCGTCTAGAGATGCATTTGGGCTGATGCTGTTGCCAATTAAAATGACAACCAGCCAGATTGTGGAGATGATTGTAAATCCAACCATCAGGTTCTTGCCTTTGACTGCATAATAAATCATTCCAGCCAAAGAAGCGATTAATAATACACCAATTACAACGTCACTCATTTACGTACCTTCTTTCTTCCCTTAATTTGAGTGTGGAACCCTGGTCTGCAGCATGATTATTCCCTTAATGCACTGCTCACCATGATTCTCATTGTGTTACTACTAAATACGGTCAATTACCGTATCATAGCCAATTAAACGTGGAACTTTATGATGACCTTGCGGACGTGTGCACTTTTGCCGACCTGCCCATGGGACGCATGGACATCTGTTGGTAATAAAATCAGGAATTCACCTGGATGAAGAATAACGGAACTGTATTCCTGTGGAAACTGATAGAAATAGTTGTCATTCTCTTTTTCTTCTCCTGCCCGTACCTGGCCGTTCATTGTACAGACGCCGAAGAGTTCTTCGCCGCTGATCATATATTGAATCTCAACATATTTCTTATGCGCTTCAAAATGACGCTTCTCAATCGGTTCTGTTTCATAGGAATTGACCATTGCGAACATAACGCCTTCGGATATGACATATTTCCCGTCTTCCAGTTTTGCTAGGTCAACATTCTTCAGCCATTCCTCTGCTTCATGAAGCAGTTCCATATTCAGACTGCACTGCTCCATATCCTCTACTTTGCAATAAAACATACTAGTCTTCTTTCTTGTTGGAATAAGCAGGATCAGGCATCCGATTGTCTGCCGCCATCATTTCTTCATACAATGCAGTTCCTGCTTTCGGTGAATAGCCGTAATCCAGGAATGCATCAAGGACATATGGTGACATTTCGAAATGCATGAGTCTCTTGGCAAATGCCATTGCTGCAATTTCGCTCAAGCATGCAATATGTGAATGATTCTCCAGCTTGCCAATATTCCATAGTTTGATTTCATATGTCTGTGTCCAGATTGATGATTCATTCTCTTTCTCCAGCCAGTGAAATATCTCATGTGACAGCAGCATGCGGTTGAGATCAAGATCATGCAAAATTTTACTGACACTTTCCTGTTCCAGCAGCTCCTCACCACGGCGTACACCGTCTGCGTAAATATGAACAATATTTGGATCACGATATTCCGCAAACAACACCCGGTGTCCATTCTGCGGCTGTTCTGGGAAATCTACTTTCAAGCCAAGCTTTTCAGCAATGATCATTGGATCATTTGTCCCATATTTTTCAGCGCATTGATCTGCATACTATCGGCCGCAGGCAATTGCCTTTTCCATCAGCTGTCTTCTCTGTACATCCGTGAACTTGCTGTTCATTGGTTCTCTTGTAAATGCATATCTCCACCAATGATCTTCCGGAATCTGTGAGAGGTCCCTGACAATGATGTCAATGGGAACAATCTTTACATCAGGTTCATCTCTTCGAAAATCCGGATTTCCAATCAATGAATTGCCGAAGTCTTTTGCCCACTTCTTCCAATCCATCTGTTTTTTTTCAGAATTCATATTATCCAATGTCATTGACATCACCAACGACGATGATTTCTTCATCTGGATCACGGTCACTGATATCGAGATCCATCAGCAGCTTATCCTGTTCAACATCCACAGCACTGTAGTCAGTAACACGCGGTCCTGCGCAGATAAAGAAGTTCGGACGAATAACAGCTTCAGACTTGAAGACAGCTTGGTTCTGCCACATTTCATCAACCACTTTCTGGTAATCCTTTGCCAATACCTTTTCAGCACAGGCATTGGAGCACTGGACTTTAATGAATCCTTTCTTATCCAGAATACGGAGAGGTGTTTCGATGCCGCGCTTGCCTGTATAGACATAAAACTTATCTGTACTGCATGCCAGCTTGACATCGTCTGTCTTTGGACCAAAGTCTGCCTTGGCAAGTTCGAATGCTTCTTCTTCCGTGCATTCTTTTAACAGATCTGTTGTTTTGACTTCTGTAGAACCTGTTGCAATCGCAGTCACTTTACCGGACTGGTTGTCGATTTCAATATGGACTTCAACGGTATCCGCAGCAGCACCGGAATTGATGCATGCATCAGTTGCTTCTTTCTTCATCTCGCGGATATCCTGCTGAGTTGGGTTCGGAATGACTCTTTCGATAACATCTCTGACCATGGCCAGGGCAACACCGATGGAAGAAATAACTTCAGCATTTTCCGGAATCGAATATGGAAGCTCCATCTTTTGTGCACAGTATGGAACCAGTGCAGCAGCACCGCCGCCGCAGCCAACAAGTCTCATTGCATCATGATCCAGCTGATATTTCGCCGCCAGAGATGTAATGCATGCATTGACCTTCTCATAATCCTTGTACAGGATCTTTTCAGCTAACTCCTCTACCGTGATGCCAAGCTTATCAGCTACTGGCTGCATTGCTTTTCTGGCACTCTCAGCATTGCCATGAGCGAAGTATTTTTCATCAATCAAGCCAAGGACATTGGCTGCATCAGTATTTGTAAAGGTGATTCTCTTGCCGCTCTTTAATTTAATGACGACATAGTCTGCCGGGTCGCCCTGTTTTGGTGAGACCAGTTCAATCTGTGGATCTTCAATCTCACTTGGATCCGTGAAGCATGCGTATTCACAGCCGGCAATATGAGCAGAACGAGGACCGACGTCAACAACATCATGATCATTAATGGTACAGTGACACCTGCTTTCTTGACAGAATCTTCTGTTGCATTAGCAGTTGCCATCATCTTAGGAAGAATGGAAGCATTAATAGCTGCCGTTCTTGTTCTTCTGGTCAATCCATAAAGCTTTGTAATATCAGATGCAACCGTGACCGGAACACCCTTCTTTTCAGCACGGGCAAAGATCTGCATTTCTTCATCCTGAGAATCAACACCGAACGCCATGGAAGCAACAATGACCTGTGCCCCTTGTGTCAGCAGTTTATCAATAGCCTCATCAATCGAAGCATCAGTCAAACTCTTCTTTGGGATATATTCGTTATAGATATGAATGCGGCGGTCTACTTTCTCGTCCAGCATGACGTCATCAAGCCGCAGCTGTTTCTTAGCAAGCATACCTTCCAAGCCGCCGCCGGCAACACCGATGATGCCAACCTTTGCGACATCGCCTTCAATAAAGGCGTTGGTAGCCTGGGTCGTGGAATGTGCAACGAATACGACATCTTCCGGCTTGATATTATTTTCTCTCATACAGTTTTCAAAGGACTGTACAACACCAAGTGCTACACCTTCCTTTGCGTCATGTGTAGTTTTCACTTCATTCTTGCCGATGATCTCATGTGTGACATTATCCATGGCTACACATTTTGTGTATGTGCCTCCAACATCAATGCCCATACGAACGCTGCGATTTGCCTGTGTCATATTCAATCTCCTTTTCATTATCCCTGCCTGCGTCAGTCTAAGTCATGTTTGTGATGAACTGCCAACATTTCGAAAACCGGTTTACTTTCTAATATAGTTATATGAGATTTTGACTTTTTCATCTATGGTAAAAATTGTTACAAATATTGTTAAAGTTGCAGTCAACTTTAAAAACAGGCTTTATTTACAGCAATTCCACATCCAGAAACAAACTATATTTCGATGGAATCACGGTTCAATCTGTTAACTATGCTTTTAATATTAGAAATGAAACAGTTTTGTAATGATTTATGAATAGAATCTCTATAAATGAAAACACTAAATCTAAAAGAGACTCACCCCTGAATTGCTGTAAGCGCTCGATAATATGTACCTGTTAAAAATAAGCGGTATCCATTATGCTGTATCATTGCACTTTGGATTCCGCTTATTTCATATAGAGTTCTTTTGGCAGTTCATCGGACCACGGTAAAAGTTTCTCAGGCACTTGATGATGTGTGCTGTTGATATATTTTGGCAGTTCTTCTAATAGATAGACCAGATATTGGTACAGCCTGAGGTTGTTCGCCTTGGCGGTCTCTACAATGCTGTAGATGACTGCACTTGCTG
>Ga0183101_1001947_pt1 | contig 16375 bp, 31 predicted proteins | sample Biomet3_FD_127790 | JGI IMG/M metagenome (GOLD analysis project Ga0183101, IMG submission 127790) | Microbial communities from bioreactor (seeded with sewage sludge) at LBNL, California, USA - Biofuel metagenome 3 | ecosystem: Engineered > Bioreactor > Anaerobic > Unclassified ... | reverse complement strand
TATAAGTTTTCTTAATAGACCAGTATATAAAATGAAGTAGCTAAAATCCTTTTAGACATTCTCTCAATTGAGGAAATAACTAAAAGAACAGAGCTACCAATAGAGGTTATCGAATAATTAAAAAAGGAAACTAATAATAAATAATTTCAGTGTCAAGGATTAAGGGCTATTGTATAGCTTTTAGTCCTTGTTTTTTTATACTTTAATATTATTTATGTAAATTATAATTGACGATTTAATATTAATGAGGTATAATAAGTTGTGTAATAAAGAATACAGATATTATTTATACAGATTTAAATGATACCTACAGCATAGTCAAGTAAGGAGTGAATTATATGAATATAAAGGAAGAGTTATTAACGAAAGAAGACCTTGAAAACATTGAAACTATTCACAATATATATATTCCTATAAAAAATAAAGTTGATGAAGCGTCAAAAGAGATGTTGAAAGAGGAATTGAATAAAAGCAACATAGATACAAAAAAGTTAAAAGATAGTGAATTAAAGTTAAATCAGCTATTAAATTCATATAAATATTATAGTAAAACTTATATTTGTGATTTTTTAATGTCTATTTTAATGTTAGTATTCGCAGTTATAGCCTTATTGTATAATCAAAATCCTTATATTTGTATTGGAATAACAATACTTAGTATAATTTGTTTGCTTTCAGGCATAAAAGAAATGAAAACTAAAAATAAAATAGAAGAAAATTTAAAAGATTTTAGGGAGTACATATGGTAGTTGTGGTTTGTCCCTGCTGTAATTCTCAAAATGTAGATAAAGATAAGGAGTTTCCAGAAGACTTTAAGTGTGGAAGCTGTGGTGCGGAGTTTGATAAAAACCAAGCCGAGTTTGAAGAAATATAGATATTGATAGTAGCAAGGAGGTAATTTATTTGAGAATAAGATTTTATGATGAAAATGAAAAATATATTGATGAATATGTACCAAAAGAGGAATATATAAATGTTGGTGTCGAGGGGTCTGTAATTGTATTACATGGTTGTGTGTATAAAATTATTAGTATTATCCCTCATACAACGTTAACAGATGGTGATGTTAAGAATATTGAGAGTGAATATATAAAAGTAAAGGTTGAACTTATAGGATAAATAAAACCCAGAGTAGGAGTTGATATATATGGATAAGAAAAGAAATATAGCAATATTTTATGAAAATGGAAGCAATATCTCTAATGAGAAAATGGAGATATTGGCTTTTTTGAATAAACATAGATTAATACAGAACAGAGGTAATGCTAACTTATTTGAAACAGCTAAAGGTGATATTCATTGGATTAGTGTAAAGAAAAGAAATATCCCTAAGTTTTTAGAAACATACGAAATCGAAGAAATCTTTTGTATAGATACAGCTTATGAAGACAAAGAGCTGTTAATTGATGGTAAAACTTATTGGATAAGCATTTTAATAGAGAAGATAAAGGATATATATGGGGGACAAGAAACAGTATTCATTCCTCATTATGGTTATGCTAAAAAGTATATACATAAAACAGAAATGTATGTATTAGATAAGCATAAAGAATGTTTTTCTACGCAACAAAAGGCGGAAGATTATGCGGTTAACAGGTTAAAGGTGAGCAATGAAGAAATAGAAACAAAAATAGCAAGATTACAAGAAGAGTTAAGAAGGAACTTAGAATATATAAACGAAGTTGAGACCGCAAGAAAAGTCAATGAGGTTGAATAATTAGAAAATATTATAGAAGAAAGTGAGTGATGTATATGTATAGTGGATTGGTATTAATAAACTTAGATAATGGAGATATAAAAGAGGTTAACCTATATAAGCTTGGGGAGACAGGCATACCAGAGGGGTATAAGCCTGTAGAAGAAATATCTCAAATAGAGTGGGCAAATATGTATAGCAAGCTTAGTAAAGAAGCGGGTGCTGTAAAAAGAACATTAGGCACTATCATGGACGAATTAATGAAAATAGTAGAAGAAGCGTTGTATGAAGGTACTTCATATAGAATAGCAGGTGGGTTTGAAAGTGTGGTCTTTTGCAACGTAGATTATTTTGCAGATGGGTTCAAAATTGATAAAGACTTATGGGAAAAATCAATTGTTCCTGCCATAGCTAAAAAATATGATGTGAACGAGGAATACTTTAATGGAATATTGGAGAATGAAATTCTCATTGGAAACCTTATTATGAAAACTGCTAACACGGTTATTTACTTATTAAGAAGATAAGAGAGGAGTGAAATTTATGAAGATGGATAATAAAATTGGAAGAGATTATACATTTGTTGAAGTTGATAAAGAGGGATTGTACTTTAAAGGATGGGATGGTACTCCTTCCGAAGATAACCTCGTTGTAACCACAGATATGAGACAAGCTAAGATGTTCCGAGTAATAGATGGCAGGAATGATGATGTTGGAGCGAGAAAAGAAATTAAGACAATAAGAAGCCTTGGACATGAAGCAAAATTCTGTATACTTGATTTTGTACCAAGAGTTAAGGATAGATGGACAAAGAACAGAGGTATGTTTATAAGTAAAACATATGAGATAGATAAGGTATTACCTATGGTTAAAGAGTTAATTGAAGACGGGTATTGCCCAAAAACCGACAATGCAGAACTGGACATTGATTGTAGTGCGGGAGGTCAATGTTGTAAAGATTGTTGGTATGATAGACTAATTCAAGTTATAGAATCTGGTGGAGAGTGTTAACAAAATTCACGATTTAATGTGGTCCGAAATTCTAAAATTAAACGCAGTTTATAGATTATATGTAGAAAGGGTGAAGTGAAATGGCTATAAAATTAAAGAGTGGTATTAATCCACAAGAATTAAGGAGTTACGGATTTAAAACAGGAAAGGAATGGGCGGAACAAGGTGAAAGGTGTTTAAAGGGAGAAGGATATAAATATAAGCATAATTGGTATCATAAGTTTTTAATGGACGAAGAAAATCCTGACAAAATTTTATATGCAGATGAAGAATATGACCAACCTGTAGTTCACATTTCAATAAGAGTTGGTGACAATTTTGATAATGATTTATATATAGATTGCACTCCTTCGGGTACTTATCATATCGGAGGTTCAGAGTTAGACATTGTAGCAGAAACAATATTTGATTTGGTTAATAATGGACTTATAGAAAAGAGTAATCAATAAATATATTAGAAGAAAGAAGGGTTTAAGTATGAATAATATTTATGATATATTAAAAGGTAAAGTAATAGACGCAGGTGAATTAGTATCTATGATGGAGGCTCAAACTGATGGGGAATGTAAATTAGTTAAGGAATTTAATGAACGTATTATTGACCTTATCGTAAGCCACGCTTACAAAATTCCTACAAAGCCAGTAGATGTATTCAACATAGATGTATTAAATACGGACGCACCTATAAAGGATAAATTAACTGTCCTTATGGAAAAACAAAAGATGATAGAACAGGAAATGAAAAATTATGAAAACTCTATAGTAGGCAAAACAGTAAGAGTAGCTTTCCGTAATGATATTGAAACAGCTAAAATAAAGAGAGTAGATTACAAGGCGGGTAAACTAATAGTGGTAATATTAGATATACACGATGAAGAATATGAAGCAGATGAAACGGGTTTACCTATAGTTGAATATGACTTCAATGAAATATTGGGGTAATGATTGAAAGGGGAATGTAGTATGAGTGTTTTTGTGGGAGATTGTGCAGTATTGAAAATCCCAGAATTGGATATAAAGATTGCATTAGAAATTGAAAAAATAGAGGATGATATTGCTTACTTTGGAAAATGTATAAGCGGTATTATCAACCTATCTGATATTGTTTTAGAGGAAGGAGATGTAATTGAAGAAGGTTCAGTTACAGAAGCATTAGTATATTGGAAGTATACAGGAGAGATGTTCCCTCTAAAACTTATAGTTGGTAGTGTTAACGAACACCATATTTTCTTAAAATCCTGCGAAAGCTCTGTTCCTTTAAAATTCTTAACAGATAGTGAAGACGTTAAAATATACGGAAGAAAAAAAGAAGAAAGTTATCAGTTAAGTGCAAAGGATTGTGATAACTACATAGAAGGTAATTGTAGCGAAGGTAGAAGTTCAGACGGTTGTAGTAAATGTTGCTGTAGCTGTGAGACACCATGCAGTGCAAGATGTACCTGTCCTAAAGATTACTTTATGAAAGAGGATGATAGCATTGAGAAAAAAGTTTGAAGTAACTGAGGGTAGACCAGAGTTTAACTGGAATACCTTTTTGGAAAATGTAAGATATTCTGGTTCAAAAATAGTTAGTGTTACAACCAATGAGGGTACAACATACCCAGTGAATGTAGAGCCTAAATTTGACCATGATTGCAAAATCTTAAAGACTTCTGAAACAGAAATCTTTAGACATTCTGACAAAAAATTAAGTCCCTGGTGTGGTAAGCAATTAGGATTAGAAGCTCAGATCGTAAGTGCAATTATTGAGTGCAAAACAAATACTATTGCAGAAGCAAGATGGGTAAGCTTCGGATACAATCTAAGGAAGATAGCCACAAAGGAGCTGAAAGAGCTTGCAGATGAACCTATGGACTTTTGCTCTATAAGTATTCATGGAGCTGTTAAAGAGGCGATGGACGGGAATATAAGAGAGCCATAATAATTAATGTTTACAACTAAACATCATAAAAGAAAGGAGATATTCGTATGGAAGAGAACATTGTAGATATTCAGAAATTAGCAGATGACTTAATGGTATTACATTGCCAAGGCTGTGAAGGAAGCCATTGCGGGTGCAGTGGGTGTTCCATGGAGCGTGAAACTATAGAAATATTGAAAAAGCATATTAAACAAAAAGAAGAAGCCTAAGTCTGGGCTTCTTTTTTATATACTGCAATTATTTTATTCTATCAGGTGAAACTAACATACCTCTGTCGATATTTTCGCTACCTTTTACTGTGATATTAAAACCTTTGTCAATATTGGTATTTCTTTTTATGGAAAATTTGCTATCATTAGAGTATGCAAAATATCTATTTTCTGTTGGTGTGTCTTGATATTTTAATTTATGATTATTTTCGGGTATACTTCCTGATGGTTTTAACATAACAACAGTTACAATAGCGATAACAGCTAAAAAGACATATAAAATGATATTTAGTGGTTTCATATTTATCTCCTCCGTAAGTTTATACTATAATTAAACCAAATATTTCGGCTTTAATATATAGTTTTGATGTCCTATATTGCTTTATAATAACATTTACAACATATGGTTATTATTGAAAGTTGTAAATTATAATTGACGAATGAATATAAAAGCTGTATAATTATATTGTAAACAGATAGATACGATTTATTAATTTTGTTATTAGGAAAAGAGGGATATTGTATGTTAAAGGAAAGAAATCAAGATGAAATTTTAGAATATTTTAATGAAAAGATAAACGGGGACATGGCTAAGTTTCAGCTAAGTCGAATTTATTATATGGCTAAAGACGAGCAGGAAAATAGAGAAAAAAAGAATAAGTTAATAGAAATAGCAAAAATAAAAAGATATGAAATAATAAGAGAAGTAATAATTGATGAATATAATGCAGTATTTGAAACTAAAGATAGTAAAAATGAAAAAATGTACACAATAGTAGTAATTAATGGTTCAAGGTCTACATCAGGCTATTATACATTAGAACAAGGCTTAGTAGGTTGGATTTGCGAAAAACAAGGATATTCTGATGTTGCGTGGCATTTATTTAGAATGTTAGATATTAAAAACAAAGTAGATTAAAGAGAAAGAAGCGTGATGGCTATGAGAGATTATGAGTATAGAAGCATTTGGACTGTTTTAACAATTAAACTTGGAAAGAGTTTAGGTAAGCTATTTGTCTTCCTATTTAAGTTATCAATTGAAGGATATAAAAGCACTTATAACATATTAAAGAAAGTTTATGTTGAAAGGAAAAAGTAAAAATGATTATAAATAAAACAATGTAAGGAGTGAGGCAAATGGCAAGTAAACCAAAATCTAAAACTTTCATAGTACACCAAAATGGCAACTATAAAGAACCTACAGTTATAGGCAGGTACAAGGTGGGTGCAAGAGATAGAAAAGAAGCTGAGAGCCTTTTGCGTGGAGTAATAGGTAAACATACTAAAGTAAGGGTTTACTACGAAGAAAAAGTCAAATTAGTGCCTCACGGAACTGTAACTAAAGAATGTTAAATGAAAAATATAAATAGGGGAGTGTTGATATTATGGAAAAGGAAAAAGTCGTTAATATAGTAACAGAAGCAATAATTTATTTACTTGAAGCTGATTTGCGTGAAGAAAATGGATGGACAGAGGATACTATGAATAAGTTAGAAGAGCTTAAAAAGGGTGAATTTATACTAATAAATAAGAGCGAATTTGAAGAAAAGAACCCTATAAAGCATGTTTGTAAGTGTGGTAGCTTAAATACTGACATAGTTTCTGTTAGTGAAGCTGTTACAGAGCATGATGGAAAGAAAATATCAGTTGTTGAAATAAACTACATATGTAATGATTGTGGCAGTGGTCAAATAGATACACGATATTTATATAAATTAAAGCCAAACTCTGTAAAGACTGCTGTAGCAAATATAGATGAATTTGTTAAGAACAATAATGATATGGAAGCACTTATACGTCTAAAAGAGGCAATTAATAAGAGCATAGATACTAAAATAATTGAGATTGAAGAAAATCGTAAGTAGTAATATAATTTAATTAAGGTGAGGAGTGATAAGTGATGATTTCAAGTGAAAAGGTATCAGAGATATTTGGTAATTGTTTATTTAAGGATAATGAAATTATAGATGGAAAACCAACAGTTGAGCCAATATACGTAGAGGGTATTACATTGAATTTTGGGCTACATCCTGAGCGAGTTAATCAATATTCAGAAGAGATAGGCAAGTTCATTAGTGAGCTACCTGAACCATTTAAAAATGGATGGTCTTTTTTGAATTTATGCCAAACCAAGGACGGTGAACAATGGACGGGTATACATAAGGTCTGTGAAGAACTGATGGTATTAGGTATAGCAACCAATAAAATGAAATACTGTTCTCCTAAAGAGATAGAGGGTAAGTTACCAGGAGGAGTTCCTTATATACAGGTTATCTAATATCATCTGAAAGGAGAATGACTTATGATAAAAGGAAAAAAATTGTGGAATGTATTGCAACAGGAAATTTGTAACATAATTCTAAACAGCAAGACTGATTTAGTGTTCCTAATGGGGGAAAACAGCACAGGTAAATCAGAAATTGGTGAAATACTTAAAGATAAGATTGCTGTTTTAGACAATTATAAAGGAACTTTTGATGAAATTCCTAAAGATAAAAAGGTTTTAGTAATTACTCATAAAATTGAGTTACTTCTACAGGCTGAGAAAAATACAAAAGTAGTAATTACAAGAACTGATGATTTATACATTTCAACTGATTGTGATATGGATAGCTATGGCGATGTTAGTAACAGAGTTTTTAAAGCAGAACCTCTGTCAGTATTCCTAAACAATTCTATATCAGGAAACTGGTCAGAATTAAATGAGGCTTATCTGCAAGAGTATATTGCAACACATGAAATTAATAATGCTGATAAATGTGTATTAGAAACAATTGAAAGCTTTAAGAAAATATAAGTTGTATCCTTAGAACAATAACACGTATAGATACAACAAAAGCAGGGTGTCACCCTGCTTTTTTGTTATTCAAGAACTAATTCTTGTTTTTCAGAAGAAACTTCATTCTCTTCTTCGTTATTAGTTTGTCTTAATGGGTTTTCTGGTAAGAAGAATACAAGGATAAATCCTGCAATAGCTACAAACATACAATATAAGAATATTGTATGAATGGAATTTGATAGAACACCTTTTAGGTCATCAAGCAATTTAGTAAACATAGCTACTGCTTGTGAAGGTAAATGTGCAGATATTTGACTAATTACATCAGAATTGAATAATGTCTGAGGAGTTTCAAATATCTTTTGTTGTTCCATTGGCATAATCTTTTTAACCGCTTCTGGTATTACAGAGGCAGAACCACTTTTAAACTGAGCATTTAGTATTGAACCCAGGATCGCAACTCCGATTGTTCCTCCGATATTTCTAAAGAAGGTAACGGATGCTGTTACTGTACCTACCATCTTATGAGGGAAGGCGTTTTGTACTGCTATTACGAATATAGGCATTATTAATCCTAATCCAAATCCTAATACTAACATACTTATAATTAGCTGTGTATGTGTAGTAGATATGCCCATAGTAGACATTAAATACATACCAATAGACATTATAGCAAAGCCTACGATAGCATTAAGTTTATACTTGCCAAGCTTACTTATTAATTGTCCACTGATTGTACTTGCAATAATAGCACTTATCATCATAGGAGTAGTAATAACTCCTGAATTAGTAGCTGTCTCTCCCATTACACCCTGAACAAATAGTGGTACATATGCAGAGATACCAAACATAGCAACGGACATTAAAAGACCTGCTAAGACAGATACATTAAATGTTGCACTCTTGAATAGGGATAAGGGTATAATTGGCTCTTTAGCTTTACTTTCTGTAAATATCAATACAATCAAAGAAATTAATGAGAATATAAGTAATCCAATTATCTCTTTAGAACCCCAAGTATATTTAGAACCTGCCCATGAAAAAGCAAGTAGCATAGGTGTGAATGTAGATATTATAAAGGTAGCCCCAAGATAGTCTATTTTTCTTTCAACAGCGTCCTTAACAAAAGGTAATCCTATAATCAATATTACTATTGCCACAATACCTACAGGTATGTTTACGTAGAACACCCATCTCCAATTAAGGTTATCTGTTATAAAACCTCCAATTGCGGGTCCTATAATTGCTGAAAGACCGAATACTGCTCCAATAATACCTTGTTTAGAAGCTCTTTCCTGTGGTGGAAATATGTCTGCAATTATTGCCATACTATTAGACATCATCATTCCTCCACCAACACCTTGCAAAGCTCTAAACAAAATAAGCTGTGTCATAGTGCCAGAAATACCACATAAAGCAGAACCTAAAAGGAAAACTACAACCCCTGCAATATAAAAGGGTTTTCTCCCATAAATATCAGCCAATTTACCGAATATAGGTACGCTGATAGTAGAAGCTAACATATAGGCAGTAAATACCCAACTTAGGTATTCAACACCGCCCAGTGAAGTAAGTACCTTTGGCATAGCGGTACTTACTATCGTACTATCTAAGGAGCTTAACAGCATAGCCATTATAACTCCCAAGAAAACAATCATCTTTCGTTTTTTAGTCAATTCTCCAAACATTTTCTTTTATTTTTCCTCCTCAATTTTATCCATGATTTTTTTTAGATTTATTACTGCGTCTCTAAGCATTAAAAAGTCTTCTTCTGAGAAATTGCTTAGTTTATCTCCAAAGGATGTTTTTACTTCATCCATATACTCCTGTAGGAAACCCACTCCTTCTGAGGTTAGAGATAAAGATATACTTCTGCGGTCTTTGCCAGAGCTTCTTTCAATAAGGTTCATTTCTACTAATTTATCCACTAAAACTGTTACATTTGGTTTAGAAACTTCAAGTTTTTTACCTATTTCAGTAGAAGTTATAATTCCTCTTTTCTTCAAGATGAACATAACCCTTAAATGAGATAAGGACATTCCTCTTTCTTTTAGTATTTTTTCAGTCGATTTGAACACTTTTTTATTTAAAGTAGGTAGCACCACGAATAAGTCATCAAGAATTTCATTTACAATATTTATACTCATATATTAATTCACTCCTTTGATTATTTAGCACATAAACTATTATAGTGCTGAATAGTTAAATATCATAACTAATTATATCATAATCATTGACTACAGTCAACGAAACTAATATAATTAGAACATATTAAGAATAAAGGAGTGATAAAAGATGAATAGATATAATAAGGAGCAAATAGCTACTGCATTACTTATAATATTCGTTATAAGCTTTGTGATATACTTATTTACTGGCGATAAAAAATTAGGAGAAGAAATAGTTAAGGATAAAACGATTATTTATTCAGTAGATACTCAAAAGACTGTAAATGGAGTATTCTCTCTCGGATTTGGTGGTGTTAAGTCAGGGGTTACTTACTATGTATATCAAGTAGAAGGTGACAAAGGTAAAATACTTAAAGATTATAGTGCTAATAAAACATATATTCAAGATGTATTGAAACAAGACGAGGATAGTTATATTGTGCAAGAATATAATGTGATATATTATAAACCAATTCACTTATTTCAAATGCTTGAAGGTGCTGTTAAAAGGACAGGCACTAATACAACAACATATAAAGGCGAAAAATGTACTAAGATAACAGAATTAAATTATAATACTTTGTATGTGCCACAAGGATACATAAAGAAGGAAATAGATTTAAATATCAAATAGATTAGAAGGCTTTCTCAGGAAAGTCTTTCTATTTTATCAATAGACCAATAATTAATAAAAACTTAATCGTATAAAATATTAAAAAGATTATATAAACAGGTAATTTCTATGAAATTTTATTTATTATGGAGGGATTTGTATGAAAAAATTAATAATGACAAATAAAAGTGACTTTTTTGAAGATTGGTATGAAACAGTGAGAGATTTTACTCCTGATAGTGTTATTCTTCCACTAACGAAGGATGAAGAAACAGCTCTAAGAGCTATAAGTTATGATAGTTTTTTAAAAAGAGGATACTATCCAGACAGTATGCCTTTAAGACCTGACAACTTTGCCAAGGAAGAAGAAAATATGATAATTACTAATCTAAAGATTAGGATAGACCAGGTTCTAAATGGTGAACCAAAATTCTTTAGAGCAAATATATTCTCACCTAAAGATACGGGTAAATGTATTGTCAGCTCTGCTGATGACGTTATAGAAGCATTTATTCTTTCAGAAAGGATATTCTTTAAAGCACCTGTCTTAATGGAAGGTAAACCTATGACGTTTGTCTTTAGAAACCTTATAGACATAAAAGAGGAGTATAGAGTATTCGTGAAGGAAGGAACTGTTATAGGGGTATCTCAGTACGAGGACAGCGATGTAATAAGCAGGAGAGAACCAGTTCAGAATATATACTCTATAAATGAACATGATTTATTGAGAGTATGTGACTGGGTTAATGATATGCTTGTAGTTACAGGTGTAGATACTGCTATAGTTGATATAGCTAAACTTGTAAGCGACCAGTATTGTATAGTGGAGCTAAATCCATTTAATAAGGTTACAGATAAGTGTCTTTTAACTAAGTACGATCTGTATGAAAAAAACTATAAACACCTTATTGTTGGCTATGCAACATCAATAAATAATATCAGATTTATTGAATTAGATAGAAAAGGAGAAGAAATCTCTATAATACAAGAGGAAAGTTTACAGTTAGAGGAGATGGTTAGAGACATCAGCTCTATGCTTTCTGCATTTAAACTTAATGGTGGTTTCGGTAAGAAATAAAATTAGCACAGACTATTATGGTCTGTGCTTTTATTGTTTACAATCCATCTTTATTAATTTTCAAAATTGGGGTATTTCTTTAGAAACTCCTCAATAGCTTCTGGATACTCATAACAAATAGGGTGAAACATTGAAATATTACGTTCATTGGTTTCTTTGTTACGTTTATGCCAACACAACATTCCAACATATATTTTCTCACATGACTTAATTTCAGGAATGAAGTTACAGTTGCTTTCTGATAGACGTTCAAAGTATCCCTCTATAGCATTTTTAAATATATCAGCTAAACCTTTTGTATGTATAAACTTTGAAGCTCTTGAATAAGAAGCGGTAGAGGAAGCAATACACCCATCACCTATAATGTAAACAGGAAGTGTCTTCTTCCATTCTTTATTTTCGCTATAATCTTTAGTAATGTTTCTCTTTCTAAAATCTTCCATAGAATTTATATCCATATAAGTTCCTTCTATTTTTATTCCATACATAAATACAGGTAAATCTACTTCTTCGCTATCATCAGCTTCTTCTTTTACGAAGTCCATGAAAGCTGTAATGTTTATAGATTTTGATAGTAAAATCTTATCACTTATTTCAAATTTGTCTCTAAAAATTAAATCTAAATTTATTAAGTCATCTATTTTTATATTTTCATACATAAATTGTACCCCTCTTTTGTTTTATATTTTATATGAAATATACCATGTTCTGAATTTCTTAACAATAAATAAAGTGTCGTACATATGCTCTATAAAGCATGATAAATCAACCTTGTAAGACATTGATAAGACACCTGTAAGATTGACTGTGGTCAACGACAAATATATAATATGACTAAAGAAGAAGATTTTAGGAGTGATAGACTATGAATGAAAGAGATTTAAACACAAAATTAATATTTGCAGTTGCACAATTACTTTTCATGGTGATAAGTATAGGTTTTATAATACATATGTTTAGCGGAGGCAAACATTTAGGGGAAGAATTAGTAAAAGAAAAAGTAAAGATATACTCAGTGGATACACAAAAAGGCTTAAATGGCACATTTGCTCTTGGTTGCGGTGGTGTTGATACAAGAGTTAATTACTATGTATATGAGGACAAAGGAGATAAGGGAAAAATACTACAAGATTTTAACGCAAAGGAAACTTTTATTAAAGACGAATTAAATCAAGAAGATGACAGTTACGTTGAAATGGAATATAAGGTAAGTTATGATGTCCCTTCTCATATTGAGGCTCTTTATAGAGGTGCTATAGATGGTTCTGACACTACAGTTAAATATAAAGGTGAAGATTGTTTCACTCGAAATACTATGATTTCAAATACACTATATATACCAAAAGGATATATAAAGAAACAAATAGATTTAAATATTAAGTAGGAGGAGACTTATGGACGAAGAAAATAAGGATAAGAATAGTATTGGTTACTATCTATTCGGATTTATAATATTCGGGCTTATGGGATTATTAATAGGGTCATTTTTCTATGGGATTATGGGAAGCGAAAATGTAGGTAGTGAAACAGTTAAAGAAAAGACTACCATATACTCTGTTGATACACAGAAGGACATAACTGGGCAATTCGCTCTTGGATATGGAAGTATAGATACAAATGTAAATTATTATGTATATGTAAATGATGGTAATAAGGGTAAAATTCTTAAACACTATAATGCAGACAAAACACATATAATGGATACTTTAGAAGAAGGTCAGGATAGTTATATAGAAACCGAATATAAAGTTGAGTATATTGTACCTGCTAATTTCCATAAAGACCAATTGAAAAATGAACTGGTTACATACAATGGTAAAAAGTGTTATCCAAAAAAAACGTACTTATCCGATACTTTGTATTTACCCAAAGGATATATAAAGAAACAAATAGACTTAAATATAAAGTAGAGGGGTAAGACATGATTAATATTTGGAATATATTTAATATATTTAGAAATAGCGATAGTGAAAATGTAGAAAGAATAGGGAGTGACTATGATAAATTCCTATTAATGATTGAGCTTCAATATGCTATTGAAGAAGGTATTAAAAGCTTTGAAGAAGTAAAAGCGGAATTAGAAGAACAGACCAAGGACACTATATATAAGGTGCGAGATAAAAGTGGAAAGATAGTTAAAGTGAGTATAATGGGTGGCAAAAGCGATTCTCCATATATGGCTATAGGTGTAATGACCTATGAAGGATATATTTTTTCTGGATGTATCGAAGGATTAAAAATAAAAGACTTTGATATAGAAAAAGATGATATATCAAGTATAGAGGGAAGAAAAGTTTCAATCTTAGAAATCAATGGTGATTGCATTATAGATATTAAGCCAAAGGAAATATAAACAGAATAGGAGCATTTGTATGGTTGTATTAGAAGAGAAATTGAAAGATAATTATATCCATAGGGTATTTGATGATGGTTTAGAAACATGGACTTTATATGATGAAAAAAACAACCCAATTCACCATAAAATTTCTGATGGAAGAGGAACATGGCAGTCCTATGATGAAGCAGGTCATCTCATTTATGCAAAAGATAAGTATTTGAATGGTGAGATATTTGAGCAATGGTGGGAACTTGATGACTTAGGGCATATTGTAAGGTTTAGAAACTCAAACGGATATACATATTGTTCTGAAAATTAGATATTGAAAGGGCTTAGGAGATGTTCCAAGCCTTTTTATTTACTGTATTTTTAAATTATCAGAATATTCATAACTACTCTCGAAACATAATCCTATATACTTTCCTTATAAAAAGTTTCGTTGATTAATAAGATATAAGAAGATTTTAAAAATATATAAGGTAATACAAAAAGTATTAATTTAAAGGGAGAAGTGATCTTTATGGAAAAACAATTTGCACGATATGATAGGTATGAATTTATTAACAAAATAATTGGTGAGGGTTCAGAGGCAATGCTTAGAGAAGTATTCAATGATAATGAGCTATTTGACAAACTTATGGCTCAGGATGATGAAGAATTTGAAGAAGTAATGGCTAAGAAACTTGCTGTACTTACTATAGACCAAATGAATGAACTTTCAAAGAAGTATGAATGGGATATAAAAGTGTATGACCTAAATATAAAAGCTAAATAATTAGAGGCTCTTAGGAGCTTCTTTCTTTTATAAATAGGTTTCATTATCAGTGAAAATAAGGTAAAATATATACGATAACTAAGGTATAAAAGTTTAATTTATTAAGGATAGGTGATTTTATAATGTTTACATACAATAATTTCAATAAAGATGATTTTGAATTAGCTCTTAAAAACGTGAAAAATAAATCGTTAGAAGAGTTAGTTTCTATAATGAGAAGTGTTTTAGAAGACGCTTACTCGGTAAATTGGAACTTTCCTGCAAACTGCTGTGATTTTTCAAGTGCATTTGGAGTATTTATATTCAGCAAGCTTGGATATGAGGCAGAATACTGGTCATCAGGAGTAAAATCGTTAAATGGTTTTAATGGCGACCATAGTTTTTTAAAGATAGGTGGTAAGGTTGTAGATTTTACTGTAGACCAGTTTGGAATATTAAAACCAGGATTAATAAGTGATGTAGATTTTGTAGCTAATTATGATGACCTATGGTGCGACAGGGCAAGAACTAACGGTACTATAAACTCTGAGTTTGAGAACTGGCAAGACCATCAGAATAACTTCGTAGTTATGATAGTCTACCAAGCAATTGATAGTTTTATAAAGTTGAATATATAACATTAATTAAAGCAGTCCTTCGGGGCTGTTTTTTTATTGCCATTTTCATTGACTACAGTCAATGAATAAGTTATAATTAGGAAAAATAATTATATAAAGGAATGGTGATGATATGTATATTGATATTTTAAATAGAGAAAAAGAAAAATTAGAAAATGATAAAATCAAAGCAGAAAAGTGTAAAGAAATTTTGAAAAGTTTATCTGTGGACACAAGAGATGTTGACAATTACTTGGAATGTAATCGAGAAGAAATAGATGACTTTGATTGTAAGATTTCCTGTTTTAATGGTTCAGAAAAGCGTACAGATGAAGTTGTTATATATGTATATGCGAATGATACATTTGGTAGCCTCGAAGGTAAAGATTTAGAACAACTATCTGATGTAATTCATAAATTTACATTAACTCCACACCTGGCATATTGTTATAGTAGATATTCTCCTTATAGAAGATTATGTTTTGTAAGTGACAAACCGTTATCAAAATATGAAGTGGAAGTCATAGACCAATATATGAGGTATTCTAAATATTTTAAAGCTCCAATTATTGATGGAGCATTTAAATGGGATGGAAACACACTAACTGTAATGAGTGAGCCTAAAAACGAAGAGGATTAATATAGTACGGTATAAAAGATAGCTATTGTATTAATAAAGTTAAATAGATAACATCAACAAAACAGTCCTGTGTGGCTGTTTTCTGTTGAAATTTTTAATGCGAGGCAGAAATAAAAGGGGATGATGGTATGGTGAAAAGATTTTCGAGTAAAGTGTTATCCGAAATAGAGGATAGAAAAATGAAAGGTCATTCAATAAACAAGATAGCAAAAGACTTAAAGATTACTCCAACAGATGTTAAAAACGGATTAAATAAGTTGTATGAAGAAGAAATGAAAAATTTAGAGTAATACGTAATATTGATATATTACGTACTATGTAGATTTTACGTATTAATATTAACACAAAAAAAATAAAAAGTGAGGTAAAAATTATGAAAGTATTTAACATAGAAGAATTGTTAAAAGATGTTAAGAGTGAAAAAATATATGAGTTTAATATAAATGAAGGTCAATTACCCTTCGCAGGGTATCTTATTGGAACAAAGATACATGAACTAAATCCATTAGAAGAATACGATGTTTTAAGCCATGAGACATGTATAGAAACAC
>Ga0183101_1001044_pt1 | contig 16392 bp, 18 predicted proteins | sample Biomet3_FD_127790 | JGI IMG/M metagenome (GOLD analysis project Ga0183101, IMG submission 127790) | Microbial communities from bioreactor (seeded with sewage sludge) at LBNL, California, USA - Biofuel metagenome 3 | ecosystem: Engineered > Bioreactor > Anaerobic > Unclassified ... | reverse complement strand
ATCCTTGCTTACATGAAAGATTATGCAGAAAAGAATGTTGGTCATCCTATTAAAAAAGCTGTTATTACATGTCCAGCTTACTTTAATGATGCTCAACGTCAAGCAACTAAAGATGCTGGTGCGATTGCTGGTCTTGATGTCGTTCGTATTATTAACGAACCAACCGCAGCTGCTCTTGCTTATGGTTTAGGAAAAGAAAAATCAGAAAGAATTGTTGTTTTTGATTTAGGTGGTGGAACACTTGATGTTAGTGTCCTTGATATTGGTGATGGCACATTTGAAGTTGTTGCTACTAGTGGTGATAATAGACTAGGTGGTGATGATTGGGATAATGTTGTTGCTGATTGGATCCATGCACAAATTCAACAACAATTTGGTTTAGATATTAATGATAAGATGGCTCTTCAAAGATATAAAGATGCTGCTGAAAAAGCAAAGATTGAACTTTCCAGTAGCTTAGAGACTACAATTTCATTACCATTCATTGGTATGGGAAGCAATGGTCCTATCAGTTTTGAAGCTAAATTAAGTCGTGCAAAATTTGAGGAAATGACTAAACATTTACTTGAAAGATGTAGAGTTCCACTTGAAAAAGCAATTAGTGATGCAAAGACTGATTGGAGTAAGATTAATCAAGTTTTGATGATTGGTGGATCAATTCGTATGCCAGCTGTCCAAAAACTTGTCGCCGGTATTACTGGAAAGACTGTTAACTTAAGTGTTAACCCAGATGAAGCTGTCTCTATTGGCGCTTCATATCAAGGTGGTATTTTAAGCGGTGATGTCAAAGATGTAATTTTACTTGATGTCACTCCATTAACTCTTGGTATCGAAACTATGGGTGGTGTTTTGACTCCATTAATTCCAAGAAATACTACGATTCCAACTACAAAATCACAAATTTTCTCAACTGCTGAAGATAACCAACCAGCTGTTGATATTATGGTTTATCAAGGTGAACGTCAAATGGCTCATGATAACAAATTACTTGGTCACTTCCAATTAACTGGTATTAAACCAGCTCGTAGAGGTCAACCACGTATTGAAGTTACATTCAACATTGATGTTAATGGTATTGTTAAAGTTAGTGCAAAAGATCTTGATACTCAAAAGCAACAAGAAATTACTATTAGTGGTTCTAATGGCTTAAGTAAAGATGAAATTGATCGTATGATGAGAGAAGCTGAAGCCAATAAGGAAGCTGATAATAAACGTAAAGAAGAAGTTGAACTTAAGAATAAAGCTGAAGGTTACATTGCATCGATTGATGAAGCATTAAGAGAAAAAGGCTCAACAATTGATCCAAAGCAAAAAGAAGAAACCCAAAAATTAAGAGATGAGTTAAAGACTGCTCTTGACAATAATGATATGAATACTTTAAGAAATAAGATTGGTGATCTTGAAAAAGCTGCAGCTTATATGCAACAAAGTCAAGGTGCTGCTGGTCAACAAGGCGGTCAATACACTGGTGATAATGCACAAGGTAATACTGGATTTAATGGTAATGCCAATGGTGGATTCACTGGTGGAAATAATTCTACTGGCGATACTTCTGATAAGAAGAAAGATGATGACGTTGTTGATGCTGATTTCACCGATAAGAAGTAGTTTTTATTGATTAATTTATACTAAAGGGAAGTAAATCTTCCCTTTAGTTATTTGTATAGGAGGGAATCTTTATGGCAGAAAATAAAGATTATTATCAAACACTTGGTGTCGATAAAAATGCAAGTGAAGATGAAATTAAAAGTGCTTATAGAAAATTAGCAAAAATGTATCACCCTGATAACAAAGAAACTGGTGATGCCGAGAAATTCAAAGCTTGCACCGAAGCTTATAGTGTTTTAAGTGACCCTGATAAGAGAAAGACCTATGATCAATTCGGTTCTGCAGCCTTTGATCAAACTGCTGGTGGCGCTAATCCATTTAGTGGTACAGGATTTGAAGGATTCAATTTTAATGGTGGAGATTTTGGTGATTTAAACGATATTTTGAATTCTATGTTTGGCTTTGGTGGAGGTTCTTCTTCTCGAGGACGTAGTCGTAACGGTGCTTCTCGTGGTGATGATAGTTTAATGAGAATTAAAATATCGTTTGTTGATGCAGCGTTAGGAACAACAATCAGTTTGCCTATAAATTATGATGAACCATGTGATCATTGTCATGGAACTGGTGCTAAAGATGGTACAGCATATGAAACTTGCCCTGATTGTAATGGTCAAGGTGTTGTTTTAATGCAACAAAGATCTATTTTTGGCATTATTCAAACTCAACAACCATGTCCAAGATGTCATGGAACTGGACGTATTATTAAAGAAACTTGTTCTTATTGTGGTGGGAAAGGTTATAGTCGTGTCAAGAAGACCATTGATGTTAAAATCCCTGCTGGTATTAATAATGGTCAGCAAATTCGTGTCGCTGGCAAAGGTAGTCGTGGAACAAATGGCGGTCCAAATGGTGATTTATATTTAGAGATTATAGTTTCCTCTCATAATAATTTTGAACGTGATGGAAATGATATTCATTTGACTGTTCCTGTTGATTTTATTGATGTATGTCTAGGCACAGAACTTACGATTCCAACTTTATATGGTGATGTTGAAATGAAAATTCCTGCTGGAACTCAACCAAATCAAGTTTTTAAAATTAAAGGAAAAGGTGTTAAAGATTTAAGAGGAAATAATTATGGCGATGAATTTGTTCACCTTAATGTAAAAACGCCTACTGATCTTAATAAAGACCAAAAGGCCGCTTTGCAGGCTTTTAAAGATGCAAGCAAAGGTAAGGATTCTTGGTTTGATAATTTTAAAAAAGCTTTTAGAAAATAAAATATTAACTATACATAATTAGATTTTTTTGTAGTAAGATTAATACAGGAAATAGAATTATGCCAAAATGTAAATATTGTGGGATGAGTATTACGAAGTTTGATAAAGAAATTTGTCCTTATTGTGGTGGAAAGAACCCAATTGATGCTAACGCTTCTGAAACTATGGATATTACTGAATCTATCAAAACAGTTACTCCAACAGACGAAGTTAGAATTAAGTTTAAACCTAAAAAAAGAATGATTAATGCTTTATTATGTATGTTCTTAGGGTTTTTAGGTGTTGATGAATTATACTTAGGATTTAAGAATAGGTTTTTGATTCGATTAATTATTGATGCAATTTTGTATATAGGATTAGTATTAGTGTTTTATTTTACTAACAATAATGCGAATCCAATGTATATTTTCCTTTTACCTTTCTTAATTGTTTTTGTAATTTGGTTTGTAATTGGAATTATTTTCTTTTTTGTTAAAAATAAAAAAGATGCAAATGGAGTATTTTTAGAATAATGCAAAGGTATTTTGCTGAATCTATTAACAATAATATCACCTTGAATAAAGATGATATTTTTCATATTACGAAAGTAATGCGTTCAAAAGTAGGGGAAGAATTTCAAATTGTAACAAATTCTCAATTGTATTTAGCAAGAGTTTTAACTCTCGAACCTTTTAGTTTTGAAATAATTAAAATTCTCACAGAAGAACATGAGTTGAATGGATATATTAGGTTATTATATTGCATTCCAAAAGGCGAGAAGCTTGACTTAGTTATACAAAAAGCGGTTGAATTGGGTGCTTCAGAAATTGTTTTAGTTAATTCATCTAGATGCGTAAGAAGGCTTGATAAGTCGATTTCTAGTAATAAATTAGTACGTTTTAATAAGATAATTAAGGAAGCCTCTGAGCAATGCAAGCGTTCTAATTTGCTTAAGTTAACAGACATAATTGATTATAAAGAAATTTCTAACTACGGAGCTGATAAATCTTTTATCGCTTATGAAGCCAGCGATTCATCATTAACTTCCTTATTTTCTGATTTGAAGGGAATTTCTGGAAAAACAATAAATATTCTTATTGGTTCTGAAGGTGGATTTTCGAAAGATGAAGTGGATTATGCTGTTTCAAAAGGTTTTAAAGTTATAACATTAGGAAAAAGGATTCTTAGAAGTGAAACGAGTTGTTTTTATGCACTTTCTTTAATATCATTTTTTATGGAAGCAAAATTATGAGATTATTTAAAATACTTGAACATGAGCGAAATAAAAAGAATATTCATAAAAGTGATGAATATAAATTTTATCTTGAAAATAGATCATTGTTAAATAGAAATTCAGTTTTTTCAAAATATTATAATGTTGAAGATATATACGATGTTATTTGTGCTAATCTTGTTATTCAATCAATAATGAATAAAGATAAACTTGACCAAATCATTGAAGAAGAATATTTATCTAGTAGTGAGAGAAGACTCGATAATATTAAGCAAGAAATCAATGAAAGAATCATTGATTTACCATATTTAAATTTTAATAATGCTAAGATTTATATTTTATTTTTTAACACAAATACGAACGATATTTATTCATCTCATAGCGAAAAAATGAGCATTGAGCCTTATGTAAATCTACAATCTAATTATTTACCATTTATTACTGATCCATTAGCAACATATGGTGTTGATATTTTCGAATCTTTATTTACAAAGCTGGTTCGAATTGATGAATGTGCAACGACTGTTGCTTTTTATCATTATGATTTTAATGCCATTTTGATGATTAATAGACAAGGTGGTTTGGATAATATTATTTATTTATTTGATAAAAATATAAAGCGACCTAAATTAAATCATATCGTTGAACGTATTAGACCTGTGATTAAAGCTTATTTTGATGGGAATTTAAATGATTTTATCTATCTTTTATACAAAAATGAACTCATTTCATATTATGTTTTTAGAAAGATATGTAAGGAAAAGAATTTATGACATTTTTGATTGATTTTTTGGGTTGTAAAGTAAATAGTTATGAAGTTGAAAGTGTTGCCAACGACTTAATTTCACATGGGTATACTCTTTATAATGGCAAAGGCAAACCTGATGTTGTTATTATTAATACTTGTAGCGTCACAGAAACTAGTGGCGCAAAATCTAGGAAAATGATTCGCCATTATCGTTTTTTATACCGTAAAGCAATTATTATTGTTATGGGTTGTGACTCTCAAGGCGAAGGAGAAAATTATACAGAAACCTTAAAAGCTGATATTGTAATTGGAACCACAAATAGATTAAAAATTAGAGATTATATCGATGAATTTATTAAATTTAAACAAAAAATTTATATTCATGATGATTTAATTAAAAATCATACTTATGAAGAAATGAACGTTTCTCATTTCTTGTATAACACAAGGGCTTATGTAAAAATACAAGATGGCTGTGATAATTATTGTACTTATTGCTTAATTCCATATATCCGTGGACACTCTCGAAGTAGACCAGAAGATGAAGTTATTTCGGAAATTGACAATTTAGTTAAGACTGGATATAAAGAAATTGTTTTAGTAGGGATTGATATGTGCAGTTATGGTCATGACTTCAAAAACAAAATCACTTTTAGTGATTTATTAGAAGATATTCTTGTTAAAGTTCCTAATTTATATCGTTTAAGAATTTCTTCAATTGAAGAAAGCCAAATTGATGATCACTTTTTAGAATTATTAAAAAAATATAAAAACATTGCAAATCATTTACATATTCCTCTTCAATCTGGAAGTGTTTCTATTCTTGAAAAAATGAAGAGAAAATACAACCTCGATAATTATCGTTCAAAAATAAAGAAAATTAGGGAAATTCGACCTGATATTGCAATTTCTACGGATGTGATAGTTGGTTTTCCAACTGAAACAGATGCAGAATTTATGGAAACATATTCTTTTTGTAAAGAAATGAATTTTTCAAAGATTCATGTTTTTCCTTTTAGCGATCGTAAAGGAACAGTGGCTTATGATATTAATCCAAAAGTTGCTCCTGAAGTTAAAAAAGACCGTGTTAGTCGTTTAATTTCTTTATCAAATTATTTGGGTCAAAAATACGATAATATTTTTGCAAATCGAAAAATTGAATTTTTATTCGAAAATTATGATCAAAAACGAAAAGCATATAGGGGTCATTCATCTAATTATCTAGAGACTTATTACGCTTCAGAAGAGAATTTGACTGGACAGATTAAAGTAGTTCCTTATATAAGTGTTTTTGACAATGTCAAAAATAATTTATTCGATGGTATCGATGATTAATATATTTTTTTGGAATATATCAAAAAATATTTTATTCTTAAAACATTTCATATATAATATTTAAAGTTAAAAGGAGAATATTTATATGGCAGTCCCATTTAGAAGAACAAGCAAAACCGCAAAAAGAATGAGAAGAACTCATTACAAACTCGAGGTCACTGGTGTTACAACCTGTCCAAACTGTGGTGCAATGATTAAAGCTCATACCGTTTGCCCAAAATGTGGTTATTATGATGGCAAACAAGTTTTAGCCGTTAAGTCTGCAAAGAAATCAAAGTAAGGCATTTTTTGCCTTATTTTTTTACCATAAAGGAGATATTTATGAATTATGCTAATTTAATTGATGATACTAATTTACATGCTGATGCTAAAGAAGCTGATATTATTGCATTATGTAGTGAAGCTAAAGAAATCGGCTCTGCAAGTGTTTGTATCAATCCTGACTATATAGAATTATGCAAAAAGGAACTTAATGGTTCAAGTGTTAAAGTTTGTACCGTTATTGGCTTTCCATTAGGAGCTATGACCACAGATTCAAAAGTCTTTGAAGCTAAAGATGCTGTTAAAAAAGGTGCTGATGAAGTTGATATGGTCATTAATATTTCAAAATTAAAAGATCATCAAGATCAATATGTTGAAAACGAAATTAGAAGTATTAAAAAGGCAGTTGGTAAGCATATTTTAAAGGTTATTTTTGAGTGTTGCTTACTTAATGAGGAAGAAATTGTTCGTGCTTGCAAACTTTCAAAAGCTGCTGGTGCTGATTTTGTTAAGACTTCTACTGGATTTTCAACAGGCGGAGCCACAGTTAAAGATGTTACTTTAATGAGAAAAACTGTTGGTCCTGAAATGGGCGTAAAAGCTGCCGGTGGAATTAGAACACCAGAAGAATTAAAAGCGATGGTTGATGCTGGTGCAAATAGAATTGGCGCTTCCCATGGCAAGAATTTAATAAAATAGTTCTTTATTTTCATATTAAAATAGAGTATATTAACTATCGAACGGATTGGGGGTGAAATTATGTTAAAAGTACAAGTTAGAGATGGAGAAACTTTAGATGAAGCTTTTCGTAGATTTAAACGTAACGTTAATAAAGCCGGTACAATCCAAGAGTGTCGTAAAAGAGAATTCTACCTTAAGAAGAATTTAGCTCGTAAAGTTAAGAGCGAAAATGCTCGTAGAAAATATAGATAGAATCTATAAAATCTAAATATAAAGACTGATTTATCAAAATAATCAGTCTTTTTTTTATTATTTTTTTATAATTCCTTACAAGATATTAGTGTAAGGAGACTTTATGCAATACTATATTCATCAGTTAGGCGATAAAGATTGTGGTTATACTTCGGTAAAAATGCTTTTAGCACATTTATATAAAAGGTATGATTTTTTGTATTATCCAGAACCATCTATATCAACAAGCACTTCTTTAAGAGATTTAATGAGTTATGCTAAAAAAGAAGGTGTTTCTTTAGGGGCTTTCAGAACTATTAGTAAAGATTTGTTTTTTAAGCAAAAAAAGAAAATGATTTTGATACCGATAAAAGAAAATGATATGTTCCATATGGTTCTTGTTAAGAAAATTTTAAAAAAGAAATCTTTAATTTATGATCCTATGTCAGGCATTCATTTTATTAAAAATAAGAATTTAATCGATATTTGGGATGGAGAATACCTAGAAGTTTTAAATGTTGAGGGGAGCAACTTTCATTTAAGGAAAATGCGAGTTGTTCCTAAGATTTTCACTTTTTTAACAATGTTTTTTGAGTTTGTAAGTTTTGCTTCGTTGATTATCGCTTTATATTTTATAGATGGAACAATTCCATTCTATTTATCATTGGGTTTATTTTTAAGCTATATAATTTTTGAATTTATTTATCAAAAAATATTAATTGAAACCATGAAATACTTTGACAAACATACGATGGTGGGGGAATTTGCTCTAAATAGGCAAGATTTTAAATCTCGTTATGCTAATATGACACAGTTTAAAGTATTGGCAATTTCTAATCCAATACAAATTTTTTCTTTAATTCTAATGTGCTCATTAGGAATCATGGTATTAGGAATAAATAGTATTTATAATTTAATCTCGATAGGTATCGTGTTTTTGTTCCAAATAATTTTTAAACTTTTTGAAAATTACAAAATGGGTAATAGGTATAATAGAATATCCAGTTTAGAAAATGATCTTGGATCATTATGTAGAACTTCGAATACGACTTTTTTATCAAAAATTAATGAACTTAATAACGAAACGTATCGATACGTTTCGTTTTGCAATTTTAAAAAATATGTAATGGTATTTTTGATTATTGCATTATCATTTTTATATTGTAGTCTCACAAAGAATTTTTCCGTGAATTTTATGTTATTTCATTTTTTCTTTTACTTATACATAAATGATGACTTTGAAAAGATCATTAATTTTAGTAAAAATTTTGAAGATTTTAAGTATTATAAAGCCTTATATCTATATTATTTCAATAAATATTAATGTATAATTTTGTCATGGAATTAGATTTTTCGAACGAAACAAATGTAACTTTAGATGATTTTTATGAAGTTTATCTGAAAATTTTTAAAAATACACTTTTAGAATTGGGTAAAAAGGATAACTATATTTGTAGTGTGACTTTTGTTGATATTGATAAAATTCATAATTTAAATAAAACTTATCGAAATATAGATCGACCAACTGATGTTATATCATTCGCCTTCCTTGATGATAAAAAAGAATTGATTAAAGGTGATGTGCCTATTGACTTAGGTGAGATATATATTTGCTATGATGTTGCAGTTAGTAATGCCAAGCAGTATGGAAATTCTACAAATCGTGAATTATCATTCTTATTTGTTCACGGTTTGTTACATTTATTTGGTTACAATCATTTAACAAAAGAAGAAGAGGATATTATGTTTCCTCTTCAAGACAAAATTCTAGAAAGGAAATGAATTTTATGACAAGAGATGAATTGATTGATAAGGCAATTGAGGCTATGGATTTATCTTATTCTCCATATTCAAAATTTAAAGTTGGTGCTGCTCTATTAACAAAAAGTGGTGATGTTTATTTAGGTGCTAATATAGAAAACGCTGCTTTTGGATGCACGATGTGCGGAGAAAGAAATGCTGTTTATAATGCTTATATGCATGGTGTTACACAAGATGATATTGAGGCTTTAGCTATAGTCGCAGATTGTCCACGACCAGTTTCACCATGTGGTCAATGCCGACAAGTTTTAAGTGAGTTGTTTCCAAAAAACAAGCCAATTTATTTAGCAAACTTAGTTGGTGATATTAAAGAAACAACAATTGAGGAACTTCTTCCATATTCATTTGAAGAAGATGATATGAATTAATGAAATCGGGGTTTGTTTCATTAATAGGTCGACCAAATGTAGGAAAATCGACAATTTTAAATGCTGTTGTTGGCAATAAGATTTCAATTGTAACTGCTAAAAGTCAAACTACTAGAGATAATATTGAAGGCATTTATAATGATGCTGAGTCACAAATTGTATTTATAGATACTCCAGGGATCCATAAACCTAGAACTGATTTAGGGGTTGTCATGGATAAAAGAGCATATTCATCGATTAGAGACTGTGATTTAGCTATTTTTGTTGTTGATGCATCTAAGGATTTTGACGATGGTGATCAGTATTTATTTGATCATTTAAAGTTTGATGTACCTTTGATTGTTTGTTTTAATAAAATTGACTTAACTAACATTTCATTAATTACTAAACTCAAAGAAAAATATACTTTGCAATTTCCAAATATTGATTTTGTTGAAGTTTCAGCTCTTGAGCCATTTAATATCGATGGTTTAATCAAACTAATTAAGTCCAAATTAAGCGAAGGTCCACAGTATTTCGATGTTAATGTTTTAACAGATAAAGATATTAAATTCCAAATTCAAGAAATTATTCGTGAGAAATGCTTAAAATTCTTGTCGGAAGAAGTGCCACACGGTATTGCTGTTGTTTGCGAGGAAGTTAAAACTAATGGTAGAGAAATTCACGCAACATGCAAAATAATTTGCGAAAAAGAATCTCAAAAAGGCATTATAATTGGTAGTAAAGGACGCATGATTAAGCGCATTGGTAGTACCGCAAGAGAAGATTTGGAAAAGATTACAAAAAAACATGTTGTTCTTGATATTGTTGTAAGAGTAGTAGAAGATTGGCGTAATTCTAGTAAATATTTAGTAGATTTAGGATTCAAAGAATAATGGAAAAAGTTGATGGAATTATAATTAACGTAACCCCATATAAAAATAATAATGTTGTTATTGGCATTATTACAAAAAAGGGTTTAATAGCTATGCTTGGAAGAGGTAGTTTGAAGCCTAATAGTCCTACCAATAAATATTTGCATCAATTTTTATATGGTGAATTTGAAATTTATAGAGGTCCGCTATTGAGATATTCTTTAAAAGACTGTAAGGTTTATGATGATTTTTCAAAATATTTCACTAATTACGATGATTTGATGATTTATCAATTTATGATTGAACTTTGTTTTAAGTTTATGGTTGGAAATCCAGATTTATATGGTTATTATGATTTGCTTTTAGAAGTCTTAAAAGAGTACAAAGCATCAATTAATAAATACGTGATTCCATGCTATTTTTTCGCACAACTATTAAGAAGGAATGGTTCTTCTCTAAATTTTGATTCATGTGTTGACTGTGGCAATATGACAAGGATTGTTGGGATAGACTTTTCAAAGGGTGGTGTTGTTTGCAAGGATCATGCAACTCCGATGACAAGGATTATAAACAAACAACAATTTGCACTTTATATGGCTCTTTTTGGAAATAATATTGGAAAAATTATTGAAGTTAAACTTTTAAAAATTGAATTTTTACAAATCATTCATGATTTGTGCTATTTGCAGTCTAAAAACTTTGACTTTAACTTAAAAACTGTAGAATTATTAGAAACTATATAAAACAACACTTATAGTAGGTTGACAATGTTGTTTTATTTATTAATATATTAAGGTCGAAACGGAGAAATTTATGGAAAAGAAATTTGATTTTGATACAATCGTAACCCATTTACAAAGTGTAGGTTATGTTTTTCAAGGCTCACAAATTTATGGTGGGCTTAGCAATACATGGGATTATGGCCCATTAGGAAGTGAATTAAAGAACAACTTAAAGGAATTATGGTGGAAAAAATTCGTACATGAATCACCAACAAATGTTGGTATTGATGCTGCAATTTTAATGAATCCAAGTGTTTGGAAAGCAACAGGCCACGTTACTACTTTTAATGATCCCTTAATTGATTGCAAAGAATGCCATGGTAGATTTAGAGCTGATCAAATAATTGAACAACAATTCCCAGATGTTGATGTTAATGGAATGTCACAAGATGATATGAATAAGTTTATTAAAGAGCATCAAGTTAAATGTCCAACATGTGGAAAGTCCAATTTTACCGATATTCGTCAATTTAATATGATGTTTAAGACGCACATTGGTGTAACAGAAGACAGTAGTAGTGAAGTTTATCTTCGCCCTGAAACAGCTCAAGGCGTATTTGTTAATTTCAAAAATGTTCAAAGAGCGACTCGTCATAAGTTGCCTTTAGGGATTTGCAATGTTGGCAAATCATTTAGAAACGAAATTACTCCAGGGAATTTTACGTTTAGAACACGTGAATTTGAACAAATGGAACTTGAGTTTTTCTGTAAACCAGGAACTGATTTGGATTGGTTTAAATATTGGAAAGACTTTTCGATTAATTTTGTTAAATCTTTAGGTGTTAAAGAAGATAAATTAAGATTTAGAGATCACGAACCAGCAGAACTTGCATTTTATTCAAAAGGAACGACCGATATCGAATATTTATTCCCATTTGGTTGGGGTGAAATTTGGGGTATTGCTGATAGAACTGATTATGATTTAAAACGTCATCAAGAGTTTAGTAAGCAAGATTTATCATATCAAGATCCTGAGACCAATGAAAAATATCTTCCATATTGTATAGAACCATCTTTAGGTCTTGATCGTTTATTATTAATGGTCGTTGTTGATTCTTATGATGAAGAAACATTAGAGAACAATGAAGTTAGAAAAGTTATGCATTTGGCTCCTTTTTTAGCTCCATATAAAGCAGCGATACTTCCTTTATCTAAGCAATTGAATGACAAAGCTGAAGAAGTGTTTAACTCCTTGATACCATATTTAAATGTCACAATGGATGTCACTGGTTCGATAGGTAAAAGATATCGAAGAAATGATGAAATTGGTACACCTTATTGTGTTACTTATGATTTTGAATCAGACACCGATAAATGTGTTACGGTTCGAAATCGTGATACGATGAAGCAAGAGAGAATTGAAATAAGTAAGTTGAAAGATTATTTAATGGAGAGGTGCTTCTATAAATAATGAGTGATAACATCATTGATATTGGAAATGAAATCTTAAAACAAGTAGATATAGTAGATATTATCAGTAGTTTTATTAAGGTATCGAAAAAAGGAAGAAATTATGTTGCAATTTGTCCTTTTCATGATGACCATGATCCATCTTTATCTATTTCTAAAGAAAAACAAATTTTTAAATGCTTCGTTTGTCAAACAAGCGGAAATGCAATAACTTTTGTTAAAAAATATAAAAATTGTTCCTATTATGATGCTGTTAAAATTGTTGCCCAAATTGCTGGCATAAAAGATGATAGGTTAAATAGAACAGTTGTTAGAAATGAAATAAGTGATGATCTAAAAAAGGTTTATAGTTGTTTAACCGATATTTCAAAGGATTATTCTGGTTTTTTATATCAAACTGAAGAAGGTCGTAATAGTGGACTTAAATATCTTACAGACCGTGGTCTTAGCGAAGATGTAATTGATCGTTTTAAAATTGGATATGCTTTAAAAGATGGTGATGCATTGCCAAATATTTTGCTTGAGAAAGGGTATTCTTTAAAAACAATTGAAAAAACTGGTATTGGTTTAATATATGGTGAGAAGATTAAAGATAATAATGCTGGACGAGTTATCTTTTCTATCATGGATGCAGATGGACAAGTTGTTGGTTTTAGCGCTAGACAAATTGTGACCGACAAGAATCAAGGAAAATATATTAATTCTCCTGAGACTGAAGGTGGAGTTTTCCATAAAAGTAATATTTTATACAATTATTACAATGCTAAAGATGAGGCTAGAAGATCTAAATTTGTTTATATTGTTGAAGGATTTATGGATGCGATTGCGGTTGATCGAGTTGGAATTCATAATGTTGTGGCATTAATGGGAACCGCTTTTACCAAAGATCACATCAGACTATTAAGATTTTTAAATTGTGAAGTTAGACTTTGTCTCGATAATGATGGCCCTGGTCAAGATGCGATGATAAAAATTTGTAGAATGCTTGATGGGAGCGACATTAAGTATCGTTTAGTGTCAAATTCTCAAGTTGTGAATGGTAAAGATAGTGATGAAATACTTAAAAATGGTGGTCCTGATGCTTTAAAAAATTATCTAAACAATCTATTAAGTGAAGGTGTTTTTATTTTAAACTATTATAGTAAAAAGTTAGATTTAAGTAATTTAGCGAACAAAAAAGTCTTATTAACACAGTTTATTCCATTTTTAGCAAAAATAACTGATCCTGTTGATGTTGAATTTTACACTCAAAAATTATCTCAACTTACAGGTTTTTCATTAGCAATTATTACTTCGCAAGTAAAGAGTTTTCAAAATAAATCTGAACAAGTAAACACTGATGATACTGTTATTGATGATGTTGAAGTTAACTTTCCTAAAAAAGATCGTGATTTAACTCGTCTTGAGCTAAGCGAACGACAAATTGTTGGTTATATGCTTGAGAATAAAGAAGCTGTTAAAGAATATGATTTAAAGCTTGGATACTTAGTTAATGATAAGTATAGGGAAATTGCAAATTTGATTGAACAATACGTTGAAAATCAACAAACAAATACTTATTCAGTTAATGACTTGATTAATTATATTAGTGGATATAGTGAAGACTTGGATGAGAAGAAGAAGGACGAAATTATAGATGTTATAACTTCTATTTCGCTTAATGATTATAAGACACCGCCTTATTCAATTGAATCTTTCGATGATTGTGTGAAAGTAATTAATGAGAAAAAAGAGTGGCATAGATCATATGATGCTTATAATCAAGGTTCTATAGGAAAATCAGAAGAAGAAAAAGCAAAGCAAGCTAAGGCTTTACTTGAAAAAAGACGAGAACTTATTATTCAAAGAGAGAAAGGGAATAAGTAATTATGGCAAAAACAAAAAAGAATGTTGCAGTTGATGATGTCGAAGAAACTGCAAAAAAGAAGACTAAGAAAGCTGGCAAGTTAGCTATTAAAATTTCAGATGATGATGAAGATAGCGATGAAGCCGGTGTTTTAAAGAGTCTTGAACAAACAATTAAGGAATTTGAAAAGAAAAATTCAGATACCAAAGTTATTGATCAAGATGAATTTATGGATGCTATTCAAAAATATGATTTATCGGAAGATGATAGTGAACAAATTTTAGAGCAATTTAAAAAAGATGGTTACGAGATTTCTTCACCTGATGAAGAGGCTGAAGAAGATTTTGATGAATCAAAAATGAAAGAAATGCAGGAAGATGAAGAAGAAGATGATGTCGATATTGAAGATGCTCCTGTTGATGAATCTGAAAAAGAAGTTGCACAAATAGATTTGGATAATTACAACTATTATTCTGGTGATGTAAAAGTTAATGATTCAGTAAAACTCTATTTAAAGGATATTGGTCAAGTACCTCTTTTAAAACCTGATGAAGAAAAGGAGTTGGCCATTAAGATTGCTAATGGCGATCAAAAAGCCAAACAACAATTAATTAGTGCCAACTTACGTTTAGTTGTTTCTATAGCTAAGCACTACATTGGTCGAGGAATGCAATTATTAGATTTAATCGAAGAAGGCAACTTAGGTTTGATGAAAGCCGTCGATAAATTTGATTATACCAAAGGTTTTAAGTTTTCCACATATGCAACATGGTGGATTAGACAAGCAATTACTCGTGCAATTGCAGATCAAGCAAGAACAATACGTATTCCTGTTCACATGGTTGAAACTATTAATAAGATTACTAGAGCACAACGACAATTGGTTCAAGAAATTGGTAGAGAGCCAACAGCCGAAGAAATTAGTGCTAAACTTGATGGATCAATGTCTCCTGATAGAATACGTGAAATTCAAAGAATTGCTCTCGAACCTGTGTCGCTAGAATCACCAATTGGTGAAGAAGATGATAGTCACTTAGGAGATTTTGTTGAAGATAAAGATTCGGTTTCTCCAACTGAATATGCTTCAAGAGAAATGATAAAAGAATTGCTTTGCAATGTTATGACCGGTTTAAATGACCGTGAGGAGCGTGTTTTAAGATTAAGATATGGTATTGATGATAATAAACCACGAACTCTTGAAGAGGTTGGTAAAGAATTTGGTGTTACTCGAGAGCGTATTCGTCAAATCGAAGCTAAAGCTATTAGAAAACTTAAGAATCCATGCAAACAAAAGAAGCTTGATGAGGGTTAGTTTTAATGATTAGCAATCGTTTAAAAATAATTGCTAGTTTTGTACCAGTTGATTCCAATATTGCTGATATTGGTAGCGATCATGGTTATCTTTTAATTTACTTAAAAGATAACCATTTTTCAGGTAAATTGCTTGGGGTCGAAAATAAAAAAGGTCCGTTCCAGTCGCTAAAAAATAATATTTTAAGCAAAAAATATAGTAAACAAATTAATGCAAGTTTTAGTGATGGTCTTGATTGTGTCGATAATTCATATGATACGATCGTTTTAGCAGGTATGGGGACGGATAATATTATCAAAATCATTTCTAAGAACTTAAACAAACTCAAGAATATTAAAACAATAATAGTGGATTCACACACTAAAAACGATCTTTTGCGTCATTATTTAGTTGATAACGGCTATAAAATTGATAAAGAAGCTATTCTTCTTGAAGATAATATTTATTATGAAATTATAAGGTTTGTAAAAGGGATTTCGGATTACAATGAATTAGATTATTGTTTTGGCCCATTGCTTAGGATTGAGAAAAGTGACATTTTTCTTTCCAAATATAATTCTGAATTAGATAAGTATGAGCAAATTTTATCAAATATTAATGATGATTCAAGTAGGAAAAAAGAAGTAGAATCAAGAATTGAGTTAATTAATAAAATACTATAGAATTTTGTTATAATTTAATTTTTAGTATATTATTAGTACA
>Ga0183101_1001941_pt1 | contig 16436 bp, 8 predicted proteins | sample Biomet3_FD_127790 | JGI IMG/M metagenome (GOLD analysis project Ga0183101, IMG submission 127790) | Microbial communities from bioreactor (seeded with sewage sludge) at LBNL, California, USA - Biofuel metagenome 3 | ecosystem: Engineered > Bioreactor > Anaerobic > Unclassified ... | reverse complement strand
AGACCCAGGAACACCCACGTTGACACCGCGGTAAAAGCTGTAAGTATTTTTGAGAATAAAATTTTTGCATCTTCTTTTTTTGCGTACTGTATAAAAAACGGACGCCAGGCCTGGTCAAACATTGAAACTATAAGCATCATAAAAATGCCTATTTTGCAGTTTGCCTGATAAATACCCACGTCGCTCAGCCCCGCCAGATGCGAAAGTATGGGTTTGTCTATTACGTTTACAAGAATACTTGCCATGCCTGCGGGGATAAACGGCCATGAAAAATGGAACATATCAAGAAAAAGTTTTTTGTCAAAGACGGGCACGAAATCTTCTTTTATGACGGGCAGCAAAAGGATAAGCGAAGTAAGCGAAGCCAAAATCCCGGCCCAGAAAATACCTTTAAGCCCTATGTTGAGATATGCAAGGGAAAGAATGTTGCCGACCACGTTTACCAAAATTGACACCGTGCGCACCAAAACAAAATGCCAGGAACGATGCTGGTATCTCAGTTTTGCAAACGGTATTATGTTCATTGCGTCAAAAGCCATAATGATGCAGGAAAGTTTTATAAGATAGGCGTTTTCTTTGCCTGCTCCTATAATTTCCGCAACGAAAGGGCTTGAAACATATAACAGGGCTGAAAACAAAATTGCAGTTACCATTACGGCCGTGAACGGGGTTGAAAAAGCGTTTTTGGGGTTATTATCCTCAACAAAACGCAGATAAGCCTGGTCCATACCGTATTGGTATATTATGTTGGTAAGCGCCATAAAGGCAAAGACCGTTGCAACAATTCCGTAGTCCGTGGTAATAAGATAATAAGTATATACCGGGACCAAAAAAAAGTTGAACAGTCTTGCCAGTATGGTGGAAGTTCCGTAAATTAAAGTTTCTTTTCCGAGTGTGAGTACTTTATCGCGCATTTTACAGTTTTGGCAACAGCTCCGCCAGTATTCTTGTGAATTTTCCTTCTATTTTTTTAGTTTCTTCCAAAGTTTCTTTATGGCTTAACGGAGTTTTTGAAATTCCGCTTGCAAGGTTTGTTACCCACGTAAGGCCGCAAACGCGCATGCCAAGCTGCCTTGCGGTAAGCACTTCGGGCACGGTTGACATTCCGACTACGTCTGCGCCCATAGTTTTGAAAGCTCTTATTTCTGCGGGAGTTTCAAAGTTCGGGCCGGTTACGGAAAGATAAACCGCTTCGCCCGCGTTGACTTTATTTTTCTTTGCAACCGCAAGCGCAATTTTGCGCAGGTCTTTATCATAAGCGCAGCTCATATCAAAAAACATAGGGCCGAAAGCAGGGTCGTAATTGCCGATAAGCGGGTTGTTTGCCATAAAATTGATGTGGTCTTTCAGGACGGCCAGGCTGCCGGGGGTAAGCTTAGGGTTAAGCGAACCGACTGCGGCGGAAACCAGAATAGTTTTAACTCCGATTGCGGAAAGCGTTCTGACGGAAATTGCCAGATCTTTCATAGCGTGGCCTTCGTAATAGTGGAATCTGCCCTGCATTACGGCAAGTTTTTTGCCTTTGTAAGTTCCGAAAATCAAATTGCCGGTATGTCCCGCAACCGTACTTCTGAGAAAACCCGGTATTGAAGCATAAGGGACTGAAATTTTGCCTTCAAGCGGCGGCACGCAGCCGGCCAGTCCGCTGCCCGTTATGAATGCTATTTCGGGTTTGAAATTTTTTGTTTTTTTATTTATGTATGCTGCCGCTTTTGTTACGGTTTGAAGCTGTGTCATATTCTCCGGCCTCTCTTTTCATAAAATAAAATTATCGGGGACGAAAGCATTTTTTACGTGCCTTATGCTCCCGCCGTCCGGTACGGCTATTATATCAAACATTAAAGAATCAAATTTCGGCTTCTTTTCTTTTATATAGCACATTGCGCTGGCCGCTATTTTCCTTTGTTTTGAACGGGTTACCGCGGCTTCCGGACCGCCGAAAGCTTCCGTTTTTCTTGCTTTGACTTCCGCAAAAACAAGCGCGCCGCCCTTTGAGGCTATGATGTCTATTTCACCCGTGCGGCAGGCAAAATTACGCTCTATTATTTTGTATCCGTTATCGGCAAGGTATTTTGCGGCTTTATCTTCCGCCTTGTTGCCCTTTAAGCGCTTTTGCGTTATCATTTCCGCGCCCCGGTTTCTGAGCCGAAAAGCCCGAAACACAAAGATGCGACTGGTTCAAAAGTTTTTCTGTGTTGGCGGCACGGTCCGTATTTTTTTATGGCTTCTATGTGCTGCTTTGTGCCGTAGCCTTTGTGCGCGCGGAAATTGTAAGAAGGATATTCCAGATCAAGAATATCCATATATTTATCCCTTGTTACTTTTGCTATTATGCTTGCCGCGGCTATGCTTAAAGAAAGCGCGTCGCCGTCAATAATCGCTTTTTGGTTATATTTTAAATTCGGCACGGTGTGATTGCCGTCTATCAGCGCCAAGATGTCTTTGCCTTCAAATTTTGCAAGCGCGCGTCGCATAGCTTCAAAAGTTGCCTGCAAAATATTTATGCGGTCTATTTCCGCGCAGGTTGCAAAACCCGTGCAGTAAATTATAGGCAGAGATTTTATTGTTTTAAAAAGTTTTTCGCGTTTTGCGGGTGTAAGTTTTTTGCTGTCGTTTACCTGCGCCAAATCTGCGTTATCGTAAAGAGAAGGGGGAATATAGCACGCCGCCGCGACAACGGGGCCCGCCAAAGGGCCTCTGCCTGCTTCGTCAACGCCTACTATTTTTGAAGGGGAATATTTTGATGCTATATTGCTGTCAAACTCTCTTAAAGTCATAATAATATTTTACAAAAATATTTCTGCGGCGCTCAGAAAGGCAGACGCTTGAAAATCCTTGAGTAAGAAAATGAAACGCCTATGTAAAGGTTACTTCCGACTTCGTCAAAGCTGACGGCTTTTGCCCTGTAATAACTTATAAAGGGCGCGACGGAAAGATTGCTCCAAATTTCTGTCTGCAGGCTTGCGTCAAGCTGAAGCTCGTAGCGGTAATCCGTTCCGTTTTTATTGTCGGCGATAAAGAAATCCCTTATCATCGCTCCGTATACGGCTTTTGTATCGTCATTTATTTTGTGTTCCGCATTTACGCCGAATTCCCACGCATATTTATTGGCGGGGGTAGGATACGTAAAATCTATTTCCGGCACAACGGCAAGGTATAAGTTTTTAATATACTGCCCTTCAAAAAGCCTTAGGCCGCCCTTGCCCTGCATTGCTTTATAGCGCGGGGCGCCGTCGTTGCGCGTAAATTCGGTGTCGTATCCCAGGCTCAGAAAAGGGCCCAGAGAAAACCCGCCCAAAATGTCTTTTACGTCGGTAAATTTATATGTGTAATCCGAAGCCAGAGAAATTTTGTCCACGCTTTCGTTTGAAGAACGCATGCCGTCGTAACTGTGCAGGCTGATGCGCCCGTATTCCATATCAAGGTTATTGTTCCAGCGCACTCTGTCTTTGTAATATTCTTCCGCCGCAATAAAACTGCCCTGAATGAATTTTTGGCTGTCGGAAGTCAGGCGGCTGTTTGAAAAATTCTGGTAATATCCCGCGTTTGAAACCTGCGTGCTGGTGGCCTGCAAAGAAACTTTTTTAAGGTTGAAGCGCCATTGTCCGTATATGCGTCTGTCTCCGTTCATCAAATCAAATATTTCTTTATAATAATTGTCGCTGTTCTGCTGCGTAAAATATTCCGCCACGGCCTGTGGCCCTATATCCTGCATTTTCTGGTCAAGCAGTTCTTCTGTTTCAGTCTGCGGCGGGATATTGTTTTCTTGCCTGAAATTATATTCCTGCAGGTAAGCGTCAAAGAGCGCTGCGGCGGCCCTTTCGTTTTGGTCTTTGATTGTTCTGAGGTAATTTATTACAGTTTCGTGCAGTTTAAGGTCAGGCCCTTTTGTCATGACTATGCCCTCTTTTACTTCCTGCGGCATAAAACGTTCCTGCAAAAGGGAAGCGGGGAAAGCCGTATAATAATATTCGTCATCGTTCATTTTCAAACCGTTTATTTTATAATCGTCCCCGTCTTTTATTATGCCCGATACCGCCAGTGAAGAAGAAAGAAAATAATCTTTTTGTCCGCCTGAAAACGCGTCGCCCAAATCGGACATATCAAGCATTTTTTTAAGTTTATCCCCGCGTATTTTTGCGGTAACTACAGGCGTATCCGCGCCCAAAAGTTTTTTTATTTCAGATTCGTTTATGTTGCCCAAAAATTGTTCGTTGAACGGTAATATTTTGATGAAGGCGGCTTCTGCCCCCGTTTTCTTTTTTATTATTGCGGCGCTGAGGCCGAACAATTCAAACGGAGAATAAGAAAGCGTGGGCGATTGCCCGTAATAAGATACTTTTTTTGCTTCGGGCAGAAGTTCGTCCCCCTGTTTTGTGATGCCGCTGAAAAGTTTTTTGTTTATGGCATAAAATCTGTTTGAAAACGTATTGCCGAAATACAAATCTCTGGGTTGGTTATCTTCTATTACGGAAGGGGAAAGGCCGCTTGTATTTTTTTCAAACGTAACTGCCGTATCGCCCAGAACGTACCCGTTGTTGGCGGAAACATAAGCAGGCAGAAAGTGTTTTTCTCTGTTCCAATTCTGAAGCTCAACTCTGCGCCTTCTTGAAGACGCGCTGTCGGCATTCTGGGCTGTTATTACCATATCTATTCCGTAAACGGTTTTGAAAACCCTGTTCAGCATAACGTCGTCCATATGCGAAACCATAATGATGAAATCAGCTTTTCCCTGCGAGCGCAGAGCGCTTACCGCGGCGGCAGCTGCTGCTGCGGGATCGCTTACCGTATAAGGCATATATTTGCCGTCAGATGTGTGCAAAGGCATCGGCTGTACAAGCGAGAATACGCCTATTTTTATTCCGTTTCTTTCTATGATTTGAGTTTTTGTAAAAGGGTTTTGCGCGCCGTCGGTGTCCGGCTCTATGTTGCTTGCCAGAAGCGGCGGGATATCTTTTGCCTGACTTTGAATTTCAAGCATAAGTTCCAAATCTTTAGGGCTTACGGAAAGGACGTCAATATTCATTTCTTTCCAGTAATCGGCAAAAAACTGCGCCCCGGGGTTAACGTCGCGGTATTCGGCTATGCCGCCCGTATCTATAATGACTGGTTTAACCGTTTCTTTTTTTGAAATATCTTTTACCGCGTCATACCACGCGCCTATGCCGCCCAAAGGTTTTTCAAAGATTGATATTGTGCTTTCGTCCAATCCTTTGTTAAGGTAATAATTTACAAGAACCGCGGGAACCCAACTTGCCTTAAGGTTGCCGAAGTCCGTTGAAAGCACGTCCAGCGTGCCGCCGTTTTTTAAGGTCAAAAGGCCGGTTTTGGCATAAATAGTGTCTGCGGCGACAAAGTTTTTTGCCGAGGAATCGTCCTGCGTGCTTTTAAGCAGCGCGTTTTTTATTTTTTTGTCAAAAGACGGGTTTTGCACCATAAGAGAAGACGATGTTATCACCGCTTCTTTTTTGCCTATGCTTTTGTAATAGACATTGCTGTCCTGCAAAAGATTTTCGTCCAAATCCGCGGGCATATTTAAAATATAAGAGTTGCCGTTAAAAAGCGTTGGCAGCTTTTCCACACGGTCTATAGTATAAAGCGTATTACCCTTAAGCAGGGCGTCCTGGAAGGCGTTTTGAAGGTTTGAACCTATTTTGTATTCGTCCGAAAAATAAACCACGCGCACCGCAGGCCGCTCTTGTCCGTAGGCGGCTGTGAACAGCGCAAAAAACGCGAAGGTAAGCAATATCGGGCGAAATTTCATAGTTTTTTACAAAAAATGCTTATTTTTAAATGCTACCATTTTTGAAATACCCGTACAAACCATAGACAAAAGGACCTAATGCGGTCTGGGACGTTTGTCCCTTGCAGGTTTTGGTATAAATCTATATTATTTAAATATGAATAACACGACAACCAAACTTTCAGCAGTTGCGCTTTCTATGCTTATGTGCTGTCAGAGCATGGCTCAGTCATTTGTTAACGGACGCGTATATGAGCCGCACCAGTACATTGCCGTGCAGGATAAAACCCGCGTAGTAAAACCGCTTACGGTTCGTATGCCTTCGCCGCTGGTTAATCTTGATATTCAGGCCGGAGCAAACAAAATAATCGCTCTTCATTCCGCAGGTCTTAACACTGCCCAAAAGCAGCGCGATTTTGATAATGTTTCAAACGCTTATATAGGGAAATTTTATGATGTCCTTACCGGCAAAACAAAAGTAAACCTTTCAATTTACAATAAAGTTTATTCGGCCGCTCTTCCTCTTTTAATTTTTAACGCCGCGCTTAAAGACAGAAGTTATTATTCCAAAGTCATAGGTGTTTATTCCGCGCGCTATAATGCCTGCATCGCAAACCTTAACAGATGCGATACCGACAGAGCAGGGTACGCCCTTATGGTGCTTTATTCCCATAATCCCGCTGCCGTAAACGCTCAAAAACTGGCTTCCGCGCTTGAAAACCCAAACATTAACGAAGACGCCAAAATCAATTTTATGCAATATGCCGCGCCCGTGCTTTCGGCCAAGGGCGGCAAAGGTTATTTTAAAGATATAATTGCAAAACTTTCCAAGCAAAGCGCGGGCAACCAGGTTACCGAAGGTTATTTTGACCCGTTTGCTCCGATAACGGCTTTTGACAACAGCTACCGTTGGATAAAAGAGAGCTGCACTCACAAGGACGGTTTTATCGGCGGGGTTTGTTCCGCTTTTAAAGGCGGCAAAAAGCCTTTCCGCCAGTATAAAACTTATCCTGTGCCCGCAACAGTTAAAAATTTGCTCAGAAATAAATACGCAAACTCAAAAACTATCAGAATTTATAATCTGTTCTCTTATAAAGTCAAACAGCCTTCCCAGCTTTCGGCTTCCCTCAGAATGTACGAAGAATTTTATTCTTCTCCCGCAGATTGGTACGACAGTTTCCGTTTTTTGCTTAACGCTGATTTGCCTTCCCAGGGCGCGGTTGCCTCGCACAGAGATATTGCCCTTGCAAATCTTGCGCTCAAAGCTCCCGCAGGCGTAAAAGACGCCGCGGCTCTGCGCGCATATCTTGCCGCCCGCATAAATAACGATTACTTCGGCCTTGACCGCGATAAAGACATTGATCCTTCTTTGAAAGCCGAACTTAAAAACGAACTGGGCAAGACTTATGCCGCTCTTACTGGTTACAGAGGCGCTTCCCCCATAAAGGTTATAAGCGACGAAGGTTTCTATTCCTATATAGCTTTCCGCGGAAACGAGAAAGAAATAGAAGGTTTCTGGGGCAGTTTGTTTAATTTTAAAGAGCGTCCCGCAGAAGCAGTTTCAAACGTTTTTATATTGGGTCTTATGACCAAAGGCGCAGTCAAAAACAGCGGCAAAATATGGACTGCCGTTGCAGGTTTATTCAGAAACGGCGCAAAGATAGCCGCTTCAATGCCTTCTTTGGTCAGAAGAGCCAGAGTTCAGTATAAAGTTTTACAGTACCTTGCGGAAAAGAACTCAATGAGCACCGCAAGATACGCTTACCGCAATGCGCTTTACCGCAGCGCGGCGCGCGCTTCTGCCCGCGGCGGAGTAAAAACGATAGAAGGCGTTGCATCTTCCGAATTTTTTGCCTCTTCGCATTACGGCGCTGCGGCGCACGGCAATATTTCAAGAATTTCCAAAGACGTAAAAGCGGCCGCGGCCGCAGGCGTCAGCGATTTGGGCAAAGGCGGCAAAGTAAAATCTTATATACCCGCAAAGCAATACGGTTCTTTCGGCTCATACAGTGCCGATATGGCAAAACAGCAGAGGCTTAACCGTCAGGTTGTTTCTAAATTTAAATCAAAAATGCTTTCAACCGAAGTCCGCCAAGCTCCTGCGGTGCAGAGCGCGGCAAACGCTCCTTACGAATTGCCCAGAAGTTATATGTATTCGCAGAATAAAGCCCAGGCTTTGCAGCTTGCGCAGAATGAAGGTTTTGCCGCGGATTATTCTTTCAGAAATACCGTTTACCGCGGCCTTAAAGAGCGCGGGTTCAACTTCGTAAACACCAAAACGGGCGCTTCTTTGGGCGAGAACCTTACTTTCCATCGTGAAGGCTATTTGCAGGCGGCAGGGAAAGTCGGCCTTACTTTCAGCGGCATTAAAAATCCCGCTCAGGCGGCCGAAAAACTGCTCAGCGGAAATTTGGGCGGCGGATTACTTGAAAGTTTCAAAACGGGAGTTGCGGCAAAAGCCGTTAATTTCTTCAACTTAAATTCTGCGGCTTTAAAACTTAACGCGGCTTTCGTAAAACCCGTTGACGCTTTTGCGGCTTACGCAAGAGTTTCTTTGCTTTCTGCGGGCGCAAAAGACATCACGCCTGCGCTCGGTTCGGCTTTGCCTGCCGACGCAAAATCAATTTTCAAAATTCATACGCCCGATTACAGCATCGGCAGCGGCTTTTTGCTTGATTATAAAGGAATGCCGCTTGTTATAACTTCAGGGCACGTGGTAGGTTCAAATAAATTTGTTACCGTTGAAAACGCTTTCGGGCAAAAAGAACAGGGCACTGTTTTAAGCTCCGTGTTTATGCCTGGCAAAGATTTGGCGGCAATTTCCGTAAAGCCTTCTTTCTTTGAAGGGCAGAAACCTTTTAAACTTTCTGTTTCGCAGCCTGTAAACGGCGAAACGGTTTACGGCTTCAGCTACCCGGGCGGCGGCGATTATTCGCAGAGTATGCTTAAAGTGTTGCAGAACGATTATTATTTGCCCGGTGCATACCAGCCGCTTTATAAGACAACGTCCGAAGGCCTCACTTTCGGCAGCAGCGGCGGCGCAATTACCAAAGACGGTAAAGTTACCGGCGTGATTTATGCAATAACCGATAAAGAAAATGCCTTGTCAATGGGCTTGGGGTATATTAAGAGCTTTATGGGTTCTTTGTCCCGCAAGATGATCAGCGACCCGCTTTTCAGAGAGCAATATCTGCCGCTTTACCCTGATTTTGCAAAAAAATATACAAACCTTCTTAATAAATCCGGGTATATTAAATCCTCCGTGCCGATGACTCAGATTCAGAAATTTCTTTCTTCAAAAGATATAGACCTGCTTGCGGCATTTGACCGCGACGCGGCTATAGCGCAGGTTGAACAGGCCACATTCAGAGTTACACGCAGAAGCGACGGTTTCGGCGGAACTGGCTTTTATGTAAAATACCGCGGAATACCGATGATATTGACTGCCAGCCACGTGGTACGCAACGATAAAGAAGTTGAACTTATTGATAGTGAAGGCATATTCAACTTCGGGCAGGTTTGGGCAAAAACCGACATTATACGCGGGCACGATTTTGCAATCATTTTCCCGGAAAAAGGTTTCCTTGACGATAAAACTCCTCTTACTTTTAGCATGAAAGAACCTTCTCCCGGAGATAAACTTATATGCTCAAGCTTCGGCGGGCAGAGATGGCTTCATACCGATGAGCTTGAATTTGTAGAAAGGAATTTTTTTGACGGCAGTATTCATTTCCTTTTCAAGACTGTGCCCGGTGTTCCGCACGGAACAAGCGGCGCCGCTCTTGTCCAGCTGGGCCCGATAAATAAAATTGTCGGTATGGCCGACCTTGCAAATACTGATGGAACCTCGGCTTTCTTTTCTACTTCGGAAGATATCAGATATTTCCTGAATTTTATAAAAAAGTTTAAGTTGCGCGACCCTGCTTTTGACAGAGCGGCATTTTTAAAAGAATATCCCGAGTTCGCCAAAAATTATGAAAATGTCCTTAATGCAAATGTGATTAAAGCGGAAAAAATAGGGGAATATACAAAACCTTTTAAAGTGGTTTATACTTCAATATTGCCTCATATGCCTTCCGCCACAAGAATTTTGACTTATGACGACGATACCGATTTAGTGGGAGATTTGCCTGATTTCATTGAAAAGATGAAACCGGAAAATTTCAAGAATTCATCTTCAATATTTGTAATTAACAACCCTAACGGAATAACCTATGGCAGCGGGTTCTATATTAAATACCGCGGCGTGCCGATGATAGTAACCGCAGCTCACGTTACGGGCGCGGAAAACGGCATAGTAAGTATTGCAGATAAAGAAGGTGTTTCTTCTGCGGCAAGGGTTCTTTCTTCAACGGGCACAAATGTAGGTTATGACGTTACTTTGCTTGAACCGCTTGACCCTGCTTTTATGAAAGGCAGAACGCCTTTTAATCTTGCAAACCAAAATGCGCAAAAGGGTCAGCTTACGGTTTCTTACGGCTATAATAAGTTTGGGGATATGGTCTATAAACCCGCAATTATAACCGCTCCCGATGCTAAATTGGCAAACGCTTTGGGGCCTTTATATAAGGCTGTCCCCGTTGTTAACCCCGGAATGAGCGGCGGCCCTGTTGTGAACGCAGGCGACAATAAAATAAGCGGTTTTGTCCATATGGTAGACGAAGGTAACAGCTTCTTTATGCCCGTGTCAACGCTTAAGGGCGTTATAAAAGATTTGTTTAAAAAGGAACTTGCAAATCCGTCGCAGAGCAATCTTGTAAAGCAATATCCGGAATTTGCAAACAACTATAAGAACGTTATTTCTTCAGCAGCTCTAAAAGAGAAAAAACCTGCTTTTACAATAGGCGAAAATGCAAAAAAATTCGGCTACGGAATTATGACGGGCATGTTCAAAATGAGTCCCAGAGCCGCGTTAAATAAGCTTTATTCGTGGGGCGCAAAACCTTCTTCTGTCGGATATCCCGTTCTGGGTGAAAAAACTTATCTGATTGAAGATATCAACGCTTATTCCCCCGATATAGCTTTGGGCTTGCCTAAATATCCTTTCAATGCGGGGAAAATTAACTATTACCGCGGAATGTCTTTGGATATGCCTTCAATTAACAATATCCGCACAAACGGTTTGAGGGTTCAGGACGTAACCTCTCACAATAACGATTATCTGGTTTTAAGATACCAGACCAAAGCTCTTGCGGATTTGGCAAAAGAAGCCGATTGCAGCAAAGTCATTTGTTTTACGGGTAACCCCGCCGACGCGGCAATGTATTCCGTCAAGCGCCTTGACTCTGCAAAACAAATCCCCGTTGTCGTGCACGTTAAAAACGTTAAACTGGGCACGGATTCTTCTTTGAGTTCCGCAATACTTTTGCAGAGTTCTGAAGATGTCCCCGCAGATAAAATTTCTTTGATGAACGCAATGCTTAAAGTTAACGGCGAAAATGTTTGGGGCAAAATAACTTTTGACGAAAACGGCAAAATGCTTTTTACGCCGTATCTTAAAGCTGCTGGGGATAAACTTCCTCCTCTTTATAAACCGTTTACAAAACAGGACGTTAACCTTAAAGATTTCGGCAATGATTTTAACCCTGCGTTTTCCCCTAAGAGCGGTATGGAGCGTTTTGTTTCGGGCACGCTTGATCCTTCTTTGGGATATTTCGGCAAAGTAAAAGGCGGAGTTATAAAAATTTACAATCCCGTAACCGGCGGAGAAGGAACAGGTTTTTATCTTAAGAACGGAGATGTGGAAGCGCTTGTAACCGCAGGACACGTTACCGAAGGCGCTGATGTAGTGCGCGTCAAACCGGCTGCCCAAGGCACTGCCTGGTATAACGCAAAAGTTGCGGCTTATTCTTTGAACGAAACAAACGATATCGCTCTGTTGGAATTAAAAAATGCTAATTTCTGGAACAAAATGACGCCTCTTCCTTTGGCGCAGGGATATCCTATGGCGGGCAACAAGATATTTGCTTACGGTTTTCCGTGGGGCAAGAGCTTTGCGGAAAAAGCGGGAATCTTTAAAGGTTTTGCTTCTTCTGAAAACGGCGGTTTTTTGATTGCCGCAAGCGAGCATACCGTCCCCGGCAACAGCGGCAGCCCCGTCCTTTATGACGGCAAAGTTATAGGAATGTGCAAAAAAGGACTCTGCGCAGAAGAAATTGCACAAGATCCTGCCCTCAAAGGGCATACTCCTGTTTCTTACCACACAACTGTTAACTCTTTAAAGGGATTTTTGAACTGGGCGGTTTTGAAAGCTATGCCGGGTAATGTGCAGGAGTTCGTGCTTGATAACGGCGCGCAGCAGCTTAACGCAGGCAAAAAACTTCTTTTGGATCCCAGAGGATACGGCTTTTCAAAAACTTTGGTAATGGGCAGCAACGAACCTCCTTTGAATATGTTGCCGGGTACGGATTATTCTTTCAAGAACGGCATAAAGAAATTTGGCGCGGGCATTATGTATAAGATGTTCGGTATGCCTGCCAGAAGCGCTTTGGGCAAAATGTATTCTTTAGGTTTTGGGCCTTATTTTTCCAATATGCCTAAAGCTTCTCTGGAGGGATACGTTATAAAAGATTTAAGCGATTTTAAACCGAACTGGGATAAACCCGTTCCGCCTTTCCCGTATCCTTCAAATAAGAGATATGTATTCCGCGGAATGTCTTTGGATACCAAATCAATTATAAACATTTATCTGCGCGGCTTAAGGTTGGAAGATGTCGGGCCGGATAACAGTTCTTATATCCGTGGAATTTCACCCGGTTATGTTTCCGCAGGTCTTGCCGGCATGCGCACAATATGCCTTAGCGGAGACCCCCAAACGGCTAAATTTTATTCAATGCGTTTTATACCTGCAACCAAACCCGTGCCTACGGTAGTAACGGTTAAAGGCATTAACGATAAAGATTTTATGGGATACGGCATTCTGCTGAACAGAGATGTCAGCCCTTCGCAGATAACCAGTTTCAGCGTTTTGCTGAATATAGACGGCAATAACGTTTGGGGCAAAATATTGTTCAATCCCGACGGCACGGTTACTTTCTATCCGTATATTGTCAGATAGCTCGTTTTTCGCTGGTTAAGGTTGCTCGTCAGCAAAATGTCGCAGCTGCCTAAATGCTATAATTTTAATATGTTAAACCAATCCGTCAAAGGCAAAATTCAGTTTCTGTTTTGCCTGTTTGTTTTTGCCTTCTGCGGCGTTTCTTATGCCGCTTTGCCGCAATTTTTTGGCGGAAGCGGTTTTGGCATAAACGGCGACAAAGCCAGCCTTGACGGCAAATACCCCACTTTTTGGGATAATCTGATGAAGCAGCAGTCCTACGAAAACCTTTCGCAGGGCATAGGCGAGATGTCTGCTTTAAAATATAAAGAAGCTGCGGATACTTTTGCCAAAGCCGTGGTAAAAAACCCCCAGGATCCGTATACTCATATATTTTTGGGGATAGCGCTTTATTGGCAGGGGCAGGTTGAACCCGCTGCCGCGGAATACCGTACGGCTTTGGAACTTGACCCCAAAAATGCCGAAGCTTTGCAGCTTTTGGGCATTACCTATGCATGGAAGGGCGATATAAAATCGGCTTTGAAATATTTTAAAAAAGCCATAGACATGGACGCAAACCGCCCCGATACGCAAATGAATTTGGGCTCAACTTACGCGGCTTTGGGCGATTATGACGACGCTTTGGACCATTTCCGCCGCGCGGTAGAGCTGGACGGCAATCACCCTTTATATCGTTATCAGCTTGGTTCGCTTTACGAAGTTATGGGCCGCGATTCCGCCGCCGAAGATTCTTTTAAAAAAGCCTTAAGGCTTTATCCGCAGTACGAAGAAGCCCTTTTTGCGCTTGGCGCTCTATACGAAAAGACCGGCAGTAACGGCTCTGCGGAATCTTACTATAAAAAAGCGCTTAAGCTTAAACCCGGCGACAGCGTGGCCAGATTGAGGCTTGCAAACATACTTTTGAAGCAAAACCGCAGGAAAGAAGTTTTGAGTATTTTGGAACCCGCTTTTTTGATTTCGCCGATTTCGGACCAGGGCCTTGCGCTCTCGCTTGCTTACGCGGGGGGAGCTGCGGGCGGTGCTGATAAACAGTTAGAGCAATTCAGGCAAAGAGTGGAAAAAATTCCCTCCGACAGACAGGTTGTTATAGAAGCAGAGGTTGTTTTTGAACCCAAAATGCAGCCCGCGCCTCCGTTGCCGGTGCAAGTTGCAAAAATAACGGAAAACGGAACAAAGGTAAAAAAGAAACAGAATAAAAAATCAATGTTTGCCAAAGCTGTTGAAGAGCAGACAAAAGTTGCGGCGTCTTCTGTTTTTAACCGCTCATTTTCTTTGAATGATACAACTCCGCAGGGCCGCGCGGAGCAACTGGATAAAATTTTTAACGGTCTTAATAATGTTTTGAGCGAAGGCGGCAAAAAGTATAACGTAAAAATGTCTTTGCGCGTACGCTCAAAATCGGCCTCGCCCGGGGCTTTATCTTCAGGCGCGGAAGGTTCTTCTTCAGGCGGAGAAAATAATTCTAAGGCAGGCTACAATCCTTATATGGTCGGCAATGATATGGGGTTGTGGGTCGCGGGCAAAGGCTGGATTACATACGCGCAGGAAATTATGCAAGAAGTTTCCGCCCGCGCAGATAACGGCGGCGGCGCGGAACTTATGACCGAAGGCCTTGGCTTTATTATAGTCGGGCAGGGTCAGGACGCACTTGAAAGTTTTGATAAAGCCGTAGCGCAAAAAGATTGCGCAGAGTTGGGCAATTTGGCAAAAGGTACCGCTTTTGTAATTTTGGGTGATGATAAAAGCGCGGCGGCGGCTTACGGCGAGGCGCTTAAAATAAACCCCAAAGATAAAACGGCGGCGGAAAATTTGGAAATCTTAAAAAAATAACGGAATGAATATGCAAAAATACGGGCAGCATTTTTTAGTTAATAAAGGAATAATAGATAAAATTGCCGATGCGGTAATTGATAATATGGTCGGGAGTATTGTCGAGATAGGACCGGGCAAAGGCGCTCTTACCAAGGCTCTTTTGGAAAGAGGCATAAATGATTTTACAGCCGTTGAAATTGACGAAAAAATGATTGAAGAACTTAAGAAAGTTATTCCTTCTTACGCTCAGGTAAATATCATAAAGGGCAATTTCCTTTCCGTTCCTGCGGAAGCTCTGCCAAAAGGCGATATTACCTTTGTAAGCAATCTGCCTTATATAGACGCTGCCGATATCTTGCTTAAAGTGCTTGATATGCCTTCTTTTAAGGCTGCCGTTTTTATGTTCCAACTGGAACAGGCCAAAAGACTTACCGCAAAAGAGGAAACAAATCTTTACGGCCCGCTCTCTGTGATATTTCAGGCTTATGCTCAGGCGGTACCCGTATGCAGGGTAAGCCCCGGAAGTTTTAATCCTCCTCCGAAAGTTGACAGTGCGGTTATGCTTATAACCCCCAAAAACCATAATATGTTTGAGAATGAAACCCATAAGGCTAATTTTAAATCTCTTGTAAAAAGCGCATTCTCATACAGACGTAAAACCGTGCTTAATTCTTTAAGTGAAAATTATAAAAAGCATAAAGATGACATTATTCCGCTGCTTCTGAAAAGCGGCATAAAAGTTTCCGCAAGGGCGGAGGAAATTTCCCCGCGCAAGTATGCGGACCTTGCCAAAAATCTTGAAGGTTTTATTTTCTAAGCGGTTCAAAAAACAGCCTTTTCATTTTTGCATTTAAGCGTATACTATGTGTACGGAGGTGCAAATATGAAAAAAGAATTCATCAAATATATAATTACCGCTCTCATTCTTTGCGCTTTTCCTTTGTCTTTAAAAGGCGCGCCCTCCGAGGGCATGCAGCAGGAAGCTGCAATGCAGATCTGCGACAGGTATAATAACCAGCTTAAAGTTGCCGTTCCAAACGTTACCGACGAAGGGTTTGCAAAAGCGGTTGCCGAAGGAATAAGCGTAGTTGATTTCGGTTTCAGGGGCTGCGTATGGTGCGGCAAGATTGCTCCGTTTTTCAACCATCTTGCGGCAAAATACGGCGCCGACGGCGTTAAATTCTTTAAATATGACGTAATGGGGCAGCAGATTGCGGCGCGGACTTACGGCGTGGGCAATGTTCCTTCCGTATTGGTATTTAAAGACGGCAAATTGGTTTCCGTTCAGACGGGGTACACCAAACTTTGCACGGGGCTTGAAGATGAAATATTGAAGGCTCTGGGGCGCTGACAGATTCGGGGAGGGGAATATTTAAAAGGGCTCGGCTTGGAGGCCGGGCCTTTTTTGATTTCTTTATAGAAAATCAAGGAAAAGAATTTTTATTTGATTTATTTATTGGACGACAAGAGTAAAAGGCAAAAGACCTTTTTATTTATTTCTTTATTGAACGGCAAGTATAGAAAAACACTTTATTTATTTCTTTATTGGACAACAATAGGGCAAGACAAACAACCTACCTTTTTATTTCTCTATTGAACGAAATTTTTAAAAACTTCATTTATTTCATTATTGTACAGCAAGTAAAAAAACTACTTTAAAATATTCTCTTTTTTGCGGAAGAAGTTTTTGCCTCATATGCGCTCGTAATCGCCATTTTTAAGAGCGGGCGGCAACTCGCAACAACCGACAAAAGCTTTTTGTAAAAGGCCTGTCGGTTATTGCTCGGACAAGACCGCCCTATAACCTCTTAAAAATGACAATTA
>Ga0183101_1000661_pt1 | contig 16509 bp, 20 predicted proteins | sample Biomet3_FD_127790 | JGI IMG/M metagenome (GOLD analysis project Ga0183101, IMG submission 127790) | Microbial communities from bioreactor (seeded with sewage sludge) at LBNL, California, USA - Biofuel metagenome 3 | ecosystem: Engineered > Bioreactor > Anaerobic > Unclassified ... | reverse complement strand
AAACCGAGAGACAAGCCGGTAACTAATTATCTCTCGCAGCCGTATTCGTTCTTCTTCGGAGCGAGCACGGCCGGGAAGCAGGTAAACGAACGGACGGCAATGCAGACAACGGCAGTCTACTCATGCGTGAGAATACTTTCGGAGGCGATAGCGTCGCTGCCATTAAACGTCTACCGGTACACGGATGGCGGCAAGGAAATGGACCACCTGCATCCCCTGTTCTACGTTCTTCATAACGAACCGAATAAGGAAATGACGTCGTTCATATTCAGGGAAGCACTGATGAGTCACCTTCTCATATGGGGAAACGCCTACGCGCAGATCATACGTGATAACGCGGGCAGGATCATCGCCCTGTATCCGCTTCTTCCGGACAGGATGGAAGTAGACCGGGGCTCTGACGGAAAGATAGTTTACAGGTACACGAGATACGACGGCAATGACCCATATATGAAAAATGACGGAGTCATAGTGCTTGCCGATGAAGATGTGCTGCATATTCCGGGGCTCGGGTTCGACGGCCTCATAGGCTACTCCCCTATCGCGATGGCAAGGAACGCTGTCGGCATGACGCTCGCCTGCGAAGAATACGGCGCGAGCTTTTTCGCTAACGGCGCAAATCCGGGAGGAGTCCTGGAGCACCCTGGGATACTTAAAGACCCCGGTAAGGTGCGTGAATCCTGGAACTCGGTCTATCAGGGAAGTGGCAACGCGCATAAGGTGGCGGTCCTAGAAGAAGGAATGAAGTTCCAGCAGATAGGTATACCTCCCGAAGAAGCGCAGTTCCTTGAGACAAGGAAATTCCAGATAGACGAGATCGCGAGGCTTTACAGAATCCCGCCGCATATGGTGGGAGATCTCGAAAAGTCGTCGTTCTCGAATATAGAGCAGCAGAGCCTAGAGTTCGTAAAGTACACCCTCGACCCGTGGGTCATAAGGTGGGAACAGGCACTGCAGAAGACGCTTCTAACGGAAAATGAAAAGAAGCAGTACTTCATCAAGTTCAATGTGGACGGACTGATGCGCGGCGACTATCAGAGCAGGATGAACGGGTACGCCGTAGCAAGGCAGAACGGATGGATGTCTGCAAACGACATAAGAGAGATGGAGGACATGAATCCTATATCCGAAGAGGAAGGAGGAGATCTTTATCTTGTCAACGGCAGCATGACAAAGCTAAAGGATGCAGGCGCATTCGCGGGAGCTGCCAAAGAAACGCCTGACAGTACAAAAATGAGGAGGAAAGAATGAAACGAAAATTCTGGAACTGGATAAAAGACGAGGATTCGGGCGGCCGGGTCCTTTTTCTTAACGGCGAAATATCAGACGAGACCTGGTACGGCGATGAAGTAACGCCTGCAGCATTCAGGTCTGAGCTTGAAGAAGGAGAAGACGATATCACGGTATGGATAAACTCTCCGGGAGGAGACGTGTTTGCGGCCGCCCAGATCTACAACATGCTGATGGACTATCCGCATGACGTTACGGTAAAGATAGACAGCATTGCGGCGTCTGCCGCATCGGTCATCGCAATGGCAGGGACGACAGTACTTATGAGCCCGGTCGCCATGATGATGATCCATAACCCTGCCACCATAGCGATCGGAGATTCTGCTGAAATGCAGAAAGCAATAGCCATGCTGGATGAAGTAAAAGAATCCATCATGAACGCATACGAGATAAAGACCGGAATTAGCAGAGCGAAGATATCTCATCTAATGGATGCGGAGACCTGGCTCAATGCATCAAAGGCAAAGGAGATGGGTTTCGCTGACGACATACTGTTTGATGCTGGTCAGAGCGTGGAGCCTCCGGAAGCAATGATGTTTTCGAGGGCAGCCGTAACGAATTCGATGCTGTCAAAGTTAATACCAAAGAAAGAAGAGCCTGAAGGTGCTGCAGAAGACGCAGTGCCTTTTGAAATGCTTGAGAAAAGGCTGAATATTATCAGCCATTAAGGAGGAACAAATGAACCAGATATTAGAACTCAGGGAAAAGAGAGCCAAGGCCTGGGAGGCTGCTAAGGCTTTCCTTGAAACAAAAAGGTCTCCTGAAGGAACGGTATCCGCGGAAGACGCGGAAACATATGACAAGATGGAGGCCGACGTTGTCGCACTCGGAAAAGAAATTGACAGGCTCGAAAAGCAGGCTGCAATCGACGCCGAGATGGCAAAGCCTACTTCAAAGCCTATAACCAACATTCCGGGAGGTGCGGAGCCTAAGAAGGAAAAGAAAGGGACAGCCTCCGACGAATATAAAGCGGCGTTTTGGAATAGTCTCAGGAAGAAAGGCTTCTATGATGTGAACGATGTGCTGACTATAGGAACCGACGCAGACGGAGGCTACCTCGTGCCGGACGAGTTCGAGAGAAAGCTCATCGATGCCCTGCAGGACGAGAACATCTTCAGGAGCATCGCGACGATCATACAGACGCAGAGCGGCGAGAGAAAGATTCCTGTAGTCGCAAGCCACGGAGAAGCTGCATGGATGGACGAAAACGGACTCTATCCTGAAAGCGACGACCACTTCGGCCAGGTAACCATCGCGGCATACAAGCTTGGTACTGCTATAAAGGTATCTGACGAACTCATAAACGACAATGTATTCGACATCGAATCGTACATCGCTACAGAGTTCGGAAGACGTATCGGCACAAAGGAAGAAGAAGCCTTCATCGTAGGCGACGGCAAGAGCAAGCCTACGGGAGCAGTCGATTCCGCAGAAGTCGGAGTTACGACTACAGGCGCTACGATCTCCTTCGATGACGTGATGGATCTCTATCACTCTCTCAGGACTCCGTACAGGAACAAAGCTGTATGGATGCTGAACGATACGAGCGTAAAGGCATTAAGAAAGATCAAAGACAACAACGGGACATATATCTGGCAGCCTTCCGTACAGGTAGGCGTTCCTGATATGATCCTTAACCGTCCGTACTACACTTCGAACTTCATGCCGGAGCTTGCAGCCGGGAAGAAGCCGATGATGTTCGGTGATTTCTCGTACTACTGGATCGCGGACAGGCAGGGAAGATCGTTCAAGAGACTGAACGAGCTGTACGCGGCAAACGGTCAGATCGGATTCCTCGCATCGGAGCGTGTCGACGGAAAGCTGATCCTTCCGGAAGCTGTTAAGACTATGCAGATGAAGTCTGCTTAAGTCCTGACATATATAAGTTAGTCTGAGGGGCCGCAGCCTAATATGCGGCCCTAAAGTCATTTAAAGGAGGAAGACATGCTCGTAACTTTAGAAGAAGCAAAGCAGTACCTTAGGACCGATTATCCTGACGACGACAGTCTGACAGAAGACCTAATTGCTGCAGCGGAAGAGCTGGTAAAGGGCGCGGGAAGATTCACTGATGATACGCTCTTAGAAAACGCGAAAGCTGCGAAGGCTGCGGAGTATTATGCAGTCGCATACCTATATGAACACCGCGAAGACGCGGACATGCATGAGCTTACACTTATGCTGCGGGCGATCCTGTTTGCGGTAAGGGAAGTGATCTTCTGATGGATATAGCGGCAATGAGGTCCAGGATAAGGATAGAAAAGGCTATTGCAGTAACAGATGAGAACGCAAACCACAAGGAGGAATGGACCTTCTACTATATGTGTGCTGCAACGGTATCAGCGCCAAATGGCAGCGAAGCATATGAAGCTGCAACTACCAATGAAAAGGAGCAGATATGCTTCACTGTGCGGTTCACGACGCTTCTCCTTCCCGTAAGACCTAAAGGGTACCGAGTGATTTATAACAACAAGGCATATAACATTTTGGGGATAGATCCTATGGGTGACCGCAGGATCTGTATGAAGATAAAAGCGGAGAGAGAAAATGGGTGAAAGCATTAAGCCGGAGGACCTTGCCAGGGTCATAAACTCTGAAATGAAAAGGTACGCAGATGTCGTGACTGACGATCTAAAGGAATGCGTAAAGGACGCTGCAGACGAAGTGAAGTCAGAGATAAAAGATACTGCACCGGTTCTTACAGGCAAATACAAAAAGAGCTGGGGCATTGTAAAAAGCAAGGAAGATAAGGACGGCATAATACTAATAGTCCGGTCAAAGGACAGATACAGGCTAACGCACCTGCTTGAGAACGGCCATGTAAAAAGAGGCGGAGGAAGAGTGAGAGCGATACCTCATATAGGACCTGCCGAGGAAAAAGGAAAGCGGAAACTTACAGAGGACATAGAAAGGAAGATAGAAGATGGATCATAAAGATGTCATAGCGATGATAGAAGGGACTTCCCTGCCCTACTCCTACGACCATTTTGCGGAAGGGGAGGTGCCGGAGCTTCCGTACATCGCGTTCAGATATCCGGCGTCGGATAACACTGCGGCAGACGGGATGACGTATCTTACTTCGGCGAGATTAAACATCGAGCTGTATTCGGATATAAAGGACCCTGCTGCGGAAGAAAAAGTCGAAGCCGTACTTAACAGCTACGGCATCATATATAACAAAAGCGAAGAATGGATAGAGTCCGAAAAGCTCTATGAAGTTTTGTATGAGATGGAAGTATGACCCCTGCCGCTATCGGTAATAAATAACAAATATATGCAGGACAAAAACCATTTCTTGCCGATAATATGGTATAATAGCTGTATGCAGGAGGCGGGACATGAAATATCTTTCTGTGAGTAAAACAGCTGAAAAATGGGGGCTGTCCGAGAGGACTGTCAGGAATTACTGTGCACATGGCAGAGTACCCGGTGCATTCATTACCGGCAAGACATGGAACATTCCGGAGGGAGCACTGCGGCCGGGACGCATCAACGGCAAATCCGATGTGCCATTTTCCCTTCTCGAAATAATGAGAGCTGAGAGAAAGAGCAGCATATCAGGCGGCATTTATCATCAGATCCAGATAGACCTCACATATAACTCGAATCATATAGAAGGCAGCAGCCTGACTCACGATCAGACGCGGTACATATTTGAAACAAACACCCTCGGTATCACCGATGCGGCCGTAAACGTCGATGACATCGTTGAAACTGCAAATCATTTCAGATGCATAGATATGATCATAGATGATGCGGGGCTGGGTATCAGTGAGGCTATGATAAAACGGCTGCACTTCATCCTGAAGAACGGGACAAGCGATTCAAGGAAAGACTGGTTCGCAGTCGGAGAATATAAAAAGCTTCCTAACGAGGTCGGCGGATCCGCGACTGCGCTTCCTGAAAATGTTGCGGCAGAGATGAAGTCCCTTATTGCAGGATATAACAGCAGGAAGACAAAAACATTCGAAGATATAATAGCATTTCACTACGAGTTCGAAATTATACATCCTTTCCAGGACGGGAACGGACGAGTTGGAAGGCTTCTAATGTTCAAGGAGTGTCTCAGAAATGATATAGTCCCGTTCATAATAGACGAAGAACATAAAATGTTCTACTACCGGGGTCTGAAAGAATGGAAACATGAAAAAGGATACCTTATGGACACCTGTCTAAGTGCGCAGGACGAGTTCAAAAAACGCCTGGACTATTTCAGGATAAAATATTGATACAGTAAACGGAAATGAGGACGTTAAAAGCGTCCTTTTTCTATTGCATAAAAAGGAGAGATATATATGGCAACAGCAAATAACAAGAAGCACTTCGACGTGCTCAATTTCTACTATGCTGTCGGGACCAAAGACCAGGCGACCGGTATGGTGACATACGGAGTTCCGGTAAAGGAGCCCGGCATCGAATCGATTTCGGCCAAGGCTCAGGGAAGCCAGAGCATAACAAGAGCAGACGGGATAAACTATCTCGTCAATGTCAGCAATACGGGATATGAGATCACCGCGAAAGAGGTAATGCTCTCAGACGCTATGCGTCAGGCAGTTCTCGCTGAAGTAAAGGACAGCACTAAGGGTCTTCAGTACGAAGATGCGGATGCAGACATGCCTGTGTTCGCGTGTCTTTTCGAGTTCAAAGGCGACAAGTATCACACAAGACACGTGATGTATAACTGCACGGCATCGAGGCCTGACCTCGCTGGTGAAAATAAGGACAATCAGCAGGAACCTGATGAAGACGAGATCACGATCACAGCCAGTCCTCAGCCGATGACGGTCGACGCTGCTGGAACAGTGAAGAACATCGTGAAGGCATTTGCAAACGAAGCAGACTCTGCATATACAGGCTGGTTCTCTGCAGTGCCTACTCCTGAGTACACTAAATCAATTACAAGTTCGACGTCCGGAAGCTGATGGAGGTAACACATGAAGAAAACGATCGATATAGACGGAAAAGAAGTGCTGTTCGAAGCGACAGCGATAACTCCGATAATCTACCATAACGTGAGCGGAGGAGATCTCGTAAAAGACATGGAGGAAATGGACGAAGGCACGGGCGATGCATTCATGACAGTCTCGATGCTGGCTGGCGTCATGGCTCTTCAGCCAGGTAAAACGCTTACGGAGCTTATGAATGTAAGCAGGACCGATGTATATGAATGGCTGATGGGAATCGACTCCCCTCTTGCTCTGGTAGAACAGGCAAAAGACATCATGGACCTCTGGGCAAAGTCCAGCAAGACGAGCGTATCCGCAAAAAAAAAGGAGAAATAGACCGCCCCGTTACTACTGCGCTTTACATCTTAAGGCTGCGGCAGACGGGGCTTTCTCTTGCCGAGATAAGGCTGCTAGATACAGGGCTCGCGTTAGATATAGTTACTGAGCAGATGAACGATCAATATGACTGGCCGGAAAAAGCAACACAGGAAGACTTCGATAATTTCAGAGACATGTAGCAGATAATGATTGATTTTCACCTCAAAATCGAATATAATGCGAGTATGAGGTGAAAATATGATAAATACTACAGGAATGATAGTGAATGGTCTAAAAGAATATAAAAGTCCTTATGACAAGCTGTCACGGATGGTAAGAGACGGCGTCTACATACCTATTACGAAGGGTATATATGAAACTGATGCTTCAACACCGGGATATCTTCTCGCGGGTGCGATTTACGGCCCGTCGTATTTGTCGTTCGAATACGCGCTGCAGCATTACGGGATGATACCGGAAGGCGTTATTGCATTTACATCTGCGACCTTCGGTAAAAAGAAAAAGAAAAAGTACGAAAACAAGTTCGGAGTATACACATACAGGGACGTTCCCGATGACGTGTATCATCTTGGGATCGAATATATGCAGGAAGGACAGTATTCATATTTCATTGCTTCACGGGAAAAGGCAATATGCGATGAGCTATATAAGCAGCGGCCTGTTTCAAATTACAGTGAACTTAAAGCCATGCTTTTCGGAGATCTCAGGATAGATGAATATGAACTGGAAAAAATAGATCCGGGCAGTCTTGAAATAATTGCCGGCAGCTATCCGAGCACCAATGTGAAACGTTTTTACAGATATATCAGGAGAAACTCAAAATGAATACTATTATTGAAACGATGATCAGCGCATATAAAACGGAAACGATATACGACAAGAAAAATGCCATGAAGGAAGTGCTTCAGGAAATAATTCTGTGCGGACTCAGCAGAGCGGGATTCTTTCAAAGGGCTGCTTTTTACGGAGGTACTGCATTAAGAATGTTTTACGGACTCGACCGTTTTTCGGAGGATCTCGATTTTTCACTTGAAGAACCGGATGATACTTTTGACATTAAAAAGTATTTTCCTGAGCTTGAAAAAGAGATAGCCGCTTACGGGCTGCATGCTGATATACGGGAGAAGAAAAAAAGCGGGGATTCAAATATCAAATCAGCTTTTGTAAAAGGAAATACTGTAGAGCATCTTTTGATGTTTTATCCGGATGAGTCATCGGACTTTGGCATAAATAAAAACGAACTGACTAAAATCAAACTGGAGGTAGATACCAATCCGCCTAAGTATGCTGCATTTGAAAGGCGCTATCGCCTGAGGCCGATGCCGTATGAAGTAAATCTATATGATGAGCCGTCTTTATTCGCGGGCAAGATCCATGCTGTTATAGGCCGATCTTGGAGCAACAGGATAAAAGGACGAGATCTGTATGATTATGTTTTCTACATTGCAGGAAATGTTCCTGTGAACAGGATGCATCTAAAAGACAGATTAGTTCAGTCGGGACACTTAGAAGAAAATGATCCTTTTGAACTCGAAGATCTGAAAGCGATGCTTTGCAGTAAATTTGACAGTATTGACTATTCTCAGGCGAAAGAAGATGTTATTCCATTTTTGCGGAATCCCGGCGAAACCGACTTATGGAGTGCAGAATTCTTCAAACAGATTACAGACAGTTTGACGGAAAGATAGTACAATATTAAGCGGCGCCATGGTAAAACAAATACATATACGGGTAAAATGAAATTTGCTGAGGTAAAGACATATGGAAATTAAAAAGTATAACCAAGAAATGTCAGTATGTAAGGTTACAGATTACAGTAAAGTAAACTTGAACGATGAGTTTGTATTCATCGGGAAGACAGACGAGGAGTTGTCTCTGGTATGCTGTACAGAAAATGTTCCTCAAAATATTATTGAGAGAGATGATGGATGGAAAATGATGAGGATACAAGGTATTCTCGATTTTTCTTTCATCGGGATATTGTCGAAAATTTCAGCTGCGCTTGCAGATAATGAGGTCGGAATTTTTGCTGTTTCTACTTTTAATACAGATTATATTCTTGTGAAAGCAGAGGATTACGATAAATCTCTGAAAGTACTTGGAAAATCGGGTTATATAATTGTGTAGTGATGCAAATCCCTACTTTAGGATATCAAAGATAATATAACTTAGAATTGGGTATTTCCATTTTGGAAACAACCACATGCCTATAGTTAATAAATAGCATCTGCCTTCAGCGGCAGGTGTCTTTTGTTATACGCAAAAAGGAGGAGCCGGTATGGCATCAAATAATATAAAAGGGATCACCGTTAAGATCGGCGGGAATACCGGTCCTCTTAAAAACGCCCTTAAGGACGTGGATAAGCAGGCAAGAAATACCCAGTCCGAACTCACAAAAGTCGGAAGGCTCCTGAAGTTCAACCCCGGGAATGTAGAGCTTCTTAAGCAGAAGCAGGACGCCCTTACGAGCTCCGTGAAGAATACATCTGAAAGGCTAAAGACCTTAAGGGCAGCCCAGGAGCAGTACGTGTCATCTGGAAAAGACTTAGGCGCCGATTCATACAAGGCTCTTCAGCGTGAGATCATCGAAAGCGAATCGAAGCTGAAGCACTTTGAGAATGAACTTAAGAAGTTCGGAAGCGTCGGAGCCCAGAGAGTGGCAGCAGTAGGAGCAAAGTTCAAGTCCGTTGGATCGAAGATAACGAACGCCGGTATGGCGGTAAGCAGGTCTCTCGGAGTGATGTCTGCCGCAGCGGTTTACGCAGGTAAGCAGGCAATCGATGCCGCGACCACGCAGCAGAACGCGGAAAACAAACTGACTGAGATCTACAGGTCCAGGATGGGAGCGACAAGAGCGGCAGCAAAGGCAACTGAAGAATACGCATCGAAGCTACAGAGAGAAGGAGTCGTAGGAGATGAGGTTACTCTTTCCGGCGCGCAGCAGCTCGCTACTTTTGCGAAGATGCCGGAGACAGTGAACAAACTGCTTCCTGCTATGGATAACCTCCTGGTCCAGCAGAAAGGATATGCGGGGACCGCTCAGGACGCAACCCAGATAGCGAACCTCATGGGTAAAGCCATGAACGGAAACGTGGGAGCGCTTAAAAGAGTCGGCATATCATTTACCGACGCGCAGGCCGATGTCATAAAGTACGGCACGGAATCCGAAAAGGCCGCAATGCTTTCGCAGGTCATAACCGATAACGTGGGAGAGATGAACAGCAAGTTCGCAGGTACGGATCTCGGAAAGATACAGCAGGCAAAGAACGTCCTCGGGGATACCGCAGAAGAGCTCGGTGCGGTTCTTCTTCCGGCAGTAGCAGAGGCCGCTAAATGGATATCTGCGAACCTGGTGCCTAAGCTCAGTGAAATGATAAGCATATGTAAGCAGCATCCGGTCATTGCTAAAGTCGCGCTTGCTCTTACAGGGATAGGCCTTGTAATAGGCCCACTCATAGTGTCGATCGGTTCCTTTGCAACCTCGATCGGAGCGATAGCATCCGCTGCGCCTGATCTTCTTAGATTCGGAAGCGTGCTGACCAGGTTCGGGTCCGGCATCGCGGGAGCTTTCACAGCAATCCCTGGCATCATAGCAGCAGCCGGTGCAGGAATAAGAGCATTCGGCGTTTCGATCGCGGCGGCGCTTGGCCCGGTCGGACTTATCATCGCGGGGATAGCTGCGGCAGTCGCGGTATTTGTACTTCTCTGGCATAAGTCTGAGGGGTTTCGGAATTTCTGGAAAGGGTTATGGAAAGGCATCAAAAGTACTTTGTCATCCGCCGTTACCGCGATAAAGCACCTCATGAAGGGATTGGCTTCGTTTTTCGGCAACGTATGGAAAGGCATAAAGTCGGCAGTGGTTACGATCGTTAAAGGATTCGTTAACGCTATAGTTACTGTGATCAAGGTAAAGTTCGCGGTGATAAAGGCAGCACTGACACTCCTTAAGCACGCCTTTAGCCTGGCCTTTAAGGGGATAAGGACGTTAGCGGGCATCCTCCTTAATGCGTTAAGGGCGGTATTCAGTAAGATCAAGGGCGTGTTCTCCAAAGTTAAGTCCTTCCTATCCTGGTTCGGAGGGCTAGGTAAAAAAGCATATAACTGGGGCAAGGACCTGGTCGGCGGCTTTATAAAGGGGCTCGCGAGTCATGTGAAGAGCCTTTACGGTAAGGTGAAGGGAATAGCGAGCTTCATAGCAAAACATCTACACTTCTCTGTTCCGGAAGAAGGACCTCTTAAGGACTTCGATAAGTCGGGCGCAGACATGGTGGATCTGTTCACGAGCGGCATAAGCAGCAGGTTAGGCGCGCTAAAGTCATCGGTAAGCAGCATGGCAGGTACGTTAGCAGGTGCAAGCCCTGGTTACGGGACAGTTAGCCTTGATACGTCGGGATTAACCGATGCGGTAAGGGCCGGAATGGCAGTTAGCGGCGCTAACCTGTCACAGCCTGTATACTGCACGGTCAAGATAGGAGAAACTACGCTCGAATCGCAGGTAGTTAATGCAGTAAGAAAAGTAAGCAGAAGATCGGGAGGTTATTAAAATGCTAAAGGGTTATCTTTACTTATCGGACGATAACAGTACGTGGGAGAGGCTCCCGGACCCGGAATCATACAGCGTTAAGCCGGAGAAAGTGGAAGACATACTTACAGCGGAATCAGGAAGGACGATAAAGGTGGTGCGTGACTCAAGGAAAGTAACCGTGTCATGCACCTTCTGCTTAACGGACGCATGGCTGAATAGGCTCGCAGCATGGAACGACAAGACTTCGTTTTACCTTAAGTACTACGACGACCTGTCTAAGTCTGACTGCGTGATCGAATGCTACGCGGACGGGTGGAATCCGGAGCTTATCCGGGAATCCGTTAACCACGAAGATATAAAGGGAGCATGGAACTGCCCTCTAAACTTTCAGGAACTATAGGAGAGAAAAATGTACGGCGTAAGTGAAAACTACATAAAGGCGATGAACGCGGCAGTGCATCAGTGGTATGTTACGGGAGCAGTGACTCTAAAGGACGGCACAGTAATCGATCTTACGGAAGACGACATCCTCCAGGGAAGCCTCCTTATCCAGAACCAGTGCACGGGAGACGACAGGATCGATATCGGCCAGGTGTATATGGGTGAGATGGATATGACGGTGATCCGTCAGGACATAAAAAAGTCAGAGTGGCTCGGTGCGGTAATAAAGCTCACGTTCCATCGGCATGAATTCGACGGCGACTTCGCATATATATCGCCTAAAATAACCGCGGCTGACAGTTACGGCACTATCCACGCGTCCCATGAAAAGGAAGGATACGAAGCGTGGCGCGCATTTGGAAGTCATGGAAGCGGCAGCACCTACTGGGACGCGGGGGCAGGAAGCGCTGCTCTTGAATGGGACTTTCCCTGTCTTACGAGGATAAGAAACATATCTCTAAATAACCTTCCGGGAACTTACTATCAGGGCATAGAAGATTCGGACAGCGAAACATTAACGGATACTGACGGAAATGTCCTTAAGGCTTACAGGAGATCGGGATTCGATGTATCGAAGACCGTAAGCGTTTACACTGATTCTTCCAAAACAAAGCTCATAGGCACTGCGGCATTCAGCGACTATGGATACAGCTTCGTGGGTTTCACCCCGGAAGGCGGTTATATTGACACCTATGCTCTTTACTTCGAATTCCCGGATTCATACGGTGACGATGTCGGGCTCAGCGGCTGCGATGTTTATCAGGAAGCATGGAACGATAACTTCTGGGCCGACATCCCCATAGGGACATGGAACGTGGACAATGCCGAAAGTTCGGAAGGCGGAGTTGCTCTCACCTGTTACGACAATATGCTGGCGTTCGAAGAAGAATACGATGAAGATGTAAAAAGCATCACGGCATTCCTTGATTCAAGTCCGTACACGTTCCTTAAGAATATGATCGGCTACGTATCGTCTGAGAGCGGTATAACGACCCGCTTTTACAATTCCTCATCTGCTACAGCAGCGCTCATAAACGGAAGCAGCAGCATATTATTCAAGACAGTTTCTGATACAAAAGACTGGAAGACGTGGCGTGACGTTCTGTCGTCAGCCGCGGCTGCTCTCGGAGGATTCGCTGCAGCAAACAGGTACGGCAGGATAGAGATCAGAAATTACAGGGACGATCCGGTAGATGCAATAACAGCGGACACGTTCCTGCATGAAGGAAGCACGTTCTCCGACAGCGAAAAAGACGTAAGAAGAGTGAACGCTGCTTTAGATGACAGCACCAGACTCAAGGTAAAGAACAGCAACTGGGGGACCGGAATAAAATCATACACGCTCGATCTCGGGACGAATCCGTTCATAGCAGTAAAGAGCAAGGAAGATGCGACGGTGATCGTGACCAACATATCAAATGGCCTTCAGCCTGTTAAGTTCAGCGCGTTCTCCATAGAAAGAGCGGCTGATCCCGTTTACGACCTGGGAGACAGAGTCAGCATATCAGGCGGCGGAGCAAAAGATACGTTCAGTTATCATATCACGAAGTTCAGCTTCGACAGCCACAAGTATCACATGGAAGGAGTGACTCCCATAAAGCTCGGGTCGTCATCATCCGGTGGTACATCTTCATCGAAGAGCTCCGGGTCTTACCTGAAGACTAACGGCTCCAATATGTCTAAAGCATTCACTGCAAGTCCTGCATCGTTCAGGGTAGGCGGAAATATCTGCTTCCCGAATGTCTACGACAGGACAATAGACACCGATCCCTAACATGGCAATAAACAGCAACGGATATATTTACAGATCGGCAGCTGATGCTAATCTCCATATAAACTACAGCGGGTATCTTTCGCGGGGAGTCCCCAATATGTACATCGATTCAGCCGGCTCTTTATACAGGTGCGGAAAGCCGAACTACACATGGCTTATGGGAAGCGGCATGAAGGGCTACAACTGGGACTGCTGCGTATATGCAGAAAATAAGTTCGTTGCCGTAGGGTCGGTCCCGATAGAAGGAACAGAAACATACAAAGTAGCTCGTGCCGAATCAAAGTACGGCTATGAATGGGAAGTAACGGAGATAGGCACTTATAACGCACCTCCTATAAAAATGGCGTATGACGGGAAAGGCAACTTCGTTATCGTGTTCTGCAGAAGGATCCTCTATGAAACGTTTCAGCCTTACGGCGGCATGAGCTATATCTATCATTCCGATGACGAATGCAGGACCCTTAAACAGAGGGTAGCTTCTGACGGAAGGATAACAAGCGCAGCATACGGGTCCGGCAAGTTCATGGCAATAGGATACACCTGGACATTCGGAGACGCTCCGGGGATATTCAGCAGAGAGAATAATCCACGGACCGGACTAATACTTATGGAATCAACGGACGGGATTTCATGGCAAGATGTTTCAGCTGTGGGAATCGACACAAAATACTTAAATGACTCAGGCGCTGTGCATTATGAAAAAATCGATACTGCTGCAGATAGCATCCTGGACTTTGAAACAGGCTCTCCTTATCAGCTCATCGAATATCATTTCGGATATTTTTTTGCGGTCTCAGGCATGCACGTTTCAAATCCGTATCCCGATGCTCCGGACTTCGCTCATATGTGGAGATACTTTGGTCAGGGAAAGATCGCCTGGTCGGAGGACGGCCGGACATGGACGCAGACGCAGACGGCAGACGGCATCATAAAAAATAACCCGCTGAGGATCAAAAGCTTCCACAGGAGCATATATGGAAAAGATCCGACAAAATATGCTGAAATAGGCGGAGTAAAACTGGACCTCGTATATATCGAATTCTCAGCGCCTCAAAGAGATTATTTCCCCGCGTATAACCCGAACGAGGCATGGCAGCTTCAGGAAACTGAAAGAGACGAGAATACCATGTGCGTGGGACTTGGGGCAGGCAGCACCCTTGATAATAAATATTATGAGGACGGTGAGTATCCCTATCTTAAAGTAAATTCCCGTTATCCGAAAAGACTGGATAAGCAGGATGAATACGACGAAACCGATCAGGCATCGGACGGATGGGCATACTCTCTGCGGCATCAGCACCTTGCACGCAGCAGCTCAGTGGATGGACAGGGAACCACCGAACGTCCATGGGACTGGTCCTTCGGGCAGAATATTTTCACACCGCTGGACATCGATAAATCGCAGCTGTGCTGCTGCGTATGCGGAGGACCGCACATAATAGTGGCTCTCGGAAATCAGTACAGGACAGACGGGAACTGTTCATATTTCCAGACGATAAAAGACGAAAGGTAGGAAGCTATGAGTGAATATAGACTAAGTCAGACGGGAGCGGTGATCCAGCAGGCCATAACCAAAATGGCAGCTGTGACCGTTACCGCAGATCAGATAAACGAAGGAGTAACAAAGGCGGAAGCTCTTACTCACACAGCGGCGGAGATAGATGCAGGCGTTACAAAGATCGGGGCGATCACGCAGACCGCAGCCGAGATGCAGGAGATACTGAATGCAGTGGCGCGGGTCGCATCACCTGATTCGGCATCTTCCGGTGAGGTCCTTACGGCGGACGGGTCAGGCGGGACATCATGGGCCGCGGGTGGCGGAGGATCGGGCGCCGTATCATCTGTCGACGGAAAAACGGGAGCGGTCACTCTTACCGATACCTACCTCGGACTAGCAGGCGGCACACTTACGGGAACGCTGAACATAGGAACGACGGAGACTGCAGTCTACACAGGGGTCTGCACATGGAGGAAATGCGCGAATGATTCGGGCAATGTCCATCAGGCGGCCTTTTTTGTCAACTCCGACGGAACAGCAAAGTTCGTGAACAGAGGCGCAAGCGGATCAGCTGATACCGCATCGCTTACGTTCGGAGCAGGCGGGTTCAAATGCATCATGGGCACATCGAAAACCGTAGCAAGTATAGATGCAAACGGCGGTGTGACGATTACAGGTGAACTCACGGGACCGGATCACACCGGCGGCACGGCTACTTTTGGTTATCTTGCAGAAAACGCAAAGACTACGGAAATTTTTATGTCGGCAGGTGAAGTCACGATCACAGCTTCCGAATGGACCGCATCGACCGACGCCGCGGGATATTACGAGGCAGCAGCTGCCGTGGACGGGATGTGCGCCTGCTATCATCAGATGACCCTTATAGCGGCATCGGGTATCGTTCCCACGGAAACGGAACGCACCGAGTTTAGTAAGATCGTTCACATTACCGATGCTGACAGCACGACTCTTAAGCTCTATGCGACGGCGGCTCCCACATGTGATCTTAACATTGCAATAAGCGGGACATATGTATTGCTTTAGAAGCAGCATAAGCAGCATTTTTTATTGGAGGAAATAACATGAAAATACATAAGAAGATAAGCAGATACAATTCATCGGAAAGGAACGGCGAAAAGATAAAGTACATAGTGATCCACTATGTCGGAGCCGTATCGTCCGCGAAGAACAACTGCATATATTTCGGAGGAGGAGACCGCCAGGCGTCGGCCCACTATTTCGTCGATGACAAGATCTGGCAGTGCATCAAAGTCTCGAAGGCGGCATGGCACTGCGGAGGCGGACTCCAGGACTACGGGAAGACCTCTGTCGGAGGAAACAGAGGAGCGGCTCTCCACTACATATGCACCAACAGGAACAGCATAGGAATAGAGCTCTGCTGCGAAAAGAGTGGCGGTGAGATCGTGCCGACAAAGGAAGCGATAAAAACAGCCGCGCCTCTTGTACGGCATCTTATGAAAAAGTACGGCATCCCGGCGGAAAGAGTCGTAAGACATTTTGACGTTACGGGAAAGTGCTGTCCGAACGGATACATCAGTAAAAAGTCATGGAAGAAGCTCCATGATTATCTTACGGAAGGCACAGGTGAGTAAATGGACTGGCAGGTGGTACTTGGGGTAGCGGGCGGAATAGTTCTCATAGGAAACGCAGCCGCGCTTATATATAAATGGCTGAGGCC